>Ga0008836_100585_pt1 | contig 20431 bp, 18 predicted proteins | sample HotLakConsUCCR28_FD_62214 | JGI IMG/M metagenome (GOLD analysis project Ga0008836, IMG submission 62214) | Hypersaline microbial mat communities from Hot Lake, Washington, USA - Hot Lake Consortium UCC-R28 (Hybrid Assembly) ... | reverse complement strand
CGACCTCACCGGCCTCTGGGGCTTCCAGTATGCCCTGACCTGCTCCCGACCCCGCCTCGACGCCTTCGGCGGCGGCGCGCATGTCATCGACCTCGGCGCGCGCAAATCCATCGGCTGGACCAGCAGTCAAGAATGGCTGGCCGCTGCGCTGAACGGGGAGGATGCCGATGCCTGAGATCATCTGCACCACCGTCTACCAGTTCCCCGAACTCTCGGAGGCCGCCAAGGAAAAGGCGCGCAGCTGGTATCGCGAGCTTGGCCCCCACGATGACTGGTGGGATGCGGTCTACGAGGATTTCGAGCGGGTCTGCGAAATCCTCGGCATTCGCCTGAAGACCACAACCGTCCGCCTGATGGGCGGCGGGACGCGGGCCAAGCCCTGCATCTGGTTTTCAGGGTTCTGGAGCCAAGGCGATGGAGCGTCGTTCGAATGCTACTGGTCCCACGCCAAAGGCGCGGCCGCGCGCATCCGGGACTACGCGCCTACGGACGCGACGCTGCATAGCATCGCCGACCGGCTGCAGGCCATCCAGCGCCGGAACTTCTACCAGCTCGCGGCCGAGGTCAGCCACCGCGGCCGCTACTACCACGAATACACCATGTCCGTGGACGTCACGCGCGATAGCCCGACCTGGCAGCCGCCCACCGAGGACGCAGACGAGATCGTGACCGAGGCGCTGCGCGATCTGGCCCGCTGGCTCTACCGCCAGCTTCAGAGTGAATACGACCACCTGACCTCGGATGAGTCCGTTGAGGACGGCATTATCGCCAATGAATACACATTCACTGAAGGGGGGAAGCGGTTCGGATGACACATGGTAGGGCTCAACCCATCTCTTGCAGAATATCCAGAATGTATGTATATTCTGTGCAAATGGAGACCCCGATCATGCATGATCTTCCCGAGTTCAAGGCGGCCGACCTGACGCGGCACACCAGTGACCTGTTCGACGCGGCCATTCGGTCGCCGATTGCGATCACCAAGCACCGCAAGCCGAAATTCGTGCTGATGAGCATGGACCAGTACCAGCAGCTCGCGCGGGGGGCCACGCAACAGGCTCATATGGTTGACGAGATGCCCGAGGATCTCAAGGCGCTGATGATAGAAGGGCTCGAGCGTGACTTGACGCAGGCGGATGACTAAGCCGAGTGCTGGAGAGGTTTTCCGCTATCCGTTCCTGTGGAAACGCGAACAGATGGCGGGCGAGACCGAGGGCCGCAAGACGCGGCCTGTCTGTATCGCCGTCACTGTCGCCAAGTCCGATAGCGAGACTGTGGTGTTCATCCTGCCGATCACCACGCAGCATCCCTTGGCCTCGCGCAAATTCATCGAGGTGCCCCAGATCGAGTCGCAGCGCGTGGGGTTGGAGACCCATGTCCGCAAATGGGTCATGCTGGACGAGATCAACACCGATATTCTGGAGCGGTCCTATGTCTGGGAGGACCGCAAGCCCATCGGCACGTTCAGTTCCGTCTTCACATCCAGGATCCAGTCTAGCCTCATCGCGCTTGCCAGATCGAGCGGGGCATCCGTTGTTGATCGGCTGAAGTAATCTCGATCACCGCAGGGTCTGCCCAGCTTCACTTGTTCCCGTCGATCCATTTCGACATCAGCCCCTTGTCGCGGAAACATTCATCCGGCACGGCACGGCGCTTGATCCGGGCGAGGCGCTCGGCAAAGGCGACCTGCTTTGATGTCGGACGGCTGTCCTGCGCGCCAGGGTTCATCTTGGCTTGTGCGTCGATCCAGGCGCTCAAGGAGCGCCGATCCTGCTGAACCTCCCACGGCAGAAGCGTTTGGTTGCGCAGGGCCAGCGCGCGGGCATAAGCGATCTGCTTGGGCGTCGCGGGCAGGGCGTCAGTGGTGCTTTCCATCGGGGATCTCCCTTCATAGCTTGGCTTTCAATATAGAACATAACAGGAACAAAATCAAGCCACCTGCGGAAATCATGGGGTTTTAGAGGAAGAGGAGGGCCGGGGAAGGTCAGGCTTGAGGGTACCCGAAAGAGGGTGTCCGGGCCTGATCCTGTCCTTTATTCCGGAGTTTCCCGATGACCCATCTCGCCCCAGTTGTTCAAACGCGCGCGCTTGCGCCTGTTGCCCCCATCCCCTCCCCCGATACGTCGGCTGCGATCTTGAGGGTGGCCGAGGCACTGCAGCCTGATCTGGCGCAGGGTTTCCAGATCGACGCGCTGCGTCTGCGGCTTGAGATGGAGCGCGCCTTTGGTGGCTCCGATGCCGATGGCGCTTGGGACTGGAAGCTTGCCTATGAGGCTGGCGAGGTGGCGCTCGTCCTCTTCCTGCGGAAATTCGGCCGCGCGCTGCTCGCCCGGTCCGGCTCGCCCGCGGCGCTGCTGCCGATCTTCGCCAAGGTGGCGGGCTTTTTGCCCACGCATACCCGGCGCTCGGAGGAGATGGAGCGCTTCCAACAATTCTCGACCCCGCTGCCGATGGGGCTGGCGGCGCTGGCTGCCGCGCAGATCACACCGCGCGATCTGGTCCTCGAGCCTTCGGCCGGGACCGGTCTTCTGGCGATCCTCGCCGAGATCGCTGGCGGCAGTCTCGCGCTCAACGAGTTGGCCGACACGCGCGCCGACCTTCTGCGCCACCTTTTCCCGGGGTGCCCGGTCACCAATTTCGATGCCGCGCAGATCGACGATCACCTCGACGCGGGCTTGCGCCCCAGCGTCATCCTGATGAACCCGCCGTTTTCGGCTGTGGCCAATGTCGATGGCCGGACGACTGAGGCGACGGCGCGGCATCTGCGCTCGGCGCTCGCGCGCCTTGCCCCCGGCGGACGGCTCGTGGCCATCACCGGTGCCGGTTTCGCACCGGATGCGCCCGCCTGGTCCGAGACCTTCGGCTGTCTCACCGAGTCTTCCCATCTGGTCTTCACCGGAGCTGTATCGGGCGCCGCCTTTGCCAAGCACGGCACCAGCTTCGAGACGCGGATCTCGGTCTTCGACAAATGCCGCGGCGGCGAACGGGGTGGGATCACCGCCAATCTCGCCCCGCCGATGTCAGTCGATGTGCATCAGCTCCTCGCTCGAATCGTGGCCGAGGTCCCTCCGCGCCTCGAATTGGATGCGGTCGATGTCGCTCGATATCGCGCCACCATTCCCTTCCCGGGAATTCCTGCCCGTGCGTCTGGTTTTGCGGCTACGAAATCGCGTGCAACCCAGTCGCCCAAGACCGATGCCCACGTCAGCACGCCGGATGCCGAAGACCTCGGCTACACCCTGCGCGAGACCGCGGACGATCTCGGCGCCGCGCGTCTGTCCGACGCGATCTACGAAACCTTCCGTCTGCAAGCCATCGACATCCCCGGCGCATCACCGCACCCGACCAAGCTGGTACAGTCGGCGGCCATGGCGTCCGTTGCGCCCCCCAAACCCTCCTATCGTCCCAAATTGCCCGCCGCCGTGCTACGCGATGGTCTACTGTCCGACGCGCAGCTCGAGACAGCGATTTACGCGGGCGAGGCGCATGGCGCCTATCTTGCGGGGGCTTGGTGCGTCGATGAGACCGGCGACATGGTATCCGCCGCGCCTGACGATGCTCCGGACGCTGTCCGCTTCCGCAGGGGCTTTTTCCTCGGCGACGGCACTGGCGCGGGCAAAGGCCGCCAGTCGGCCGGGATTGTGCTCGACAACTGGTGCCAAGGCCGTCGCAAGGCGCTCTGGATTTCCAAGAGTGACAAGCTTCTCGAGGATGCGCAGCGTGACTGGTCTGCCCTCGGCCAAGAGCGCCTGCTCGTCACGCCGCTCTCGCGTTTCGCGCAAGGCCGCGACATCCCGCTGACCGAGGGCATCCTGTTCACCACCTATGCCACGCTGCGTTCCGAGGAGCGGGGCGCCAAGAAATCCCGCGTCGACCAGATCGTGGACTGGCTCGGGGCGGATTTCGACGGGGTGGTCCTCTTCGACGAAAGCCATGCCATGGCGAATGCTGCCGGGGGCAAAGGCGAGCGGGGCGATACCATGGCCTCGCAGCAGGGCAGGGCGGGTCTGCGCCTGCAGCACAAACTTCCGAATGCCCGCGTGGTCTATGTCTCGGCCACGGGCGCGACGACGGTCCACAACCTCGCCTATGCGCAGCGGCTCGGTCTCTGGGGCGGAGAAGACTTTCCTTTTGCGTCCCGCGCGGAATTCGTCGAGGCGATCGAAGCCGGCGGCGTTGCCGCAATGGAAGTCCTCGCTCGCGACCTGCGGTCGCTTGGTCTCTACACCGCCCGGTCGCTGTCCTATGACGGTGTCGAGTACGAGATGCTAGAACATGCGCTGACGCCTGAGCAGCGCGGCATCTACGATGCCTATGCCGGGGCTTTCGCCATCATCCACAACAACCTCGCCGCCGCGATGGAAGCCGCGAACATCACCGGTGAGAGCGGCACCCTGAACCGTCAGGCCAAGTCGGCCGCACGCTCCGCCTTCGAGTCCGCCAAGCAGCGCTTCTTCGGCCATCTCCTGACCAGCATGAAAACCCCGACGCTGATCGCTGCCATCGAGGCCGATCTCGCGGCGGGCCATGCCGCCGTCATCCAGATCGTCTCGACCGGCGAGGCGCTGATGGCGCGCCGTCTGTCGGAAATTCCCACCGACGAATGGAACGACATCCGCTGTGACATCACTCCCAGGGAATATGTCCTCGACTACCTCGCCCATTCCTTCCCGGTGCAGCTCTACGAACCTTTCACCGACAGCGAGGGCAACCTCTCCTCTCGCCCCGTCGTTCGTGACGGCCAGCCGGTGGAGTGCCGCGAGGCCGCCCGCAGGCGCGACGCGCTGATCGAGAAGCTGGCGTCATTGCCGCCCGTCCCGGGCGCGCTCGACCAGATCGTCCAGCGTTTCGGCACCGATCTCGTGGCCGAGGTCACGGGCCGGTCGCGCCGCATCGTGAGCAAGGGCGAGGGTCCTGCGGCGCGGCTCGTCGTCGAAAGCCGAGCGGGCTCGGCCAACCTCGCGGAAACCGCCGCCTTCATGGATGACCAGAAGCGCATCCTGATCTTCTCGGATGCCGGGGGCACGGGGCGCAGCTATCACGCCGATCTTGGGGCCAAGAACCAGCGCCTGAGGGTCCACTATCTGCTGGAACCCGGTTGGAAAGCCGATGCGGCCATTCAGGGCTTGGGCCGCACCAACCGTACCAACCAGGCGCAACCGCCACTCTTCCGGCCGGTGGCTACAGATGTGAAGGCGGAGAAGCGGTTCCTCTCCACCATCGCCCGACGCCTCGACACGCTGGGTGCCATCACGCGCGGCCAGCGCCAGACCGGCGGGCAGGGGTTGTTCCGGCCCGAGGACAACCTCGAGAGCCCTTACGCCCGCGACGCCTTGCGCCAGCTCTACCGCCGCATCCATCGCGGCGACGTGGCGGGGTGCTCACTCGGCGCATTTGAGGATGCCACCGGCCTCAGCCTGACCGATGACAATGGGCTGAAGGATGATTTGCCGCCGATCACGACCTTCCTCAATCGCCTGCTGGCGCTGACGATCGACATGCAGGCCGTGCTCTTCTCGGCCTTCGAGGAACTCCTCGATCAACGGATCGAGAGCGCCATCGCTGCCGGGGTCTATGACCTCGGGCTCGAGACGCTGCGGGCCGAGAGCTTTCGCGTCGCCGACGCCCGGGTGATCTACACCCATCCTGGCTCCGGCGCAGAAACCCAGCTCCTGACCATCGCGGAGAAGCGGCGCAACACGCCGACCGCGCTCGCGGATGCCCTCGACTGGCTCGATGACCCCAAGGCACGGCTGCTGGTCAACAGCCGCTCAAACCGGGCTGCCGTGCAGGTGCCCGCCACCAGCCTGATGCTGGACGACGGCACCATCGAGCCGCGCCTGCGCCTGATCCGTCCCACCGAGGCCAGCACAGTCCCGGCCAAGATCATGGACGACACGCATTGGCTGGAAGCTGATCGCGCGGCGTTCATCTCGGCATGGACCACAGAACTGGCCGAGGTGCCGGAATTCTCGGAAGCCACGCTGCACATCGTCGCTGGCCTCCTCCTGCCGATCTGGAAGCAGCTCCCCCAGGACGAAACCCGCGTCTACCGGCTGCAGACCGATGACGGCCAGCGCATCATCGGACGCCGGGTCTCGCCCGCCTGGGTGTCGACCACGCTGGCCGCCGACGCGCCGCAACTCACGGCCTCGCAGGTCCATGCCCTCGTTCTCGAGGGCAAGACCGTCGTGCGGCTGGCCGAAGGGATGGAGCTCCATCGGTCCCGCGTCATGGGCGTGAACCGGATCGAACTTTCGGGTTTCTCGGAGGCGGCGAAGGACCGGCTCAAGGCCGATGGCTTCTTCTCGGAGATCATCAGCTGGAAGCTGCGGCTCTTTTGCCCGACGGATGTGACCGGGGTCAAAGTGCTGGATCGTCTGCTTGCACGTTGTCCTGTGACGGGACTACATGCACGGGGAGGGTCCTGAGCCATGTATTCCGAGACCGAAGATGTGATCCGCGCTCTTGCGGAAAACGCAGAGAGCGTGTGTCGCGCCTACCTTCCCGCCGGACGGAGGGAAGGGTCCTACTGGATCGTGGGCGATCTGCAGAACAACCCCGGTCGGTCGCTCTTCGTGCGCCTGACCGGGCCAACGTCAGGGCCGGGCGCGCGCGGAAAGTGGCAAGATCCTGCTGTCGGATTGCATGGTGATCTTCTGGACATCATCCGTGAGCGAACGGGGATCTCGCGCTTTCCCGATCTTCTGGCCGAGGCCCGGGCGCATCTGGGCCGTCCACAGCCGGCCCTTCCGGATGAGCTAGTGCCGAAGAAGGCCAAGGCTCCCGGCGGCACACCAGCCGCAGCTGTGCGCCTATTCGCAGCCTCTGTGCCGGTCGCAGGTACGCTTGCCGACACCTACCTGCGCGCCCGGAGCCTGACCCAAGGCGGCATGATCAGCGCCCTTCGCTTCCACCCGAAGTGCTGGCATCGGGATGAGGGCCAGACTAAGAGCCTCCCCAGACCGGCGCTGATCGCCGCGGTCACCGATGGGGCAGGGAGTTTGCAGGGCGTGCATCGCACCTGGCTTGCGCCTGACGGACTGGGGAAAGCGGCTGTCGAAACGCAGCGGCGTGCCATGGGGCATCTCCTCGGCAATGCCGTCAGGCTGACCCCGCATGACGACATCCTCGTGGTCGGCGAAGGCATCGAGACCATGTTGTCCCTTATCGAGGCGGCTCCCGGCCTTCCCGTCTGGGCGGCGCTCTCGTCGGGTCACCTTGGGGCTGTCCTGCTGCCGGAGGGGGTGCAGCGCCTCTACATCGCCATCGACCGCGATCCGGCGGGGCGCGGCGCGGCAGAGAGGTTGAGCGCCAGAGCCCTTGATGCCGGGATTGCCGTTCGGATGCTGGAACCGCGGCTCGGGGATTTCAATGATGATCTCCGGGCGTACGGCGCGGACGCGCTGCGCCAGCATCTGGCAGGGCAGATCGGGCCAGAGGATCGGCATCGCCTGGCAGGCTGAGCTGCATCGCGCAGGGCGCGGTCAGGGGACAGCGGGGCAGGGGTCACAGATCCCTGTCGTGGCTCTGGACCGTCACCTTCGCCTCATCCCGGGCAATCTCATCCACCCTTCACCCACACGGCCTTCAAGAGATGGGCAGGCGGCCGTCAAAGGGGCCGACCCTTCAAGGACGGGGGGCGACTGATTTCCGCCGGCGGCAGAGCCGCCTTTGCATCGCGAAGCAAATCAGCCGCCCCCCGTCCTCCTCCACATGCGTTCCGGCCCCGAAGGCGGGGTGAAGGGGCGCCCCCCGTGACGGCTTTCGCAGCCCATGAAGGCCGCGCGGGTTGTCGCGCGGACGAGTTGAGGCCCGGAGGCAAGAAATCTATGACGATCCAGATCCACGACGATGCCTATGAACCCGCCCATACCGCATCCCAGACCGCCCATGCGCTCGACGAGCTGCAGCTCTACGGCTACCGCCCCTTTGACGAGCCCGATCCGCGCCCGATGCCCGATGGGCAGCGCCTCGCGGTCGCCGTCGCCGATATATTCGATGCCCTCGTCGCGACCCTGGAAGACACCCGCATGGAACCCGACCTCGAAGAGGTGCTCTGGGGCCAGGTCAACCTCTTCCACCGCGCCACGGCCCGGATCGAGCGGTCGCTCGATGAGAACGAGCAGGCGCAGCGCCGCCTCCAGCGCGAGCAGGACGGCTCCGAGGTGAAATCCACCGAACTCGAGCGCCTGACGGCCGAAGGCCTGACGCTGATCGAACGGCGCAACTGCATGGACATGATGCGCGATCACGCTGCGACCGAGTTCGTCCATCATACGGGCTCCACCTGGCGCCCCCGCACCGGCTCGATGGTCAACCGCCAGCACATGACCGCCGCCCTGATCGACAGCCGCGACTTTCTGGCCGCCAAGCGCCGCGCCGAGACCGAAGTGATGCTCCCCGCAGGACCCAAGGTTGCCCTCACCGGCGGGACCGACTTCAACGATCACCGCCTGATCTGGGGCAAACTCGATCAGGTCCGGACCAAGTATGCCGATATGGTCCTCCTGCACGGGGGAAGCCCGAAGGGCGCAGAACTCATCGCCGCCAAATGGGCCGAAGCCCGGGGCGTGACACAGGTGGCCTTCAAGCCCGATTGGACCAAGCATGCCAAAGCCGCCCCCTTCAAGCGCAACGACGCGATGCTCGATGTGCTCCCCGTGGGTGTCCTCGTCTTCCCGGGCAACGGCATCCAGGAAAACCTTGCCGACAAGGCCAAGAAGCTCGGCATCCCGGTCATGAAGTTCGAGAAGGGGGCGTGAGCCCCCTTTCCCCTCGCGGGGAAATCAAGGTGGAAGCGCAGACTTCCACCTGATATTGTGTAGAAAACCTTAGTTGATCACTACATGTACCACAAACTGATCCAGCTCGATGTCTTCCCGACCGACGTGCAGATGCGCCGGATCGATCCGGCGCGCAACATGCGTCGCTTCTACAGGCTGAGCGTGCAACGCGACCTCTTCGGCCGTGCCAGGCTCGTGCGCGAGTGGGGTCGGATCGGTTTCCGGGGGCAGATGATGGTCGAGACCCACCCTGATGAAGGCAAAGCCATCACCGCGTTGATGAAGCTGGCAGCGGTGAAGAAGCGTCGTGGGTACATCGACTGACAAGTGTAATTCCTGAAGAGGCGACCCAGCTTAGGCCATCTTCTTTTCGAGTTTGTCTTTGCGATCTGGCCAATCGGGGAGGACCCTACCCAAGAGCTCAAAGAATTCCGGACCATGGTGCGGGACAGCAATGTGACAAAGTTCGTGGGTGATCACGTAGTCTATGGAGTCCACGGATGCTTCAATCAGCCTGCGATTGAGCATGAGGCGCGAAGAAGGTGACATCGACCCCCAACGTTGCTGAAGTTGACGCACAATCAGTCCTTTAGGCCGAAAGTCTTCGGGTGCAGGAAACCGAAGCAAGTTCACCTCGAGCCGTTCTGCAAATTTGTTCTGAGCCTTTTCCCGATACCACGCCTCTACGAGCTCGCGTGTGAGCTCCGGTCGTTCGGGCCTGTGCGTTTGGACCACGATGAAGCCACGGACGAGTTTCACCGTCGCTTGAACGTGTGGCACTATTTTCAGCCGATATTGGCGCCCGAGATAAAGATGGGTCTCGCCCGCCACATACTGGCGATCCGGGGTACGCGGCAGGAACTGTATGAAATACCGCTGTTGGCGCCGGATCCACGCGGCGCGCTTGCGCACTTTCTCCTCGATAGCCGCCAGTTGAGCATCCCGTGGAGCAGCGACCACAACAGAGGCATCTGGCTCTACGGCGATTTCCAGCGTCGTCCGGTCACGGCGCACGATGGCGAAATCGATCTGGTGTTCACCATATCGGACGCTGTGTCGTTCCGCTTTCATCCAGGAAACCGTGCCCGGGCCAGGTCCATGATCTTGAGTTCGAGATCGTCCATCACCTCGAGGGTCAGTTCGATGCCCAGCTCATCGCGAAGGACATCAAAGAAGTAATCGTCGATGGCGTTGCGCATATTGTTCTGAGCGATGTCGTTGGACCAGGCGTCGACGATATGATGGGACTTGATGATGTCGATGATCGTTAGTGCAATGGCGGCGACCTCATCGGCCGCAATCGGTTTGCCGTCGTCGGTCGCGAGGACGCCTTCAAGGATGCCGAAGAACGCCTGTCCATCGTCGTTGCCCTTGATCGAATCCGGCACCTCGCGCCCCCGGTCCTTGCGCGCGACCTTGCTCGCGAGATCAATAACGTTCTTGAGGTAGTCCCGTTCGGAAATCCGTTTGGCCCGATAGTCGCGGATGGTCTCCTCCAGCAGTTCCGAGAAACTGCGGTAGAAGGTCGGGTCCTCGTCCATCTTTTCGGTAATGGTCCGGCGTGTCGCGCTGGCGATCCGGTCCGCCCTCGACGCCTCGGAGACGCCCGTCTCCTCCACCACCGCTTTCAGCGCGTCCGGGTCGTTGATGTTGACCATCTCGATGATCGTCTCTGCCGGCATGGCAACCACATGGTCGTCGAGCAGCTTCTGGATCTTCGGCTCAAACTCCTTGACGTCGACGGTCTCCTGGTAGCGCAGCTGGACCGAGCGCCGCAGCTCGGAGAACTGCTTCCAGTCCCTCTTCATGGCGTCGATCTTCGCCTCGTCGAAGACGTCGAAGAGCTTGTCCGACGACAGCGAGATATGGAGGCAGCGGCTGAACGCCTTCAGTCGTTCATAGAAATCCTGCCGGATCGCCTCATCGGCGAGGAACTGTTCGAACTGCTCCATGTCTTTCTTGTTCTTGACCGGCTTGAACAGGTCCCAAAGCTGATCATGCAGCTGGGGCAGCTTCCGGATTTCCTCGCGCACATCGTGGACTGTGCCGGCGAGATCGGCGGCGTCGAAGCCCTCGAAGGCGCTGTAGGTCGTCAGCGCCGTGTCTAGTTCTCCGAGCAGCCCCTCGTAGTCGATGATGAAGCCAAATTGTTTCTCGGTCGCGCCGTCTTCATAGAGCCGGTTCACGCGGGCGATCGCCTGCAGCAGGTTATGTTCGCGCAACGACTTGCACACATAGAGCACGGTATTCCGCGGGGCATCGAACCCGGTCAGCAGCTTCGACACGACGATGAGGATCTCCGGATCGCCCGAGCCCTTGAATGCATCGATGATCTGACGGGTGTATTCGTCCTCGGTCTTGTAGCGGGCCATCATCCGCGCCCAGAACGCGCGCACGAGGTCCTTCGATTCCTTGTCGACCTCCTCGTTGCCCTCGTTGTCATCGGGCGGCGAGATGACGATTTCGCTGGTGACGTGCCCGATCTCGTCGAGCACCTCCTTGAAGCGGACGGCCGCTGCCTTGGACGGTGCCACAAGCTGCGCCTTGAAACCCGTGCCTTGCCAGTGCTGGCGAAAGTGCTCCGAGATATCGAAAGCTTTCGCCCGGATCGCCTGGCCCGTCTTTGAGAGCGCGTCCATTCGGGAAAACTTGCGCTTCAGGTCGGCCTTCTGGCTGGGGGTCAAGCCCTCGCTGATCTTGTCGAACCACTTGTCGATCACACCGCCATTGACCTGCTGCTCGACAAGCCGTCCCTCATAGAGGAGCGGCACAACAGCCCCGTCGGCGACAGCCTCGTCGATCGCGTATTTGTGGATCAGGCCGCCGAAGGTAGAGAGCGTATTCTTCTCCTTCTTCAGGAGCGGCGTTCCGGTGAAGCCGAGATAGCAGGCCTTCGGCAGCAGCCGGCGCATCCGCGTGGCGAATTGGCTGTGACCGCCATAGCGGCCGGTCTGCGAGCGATGGCTCTCGTCCACCAGGACGAAAACGTTGGCATCCTCGTCGACGTCCTCGGCGGCTTTGGCGGCAGTATCGAATTTGTTGATGATGGTCGTCACGAGTGGTGTCCGGTTTCGGATCAGCTCGATTAGATGGGCGCCACTGGTTGCCCGCACGGGTTCCAGTTCGCAGGACTTGAATGTGTCCTTGATCTGCTTGTCGAGATCGTCGCGGTCGGTGACGATAAGAATGCGCGGATTGGGGATGGCCTTGTCGAGCGCCAGAGATCGCCCCAGCATCACCATGGTCAGCGATTTGCCCGACCCTTGGGTGTGCCAGATCACGCCGCCCTTGCGGCGGCCGTCCAGATTGAACTGGCGGACGCGTTCGACAGCCTTCCGGATCCCGAAGAACTGCTGATGGCGCGCGACCTTGCGTGCGCCGCCATCGAACACGGTGAAGCGACGGATCAGGTCCAGCAGGCGTTCCGGCCTGCACATCGCATGGATTGCGCGGTCCTGCGCCGTGATCGCGCGCGCACCTTCGGCCGCCAGAGCTTCGAAATGGGCGCGAGCGAAGGCGAAGTCGCCCGAAAAAACCGCGTCCGCCTCTGTTGCCGTGAGCGGCCGATTGGCCAGCGGATCGATGGTCTCGTCCCGGTCTTCCTCGTCCCGCCACGTCTGCCAGAACTGCCGCGGCGTGCCCACGGTGGCGTAGCGCGCCTCGACACGGTTCATCACCATGAGAAGCTGCGCGAAGTGGAACAGCTGCGGGATGTTGTCTTCGTTCTGATAGCCGATCAGCTGGCTGCCGGCCTTCTTCAGGCTCTCGGTCGGCCGCTTGTTCTCGATCACCAGGAACGGGATGCCGTTCACGTAAGCAACGATGTCGCACCGCTTGGTCTGGATGCTGGCCGTCCGCTCGACGGAGACTTCGGCCGTGACGTGATAGACGTTGTTCGCAGGCCGCTCCCAATCGACGTAGCGGAACGAGTAGGACTTCGAGTCTCCCTGGATCGTCTTGGTGATGGTCGTGCCGAGCACGAGGGTGTCGTAGATGTCCTGATTGGTCCCGCGCAGGCCCTTCTGCCGGTCAGGCGTGGGCTTGAGACGCCGGATGGCTTCGTGCGCATCCTCGAGGTCGAAGGGATACTCCCGGCCGCGATGGGTGAAGCTGTTGATCTGCAGGAGCTGGTCGGCAAGGACGTCATCGAGCACCACGTTGCGCAGGCGACCGCCGCGCAGGCGCACCGCCTCGGCCTGGGACAGCGGCGTGAACCCAAGCGCCACCAAAAGCTGCAGGGCAGGGATCTGGGATTGGTGCTTTTCGGCGGCGTCGAACCCTCTCACTCTTTCGCTCATGCGGGCCTCTGCGAATTTGTCACAAACGCTTGCCCTGACAACGGCCCAGAATAGCGGCTCTCGTTCAAAAACTGGAGTAGGGCCTTGATGTCGCCGTGCGCCGCCGGCATCACAATTCGGCCGTTCTGCACATCAATCAGAAGGTTCGTTTGCTGTGCGGCTGCCTGGATATCTGCCGGTGCGTAATTGTCGAGAGTGCCGTTGTTGGTAATTGCATGAATTAGCTTCCGGCTAACTTGATTGGTTACGCCCACGAATGCGGCCACATCCGCGACGTGTAGGCTCGGGTGACCCGCAAAAGCCTGTACCTCTTGGTCAGTCGCCGCCCGGTAGATGTCGAGCATATTGATGATCGAGCGCAACTTGTGCTGGCTTTTGAACTTGATCCTTCCCCCCTCAATGATGCAGGCTAGAGTATTGTCGAGCGTGAATGCGGGTTCCGTCAGGCGCCGAAATGCGTTGCCTTGCTGCAAGAGAGCGAACCGACGCTCGAGAACCTGTTGTGAGGTAAAACGTTGCACGAGAACCTTTGTTGCACCATTCGCGGATACACCCGTGAAAAGCGCCTTAATGCCCTCTCCGGCAAATGCGGCAGTGTTGATGTCTGCAACGGCCATCGCGTTCGCATTTATTGTGTCTGGGAAAATCTGCGCCTCCGCCGGTATGTCAATCGTTAGGAATTCATCGTCATCGGGAGTCCAGCTACCGTCGAATGGGACCTCACTGGTCACGCCGTGCCGGAATGCAGCTTCCTGATCAGCGAATATTGCTTCGATTGCCTGCTGAACAGCTGCATCCAAGCGAACGCGCTTTGCGATCAACTGTCCTCCGTTGTCGCGGCAAGCGGCAAAAAGGTTCTGGGGCATGTTCAGCGGCCTCCTACATCTATGACGATGTATTCGGTCAATTGGCCGACTTCTATCGTCTCGGTTGCGTTTCGAAGTTGCCTCTTTGTGACAAGCACGTAGGTTACACCTTCTTTGGTGCTAACCTTATAAAAGTGCCAGCCCATCAGTCCGAGAAGCGGGTTGAAATGATAGCTGTAGCCAGTCGCCACGACCGCTGCAAAGATTACAATCGCAGGCACCCAGATCTGCCAATTCAGGGCTGTGAATTGCGCCGTGAAAAGTGGAAGCAGATAGAGCAGCAGGAAGCCCATGTTCTCACGATCAGCGGCTTCCACCGTTGTCGCGGAAAACTTCACCCGTTCAAGATGCTTTTTGGAATATCTGAGCATCAGGATGCAGATAACGACTAGGGCCAAGCAGGCTCCCATCAGGAAGGCGGCCTGCATTCCTTCGCCTGCTTGATACGCCACCCAAGCATAAGTGATGAGCACTGGCGCGATTGCGGTGCTGGTGAGCAGGAGCTTTGCCAGCCAGTTCAGCATGACACCCTCCATTCGCCTGTCAGCAGCTTCTGCATCAGGCCGCGTTTCTGGCGGGTGAGGGTTTCGATTTCGGTCTCCAGCAGGCCGATTTCTTGCTTCGCGGTCGTCAGGGCCGACGCGATAGCCGATTGTTCGTCGGCAGGGGGAACCGGCACCTTGCAGCCGAAGAAATCCTCCGGGCTCAGGTTCAGAAGGCCATCGTTCCGGACGCCGGAATTGATTAGGCGCGACAGCTGGTGGTTCAGCACTCCAGCCGCAAACAGGTGGGCGAAGAACTCGCGGTTCAGGTCTGCCTTGAGCGCAAAGCAGAAGTAGACGAACGGCACGAGCGCAGTCGGGCGATCCAGCGGAAAGATGCAGCCATACGGCGCCGTGAGGGAGTTGCCCTTGTTGTAGGCAAACTCGCCCTCATGCAGAACGATGTAGCGATCAACGCTGCTGCCAGCCATATCGCGGCTGAACTTGTCGGATTGCAGACGAAAACCGGACTTCGCCGAAATGGTCATGACCGGATGATCGCCGCCGCCGTTCTGGCGACGGACGCGGGTCGAGATAGCTGACAGCGGACGCTGCTTCCATCTGTCGGGGAAGGCCCCGCCAAGGCCGAGCAGCTTTTGCGTCAGTCCTGTCAGGCAGTCATGCTTCGCCGCCCGCAGCGCCTCCAGCTTCGCGATGGCCTCGTCCCACGTCCGGAGGATTTCGGCGATCTTGCGCTGTTCGGGGATTGGAGGGAGCAGAACCGGAAATTGCTTCAGCTGCGTCGAGTTGATGCTCGCCAGGTTAGTGCTTTGCTTCGAAGACAGTTGAAAATACCGTCGCCCGTATTGGGACGCTGCCTGAAATGCGAGGAACTCAGGGAGCAGCCGATCGGGTTTCGGCCTCACCGCGAACACATGGTTTTGGTGCAGGCAAGGTTCAATCTCGCCGTTCCAGACGGTTCCTCGACCAAGTTTGTCGAAGTCCCCGCCCTCGGTGAAAAGGACGTCGCCTTTTCGAAGGCTGTAGCGATCCACCTCCGAGGGTTTCAATGAGATCTCTTTCATGACTGAGAGATCAACATGTCCATCCTGGACGTTTGCCACCCGAAGATAGGGAACCGTTACCGCCGCACCATTTATTGGCTTGCCCTTTGCGATGCCAGTTTGAACCTCTGCCACATGGTCCAGCGCTGTTTTCTTCCAACCGACTGGGGGGGCTGACTTAAGCATCGCCGCGCCCCTTCTTCCGACCCTTCGCGGCCTTCTCCAGCTCCTCCAGTTGAGCGATATCGGCCTCATCCGCCGCCAGCGCCTCGGCGGCGCGACGGTTGGCGTTGAACACCTCGAACCGCTCGACGGCCAGCTTCTGCGCCACGTCCATCCGCAGCCGCCCGGCATGGGTCAGCACGTCGCGTTCGTTGAAGGACAGGAAGGCGTCGAGCTTGTCGGCCCATTCGGCCATGCTGACCGGGCGGCGGCGCCTCGCCTGGTCCTCGGCATAGTCGAGGTACATCACCACGATGCGGTTGAGTTCCTCGACCTCCTCAGACTTCAGGTAGTTCTTGGCGGTCCCGACATCGCCCTTGCGCACTACCGAACCCTTCCAGCTGGTCAGGCCCATGTTGGGGGCGCTAGGATCGCTCCGGTTCTCGATCAGTTCGGCGGCCGTCTTGCCCGTGACCGCCCAGAGCATCTTGTTCTGCACCTTCTTGAAGAAGGCCTGCGCCTGGTCGGACGTCTTGTCGTAGTCGATGGCGGTCGTGTAGAGGTCGCGCACCTTGTGGTAAAAGCGCTTCTCCGAGGCGCGGATGTCGCGGATGCGGGCAAGCCATTCGTCGAAGTAGTCCCATTGCTCGGCCTGCTTCAGCCGGGCATCGTCCATGGCGAAACCCTTGACTAGGTATTCGCGCAGGACAGTGGTGGCCCACCGGCGGAACTGGGTGCCGCGCGCCGAGCGGACTCGGTAACCGACCGACAGGATGACATCGAGGTTGTAGGCGTCGACCTCGCGTTCGACCTGCCTCGAGCCCTCGGTTTGAACTATCCGGAATTTCCGGATAGTTGCCCCCGGATCGCACTCACCCTCGGCGAAAACGTTGCGGATGTGCTCGTTCACGGTGCGCACGTCCTTGTCGAACAGCTCCGCGATTTCCCGCTGGCTCAGCCAAACGGTGCCGTCCACGGCCCGCAGGCCGATGGTCGCGGCGCCGTCCTCGGTGCTGTAAAGGATCAGTTCGCCCTCAGACATCGACGCCCAGCTCCTTGAGGTAGCCAGCCATCTTGCCCCGCACCTCGGCCAGCTCGGCCTCGATGGTGTTGATCTGCTTCTGTAAGGCGGCCACGTCAATTTCCTCCTCCGGCTCGAAGGTGTCGACGTAGCGGGGGATGTTGAGGTTGAAGTCGTTCTCGGCGATCTCTTCCGGGCTGGCGCGGTGCGAGTACTTCTCGATCTCCGCCCGCGCAGCGTAGGTTTCCAGCACCTTGTTGATATGCGCCTCGTCCATCACGTTCTGGGTCTTGCCCGGCGTGAATTCCTTGCTGGCGTCGATGAACAGGACGTCGCGCCGGTCCTCGTTGGCGCCGCCCTGTTCGCGAGAGCGGTCGAAGACCAGAATGGCCACCGGAATTCCCGTGGTCGTGAATAGGTTGGCGGGCAGGCCCACCACAGCGTCGAGCAGGTTCTCCTCGATCAGCGCCTGGCGGATACGCCCCTCGGCCCCACCCCTGAACAGCACGCCATGCGGAACGATGACGGCCACCCGGCCGCTCTGGCGCTTGGCGATCTCGATCATGTGGGTGATGAAGCCGTAGTCGCCTTTGGACTTCGGCGGGATCCCGCGCCAGTAGCGCTTGAACTGGTCGGTATCCGCGTTCTCCGCGCCCCATTTGTCGAGGCTGAACGGCGGATTGGCCACCACCACGTCGAACTTCATCAGGTGGTCACCCTCGACCAGCGCAGGGCTGTTGAGCGTGTCGCACCACTCGATGCGCGCGGCATCCTTGGCGTGGAGAAACATGTTCATCCGCGCCAGCGCCCAAGTCGCGCCGTTCACTTCCTGGCCGTAGAGGGCGAAGTTCTCGGACCCGACTTCCTCGGCCGCACGGATCAGCAGCGACCCTGACCCGCAGGCCGGGTCGCAGATCGTGTCGCCCGGCTTGGGCGCCGCCAGTTTCGCGAGCAGGCGGGAGACGGCGGAGGGCGTGTAGAACTCGCCAGCCTTCTTGCCCGCGTCGGAGGCGAAGCGCGAGATGAGGTAGATGTAGCACTCGCCGATGATGTCCTCGGTCACGCGGCTGGGGCGCAGATCGAGCGCGGGCTTGGCGAAGTCCTCCAGCACGTTCTTGAGGCGACGGTTGCGGTCCTTGACGCGCCCGAGGTTGGCTTCGGAGTTGAAGTCGATGTTGCGAAACACGCCTTCAAGCTTGGCGCGGTTGGCATCCTCGATCCGCTCCAGCGCGATGTTGATCCGCTCGCCGATATTGGGCTCGTTCCGCGCCTCGTAGAGATCGTAGAAGCTGGCGCCTTCGGGGAGGACGAAGCGCTCGCGCTCCAGCCTGCGCCTGATCCGGGTTTCATCCCCGCCATACTGCTTGCGATAGGTTTCGAGGTGATCGTTCCAGTGGTCAGAAATGTACTTCAGGAACAACATCACCAGGATGTAGTCCTTGTACTGTCCGGCATCGACGACGCCCCGGAAGGTGTCGCATGCGGCCCAGGCCGTCTGGTTGACCTGTTGCTGTGTGAGTTGGTCGGTCATTTAGACGTCCTTTCTTGCCGTGTTGCGGGTCGAAGCCTATTCGCTCGTTCAACGAGGATCATGCTCAGCATTTTTCTGCGTGTTTCAGCGACTAGCATGGCTAGCGCCCGTTCCTGTTCAGCAAGTGCATCAATCGCAACGATTTTTTCCTGTGTTCCGATGTCGGGTATCTCAAGATCCAGGTCGTCGAGGCTAGATCTCGGGATCATCCGGATGTTTGTGCCACGCGCTGCTAAATCAAAGTGGCGTTGCGCAGGCGGCTGGTTGATGGCCCATGCCAAATACTCCGGCAGCACAACATTAATGTTCGGGCGGAGCACCAGCAGCGGCAAAACAGCGAGCGCAGGTTCTTGGAGGCGTTTGTCAATAACGGACGCCGTGTTGCGTTCTCCCCGCGACCGGAAGACAACGTCGCCAGACCGTACGAAATAGCGATCAGGCAAGTCATCCAGCGGAACGCGCGTCAGTCGTTCTGGGTCTATGAAGCCATCAGCCGAAATGTCCCGCAGTTGGATCGCTAGAACGCCACCGCCCTCGGCCGCTTCGAGGCGGCCCCGAACTGTGTATCCGCTATGAATGTTACAAGCATCGGGAAGCAGCATTGACCTGTTCTCTGTAGGGCGCCCTACAGCAGATAGTCCATCAAGCTGAAGGAGTCAACGGAATTCATGCTGTAGGTCGATCTACAGCGCTTTCGTCGAGCTTCAGCCAGTACCGCGTATGCCGCCGCTCCCCAGTACGGTTGAGCGCGCCCATCTCGACCAGATCCTGCAGATCCCGGGTCGTTGTCGCGCGCGATGTGCCGGTGATGGCGATGTAATTCTCGGCGCTGAGCCCGCCCTTGAACCCCTCGGGCCCCTCTCGGAACATACGCTCGATCACCTTGGCCTGCCGGTCGTTCAGCCGATCACGGAACTGGTCGTAGAACTTTGCCTTGGCGATGAAGAAGGCAACCCGCGTCAGTGTGACCTGCTGCGCGTTCAACACCGTCTCGCCGAACCACAAAAGCCACGCGGTCACATCCAGCGTCTTCTGGTGGGCTTCGAGCTGGTCGTAGTAACCCTTGCGGTCGCGTTCGATCGTGTAAGCCAGCGCGATCAGGCTCGGCTGGCCGATATTCTGCGCGAGGGACTTTTCAGCCAGAGCGCGGCCCAAGCGGCCATTGCCGTCCTCGAACGGATGGATACTCTCGAACCACAGATGCCCAAGTGCCGCGCGGGTCAGAGCCGGCAGGGGCGTTGGACCATCTGGCGCCGTTCGGTTGAACCAGTCGACGATGACATCCATCTCGCCTTGGACCTGCGCCGAAGGCGGTGCTTCGAAATGCACGATCGGTCGGTCGATGCGACCAGAGACGATCTGCATCGCATCGGCATGCCGGCGATAGGCCCCAATGGTTTCGAGGCCACGGTCATGGGATAGCAGCATACCGTGCCAGCGGCTGAGGGTTTCGTGGGTCAGAAGCGCGGCGTAGGTCGAATAGACGTCCACCATCATCTCCGCGACGCCCTGTTCGCGCGGCCTTGACGGTGCGGCGTCGGCGGTCAAGCCGAACTGACGGCGCAGGGAGGATTGCACGCTGGCCCTGTCCAGCACCTCACCTTCGATGGCGCTCGTCCGCATCGCCTCTTCGCTCAGCAGCTCGATACGCAGGCGGTCGCGCTCGTCGTCGGTCACATGGCGGACGGCACCGACGATCTCTCCGGACGACAACAGAAACTGCCGTTCGAGAGGTTCGACGGCGGTGCTGTCATAGCGGAAATTCGGCCAGTCGGGTTGCGACCAGTTCCAGCGCATGAGCTATAGGTTCCTTTCCTATAACTCAAAATAGCGCCAAATCATGATTTATGGAAGCGCGATCTATGCATCATGCCAGATGCTTGAACTGGCGGACACATCCGCAGGATCCCTCAAAGGGCTTGGCCCACGCGCGGTTCAGGCGGCCTCGACCATCGGCTCGTAACGCACGTCGGGCATGGCATCATTGAGCCAGGCAGGCTGCAGGTCGCCGTTGTTCCATTGGTACAGGTAGCCCACCAGCGTGTCGGTCTTCTTGCAGAGGATGCGCATGATCGGTTCGGCCGTAAGCCGCGGTAAAATGGTGAGCTATGGTCGGAAGTTGGTGATGCCCTGAGGGGCGGCATATCATGGCGGTGTCGAGTCGCCGTCAATTCTCAGCCGAGAAAGGGATATGCCACATGTCAGACGATACCATCACCAA
>Ga0008836_100584_pt1 | contig 20432 bp, 15 predicted proteins | sample HotLakConsUCCR28_FD_62214 | JGI IMG/M metagenome (GOLD analysis project Ga0008836, IMG submission 62214) | Hypersaline microbial mat communities from Hot Lake, Washington, USA - Hot Lake Consortium UCC-R28 (Hybrid Assembly) ... | reverse complement strand
CCAATGAATTTTTAAGTGCCGTTTGATCCACATCGTGCTGGTATTGCCCCACACCTATGGATTTGGCATCAATTTTTACCAATTCTGCCAAAGGGTCCATGAGCCTTCTTCCTATGGAAACAGCTCCTCTTACGGTCAGGTCATGGTCAGGAAACTCCTCCCTGGCCACCTCAGAAGCAGAATAAATGGAGGCCCCACTTTCGTTGACCATGACGACTAATACTTCAGGTGCCAGGCCAATATTTTTGATGAAGAGCTCTGTTTCCCTGCTGGCCGTACCATTTCCTATCGCAATGGCTTCAATCCCATGCCGCTCTACCAGGTATTTTACCAGTGCGCCGGATTCATGTGTTTTCTTTTGAGGTTCATTGGGATAAATGGTTTCATTTTGCAACAACTGCCCCTGAGGTCCCAAACAAACCAATTTACATCCCGTACGGAACCCCGGATCTATGGCCATTACCGACTTTTCTCCCAGCGGAGACGCCAGGAGAAGCTGCCTCAGGTTTTCTGTAAAAACCTTGATCGCTGCTTCGTCCGCTTTTTTCTTGGAATAAAGCCTGACTTCAGTTTCCATCGAAGGTTTCAACAAACGTTTATAGCTGTCTTTAATGGCCAGGCTTACCTGCGTTGCGCAGGGATTGGTAGCCTTTAAGACCCTTTCTTCTATCATTTGCAGGGCGACTGATTCCAGCGGCCCGGTATCCAACATCAGAAAAAGTTCCTTTTCTCCCCTTCTCATGGCCAGTACCCGGTGCGAAGGAGCGGATTTGATGGGCTCTTCCCAATCAAAATAATCTTTGTACTTCATGGCCTCCTGCTCCTTTCCCGGAATCACCCTGGAGGTGAATTTCCCCTCTTCAATAAACAGTTTGCGCAAATGTTTCCTTACTTCTACATCTTCATTTACCCATTCAGCCATGATGTCCCTTGCTCCCTGAAGGGCTTCTTCAATGGATCCTACGCCTTTCTCCTCGTCCACATAGTCTTGGGCAATAGCATCCGGCTGAAGTTTATCCTGTGCATAAATCTGATTGGCCAGGGGTTCAAGACCCTTTTCCCTGGCAATGGTACCCTTCGTTCTCCGTTTGGGCTTGAAAGGAAGGTATATGTCTTCCAAAAGACTCATGGTTTCGGCCGCCAGTACCCTGGCCTCCAGCTCGGCTGTCAGCTTACCCTGCTCTTCTATGGATTTGATAATGGCTTCTTTCCGCTTTTCCAGATCCCTGAGTTGTTGCAGGCGGTCCCTGATGGCTGCAACCTGTACTTCATCCAAACTACCGGTAACCTCCTTTCTATACCTGGAAATAAATGGGATGGTCGCCCCCTCATCCAGCAACCCGGCGGTACTTACCACCTGATCATTTCGCACACCCAACTCGCTGGCTATCTTTGAATAATGATTCAAATCTGACATGAATAAAAATTATTTATTGCTGATTTTATATAACTGGGCGCAATTTAAGTCTATTTTTTTGTGAAGCATGAAAAAAACATGAAATTACCCTATGCTGTTTTTTCCGTTTCAAACCCTATATTTGTAGCCTTAAAAAGACCAAACCAAACATGGAAAATCACCAGGGGAAATTGTATGACCTGATTAATTTGGAGGAAATCAGCGGTGGAAGTGATGAATTCATCATCGAAATGACCAAATTATTTATTGATCAGGCAAAAAAAACCATAAGCGGACTAAATACTGCTTTTGACGAAAAAAATTACACGGAAATCAAGAACCTGGCCCACCAGATCAAACCAAGTATCGATAATATTAAAATAGAAATTTTAATTCCTGTAATCAGGGAAATTGAGCAGCTGGCTGAATTGGAAAATCAGCCGGAAAAACTATCCCCGCTGATCATGGAAACCAATACCGTTTTGGAAACCGTCATTTCCCAGTTGCAAAGCGAATTGGAGGAAAGATCCTAATCGCTTTCAGGGATAAAAAGCCTTTATACGTTTGTGTTCCATATCCGCTGCTTTTCCATCACCCTTCCGGGAGAGAATAGCTGCCCGTAATTCATGGCATTGTTTGGCTACATAGGAGTCCGGAAAAGATTTCACAGATAGACTTAACAGTCGGTAAGCCCTCTCTTGATCTTTTTCATCACCTGTTTCCATGAGGCGTTTACCTTCTTCATAGTTGGCTTTCCATTGCAAGGCCTCCGGACGCATTCTTTCCTCCTCCTGAAAAACCGGAAAAGGGGTGATTTCCAGGGGTTCTTTTTTCTCTTTTACCACTGGCACAGGCATGGAAAAAAAATCGGAAATGGCTTCGAAATAAGCCCTGGCCTCCCGTTTGTTATAGGCGCTCAATTTAAGCCTGTCTTCTTCCTCAGGATGGGTAAAAAAGGATGCCTCTGCAATGATGCCGGGAATACCATAAGTTCCCCGCAGTACACTTGCCCCGGCTTGGGAAAAAATGGTAAAATCAGAAACCAAACTAAAGGGACCCTGATCATCAAATAAGCGTTGGAGCAAGTGCTTTGCCACATGCTGTCCCAGTGCCACACTGGCACCGTTTTCCGCAGCACTTCCATGAAAATAAATGATAGGAAAATTTACCGCCGGATCTGCTGTGGCATTGTGGTGGATAGAAACAAATAAATCTGCCTTGTTTGCAATTGCCATTTTACTCCTGTCTTCCAAAGAGACAAAAGAATCGTCCCTTCTGGTGAGCACCACTTTTGCCCCGGCATTTTCCAGCAAATCCCTCAAATACAGGGCAACCCGTAAATTCACCCACTCCTCCCGCTCACCGGTAGGACCCACTCGGTAAGCATCAGTATCTGCTGTGCCTCCATGACCGGGATCTATACAAATCACTCTTCCCTTCAACTGATCCGGTGAACCATAAATAGGGAAAGCTGAAGATGAACCGAATGCTGCCATGCCAATAGACAACAGGCATAACGTCAAACAGGTCTTTAAACAGGAAGGCATTTTTTGTAGCATTTATTTATAGACAATTATCGATAGTAAGGGCATGTTATCTCTGGTATTTTTGGTTATAGCCCCTCGGAACCAAAAAGCCGCCAATGCATGTATGGCGGCCATGAAGAATATTACATTCAAGGTTCGGTTCAATTGATTTCCAAAACTTCCAGTGCTTCAGGGGAAGTTTCGGGTACCTGTACCACCTTTTTTATTTCTTCGCTCCCCGCATTATCCGAAATCCCCAATGGACTATCCAAAGGAATAAAAGGTGCAATGACTATGGAAACGATAGAAGTCAGTTTGATCAGAATATTCATGGAAGGACCTGAGGTATCTTTAAAGGGATCTCCTACCGTGTCACCGGTAACAGAGGCCTTGTGGGGTTCAGAGCCTTTGTAATACATTTCTCCGTTGATTTCCACTCCTTTTTCAAAAGATTTCTTGGCGTTGTCCCAGGCTCCTCCGGCATTGTTCTGAAAAATCCCCATCAATACACCTGAGACGGTTACTCCAGCCAACATGCCACCCAACACTTCATGCCCAAAGAGGAAACCCACGATAATGGGCGATAAAAGCGCAATTGCACCTGGTGCCACCATCTCCCGAATGGAAGCTTTGGTGGATATCTCCACACATTTTTCGTAATCCGGTTTTTGGGTATAGTCCATAATTCCCGGCATCTCTTTGAATTGCCTCCTCACCTCATTGACCATATCCATGGCTGCTCTTCCCACGGCAGCTATCGCCAGGGAAGAAAAAATAAAGGGGATCATGGCTCCCACAAACAATCCGGACAATACATCTGCTTTGTAAATGTCTATCGTAGAAATACCCGATATCCCCACATAAGCAGCAAATAATGCCAGGGCTGTCAGGGCGGCTGAGGCGATGGCAAATCCCTTGCCCGTTGCTGCGGTGGTGTTGCCAACGGCATCCAATATGTCTGTTCTTTCCCTGACCTCTTTGGGAAGGCCGGACATTTCTGCTATTCCACCGGCATTATCGGCGATGGGACCAAAAGCATCAATCGCCAATTGCATGGCGGTGGTGGCCATCATGCCTGCGGCAGCTATGGCTACTCCATATAATCCAGCTGCCATATAAGAAGAGAAAATTCCTCCGGCAAGCACCAAAATAGGCAACACGGTAGATTGCATGCCTACTGCCAGACCGCCGATGATGTTCGTGGCATGGCCGGTAGACGATTGCCTGATGATTGAATTGACCGGGCCCTTACCCATGGCGGTATAATGCTCCGTAATGATACTCATCAGGGCCCCTACGATCAATCCGATAAAAACAGCTCCAAAAACCCCCATTTTGGTAAAGGCGACGGAATTTAACCTGGACATGACCAGGTCTCCCTCAGGCAGCATGTAATCGATCACAAAGAAAGAGGCAGCTACCGTTAACAGGATTGAAATCCAATTTCCCCGGTTTAGGGCTGCCTGTACATTTCCAGTTTCGGACTTAATTTTAACGAAAACGGTTCCTATTATAGAGAAAACCAGTCCCAGACCGGCAATAACCAGCGGCAACAGCACCGGGGCAATCCCTCCAAAGTTGTCATTACTTACAATTTCCCTTCCCAATACCATGGAAGCCAATATGGTGGCTACGTATGAACCAAATAAATCTGCACCCATTCCGGCCACATCACCTACGTTATCACCTACGTTATCTGCAATGGTTGCAGGATTCCTTACATCATCTTCCGGTATTCCGGCTTCAACTTTTCCCACCAGATCGGCTCCTACATCAGCAGCCTTGGTATAGATCCCTCCTCCCACTCTGGCAAACAGGGCAATGGATTCTGCCCCAAGGGAAAAGCCGGCCAATACCTCCAGGGCGGTCTCCATTTCATGCCCATTGACATCGCCTCCGGAAGACAATACAAACATGTTGTAAAATATGATAAATAAGCCTCCCATTCCCAATACGGCAAGACCTGCTACACCCAGACCCATAACCGTACCTCCGGTGAAGGAAACATTCAATGCTTTAGCAAGACTTGTTTTTGCCGCCTCAGTGGTTCTTACATTGGATTTAGTGGCAATTTTCATTCCCAGGTATCCGGCAAAGGCAGATAAAACGGCTCCAATGACAAAAGATACTGCAATAATGGGACTGGAATTGTCCAGCAGGGTGCCGGACCATCCCAGGATGATAGCCGCGATCACCACAAAATAAAACATCACTTTCCACTCTGCTTTCAGGAAAGACATGGCTCCTTTGCCAATATAACCGGCTAACTCCACCATGTTTTGTTCACCGGTAGGCTGCTTGGTTACCCAGGCAGATTTAATGGCCATCACCACCAACCCAAAAATACCCAAAAAAGGGACCAAATAGAGAAATAATTGTTCCATATCAGCTATTAAAGAAATATATAGATTTTTTAATTTCGACAAAGATATTATTATTCCTAATCCTTTCAAGAAAGAAACTGTAAAAGATACATTTGATGGTCCTAATCCATCAATTTGAAGCTTTATCACTCAAAAATTCCTGATTTTTTTAATAAATTCACCTGTAAATGAAGCTTTTTGCCAAAACCAACTCCTCCCTCTCCTGCTGTATACAGCGGATACAGATGTCCTGACGGGATTTTTACCATTGATCCTTTTTCTGTGGAATTTTGTCATTAATTTTAGGATAATTAAATTTCAAAAGCCGAACCCAGCCCATAATCATGAAAAATTTAACAGGCAAATCGCTGTATCCCCTTCTCCTACCCCTACTACTCTGCCTGATCCCTTATTTTGGAATTGCCCAGTCAGCAGATACCTTAAAGCGTAAAGCCTTTCTGGAAAACCTACTGGAACATAACAGACCCCATCCGAGAGCTGACCAAAGGACCAGAAATGTGTTTGCCTCCTTTGAACGCCTTAGCTTTAAGGACAGCACCTGGGATGCCTGGCAAAAAAGAACCGGTGAACTGCCTCCTGATTTCGACTCCCTGCCTGATATCCCTTTCCTCCCAGACCCTCTGGTCCTGGATGAAGGTGGTCAGCAGATCCCTGTAAAATCGATGGAGCAATGGCAAAACAAAAGAGAGTGGATCAAAGAACAAGCCATCCATTTATTGTCCGGTACCTTTCCCAATCCCCCTGAAAACCTTACTTCAGAAATCATTTCAGAACATATGGAAGGTGCCATCAAGGTTCAAACCGTCCTGCTGAAGTTTGGCAATCACGAAAAGGCCCGGTTGACCCTGGAGGTGTACACTCCCCCGGGCGAGGGACCTCATCCGGTATTTATGAGCCAGTGGAATCACCGGGGCTGGGTACAAATAGCTGTAAGAAGGGGCTACATGGGATTGATTTATGCCGGAGCCGATGTCTTTGATGAAACCATTGCCTACCAGGAAGTATACCCGGAATACGACTGGTCCGCTTTAATGACCCGGGCCTGGGGAGCACAAAGGGCCGTAGATTACCTGTATACCTTACCAGAAGTAGATAAAGATAAAATTGCTTTAACCGGGCATTCCAGAAATGCCAAATTATCGATTTTTGCCGCCGCCTTTGACTCCAGAATCAAGGCCCTGATCAGCAGTAGTGGAGGCACAGGTGGGGAGATCCCCTACCGTTATACGGATGAAAGACATGAAAATGAATCTATTGATTACCTCAATTCCATCAGACCTCAATGGTTTCATCCCCGTTTGCGGTTTTTTAATGGCAGGGAGCACAAATTGCCCATTGATCAAAATTCTCTGATGGCCTTGATAGCACCCAACTCCCTTTTATTGAGTTCGTCCATCAGGGAAGCCGGGGGAGGTGATCCCTGGGCCATCGAACAAAATTACCAGTCCCTGAAGAAGGTATATGAATTTTTGGGGCAGCCCGATAAATTAGGCATACGCTTCAGGGATGGAAAACATGCGGTGGCTGCCAGAGACATAGAATCTTACCTGGACTGGCTGGACATTCAATTTGGCAGGTCCGACAAAAAATGGGAAAACAAAAGATATTATAGCTTTGACTTTGATCGCTGGGAAAAGGAAAACAAGCCACCTGCCTTGCCAAAAGACCAATCGGTCGAATTACCCTCCTTAGTCAATGACATTTCCTCCATGACCAGAGAAGACCTGAAAGGCTGGCAGGAAAAAGTCAGGGAAAAAATCCGGTGGACCCTTGGAAAACAGCCCGAGGGCATCGCTGCCGATTCCATATCAAGTTTAAGTTCCAATAGTGATTACCTGGATTTGTTGCTCAACCGCCCCCGGGTCACCCATGGGATCAGACGAAATATTGCGCCCTACAATGCTTTGGGAGATTACCAGCATGGTGCCCTTTACCTGCCTTCGGACGATCAGGGGGAATTCAAAACAGACAGTGGTAACAAAATTCCGGTTGTCATTTACCTGCACAAATATACCAACACCGGTTTTGATACTGGAATGAACCATTTTATTGAAACCTGTCTCAAAAAGGGGATGGCAGTATTCACCATGGACTTGTTGGGTTATGGCAGTCGGATAGAGGAAGGTGCTGATTATTATAACAGGTATCCGGATTGGTCCAAAATGGGCAAAATGGTGAAGGATACGCGTGATGCTATTCAGGCTTTGGGTCAACTGGCATTTGTGGATACCGACCACATTTACCTGGCCGGTTATGCCTTGGGCGGAACAGTAGCACTGTTTACTGCTGCTTTGGAAGATCAGGTTGACGGGGTAGCGATTGCTTCCGCCTTTACTCCTTTAAGGGAGTCTGGCAAAGAACTGGAGGGGATCAAGGCCTATTCTCACCTGTATGGTTTGGTGCCCAGATGGGGATTATATAAAGACGCCCCTTCCGGAATACCGGTGGATTTCCCGGAAATCCTTGCTGCTATCCTGCCCCGGCCCCTGATGGTGGTCAGCCCTGAACAAGACAGGCATGCAGACCTGAAAGCCATCAGCGGTAATTTGAAAAATCTGGAAATAATTTCCAATCAAATAGGGGCCAAAAACAAACCTTACCAGTATATACCAAAAGGGTTTAACCGATTCGCACAGACATCCCAAAAAGAAATGATTAACTGGATTCACCAGCATACCCCATTGAATAATGACTAAAATAAAACGCCCGATTCCCTCCATTTTATGCCTGCTCTGCCTGTTCCTTTCCCTGCCTGTCCTGGCCTGGCAGGGAAACAAAGAAAAACTTAGCGGATTGTCAGTTGCTGTCTTTGATGTGGATGCCACTCCCCCGGTTGGAAGCTTGCTTGCCTATGACCGGATGGAAAAAAGGGATGATTTAGGCCTCAGGGCCAAAGGAATCGTCCTCAGCGGCAGCGGCCTTCCCATTGTGCTTTGCGCAGTGGACTGGATTGGAATCGGCAATGAAAGCCAGGATGCCTTTAAAGCGCGCCTGGCAAAGGCAGCCTCCACCATTCCTTCAAGGGTAGCCGTCCATACCGTCCACCAACATGATGCCCCCATCAGCGATTGGGGTGCGGAAAAAATCCTGGTGGATGCCGGACTGGATCCCCAGGCTTTTGAAAGTTCCTTTGATCATGTAGTATTGAACAGACTGGAAGATGCCATAAAAACAGCGTTAACAGAGGCTCAACCCCTCAGCCATGTGGGAACAGGGAAGGCAATAGTGGAAAAGGTGGCTTCCAACCGCCGTATAAAAGGTGCTGACGGGAAAGTTCAATATTTTCGTAGCTCCTCTACCAGAGATCCCAAAATCCGGGATTTCCCGGAAGGTTTGATCGATCCTGAAGTTTCCCTGATCAGTTTCTGGAATGGGGATCAACCCATAGCGGTGCTCAGTTATTATGCCGTCCACCCGCAGAGCTATTACCTGACCAAAGTAGCCAACCCCGACTTCCCAGGAATAGCCCGCTACCTGCGACAACTGGCCGTCCCGGAAGCCCTGCATGTGCATTTTAATGGTGCTGGTGCTAATATTGCTGCAGGCAAATACAATGATGGCTCAAAAATCAACCGCAAACTGCTGGCTGAAAGGCTGGCAGCAGGTATGGAAAAGGCATGGGAAAACACCCGCAAACAGGCATTAAACCCTCAAAATGTATTTTGGCAACAGGAACCCCTGTTGCTGCCTGCCAATGAAGAGGTTGCGAAAATCGAGCAGGAAATGCACCGGCAAAACCCTCGCTGGCTGACCAACAACATGCAAAAACTGGCCTGGTACAAGCGACAGCAACTGGGCAAAAAAATTGACATCAGCTGCCTGACACTGGGAGATGCCAGAATACTCCATCTTCCTGGAGAACTATTTGTGGAATACCAATTGGCCGCCAAGGCAGAAAGGCCGGATTTATCGGTAGCCATGGCTGCTTATGGGGATTACGGACCCTTTTACATTGGCACTGCGGCAGCCTATCCGGAGCAGGGCTATGAAATCAACGCCAGCCCGGTGACAGCCGAAGCCGAGCCTGTCATCCTGGAGGCCATCAAAAAGTTGTTGCACCAGCCAAACCCGGGTCAGGCGGTTACTAGTCCCTACCTTTTACAGCGGGAAAGTGATGTTCCTATCAGGAGCCTCAACGAATGGGAAGACAAAAAGGAAGTTTGGAAACACAAGGTGGCCTCCATCATGGGAACGCTACCCTCACGGGAGCACCTTCCGGTACCCAGGCTGAACTATACCGATTCCCTGGTGGAAAGCAGTTTTACCAGGTACCAGGTGAGCTTCCCATCTGATGAAAGGAATAAAGTCACGGCCTACCTGTATGTGCCCCACCAAAGCAAAAACCGGCCTGCCATGCTGGTACTTCATAGTACAGGAGAAGGGGGTAAAAAAATCGTAGATGGACAAGGTACACTGGAAAACAGGGGAATTGCAAGGGAGTTGGCAGAGAGAGGCTATGTGGTGATGGCACCTGATTACCCCAGCTTTGGGGAGCAGAAAAACCATGATTTTTCCAGAGACGGCTTTCCTTCCGGAACCTTGCTGGGCGTTTGGAACCACATGCGATGCGTGGATGTTTTGGGTCAGATGCCGGCAGTAGATTCCGATAGGATTGGTGTGATCGGCCACTCCCTCGGGGGACACAATGCCTTATTCACTGCTGCCCATGACCAGCGGATCAAAGCGGTGGTCAGCAGTTGTGGTTGGACGCCATTTGAATTTTATGACATTGGAGAGGAAGCTTCAAAAAAATACGGGGGGCGACTTGGTCCCTGGGCACAGGAAAGGTACATGCCTGCCATCAAAAATCAGCTTCCGGATGCCAGGCTTCCCTTTGATTTTACCGACATCATTGCCATGATTGCTCCCAGGCCGGTTTTTACCAATGCACCCTTACACGATAACAATTTTGCTGTAGCGGGTGTCAAATCAGGGATTGGCCGGCTCGCTCCGGTATACCGGTGGATGGGATTTCCGGATCACCTGCAGGTGAGGTACCCGGATGCCGGGCATGATTTTCCTCCGGAAACAAGAAAAGAAGCCTACGCCTTTCTGGATAAATATTTCGGTTTTGATCCCATTAATAAATTGCCTTTTGAATAGCACCTCGCTACTTATTTCTGGTTTTAATAAAAAAAGCCATCCTTTGATGGAAAATAATTTTCATTTTCTTGCATTAAATCCAATATTGTTAATCCGTCGAACAAGCCATATAAAATTATGAAAAGTACAGCCTCCATTAGTCTTTTGATGTTCTTTTTCTTAGGTTTTCAATCCTGTAAGGAGGAAAAGTACGCCGGGCCCCTAAATCCGGAGGCTTCCATGGCCACCTTTAATCTGCATGAAGATTTTGAGGTACAGCTATTTGCTGCTGAGCCACATATCAAGGATCCGGTGGACCTGGTATTTGATGAAATGGGGGCAGCATTCGCCATAGAAATGCCCGATTATCCCTACAAACCTGAAAAAGGGGAAGGAAGGGGAGTCATTAAGAAACTGGTAGATGAGGATGGAGACGGCCTGGTGGATGGTGCCATTGTTTTTGCCGAAGGCATAGCAGATGCCACCAGCCTGATGCCTTGGAAAGGAGGCCTCCTGGTAACAGCAGCCCCCTATATTTATTACATGAAAGATCAGGACGGCGATGGCGTTGCAGACAGCAAAGAAATCGTTTTTTCCGGTTTCTTTGAGAATAATTCGGAGGCCCAGATCACCAACCTGCGCTTGGGTGTAGATAACTGGATCTATGCGGCCAATAATGGTCAAAGAAGTGATGTTTCCTTCGAGAAAAAACCAGAATCAAGTCCATTGTCCCTACAGGGGATGGATTTCAGGTTTCGGCTTGACAAGGATGCCTTTGAAAAAGAAAGCGGTACTGCTCAGTTTGGCCAAACTTTCGATGACTGGGGCAATAAACTATTTACCCAAAACACCCTGCATATACAGCAGGCGGTTATCCCCGGCAGGTACCTGGAGCGGCACGGCCACTTGTCCAGTAAATCCGTCAACCAAAACATTTCCGACCATGATTTTGAAATGTTTCAAATGACACCTCCCCCCTATTGGAGGGCCGAAAGAACCCGGAGAAGGAACAAACAGTATCAGGAACAGGAATTGGACCGGGTAGAACATGCAGAAGACTATTTCACAGGGGCTTCAGGAGGGACCATTTACGATGGAGGAGCCTTTCCGGATGAATTTTACGGAGACCTTTTTACAGGGGATGTAGCCGGAAACCTGGTGCACAGAGATCGGCTGGTGCTGGATAAAAACGGACCTTCCCTTGTAGCCCAACGGCCATCTGAAGAAACCACGAAAGAATTCCTGGCATCAACAGATCCCTGGTTCAGGCCGGTAGGGTTTACTGTTGGGCCTGATGGCTACCTGTATATGGTGGATTTTTACCGGCAACACATAGAAACTCCGGTTTCCATTCCTGATGACTTGAAAGAGGAAATGGATTTCATGCATGGAGAAAATCACGGGCGGATTTACCGTCTGGTACCAAAAGGAACCGAGGCAAGTGCTCCTCAGGTTCCTGATTATTCCCAGATGGATGCTGAAAACCTGGTGGCCCAACTGTCTCATGAAAATGGCTGGAACAGGACCACTGCCCAACGGTTGATCCTTGAAAATCCCAGCCAGGATTATGTGCCTGCATTAATAGAAGTAGCAAGGGATGAAAATCCAAAAACACAAGTTCTCGCCCTCCACTTGTTACAATCGTTGGGATCCCTGACGCCGGATTTGGTGCAAGCAGCAATGGAAAGTGTTCACTGGGGTTTGGTAAAGAATGCGCTGGTCCTGGCAGAGGAATTTCCTTCACTGAAAGAAGCCATCTCCCAAAAAGTGACAGATGAAAACCCCATAGTGGCCCTGCAAGCAATCCTTAGCCTTGGCAATGGGGAAGACAATGATGTCATTGAAAAAATGGCTGAAGCCCTGATGGAAAAGGGAACCAATAAATGGTTTCGGATCGCTATTCTCAGTTCAAATGCCGGTTCAGGTCTTGAGATTCTTGAAAAATTGAAGACAGAATACGACTTTTTTGAAACCTCAGAAGGCTGGAAAAATGATTACCTGAAGGAGGTGTCCCACATATTGGGGGCGAAAGGAGAAGAGACCCAAATCAAGGCTTACATCGGCTTTTTATCTTCGCTTCAGGACAAAAACCCGGATCCTTGGAAACAAATCGGGCTGGATAACCTGAAAAAAGGCCTGGAAAAATCCAAGGAAAGTCATTCTGAAAATTTGGCTGGCCTTTTGGAAAAACTGGAAGCTGCAGAAAATTATACCGAATTCCCCCTTCAGGATTTGATGGCCAACCTTTAACCAAACTTCTCCATGCAAAGAAGAATATTCATAAAATACCTGCTCGGATCATCAGGCTTGATCCTGGTCAACTGTGGAAGTCCCCCAAAAGAATACCAGTTGGATCAGGTTACCGATTGTGCAGATCTCACAGGTCTGAGTGAGGAAGAACTGGAAAAAAGAAAAAGCCTGGGCTATGAGGAAGAAACGCCGGTATCAGATAACCGTTGTGACAATTGCCAACTCTACCTACCTCCTACGGAAAAAAGGAAATGCGGTGGCTGCCAGCTTTTTAAAGGACCAGTAAAACCACAAGCATATTGTACTTATTGGGCGCCCAGAGCAGAAAATACCTGAAAGACAATTGATTAACGCTACTGAACAATTGCCAGGGTTTAATCGTTTTCATTAAAAAGGAAAACTTATGGAAAATCCCCTGGTCCCAATAAGCCTGGTTACGGGCTTTCTACTGATTTATGTTGTTGCAGTAGCTGTAAATCTAAACACTGCCCTCATATTGTTAATGTTTTCGATTTCCCCGGTATTGATGATCTGGATGGTCATAAAGGTTTTGAAAGCTGCTTTTGAATCTGCGCATACCTTTGACGAAAAATGGTATGAAGACCAGTAAGGTTTAATTCCCCATTTAAGCTGCCTAAGTGTGGCAAATCACTGGATATTTTTATATATTTAGGACTATTGCATTGTCCAAGATATAACCTTTATAAATGAAGAGATTAGTTGTTTTATTGGATTTTTCTATCTATTCCTCCCCGATTCTTCAAATGGCCTATCAATGGAAGGAGCATTTTGGGATGGGGTTGGTTTTTATCAACCGTGTTCCGGGACTTGTACCTGCCATTGCGGACGAAAAGACCCGGACTCAGGTGATCAAACATGAAAAGGAGGATGCCAAAAAGAATTTTTTGAAAATATTGGATAAAAATGACCTTACACAAGGCGAGGGTATATTTTTAGCTATTGATAATCCATTGATTCCATTTTTAAAAACCTATTTACAACCGGATGATATTTTGCTTTTGGGATTAAAGGGGACGGGTTTTTTAAAGAAATACCTTATTGGTAGTACGGCAACAGAAATCATTAATCAATTAAATAACTTGGTTATTGGAGTTCCAAAAAATATCGATCGGAACATCCCCAAAAAATTGGTTTTGGCTTGTCATCCAAAATATCCTGTGAATGAAAATTCATTGAAACAGCTTCTTGGGGCTATTGGAAACAATCTCGAGGAATTGGAACTACTCACAATTATTAAGCAAAAATCTGAAGAGGAAGAGAGTGCTTCCTATTTACAAAAACTGTCAAATGGTTTGAATGAGAAATTGCCCAAAAAATTCAGCATCTACCTGGGAAAAGATGCCTTTTCAGAAATAAAATCCAAATACAGGAATCAGCAGGATTTTTTTATTGTGCTTCAAAAGGGATCCAGGAATCTCAATGATCAGTTTTTCAGAAAACTATTTATTAATGACCTGATCCACGACGGGAATACACCACTTATTATTCTGCCCTCATGAATTGGCTTGGAGAGATCGCATCAAACCCATTTTATGAATTTTCCATCATCCTGTTTCTTGCTGCGTTGCTGGGAAGTTTGGGGCAATTGCTGAAGCAACCCCTTATCGTCATGTTCATTGCTTTGGGAATATTGGTAGGCCCCACCGTATTGGATGTGGTGCACTCCAAAGAAAACATCCATCTTTTAGCGGAGGTGGGTATAGTAATATTGTTGTTTATTGTAGGCCTAAAACTGGACCTTAGGATAATTAAATCGGTAGGGCGGGTGGCTCTATTGACGGGGTTGGGTCAGGTCTTGTTTACCTCGCTAATTGGTTACCTTATAGGGATGGGCATGGGTTTTTCAACCATCCATAGTTTTTACATCGCAGTGGCCCTAACTTTTTCGAGCACCATCATCATTGTCAAATTATTATCTGATAAAAAAGAAATTGATTCCCTGCACGGGCAGATCGCTGTTGGGTTTTTGATTGTCCAGGATATTGTAGTGATTCTGGTCATGATCGTTTTATCCACCATGCGTCAGGAGAATGAATCCCCACTTTGGCAAGCCATCCTGCAAACGGTTCTATCAGGTGCAGTGCTCGTCTTGTTAACCTGGCTGGCCATGAAGTGGATAATTCCCCGTCTAAGCAATTTTCTGGCCAGGTCCCAGGAAATGCTTGTCCTTTTTGCCATTGCCTGGGCAGTATCTCTGGCCTCTCTGGGAGAGATAATGAGCTTTAGCGGGGAAGTGGGTGCTTTTCTGGCAGGTGTGAGCCTGGCTTCCTCCTCTTTCAAAGAAACCATTAGTAGCAGGTTGGTCAGCCTGAGGGATTTTTTATTGCTATTCTTTTTTGTCAATCTGGGCGCTGAATTGAACTTTGATGTTATCGGCAATCAGGTCGGCAAGGCATTTGTATTTTCCTTTTTTGTACTCATCGGCAACCCCATCATTGTTTTAATCATCATGGGAGTGATGGGATATAAAAAAAGAACTTCCTTTTTAGCCGGTCTTACGGTGGCTCAAATCAGTGAATTTTCCCTGATATTTGCTGGACTGGGCCTTAGTATTGGTCATATCAATGAAGAAACGGTTGGATTGATTACGCTGGTTGGGCTCATTACCATAGGGCTTTCTACTTACCTAATTCTCTATTCACATCCCATTTATGAATTCATAGCACCAGCATTAAGCATTTTTGAAAGGAAAAATATTAAAGATCCATTCCTGCAAGATCAAACAGGAAAAACTTATGAGCTGATCATTTTCGGATTTGGCAGATTTGGCAGTAAAATCGCAGATATTCTGGACCAACATAAAGAAATCAACTACCTGGGAATAGATTTTGACCCTCTGGTCGTCCGGAATGAAAAGAAGGCTGGAAGAAATGTGGTTTATGCCGATATGGAGGATCCTGAAATTTTTGACCAAATCCCCTTTCAGAACACCAAATGTGTGATCTCTACTGTGCCTATTTTAGACGCTTCCAACCATCTGGTTGAAAACCTCAAAAACAATAATTTTGAAGGTAAAATCTACCTGACTGCCCTGAAAGCAAAAGATCAGGCTTTATTCAAAGAAAGTGGTGCCGACAAGGTGTTGATACCCCACCATATGGCTGCCACCCATTTCTACGATTTCTATCTAAAGAAACAATTGATTGACCCCCCCGTCAACTGATCATTTCAGGAGCTTTAGCTTTTGATTAAAATCTTTCAACCGGGTTTCCCCATCGATCAACAAGCATTCCAGGCCTGCCATTTCTGAAAAATCTTCCAGAACCTCGGCTGGGAGGTTTTGGCTGAAACAGGTGTGGTGGGCCCCTCCTGCCAGAATCCATGCCTTAACAGCCGTTTTGAAATCCGGCTTTGGCCGCCACATGCAACGGGCCACCGGTAATTGAGGCAGGTCCCTGGGAGGGCTGATGGCTTCGACCTCATTCACTACCAGCCTGTATTTATCTCCCAAATCTACCAAGGACGCATTAAGCGCAACTCCTCCTCCGGCATTAAAAACCAGCCTTACCGGATCATCCTTCCCCCCAATCCCCAAAGGATGTATTTCACATCGTATCGCTCCGTTTGCCAGGCATTCATCCACTTCCAGCATGTGAGCCCCTAACACCAGTCCTCCCTGCTCTTCAAAGTCATAGGTATAGTCTTCCATAAAGGCATTGCCCCCCGGCAAACCGGTACCCATTACCTTCATGGCCCTGACCAGTGCCATGGTCTTCCAGTCACCCTCTCCTGCATACCCATAACCCTGGGCCATAAGGCGCTGAACGGCAATTCCCGGGAGCTGCTTCATGCCATACAAATCTTCAAATGTATTGGTAAACCCCTTAAAAGATCCCTGCTCCAAAAACTGCTTCAAACCCAACTCTATCCTGGCAGCATCCCGCAAGGATTCCCGTTTGTCTCCCATGGATTCCAATGTATCTGCCATCAGATACTGCTGTTCATAGGTTTCAACCAGACCATCAACGGCTGCAGGAGAAATTGCTGCAATTGCTGCAACCAAATCACCAACCCCATGGGTATTCACCGAAAAGCCAAAATGCATTTCAGCAGAGACCTTATCCCCCTCTGTTACCGCCACCTGCCGCATGTTGTCCCCAAATCGTACAAATTGAGCTCCCTGCCAATCGTGCCAGCCACAGGCCGCCCGACACCAATGGTCTATCTCTGTATGCACTGCCCCCTCCTTCCAATGGCCTACCACTACCTTTCTGGGGATTTTCATGCGGGTACAGATAAACCCAAACTCCCGGTCTCCATGGGCACTTTGGTTGAGGTTCATAAAATCCATGTCAATCGTATCCCAGGGTAGGTTGCGGTTAAATTGGGTATGCAAGTGTAAAAGGGGCTTTTGTAGCATTTTCAACCCGTTGATCCACATTTTTCCGGGAGAAAAAGTATGCATCCAGGTGATGAGCCCTATGCAATTTTTTCGCACATTGGCTTGGGCAAATACCTCATAAATCTCAGCCGCAGTGGTGACTATGGGCTTGAACACGATATTGACCGCAATTTTTTCTGATGCATCTAACGCCGATGCTATTTCTCTGGCATGCAAGGTTACTTCAGACAAGGCGGCTTCACCATACAGGTGCTGGCTGCCTGTGATAAACCATACTTCATATTGGGGAAAACTCTTCATGGAACCGGTTTGTGTTTTAAATGTCATAATTACACCTTATTTTTGGAAATAAAAAAAATCAGAAAAAGAAATTTCCAGGATGAATGTAAATGATAGCCTCGGGATAAAAATTTCTTTTTGGCATGCAACCCATATAAACACTAGCTGTATGCTACAAAATTAATTGCCGAAGCAATCCTTTTTTTGGATATTGAGAAAATATATGTAGGTATTGAAATTGTCATTCCTGAAACCCAATGAATAAATTAGCTTGTTTTATCTTTTTACTCTTTTTCGGCTACTCCCAGGTCACTGCCCAATCGGCTTTGACGTGCAGGATATCAACGGATAAAGGTCCTATCGTAGTCGAACTTTATCCTGATAAGGCTCCCGAAACGGTGGCTAATTTTCTCCAATATGTAGCAAACGGTGCCTATGATGCTTCCTCATTTTTCAGGGTTTGTACGCCCGGGAATGAGGCCGATAGGACGATTAAAATCCAGGTCATACAAGGGGGAAACGTTTCTGAGGAACAACTATTGCCTCCTATACCCATAGAAACCACCCGGTCCACAGGAATCCTGCATAAAAACGGCGTCATTTCCATGGCGAGACTTGGTCCAGATACGGCCCAAAGCAGTTTTTTTATTTGTATCGGGGATCAACCGGAACTGGACTACGGGGGTCAGCGCCATCCGGACGGGCTAGGCTTTGCTGCTTTTGGAAAGGTAGTTGAGGGCATGGATGTGGTGAAGCAAATTCAGGACATGGAAAACCGGGACCAGCACCTGCTGGAACCTGTTCTCATTCACGGTATTAAAAAATTAACCCCTTAAGAAATGATTGCTCTCTTCAGACATTGCTTTTTTTTACTTCTAATATTTGGCCTTCATTTTTCAGGTTTGAGCCAATCAATTACCACCGAAGCGCTCAGCACCCATGACCCGGTTATGGTTCAAGCGGAGGGGAGGGCAAAACTATTGATCAGAAGCATAAAATGGACAGCAGCCGGATGGCCTCAAGTAATCCTTTAAAATATAAAAAAAGCATCCGGAGGTTTTCCGGTAACTATAGAGAAAATATCCAATACTTATGAAGAGTGACTATTTAGAATTGAAAAGGGCCTGCTATGAGGCCAATATGGAACTGCCTAATTTAGGCCTGGTGGTCTATACCTTTGGTAACGTAAGTGCCGTGGATAGGGAAAAGGCTGTTTTTGCCATCAAACCCAGTGGATTACCTTACAAAGACCTCAAACCAGAGGATATCGTCATTGTAGATTATGATAACCAGGTGGTGGAGGGTAAAATGAGGCCCTCCTCGGATACCAAAACCCATGCTTTTTTATATAAGCACTGGCAAAAGATCGGAGGCATTTGCCATACCCATTCCACCTATGCCGTATCCTGGGCGCAGTCCCAAATGGACATTCCGATCTTTGGCACCACCCATGCCGATCACAATACCAAAGACATCCCCTGTGCTCCCCCAATGGCAGATGATTTGATCGCAGGGGATTACGAACACATGACCGGGCAACAAATATTGGATTGTTTTTCCGAAAAAAACCTGTCTTACGAAGAGGTGGAAATGGTATTGATTGGCAATCATGGGCCTTTTACCTGGGGAAAGGATCCCGCAAAGGCCGTGTATAACAGCAGGGTCCTGGAAGAAATCGCCCATATGGCCTACCTGACACTTCAGATCAACCCCAATGCTCCCAGGCTCAAGGCAGCATTGATTAAGAAACACTATGACAGAAAGCATGGTGAAGGGGCTTATTATGGGCAGGATAGCTAAAAATTAAAAACCTCCGGGGCAATGCCCCGGAGGTTTGAACACTTAAAAAACCACCAACCTTTAATTAAATCTAATTAATTGCTCTTGCGAACAACTGCATTTAATTTGTCTGCCAATAAATACATGACAGGTACTATTACTAACGTTAAAAAGGTTGCAAAGGTTAGCCCAAATATTACTGTCCAGGCCATTGGTCCCCAGAAGTCTGCATTGTCTCCGCCAATGTAAAATTTGGGGTCAAAAGAAGACAACAAGCCATAGAAATCAATATTCATTCCCAGGGCCAGCGGAATCAACCCCAATACAGTGGTAACCGCTGTCAGTAATACGGGTCGCAACCTGATTTTACCTCCCTGGATAATGCTGTCCAGGAGGTCTTCTTTGGATAAAAATCCCTCTTCCGGAATATCCAGTTCCTCTCTTTTTCTCATCCTGACCAGGTTGGTATAATCAATTAATACAATGGCGTTGTTTACCACCACACCGGCCAGGGAAATGATCCCAATACCTGTCATGATGATCACAAAATCCATATTAAAGGCCAGCAATCCCAAAAAGACACCAATGGTGCTAAAAACCACGGAACCCATGATGATAAATGGGGTGGTAACCGAATTAAACTGTGCCACAATAATCAGAAAAATCAGGGAAATGGAAATAATCAAAGCCCTGGTAAGAAATTCAGCAGATTTGGCTTGTTCTTCCTGCTCACCGGTAAAGCTCACATCTATGCCTTCGGGCACCTCAAAGTCCTGCATCAGGCGCTTGATTCCATTATTGATTTCTGTTGCATTAAAACCATCATTGACATTGGAAAACAAGGTAATCACCCTTTCCAGGTCTTTTCGCTTCACCGAACCATAAGTAGAGCTGTATTCCAGACTGGCCACGGAGGATATGGGAATTTCCTTTTGGTTACCAAACTTGTCCCTGAAACTGATTTTCTTGTTCAATAAAGCCCCAATGTCGTACCGAAACTCATTTGCCAACCGCAATTGTATGGGATAATCATCCTCTCCTTCTTTATATTTAGAAACCTCCAATCCAAACAAGGCCGTTCGCAATTCATTGGCAATGGTGGAAGTAGACAAACCGAACCTCCTGGCCTTTTCACGATCAATGTCGATGATCAGCTCCGGGTTTCCCAGCTCCAGGTCAGTCTTCAATTCCTCAATTCCCTCGATTCCGGATTCATTGATATGTTCCCGCATTTGGTTCACATAGCTGATCAACTGATCAAAATCCTCTCCGCTTACTTCAATATTGATGGGTTTCCCTACAGGGGGTCCATTTCTTTGTTTATCTACCGTTACCAATACCCCGGGATACCCTTCTGCAAGATTCCGGATTTT
>Ga0008836_100582_pt1 | contig 20569 bp, 15 predicted proteins | sample HotLakConsUCCR28_FD_62214 | JGI IMG/M metagenome (GOLD analysis project Ga0008836, IMG submission 62214) | Hypersaline microbial mat communities from Hot Lake, Washington, USA - Hot Lake Consortium UCC-R28 (Hybrid Assembly) ... | reverse complement strand
CTTGTGGGATAGGCATCCTGCCTGTCCCAGCTGAGCAGGCGAGACGCCTGCCCTACAAGGCTTGCAGAAAACTTGATTAATCGGCTGATTGGCCCTTACACAAAAATCAGAACACTCTCTTTTTGAGCAGTCACGTCAATTTTCTCCCAAATGCTTTGCCCCTCCGTTTGGTATCTTCTTTCTCGGAAATCTCCCTAATGTCGCGATGATTATTACTCACGTTCGATGATTGTTACTCACGTTCGATAATCAGTTACTTACGTCCGAGCAAAAGTTAATTATGTTTGAATGATATAGCGGTTCTCAGCTCAATAAGGTACAAACTTGATTAGCTTAGAATCCCCCTGGTTTCTGGATGCTTAAGCTTCAACTGAGGGCCGCACAGGCCAAGAAGAGTTCGGAGGTTTGGTTGTTAAAGGTGCGACGAGAACAGGTATCGCCAAAGATCGTTTTGAAGCGAAACATCATCGTCTCAGCCAGAGAGCGGCGATGAGACCCACTTTCTCGTTTCCATTCGGCTCGACCCCCTCCTCAATCCGGTTGAGGGCTTGTGACCAGCGATAGAGGCGATAGAGAAAGTTCATTCCTGGTACTCTATGGCGTAAGTCGGCCAACTATTCCTGAAACCTGATACCCGGTACCTGGCACCCTCAGCAACTGCAGAAAAATGGGAACCGATACATTTATAAATGATTAAATTTTCGCGGAGAAAAGAATGCCTGGGCATAATTGATAGTGACCTGCATAAGGTTTTATTTTTTTTTTGCCGAAATAATTCCAATGCTTAGCCTTAAGAAGATTCTGACTGGTTTGAGCTTGCCCGCTATGGGGGCAGGTTTCGTTTTTTCTGCCACAGCTGCCCAAGCAGAACCTGCACCCAATGTCGTAATGGTGTGTTCTGGGCCACGGCATACCGTTCAAGTCAGTGAAGGTAATAATCGTCTGGAAATGTCAGTCGTTGACATGGTAAATGGTGCCGAGTTGCAACGCAATGTCGGGGTACGAGCTATCCCTAACGATGCGCTGGGCGGTATGGACTATTACACCACTGAAGGCGGAGTTGAAACGCGACTGTTTGTGCCCACCAGAGATAGCAATCGCCCCTGCGATATGTATATCGGGAATTTACCGATGGAGTCTGGAAATCTAAATATTCCGGGCTTAACGGATACCAACGAAACCCTGGCTATGTGCGATACCCCTCAAAGTGCGGTCAGAGTTTATCAAGATGCTGGCAGAATCAAAATGCGCATCTACGACCGCCAAGATAATATGGTTTGGCTCGATACCTCAGCTCGACGAGATACCTCGGGTAATTCCGTTACCTACACCACCATTCGGGGTGAGACCAGCGCTAGCATGACCATGGTTAACGATGCCTCTGCATATTGTTCCCTCACAATTGGTAACAGCCTGGCTCAGCGGGGAGTCATTGTCGTGCAAGAACAACCGGGAACCGTTGGCGGCAGCGGCTACTATCCCGGTGACGAGGGCCAGGTTGGCGGTAGTGGTTCCTATCCTGGGGAATAGGGTATCCAGCTTCAATTGCCCGGTTCTGGGGGGCATCGTCTTAGAACACTCAATTTTTGAAGAAAACCTTTGAAGAAAACCAGGTTTTGCAGCAGACAATCTGCATCTCGGCCAGCAAGAAAGTAGAGTGGGCACTGCCAGCCCTATTGCAAAACCGACAATTTCGCCGGTTCCTCCCTCCGCAACAAACGTGAAATTTCCAACTTCCGGAGCACGGCTCAAAATTTGGTACCAGCCGTTTGCTCTCCACTCATAGGATAAATTCGCCAGATGCTTATCTGGTACGATGCCCCGATAAGTTATTCGCCAAGTGGCAGCACCTTTACAACGGACAAAACAAGGCCAGGGTAAGTTACCTAACCCTGGCCTCATCCAATTTTCAAATGACACAATTTATGCCACGGAGGCTTACATCAAACCGATTTGAGACAGAATGCCCTGACCAGTCAGAAGCTCAGTAGCCACTCCGATTACGAAGCCCAACATGGCCAGACGACCGTTCCAGGTTTCGGCAAAGTCAACGAAGCCGAACTTGCTTTCTTGATTTTCCATGATGAATACCCTTAGCGCTAAAGCTTAAATACTGCAATCAACTTTTACAAATCTTAACGTAGGTTCTCTGGATTGCCCAGTAGCACAAACTACATTACTAATAAACTGGCTTAGCTAATGCTGGTAAATACTGCCGCCCCAAGGCTGCCGGCTACCACAATACCAGCCAGCAGATTGGTGAACAGGCGTCCGGCCTCGGCATTGAAGCCCAAACCCTTGTCTTCCTGACCGGCGGTGAAGAACAGTGACCAGGCCTGATTGGCATTAATTTGCTCGGCACTGTTGAAACCGGGACGGAACACAACCGGACCAAACAGGTCCTTGTTGGAAAAATCGAAATCGCTATTCATCTTGGGTTCCTCTTTATAAAAGTGGGGGTGGGGGGCATTGCAACCGAATTGCAAATTGCCTTACAGATTGGTCAGCCAGGTCACAATTCCCTGGCCGGTCATCAGTTCAAAGGCAATGGCTGAAACAAAACCAATCATGGCCAGACGACCATTGAGCTTTTCAGCGTACTGGTTGAAGCCGAACTGTTGGGTGTCGTCGACATAGACCCTGGGTTCTACGGCGAAGTTGTTCAGGCGACCGCCGTCTTCGGTGGTGTATCCACGGGATGTCATAGGGGTTCTCCATTGCTTCTTGTAAGAGTGTAACACAATGTAAATAAATATTGCAAAATATTGACGACAGGTATGGAGCTTCTCTAGCAATTCTGGGGAATCCTTCATGGGCAAACCAGTTACAGCACCGGGGGTTGGCAGTTTTACTGGGTGGCCTGGGTTGACCAGGATGGGCCGTACCCGCCTCTGCTAATACCCCAAAAAAGTGGAAGGCTGGTATTAACTTGAGCGTTTTAATCTGAAGTCGCTGCTGCCAGTCGCCAGGTTGGGTGGGTTCCCAACTCCAGAATCTGCCGGTGGTACTGCACCAGGGACGGACGATGGCCCACGCTGATAAACGTCGTTGCCGTATTTGCCAGTTGCCCATACAGTCGGGCCTCATTCTTTTCATCCAGGGCGCTGGTGGCTTCATCCAGAATCGCCCAGGGGGGCTGGTGCAGCAGCAGACGGGCAAAGGCCAGTCGTTGTTGCTCACCGGGAGACAGCAGCCGGGGCCAGTCCTGCCCATGATCCAGCCCATCCCAGTGGGTAAGCAGGGGGGCCAGGTTCACCTGAGCAAGCACCTGAATCAAGCGTTCATCCGTTACGGAGGCATCCAGATAGGGATAGAGCAACTGTTCCCGCAATGTACCCGCCATCAGGTAAGGCCGCTGGGGCAGAAACAGCATTTGCTCGGCGGCGGGGGTGATGATGGTGCCGCTGCCCGCATTCCAGAGTCCGGCTATGGCTCGCAGTAGCGAACTTTTGCCCACCCCGCTTGGCCCCATAATCAGCAGGGATTCTCCAGGGGCCAGGTGCAGCGAGAGGTTTTGAATCAGGGCTTTTTCCCCGTTGGGGGTTTGCAGACTCAGGTGTTCCAGGGCAATGGCAGGTCCAGTCTGGCGAGTCAGGGTGGGGAGGTCGGGAGGGGTTGCCATCGCCCCATCCAGATGGTTCAGCCGTCGCACCCCAGCCGCCAGATTCGTCAACTGCTGGAGCTGTAGCACAATCAGGGCCAGGGCTCCCAGAATGACGCTAAAGGCCGACCCGGCCTGGGTGACGTTGCCGATTTCCAGCTCTCCGGCAAACAGGCGAGGGGCCAGAATTAACCCTGGAATGACAAAGGTGGCGTAGCGGTAGTGGTGTTGAAACAGATTGAGCCCCAGCTGAACGCGAATCAGCCGTTGAAAGTTGCGAAAGGCTTGCCAGAAGCGCTGCCAGCTCTGGGCTTCCTCCTGGGCTTCCCCCTGGTAGAGGGCAATGGCTTCGGCATTGTCGCGAATGCGGGCCAGGCCAAAGCGAAAGTCGGCCTCTCGCCGCAGCTGTTCGGTATTGATGCCGACCAGGGTGTGCCCAAAAATCAGGGTTGCGATCGCCGTGCCCACCACCGCATACCCCAGCAAAAACCCCATCAGCGGTTTCGAAATCGTCCACAGCACCCCGGCAAAGCCAATCAGCTGAAAGATCGCCTCCAGGGCAATCACCAGAAACCTCAGCGACTCCTGGCTGAGGGTGCGAATGTCTTCTTCGATGCGCTGGTCGGGGTTGTCGATCTGGCCCTGCTGCCGCAATTGATAGAACATCGTCCCCGTCAGGTAGCGGTCCAGATACCGATGGGTCAGCCAGATCCGCCAGTACAGCCCCAGTTTGCGCTGCACGTAGCCGCTAAAGGCCGCAAAGGGCAGCCCCACCACCAGCACTCCCAGAAAAATCGTCATCGCCTGCCCGAACCGCTCCCCATCCTGAGCGGCCAGGGCCGAGGTCAGTTCACCCCCCTGAATCACAAACACCACCTGCAGCCCGGTGCGAACCAGCAGCAGCAGCCCCAGGATCAGCAACAGGCCCCAGGCTCCCCACCGTTCGCGGGAACTCCAGTAGGGCCAGATCACGCGCCGCCAGGCTGAGGTCATCGGCTCACCTGGGGTAGGGGAACCGGCTCCAGCGTCCACCGCTGGTCGGGGTAGAGGATGAGCTGCTGGCGATGGTAGGGCACCAGGCTGGCCCGATGGCCGACGCTGATGTAGGTGATATTGGTCTGACTGAGGTGGGTGTAAAGCTGCTGTTCCTGGGCAACGGCCAGGGCGCTGGTGGCTTCATCCAGCACGGCGTAGGGCGGCTGTTGCAGCAGCAGTCGGGCAAAGGCTAAGCGCTGCTGTTCCCCCATCGAGAGCCGTTGCGCCCAGTCGTCGATGATGTCCAGGTCGCTATCGGCCAACTCCGGCAGTTGCACCTGCTGCAGCACCTGGCGCAGGGTGGCCGTATCCGTTGCCGGGTCGGCGTGGGGGTAGAGCAACTGCTGCCGCAGGGAGCCCAGCACCAGGTAGGGCTGTTGGGGCAGAAACAAAATGTCTTGCCGCCGGGGCCGATACAGGGTGCCGCTGCCGACTGACCAGAGCCCCGCGATCGCTCTGGTCAAAGAACTCTTGCCCACCCCGCTGGTGCCGCCAATCAACAGATGCTGACCGGGGGACACCTTAAAAGAGAGAGCTTCCACCAGCCGCCGCTGTCCGTCGGGGGTCAGCAAACTCAGATTTTCCACCGCCAGCGGGGCCGGACTGATGACTTCGATCTGCTGCTGAACCTGTTCCCCGGCCACCTGTAGCGCCTGGGCTAACCCGTTTAACCGTCCCACACTGGCCGCCAGGGCCGTCAGCTGCTCGAATTGAATGATGATTAAACTGAGGGACAGCCAGATGCGGTCAAAGGCCGCCTGGGATTGCACAATTGCCCCCACCTCCAGTTGCCCCGACAGGATCTGCGGAGCCAGAATCAGGCTGGGCAAAATGAAGGTGAGATACTGATAGCCGTTCTGGAAGAAATCCAGCCCCAGCTGCCAGCGAATGAAGCGATTGAAATTCTGCACCGCCTGCTGAAAGCGGTCCTGCAACCGCCGCTGCTCCCAGCTCTGCCCCCGGCAAAAGGCAATGGATTCGGCCTGTTCGCGCACATCGATCAGCCCAAAGCGAAAGTTGGCCTCCCGTTTTAGCTGTTCGGCGTTGATGCCGGTGAGCTTGCGGCCAAAAAACAGCAGTGCGATCGCGCTGCCCACCCCGCCATACACCGCCAAAAACAGGGTCATGCCCATCGAGACCGACCACAGCACCCCCACAAACCCAATCAGCTGTACCACCGACTCCAGCCCCAGGCCCAGCATTGCCACCGAGAGCTGCGTCACGTTTTTCACGTCCTCAGAAATTCGCTGGTCCGGGTTGTCTACCGCCGTCTGAGTATCCAGCCGGTAATACCGCTGCCCCTCCAGATAGCGATCCAGAAAATGACGGGTCAGCCAGCGTCGCCAGGTCAGACCCAGGCGATCGCGCAGAAAAGTGCTGATCGATAGCAGCACCGCACTACCCACCAGCACCGCCACCAGCAGCCCGGTCGCCTGCTGAAATCGCTCCCAGTCTCGGGCCGCCAGCGCAGAGATAAATTCCCCCCGCTGCAGGCTTTCCCACACCAGCAACCCGCTGCTGATCACCGAGGCCACCACCGCCAGCAGCAGCAATCCCACCGCCTGCCAGCGCTTCGGCGAATCCCACAGAGGCCGCATCAATGGCCAGTACATCTGCCAGAGCTGCCTCACGCCACGCCTCGACTGGTCACCATCGGCAGTTGCATAACCTGAAACTCTCCCCCCGGAATCGCCCACCCTACCTGGATGCGCAGTGGCCCAGGGCAGCGCACCGCCACCGCCAGACGATGGTGCGATGTTGGACTCAGGAGCCCAAATTTCCAATCTTCCGGCGGGTTCGACTCTGAGTCCGAGTCAAACTCAATAGGGCCTACTCCACCTGGCTCAAACCGAAAGGCAAACTGCTGCAGCGGCAGCGATAGCCCCAGTCCTCGGGCTTTGATGTAGGCTTCCTTCAGCGTCCAGAGGTCGAAGAAGCGATCGCCCCAGGCGGTTCCCTCCAGGCAATTTAATTCCGTCAGTTCCTGGGGAGCACAGCTAGAGGGAGCGATTGCGCCTAAATCTCCCTGCCTCGTCGTCTGCTCCACATCCACCCCCACATCCGCCGAGCGGGTAACGGCACAGGTCACCAACCCGGTAGTGTGGGACAGATTGAAGCGCAGCGGTGGGACTCCCTGCTCCACCTGAATTTCAGGTCGTCCATAGGGATTGGCCGAGAACTCCCATTCCCAGGGTTGCCGTTCACCGTAGCGAGACAGACAACTCCTCAGCAAAGCATGGGCCACCAGATACTCCTGGCGATGCTGAGGGAATCGAAAGCGCCCATAACGCTCGCTTTCCTGATCATCTAGCCAGGAAGAATAAGTCTCAATAAGGTTGGGCTGCTGGCACTGTTCCGGCGAAGCAACCCATAGATGCACCTCATCGACCTCTAAGCTATCCAAAGCCTGTGAAACCGGGGTAATGGTTGTCTGGAACGGTTGTGTGCAATCCAGTAGTGGTTGTGTCGAATCTCTAGACAAGACAGATCTGATACAAGAGGGCTGGTAGAAATCCTACCTTAAATAGGAATCAATAAATAGGAATCAATCTCACAAAAAGGCTATGCCTGTCGCAGCTCATCACTCTCGGTTCGCTCATTTTCATAAAGGATTTGGAGATTCAGGTTCAAGCCCGAAATAATTGGGATTGCCGTTGGTCCGGGTCCCGTGAATCTTCTGCAGCGTGTTAGCTGCCCGTTGTTCTTGCGGTTTGAGCACTCGCTGACCCCAGCCCTGGGCCATCTGATTTACCCTCCGGTTGTCGGGGGACCCCATTACTTGAGCAAATTCAGAGATCTTGAACTGCATCCACGGCAGCAGTTCTCACCCCTCCACCCATTCTCTCTTTGTCAAGTACAAGTAATACAAAATGTCGTGCGATTACCCCGATTTCTGTAGTGTCCTCTTAAAGGAGGAAAAGCATGAGCGTCGATAGGTCTTTGGAATGAGCTGGACTCGAAAACTGAATCGAAAAAATGCTAACAAACCCTGTCCAAGTCCAGACGTGGAGTTTTGCCTGAGGGACAGCTAAAGATTTCGAGCTGGAGTTGGTATCCATCCTACATATAGCCTCCTCTCTTACCTCTGATAGATGCAAATGCAGCGATCAAAATCTGAAGGTAAGGGCAGAACTTCGACAAACTTTGAACACAGTCTCTTAGAGAAGTAGATGATATGCCTTTCGTAATACCTGAATGGCTCAAAACCTGGTCACAGTTTTTACATCCGGTAGTTCAAACTATTTTGCTCGCGACTGCCTTTTACTCTCTTTATCTGGGGCAGAAGGTGCGTAAAATGCGCAATGCCGAGGGCGAAGAAAAGAAAGAGTTGGCGAAAGGACGGTATGGTCAGCGGCACCACACCATCAGCGCCATTTTACTGGCCGTGATGGTGCTGAGCGCCTTTGGAGCCATGGCGGTGACCTACATCAACAATGGCAAGCTGGTACTGGGACCTCATTTAATTGTGGGTTTGACCACGGCGGGGTTGATTGTAACGTCTTCGTCGCTGGTGCCGTTTATGCTCAAGGGCAATATTGCTGCCCGCAATGCTCATGTGGCCCTGAATGTAGTGGTTTTAGGATTATTTAGCTGGCAACTAGTTACAGGTTTGCAGATTGTGCAGAAAATTGTCAGCCGCATGACCGCAGCGTCTTGAGATGGCTTAGGAATGGGGATTCAATAACGTGGGATAGCCGTCTCGGGTGTCCAAGAGCAGACAGGATGCCAGCCCTACAAAACATTGAAGGGCTGGAAGAACGGGCGGCAAAGGGCGAATTGGTGGACTCTAATACTATCCAGGCATCCAGAAATTTGCCGACCCCGATGACGAACTGATGCAATCCCTCGCAGGGGAGTGTTCGGAATCTTGTGGGATAGGCATCCTGCCTGTCCCAGCTAAGCAGGCGAGACGCCTGCCCTACAAGGCTTGCGGAAAACTTGATGGATCGGCTTGTTGGCCCTTGCACAAAAATCAGATCACTCTCCTCGCAGAGAAAACCCATCAGCTCATTCCCACGTAATCCCATCCCTACTCCCTACTCCCTACTCCCTACTCCCTACTCCCTACTCCCTACTCCCTACTCCCTACTCCCTACTCCTCCTCCCAAAAGTTGTTACAAGGACTCACTCTATGCGAGGCTTCAAACTCGGCTCTATTCTCGGATTCGAAATCCATATCGACCTGTCCTGGCTCCTGATTTTCTTTCTGGTACTGTGGACTCTATCCGCAAACCTGTTTCCCTTTAACTATCCGGGCCTTACTGGCGGCACCTACTTTTTAATGGGCACCGTTGGCACCCTGCTATTTTTCACCTCCATTCTGATTCATGAGCTGTCCCACTCCGTAGTGGCTCGGGCTAAAGGCATTCCCGTGCAGGGCATTACCCTTTTTGCCTTTGGCGGGGTTTCCCAAACCCGCATGGATGCCGAAACACCCGGTGATGAGTTCCAGGTGGCGGGCATTGGCCCCCTGACCAGCCTGGTGCTGGCCGGTATTGCCGGATTGGTCTGGTACTTTGGCCATTCTGCCGGACTCAGCACTCCCGTTGTCGCCGTTGCCGCCTATCTGGCCTGGGTCAACACTCTGCTGGCCGTGTTCAACCTGCTGCCCGGCTTTCCCCTGGATGGCGGACGGTTGTTTCGCTCCATTGTCTGGAAAGTCACCAATAACCTGAAACAAGCGACCCGCATCGCCTCCACTGGCGGCAGAATTCTCGGCTTCGGTCTGATTGCTCTGGGCTTTCTGCAGCTGTTCAGCCCCACGCCGAATTTCATCGGCGGCCTCTGGTTGATTATCATCGGCTGGTTCCTCAACAATGCGGCTCAGTCCAGCTATCAAGATCTGGTGGTACGCATGATGCTGGAAGGCACTCGGGTAGATGAAGTGATGACCTACGAACCCGAAACTGTCCCTGCGGATCTGAATCTACAGGAGTTTCTGGACAACTATCTGTTTAACCGCAACTACCAGTCCTTTCCCGTCGAATCAGACGGACATCCCATCGGTCTGGTCACCCTGGAGCAGGTCAGGCAGACTCCCCGCCAGGACTGGCAACAGCGCACCGTCAGCGACATCATGAAGCCCGTCGAGGCCGGTATCACCGTCCATTCAGACCAGGATATGTCCTCCGTGCTGGAGCAAATGCAGGATAAGCAGTCTCGCCGTTTGCTGGTCACTACCGATGGACATCTGGAGGGCATTCTTTCCGCCAGCGACATTGCTAACTGGCTGCAGCGCCAGCACACCTTCGGGGATGTTGTAGCTCGACAAAATCGTCCCCTCAAGGAACGATTTGACCAACTTTCTGCCGCAGAACAACGGTGACGGTTGTCATTACTTTAGAAGATAGAAGATGAACAGGGCCGGAATCAAGAACCGGCTCCAGGTTTCTCCTCGGCGCATGGGCAGTTGCTCCAGGACCGTAGGGGCGATATCGCTCAAAAGCGACTGCGGGTGAAGGCAATCGGGCACTGCTGCCGCTGCCCCATGCTCATCAACACTGATTTCACGCTCTCCAACTGCTCAAAAAAACGCTATAACGTCTCCACTCCACTGACCGCCCAGGCCAACAGGAGTAGAACAAAGTCACACACTTCGTACTGACCCATCCGGCCTCGGTTGACTTTCGCGGCTGTCCGCAGACGGTCCAACAGGCCAGTTCTACGCCAGTATTCTCCTAACAACAGCACTTCTGCCAGTCAGGATGGTGTTATGGGATTGGGCTGCTCGGTCGTGGTGAGTGCTAGGCCTTGCTACGGTAGGGTTAAATTGTATGTCTAACATCGTGATGCCTCTGCTTCTAAAGGCTAACGATGCCACTGTCTATCGCTTCCTTTGCCTACACTCACATGGTAAAGCCAGGTTCAGCTTGACAAACAAAACCTCATTGCGCATCTCGTGGGGAAGCAAAATAATTGTTACAAGAGATACAAGTTTTCCCGATTGGGGTGATGTGGGTTGAAAAATTAACGAATGGGAACCCTGAGAGAGTGTCCCTGTCTCGACCCACTAAACGACTTACTAGCTGAATACCTATGACGTTGAATCGCCAACGACTCCTGCGCTATACGGAATACGCCGCCGTTTCTGCCTCTGTTGCGGGTGCGATCGCAGCCGTGGCTACCCGCCAACTGGTCTACGGTGTTGCACCTCTCTCGGTTGCTGCGGCTCTAAACCTGGTCAATCGCCGCCAGTGGGAGCTGCAGATTGAGCAGCGCCTGGCCCAGACTACAACCCAGATTGGTCAAAGCTTCGATGATCTGGCCCAGCAAAACCGACAGCTAGAGCAACGCCTTCAGGCCCTGCCCGAGGTCACCGTTGAAAACTATGCCCAGATCAGCGACCTGCAGGCCCTCAGGGAAGAAGGTTCTCGGCTATTTCAGCAGCTTTCGGATGACCTTCGGGTATTACGGCAAAACCTGGCCCGGCAGGAACGGGGGATTGACCGTTCTGAGCTGGATTCCATCACCGCTGACCTGCGGCAACTGCAGTTGTCCCTGGCAGCTCTGGAATCCCTGAATTTTGACGAGCGCCTACAGGGACTGGAGCAACAGGTAGCAGGGGAACCGACTGGTGTAGAGGATGCTATTGCGCCCCTCCGAACGGACCTCCACCAGCTTGGCAATGACCTGCACCAACTTCAAGAAGAGGTGGCGAGGCTGCAAGCCTTACTCCGGGAAGCACCTTCCACAGCGACCGTCTCTCCACCTTACGAAGTTGATACTGAACTCCCGAGGGAAACAACCCCTGCTCCCGAATTTCAGTGGCAACCTCCCCAGCTTCCCTCCAACCAGGATTTTGACCTTGAACTGAACCTGGGCATCGACTTTGGTACTGGATTTACCAAGGTTTGTCTCAGAGATATCAATAATGATCGTGCTGAAATTGTCACTTTTGCAGATACTAAGGAGTCCAAAGTTCAGCTAGACCAGGCTTTACTACCCTCAAAAATTGCCATCTTAGAAGATGGAACGTTGATGACTGGGTTAACTGCTGCTGAATGGGCATCTATGGACCGACCGGTTCAGAAAACTATTGAGTTTATCAAAATGCGTTTGGCGCATCTGGATTTACCTGAAGATGGTGACTGGCGACTAGAACGGATTCCAGAGCTAGATGATCCTACAACGGTTGAGAACCTCTGTGCCTACTATCTCAGTCATGTAATCACTCGCGCGCAGAACTGGCTTCGATACTACCGAGCTGATTTGTTCAAGAATCAAATACCTCGATGGAGCGTTAGCATTGGTGTCCCTATCGAATATGATATATCTCCCGTAAAGCACCGGTTTGAGCAGGTACTTGATTTAGCTTGGCTGATGGCAAATTCCCCCTCTCTTAAACAGGAATTAACTGTTGCCTCACTTAATCAACTAGGTGCCTATCTCCGCCTGTGGAAGTCAGAAAATATAAGTGATGAGTTAGATTGTTTCACTACCCCTGAAGTTTCAGCAGCTCTTTGGTCTTTCCTTAGTAAGCCTTTTAAAGCCGAGGAAAAGTTTTACACCTTCTTTGATTTTGGAGATGGTACTCTCGATGGTACTGCTTTTAGATTTCGACGAGAAAATGACGGTGACCGTCTCAATTTAGATGTTTATAGAAGCAAAGTACGTCCTTTAGGAATAACAGCCTTTAGCCAGCAAGCTGCTTTTGAACTTCAAACATCACCAGGTACTATTCGAAAGGCTCTTCACCAGTGGCATCAAGGAATTGATACTAACTTGCAAAACAGTATGCAAACCTGTGAAACCCGTCACAAGGTTCAACAACTTATTGCAACAGTTATAGTCAGTGGTAATAAAGGGCTTCAGGAAGCTCGAGGTCCTTTGGTAGCTAAAGATGAGATTGGGGAAAGGCTAAGCATATATGTAGGTGGAGGTGGAGGTTATAACCCTTTTCTCCATGACACTATTTATACTACCCACAATAAATTCAGACATGATAGTGCTGGAATTCCTCCCTATGAAATAAAAAAAATACCAGTTCCAGATGACTTGGAGATGAATAATATTGATCCAAAAGAGTTTCATCGCTTTGCCGTTGCCTATGGGCTTTGTATCCCAAAATGGGAAAGAGCAGACCTCATTCCTCCAGAACATGTTTTTGTAAACACAAGGAATATTTCATTAGGAGCAAATCAAGTTGCCTCATATGAAGATACTCATGACATGATGTAAGCCCAGGTGTAGCAACATCTCCCCACAAGAAAGGCCTCTGGTGGCTTTACCGTCCACTTTTGACAACAATGACCCATCAGAATCAACCGCCTCAAACCATGAATGATTGGAATCCAGAGATTCCCGGTCAAGAAGTCAGAATTCGCTCGAACCCTGGCCAGCGGGGGATCACCACCGGCAGAGTCCGTCAGGCAGGCTCTCGCCTGTTGGTGCAGGTGCAGTTCGGACCCAACGAAAAGACCTACAAGCCCCAAAACCTTTTGGAACTGTGTGGCGAGGATGACGGCATCGAATCCCTGCTGCGGCAAAAGCGGTTTGGGGGGCCTGACGACCTCCGGCGCATCCTCACCTTTGAGAAGGTCAAAGGTCAGCTCACCAACGTCTTCTACAGCATGGAGGCGAGCCAGACCGACTTCTACGCCCACCAGTTCAAGCCGGTGCTCAAGTTCCTTAACTCTCCCGTGGGTCGGCTGCTGATTGCTGATGAAGTGGGTCTGGGGAAAACCATCGAGGCCATGTACATCTGGAAAGAACTCCAGGCCAGAGCCGATGCCCGGCGGCTGCTCATCGTCTGCCCGGCGATGCTGCGCCAGAAGTGGCAGGATGACCTGCGCCAGCGGTTCAACATCTTCGCCGAAATTGTCGATGCCAGAGAACTGCTGCTGCGAGCCCGCACCTGCCTGGAAACCCAACAGGCCCAACCCTTTGCCTGCATCGTCAGTCTGGAAGGGCTACGCCCAGGCCGGAACTGGGAGGACGAGGATGTCACCAATCCCCGAGCCGAACTGGCTCGATTGCTCGATGCCAACCCCGCCACGGATGAATTCGGCATCTTTGACCTGGCGGTATTTGACGAAGCTCACTACCTCAGGAACGCCAGCACCGCCAGCAACCGCATCGGTCGCCTGATTCGGGATGCGTCCCGACACCTGATCCTGCTGACCGCAACTCCGGTACAGGTTCACAGCAACAACCTCTACCAGCTCCTGAGGCTGATCAGCCCGGAAGACTTCTTCAACGAGCTGATTTTCGAATCCATGCTTGAGGCCAATAGCCCGGTGATTCGAGCATTGCGATCGCTCTGGACCCATCCCCCTAAGCTAGAGCAGGCTAAAGCCGAGCTGGCAACCGCCGTCAGATCAGAATACCTGGCCGATAATCGTCTCCTCCGTGCCGTGCGCGACGTTTTGGCCAAAGCCGACACCCTGAACGAGGAGCAGCGGGTTGATTTAGGCTACAAGCTCGAAAAGATTTCGTTGCTGGGCCAGTACATCACCCGCAGCCGCAAGCGGGACGTGCTCCCCAATCGCGTGAAGCGCGACCCCCAAACCCTGGCGGTCAGGTTCTCTCCGCTGGAGAAAGAGATTTACGACCACATCACAGACCAAATTAAGCAGCAAACCCAAGGGAAAAAGGGAGTCTCCATCTTCAGGCTGATTGCCCGCCAGCGGCAAATGGCCAGCTGCATGGTTGCTGCCCTCGAAGCCTGGAAAGCCGATGGCATCCTGGACGAGCTGATTAATGAATCCCTCTGGGAAGATTTTGGCCTGCCATCGGATCTGGAAGATGATGCCAATGGTAAAACCCTGCCATCCCTGCAGTTTCCCAAGCTCCGGCAGGTCAACCTGGCGGACCTGGAACACCAGGACGGCAAATATCGAGAGCTAAGGAAATTTCTGCAGCAAGAGCTGAATAAGAATCCCACCGAGAAGTTCGTCATCTTTGCCTACTTCCGAGGCACCCTGCAGTACCTGCAGCGTCGCCTGGAAGCCGACGGCATTTCCACCAGCCTGATTATGGGCGATATGGGCGATGCCAAGTGGGACATCGTTAAAGACTTCAAGCTGGATAATGGACCTTCCGTACTCCTATCTTCTGAGGTGGGCAGCGAGGGGATCGACCTGCAGCACTGCCGCTTCCTGGTGAACTACGACCTGCCCTGGAACCCCATGAAGGTCGAGCAGCGCATCGGTCGTTTAGACCGTTTGGGCCAGAAAGCCGAACGGATTTCCATCATCAACTTTAGCCTGGAAGATACCGTCGAGGAGCGCATTCTGGAACGGCTGTATGAGCGGATCAAAATCTTCCAGGAAAGCATCGGCGACCTGGAGAACATCCTGGGTGCCATGACCGAAAAGCTCCTGATTGAGCTGTTTGACGCCAACCTCACCCCTGAGGAGAAAGAGGAGCGAGCTAAAGAAACCATCCTAGCTCTACTAAAAGAACGGACCCTGCAGGATGAACTGGAAACCGAAGCCATTAACATGATGGCCTTCTCAGACCACATCCTGCGCTCAATTACCGACAGTCGAGACCAGGGCCGATGGCTGCAGCCGCAAGAGGTCCATGCCTTTGTGGAGGACTGTTTCTCCCGCTATTACCCTGGCACCGTTATTGCGCCCAGCCCAAGGGATGACCAACTGTATGAGATCACCCTCTCTGAGGATGCCAAGGTAGACCTGCAGTTTTTCCTCAACCAGCATCGCTGTGCGACGCCGACGAAGCTGCACACCTCAAGTGCTCCCGTCACCTGCTTTTTCGATCCCAAAATTGCGGGCAGCATGGGCAAGCGCAATGAACTGCTGGATGCCACCCACCCCCTCATCCTCTGGATTCGCCACCGCTACGAAACCGCTGCCCAGAAACTCCATCCCGTTTCGGCCACTCGCATCGACCAGCACACCATCGGTTTACCCCCTGGGCTGTATGTGTATGCTGCCCACCGCTGGACCTTCACCGGCATCAAGACCGAGAGCCAGATTGCTTACAAGGTGGCGCGATGCAGCGACGGCAATTTGCTTTCAGATCAGGAGTCGGAATCTGTGCTGACCACCCTGATGCAGCACGGCAAACCCAAGGCCAATGCTCAGAACTTCATCGACGATATGGACCGTATCTTGGAGCTACACCACGACTGCGAAGAGGCATTGGAAGATGCCTTCGGCGAGGCCCTGGAGGAATTTGTAATCGATAACCAAACCCGCTGCGATGTCCAGGAGCGCAGCGCCCGAGCCTTTGCCGAACGCAAACAGCAGGAACTGCAAGACCGCCTGAAGCGGTTTAAGGAAGCCGGTAAAACCCAGATTATTCCGGCTACAGAGGGACAGCTCCGGAAGGTTACTCGCGAGTTGGAGGTGAAGCTCAGAACGATTCAGGAGAAGCGCGAGGGCATCACCTTTGAGCAGGTCCAGCTAGCGTCGGGGGTGATATTTGTTGAGGCATAAAGCCTTAGTGGTTTAGCCTTGGAATTGCGGCTAAGCTCATTTTTCTCTGGCTTAAATCTCTTGAATGGTTTCCAACCAATCTCGTAGTTTTTCATAAGGCCCAGTCAGGCGCTGAGCCTAGACAAACCATTCGGTGTAATGCGTAACCTCCCAATTCCGCATTGATTGGAAATTGGCAGTAGGTCGCTAAAGTTGGATAAATAGCTTAAACGCTGGTAAGGCGGAGGTTTCGAGAATTTCCTCCTAAAAGCCTTGAAACCTCTAATGCAAAAGGCATTCAGGGTTTCATGATCCCTTAACAGACCAGTGCCGCAGGGAATCTTGCTAATATCATTCACCCACCTCTTGGAGACAAGAGCGATAAGATTTAGTTTGTATTCACAATTTTTGTTAAGTACTGACGACTTCTAATGCTTCGGACTCCTCTTCTTCCTCAGGAGAATCATCCCGAACTAAGAAGTAATATTCCAGGTTGGCTATGGTGAGAGGGGTGGCTTTCTGCAGATTTTTAAGGGTGAGCGCCGATAGCCCCTCTAATTGGGCTCTTTCGGCAATATAATCTTGAGACTCTGTTCTTTTGTCAGTATCCATTAAATACAGCAGACTATCCTGTAATGCTGCCGGATGAGACTGCTCTTGGGCCTTTTCGTAGTAAACATACTCGGGCAACTCAGTTAGCTCTACCTCTGGTTCTACAGCAGCTATCTCTGCGGTCATCTGTTTCTCGGTGTTTAGGCTACTCAGTTGCTGCAATTCCTTATTATCCAGCGTCTGATACCAGTCTGCGTGTGCCTGCCATGCTGCGATAGTGGCTAGGTCATGATCGTGAATTCGATGTATCTCAGGGAAGAAGAAATCCAGTTCCTCAAGCTCTTTAATATCCGTGACGACTTTGACTGAATCTCGCCGAATGGTTTGGTCTAAACTAATGAGGCGATCGCTGACTGCTGAAAACTCTCCCTGCATCTGAAACGTCATGGCAATGGCCTGCTCAATAGCCCAAACACATTCACGCCGACGCAGGTAAGCTGCTGGGGAAATACCCTCCATTAGGTGATTGTTGTCGTAGTCGGCCAGGGCGTCGAACAGCATATTTCTGGCTGCTGTGATCTCGTCGTTTCGTCTACCAAAGTCTTTAAGGGTTAAAGCTGTCTGCAATCGATTCAAAGCCTTGTTGAACTTGCCATAGGCTTGTACAAGAATTGTACGGTGGTTCTTAAACTCAACATCCTCTGCTACCTGGTCAATATGCTTCAGCAATTCTTCGCCCTGATCTGCTAACGCTTCATGGAGATTCAGAAAGCCTTCTTGCACCTCCAGTCTCATTTTTCTGACATCCTGCCGGAGCTTAATAGTTTGCCAAAGATTGACGGCTACCAAAGCTCCGGTCGCTACCACACCAACCCCAATCACTGCTGTTGTCGCCTGCAAAGTCGCCACTGAGGCAGAAAGCGACTTGATAGCTCCCAATGTCATCTGATTCTGATACATTTGCCCAGCCCCTATAGCGAGTTGGGGCACAGCGGTCAGTGGGTTCATGCCTAGGGCCATGCCAGCTCCCTGATTTGCAACACCGATAGCATGGGCAGCAAACTGCCCAGCATGGGGGCCAGTTGCATAGCGAACCATACTAAGAGGCACACCAGCATTCGAAAACACTGGAACGTATTTTCCGGCTTCGATACCGGCTTGAATAGCAGGTGCAAATTGGTAAAGCATAGACATTTAATCAGTAGTATAGGGTGTAAAAGATGAGTCTTATTGCTTTGAAAAGACGAGAAGGCTCTTCAGCTTAGATTCCAGCAAATCTAATTCTGCAAGAGTTTGCCTGAGATATTCTTTCTTCTCATCTCTACAGCTCACACTTTCTTCATGAAATTTGTCTTGCTGGGTGAGTAAATTATCGAGTATTGAAACTGAGCATTCGATAGCGTCCACCGCAGGCTCTAAAGTCAGTCCAAATGTTTCTCTGGACTTTTCAAGTATTTTAGTGACAATCTCCTCGGCCTGATCTGCAAATCTCTCAAATCCCTTTTCATAGACCTGAGTTTTCATCTTGGTGTGTTTATCTTCATCTCCGAAAAGCCAGCCAATGATAAATCCTCCCAATAAAAGAGGTAAAAAGCCAACCCCAATTGCAGCAAGTAAGCCTCCGGCTATGCCTGTGGCACCATAGAAACCTAAGTTACCTAACAATCCACGCTCTTTAACGGCATCAGGGTCAAGGCTTGAACTAAAGCTTATATCGATGCCAGAACTGGTTAGTGATAAGTCAAACTGCTCACTTAAGCTTGATCCTGATATAGAGTCAAGTGTTTTAAGGTTTTCTCGAATACTCTTAAGTTCTTGATAGATGGCCTTCCTAAATTCTTTTATCCTGGGCGTCAAGATATCTTTCTTGACGCTCTCTTCAAGCCATATGTCTAGATCTTCTGAAACATCCCGCATAAACTGATCTGAGTAATCTCGAAGGATCTTAGCCTTTTCCTCAGCCGAAGACTCCCAATCTGCTGTTTTTTCAGCGATTCGTTCTCCGATGCCGTCTGCCCATTTTTCCCATGACTCAACTATGGCATCAATAGATTCCTCCATCAGTTCGTCATGCAGTAGCCTCAGCTTAAATTCTCGACCACTCGCTTCGCCTATGTGGCCAATGATCTTACCCCTTTCCTTTTCAGAAAGGTTGACTCTACCCTCTAGCAAGTGCCCTGTTTGCTTGAAACCTGCTCGGCTCTCATCTACTAGCCCTTGCAGTCTGCCACCTATTTGCTGTAGTACCAAATTCCCACGCTCGCAGGTGAGAAAGGTTTGAAGCGCATCAGTAAAGCTTTCAAAGGAAGATAAGAATTCATCCCTTCTTCCTTCGAGTATAGAATCTAGAGCCGACTGGGCTGAAATGAAGTGGAGTCTTTGTGAGTCTGCAATAATGGGCGAGTCTCCTTGAAGAAAGCGCTTAAATAACTCTTTTACTTCAACTTGATCCTTCTCACGTCTTAGCAAGTCCATAAAGTTGACTAAGACAAACAGGTTTTTGGCAGGTTGCCCAGAATCATCTCCTCGCAGTTTTACGTGCAGACTTCTAATTAACTCTCGTTCTCCTTGAGCCAACGGACGCGAAGCATTTGCGAGAAAGATCGCAGCGTCGATGTCCTCAAGTAGTTGCTGAGTAATTGCTGTCCGTTCTGGATGTTCGTTCAAACCAGGAGAATCAATGATTTCAACTTGGTGCCGGCAAAGTTCTAGCCTTGGGTGCTCGAAAACAAGTTCTTGAATTGTGGACTTGGATAACTCATCAGCAATATTTGACAAAGCTGCCTCTTGGGAGATTGAAGCCAGCTCGTGGTACCTGTCGATGGGCACTTCTTCTTCTTGACCATCTTTATAGCGGCAAATGACCCTTTCCCGATTGCCATGCTTCAGCACGGTCACCGTGCCGCTACAGGGAATTGCCCTTACAGGTTGAATTTCTTCCCCTAGTAAAGCGTTCAGAACAGTTGATTTACCCTGGCTAAATTCGCCAACCACCGCTATTCGAAAGTGCTGGGATCTTACTTTCCCTAAAATTTGAACAGCTTCATCCCTAAGAACTGCAGGCAAAACATCCTGCTCAACACACTGCCCGATCAGTTCAAAAAGAGGAATTGAAATTTCTACAAGTTGGTTCCGAATCCGTTGGAATTTTGCGAGCTGATCATAGGAGATTCTCGCTTCAGTCTCTGAGTCTTGGACATGATCTTTGGAGGGAAGCTTTACCCTTAGAAGATCTGCTGCCCGCATAAAAGCTGGGTCTAAGTCCTGAAAATGATGAGGATCTAGCAAATTGTGAATATCCGATATTGCCTCGTAGTCAATAACTTCACCTTTAGATCTATCTAGTAGACAAGGCAGAAATTTAACGTCAATCCTCAGAATACTAGAGATTATCTTTAGATATTTTGCTTCCTTATCAGCAATCTCACCATCAGCGATAGCTACTTCATGGCATAACCCGATAATCAATAATTTCTCTGAATCAGTTAAGTCGTTGACCAATTTGCTGATAATCTCAGGATCGGTATAGCTTTTTCCTTTCTGAACTCCAAGAAAAATAGGTTTTATCAACTGGCCAATATGGCTTTGAGAGGGTATGAAATCACCGATAATAGATTTGAAATGTTGCTTCTCTGATTCTGTGACCTGGCCATCTGCATACATGACTCCGGTTAGCAGCGTCACTAAAGCAGTCAAAAACAATAGCCTATGGGTGACATATTTCTCATGAATGTCTTGGTTGGTAATTTGCGTTAGTAATACAGCCAACTCTTTTTGGTGGGATTGTTCAGCAAGCATTAGAGGTCACCATGTCAAGGCTTACTTAATTCTGTCAGATTGATTGAAAATAATGCCTGAAGACCAGGAAAATGATTTAGAATAGTCGTAATTAGTCACCGCAACAAAGCCAGCTTATTGCGAAACGGGCCAAAGTCGGTAAAGTAGTGGGTATGGAGCAGTCGTCGTCCCTAGAAATCCCCCTCCCAGAGATCGACCCTGA
>Ga0008836_100575_pt1 | contig 20980 bp, 18 predicted proteins | sample HotLakConsUCCR28_FD_62214 | JGI IMG/M metagenome (GOLD analysis project Ga0008836, IMG submission 62214) | Hypersaline microbial mat communities from Hot Lake, Washington, USA - Hot Lake Consortium UCC-R28 (Hybrid Assembly) ... | reverse complement strand
ACCATCAAACAGCGGCGCTTGCTACATCGCAAGGCAGCCGCCTAAAATGACAAACCTGATGGGCCAGAGCCTCCTTTGCATCAGAGCGCCACTGGTCCCAAAATCCCTGACGACGGACACTGGATCGGCACGGGCTGGTCGAGACCATAGAGCTGGCGCAGGAGTTCCTCGTCCTCGCGCGTGGCGTCCGCCGGCAGCAGCAGCTGCAGCGGATCGCCTGGCGCGAGATAGACGAGGCCGAAGCACACGATGCTCACACCGAGCGATATGGGGATCGCAAGCAGCACCCGCCTCAGCGCGTAAGTCCACATATGTTGGGTCACTTTCCGAAAACCGGCGGTGAACGTCTCTTGGCTTCCGGAACTTATCTAGCAAGCCATGTGCCAGTTCCTGCCGCGGCGGCGGCGCGGGCTCAACGAGCCGGGTTGCCGGCAACTCCGCCCGAATCCGACCGGCCGGGAAGCCGGCCCGTGGCGTGCGCGGGCACGTCGGGGCCTGCCGCCGTCGCGGTGCTTGCCTAATCGCCACTCTTTGTGGCGCCGCTGGCTATTTCTCGCCGCGCGCGCGCAGCATTTCGTAGACCTTGAACATCGGCAGCGCGACGGTCACGACGATGAAGAAACGGGTGACCTGGCTGACGCTGACAAAGGCGGTGTCGGCCCCCAGGCTCAGCGCGATCAGGCCCATCTCCACCAGGCCGCCCGGCGCGAAGGCGAGCAGAAGCTCGGGGAAGGGGCGGTCGATGAGATGCGATGCTGCCCACACGAAGGCGAGCGTGAATGTCAGCAGATAGATCGCGATCTTCACCGCATCGAATGCGGCCATCGCAAGGGCCTGACGCGGCAGGGTCGCCAGTCTCGAGCCCAGGGCGGCGCCGCAGATGAGCTGCGCGATCGAGATGGTCACCGCATCGGGCTTCACGTCGGTGAAGCCCGCGACGTGCGCGATGGCACTGATGATCATCGGCCCGAGCACGAAGGTGGCGGGGAGCCTCAGGGCCTTGGCGAGCGCCACGCCGACGATCGCCAGCCCGAGGATCCACGCGTAATCTGCGAGGGAGCCCAGTTTGGCGGCGGTGGAATCCAGCGGCGTCCGGGAGTAGCCGTAGGCGATGGCAAAGACCATCGACACCGTGAAGATCACCAGGATGAGCCGCAGCGAATGGTGCACCGCCAGCGAAGCTTCGTGGCCGCCGCGTTCCGCGCCCATGATCGTCATTTCGTTGACGCCTCCGGGAACCGCGGAAAAGAAAGCCGTCACGCGATCGACCTTCGTCGTCTTGGTCAGCATGGTGAAGACGAACCCTGTCGCCAGGAGCGTGTAGATCAGCAGCAGAACCAGAATTATGAGATTGTCGACGAGGCCTTGGTAGAATTCCGGCGTGAATGAACTGCCGAGCAGCACGCCCAGTACCGCCACCATTCCCATCCGCAGGGGTTGGTAAACCGCCACTTTCCTTCCGGTCAGCGAAAATGCGGCGGTGCCGGCCATGGCACCGATCAGCCAAGGCATCGGAGCGTTGATCAGATGCGCCACGACAGCGCCGACCAAACCCGCCAGCAATGCATTCACGAACGGTCCACCTCGACGGGCGAGCCGTGCAATATCGAAAGTCATGGAGAGGGGTTCCCTTATGGCTGAGCAGATTGTGCTTTCGCGTAGCAATATGCGTGCCGAGTTGAGGGCGGCGTGGCATCAAGGCTGCAGCGTGCACCGACTTCGGGTCGATTCCACGCGGCGATCCGCACCGCCTGGATCTGGGATCATCCAGCGCTGCAAAGCCATGTTGGCAAACGATGCAGGACGCCACGTCGTGCGGGCGCGGTTCGATAGCGCCTGTTCGTGGCGGGATCGGTCCCCGCGCTTGGGGCTATTCCCGTCCATTCCCGGATAACGGCTTGTTTTGCCAAGTGAACTTGCGCGTTACAGACAACCCGTTCGGCACGAGGTTGTCACCCATGCCTTGGGTACAATCTGTTACCCACGTCTTCGGGCTGTACACACAAAAGAACTGGCGGAGAGGGGGTCACCCCTCTAGTGGCTGTTTCCGGGCGGTTGAGCGAAGAGCAACGCCACGACAGACGGCAGGACAGACGGTGGAGCACTTCTACCCTTCCCGATGGCATCTTCCGAACTTGGTTGAGCATCCACTCGGCCTTGGCGATTGGCAGGATTTCATCTTCAGCTACAAAAGGATCAATGGGGGGTTGCACCTAGTGTAGAGCATAGATATAGAGCTTTAGTGCACTTCGAGAGATGGTCTCACGAAGGCACCGAGAAAAGGATTTTCTCTATGTATAGACCTGATGAAATCAGCGCCGCTGTTGAGGCGGCGCGCCAAGACGCTCACGCTGGCGTCGACCGTAGCTTCGATGCTCTGCTCCAAAGACTCATTCCTCAGGCAAGAAAATCCTCTGGGAAATACGTTTATAAGACTGAGCTCACCGACGAAGACTGCCGAGACCCTCGTAACAAGAATGGCCACAACCTCACCCCCGAGGGTTTGGAGATCCTATTCCGCCTTCTCGATCAGGGCGCTGGATACAATTCAGCGGGCCGCAAGATGTCCATCACCCAGACAGCGGTGAAGAACCGCAAGAAGGATTGGGAAAAGGCGGGGGGGCAGGATCGCGTTAAGCGATTCATCTCCTATCTCGATACAGTGGCTTAGGCTTGGGAGGGCAACATGGCAGACACTATTCCTGCAGATTCGACCGTCGCCTCTGTGTGGGGCAAACTCAAGAACCCTCGCCAGTATGTGGCCGGCGTTCGCCAGAAAATGATGACCTGCGCAAAACAGCACGGGAACGCCGAGGTCAAGATCGGTGTGACCGGCCGGGGTTATCAGCCCTGCTATCGGGTCACCTATAGGGACGGTGACGTCGAGCACATCTACGGCTCCTACTGGGACAATCATCAGCCTCTCGAACGGGAGGATGCCTTGAACCAGAATTGGGGAACAGCCTCGATGTCCACCGACGAGGTGGATCATTTCTTGAAGGAAAAGATCAACTGGAAGGGCTCTACGCCCAAGGCCGATTAGAACAGAAGGCCCTGGAGCAATCCGGGGCCTTCTCGCATTCAGCAAGCGGCGATGTACAGGCCCCCCTTCTTCCTCTTCCTCAAAGATGTCGGTTTGGTGAGGAGGGTCCGTTATGGCTGGACTGCGAAGCTGCTTCCGTATTTCGGTGAGGCCGTCGCATGTATCAACTTGTGCGGTCGCCCGGCTTGAGCGACTTTCCCGGCTTGGCGCTGCTGGCCACGCTCCATGGGGGCTGACGGGATACCGGCCTCTGCGATGCAAGCACCGGGCGCTGGCGCAACGCGGGCTCAGGGCCGGCCGACGGAGAGTAGCGCCTGCATGGATAGTGGCTGTGAGCCATCCTCGATCGCTTTCACCACGTCATAGATGCGGCGCAGATGGGGAACCGCCACGCCGCGCTCCTGCGCTAGCTCGATCACGGGCTTGATCTGGAAGTCGACCTCGGTCGGGCGTTTGTGGATCGCCAGATCGCGCCAGACGCCGGTTCGCTTATTATCGTGCGAATTCCAATAGGCGCGCTGCGCATCCCACGAAGCGGCGATCGCGGTAGCGTCGTGCCTGCCGGCGCGGAACGCCTGTGGGTCGAAACCGTCGCTCGTCTCGATGGCGACCTGCATGGCGTCTGCGACAGAGACGACCTCGCCAGCCAGCCGGCCCAGGACGGCGCGCGCCTCGTTGTGGTCGTAGATGTCAACGACATCGGCGTCCACTACGGCGGTGCCGAAATAGACCGCGCCCAGGGCCATTTTCGCCCAAAGAAAGCCGAAAATGTTGGTGGTGACGTCAACCGGCTGTTGCGTAGAGAGCATGTCAGCAAGCTCAGCGACGCGGCGGGAACGAGACCCGTCGATCTCGCCGATCTTGAAACTGCCTGTCCCGCCATATTTCACGTGGCCCGGCTCGACATAGAAGCCGCCAAACGTCAGGTAGCCGCCGATGGTCCGTTCCGCGCCCACGGCGTCAGCGATCTTATATTCCTCCAGCCCATTCTGCAGCGACACCACGCAGCCGTCGGGATCCAGCGCGGCCGATACCGTTGGCAGCGCTTCGAGTGTGTGCGGGGCCTTCACCGCCAGCAGGACCATAGGATAACGAGCGCGGACTTCCGCCGGGGTCATGATCGTCGCGGGAAGGGTCTCGTCGATGGTTCCGCTGACACGAAGTCCGTTTTCCCGAACCGCGCGCACATGGTCCTCGTTGGCGTCCACGAAATGGGTCTCGCGGCCCGACTTGAGGAGGTGGAAGCCAACAATAGCGCCTATCGCGCCGGAGCCGACGACGAGGACGGGCTCGGTCTTCATCAGCGTAGCTGCCTGGTGAACGGCATGTGCGTGCGGCCAGTGTGGGTCCCGCCCGTTACCTCGAGGATGGCTCCTGTGGTCCAGCCTGAGCGGTCGGAGGCGAGGAAGGCGGCGGCCTCCGCCACGTCGTAGGCGGAGCCTGTGCGGCCCATAGGTGTGCCCTTCAGCGTTAGATTGATGTAGGGGTGCAGATCCTCACTTTCCTCCGTCACGACATTGTCGAGGATCAATCCCGGCGCAATGGCGTTAACGCGGATGCCGTACTGACCGAGCTCGATGGCGAAGATGTGCGTCAGCGAGTCCACCGCCGCCTTGGAGCCACTGTAGTGCGCGCCGCCCGGTCGGCCCGACTTGGAGGCCCCGGACGAGATGTTCAAGACCGCACCCTTCACGCCTTCGGCGATCCATCGATGCGCAATTGCCTGGCAGGTCAGCATCGACCCCCGGGTGTTGACGTTGAAGACGCTGTCCCACTCCTCGACGGTTACGTCGAGCATGGAGCAGTTCGGGAAGATGCCGTGGGCATTGGCGAGAATGCAGGGCAGCCCCAGCTTCTCCTCCGCCTCGGCTACGAACCGCACCGCATCCTCCTTCTGTGCCTGGTCGCCGACGGTCCATGCGGTCTTGCCCGGATGACGCTCGCCGAGTTCTTCAGCCGCGCGGGCGACGCGCTTGCCGTCAAGGTCGGCCATGACCACAGAGGCGCCTTCGCGCAGGAAAACATCGCTGATGGCCCGGCCCAGCCTTCCGGCTGCCCCGGTCACCAACGCTATACGGTTTGCAAGAAGCATTGTCATAAAACCATTCAAGAGGAGAGAGAGGCGATGGCTTCGTCGAGCGCTTCAATCGCCTGGCGCAAACCCCAAGCGATGCGGTTGCGCGCGCGGGTGGCGCCGACAAGAAGGAAGTTGAACCGGTCGCTTCCCGGCGCCGCGTTCGCAAGTTCCCGCGCAGCGCGTAGCGACGGGTACGGTGGCGCGGCGATGGCCGGATCCTGCTCAAACCGGTCGCATTCGGTGTAATCGAGCGGCACCAATGCCCGTGACACCGCAATGAGCGCAGCATTGAACCGCGCGGCGTTGGCCTCGTCGGGCAACTCGCTCGAAAGGCGGTTTAGCTCCGCCGCCCGCACGCCCAATTCCCTCGCGCGCTCCGCCACCACAGAAAGGTCAAAGCTGTCGCCGAGAGCGCTCTGCAGTGCAGCAACCTCTTCGCAGAGGTAGGCCGCGTGCTCTGCCCAGTCGAGCGGAATAACCGGATCCGATAGCAGACGCCAGACGGTGTGCAGGTATATCCGGGTGTCGCGGACGAGGATTGGCTCCTCGATCTTATCAAGCAGGTCGTCGGGCGTATGCCACCACCAGCCCGTTCCATGGCCGAGACGCGCGCCGCCCCCAAACACGGCCGCGGAAGCGTTCGCGGTTTCGGTCGCGGGCTGCTCGCTCATATTGCCATAGATCGACGAGACGCCGATGCCCCAGAAGGACTGGTCTCCAGCGCGGCTCATGCGGCGGTTGGTAAACTCCTGCTCTCCCTGATCCCTGATTGCCTCGCGGGCCAGGTTTCGCAGTTCCGCAGCCGCCGTGGTGTCGGCGACGACTGTATTGCCTTTGCCGCCAGTGGAGTCGACGTTCACATGCACCAAAGCGCGCTTCTCGAGTTCTTCCCAGTTCTGCTCGGCGTACCAAGACGACCCGGAGTAGCGCCCCTGCGAGTGCCCCGACCAGAACACGACCCGCAGTCCCCGCTTCCATTCGGCGCGGCGCTGCGCGCAAAGGCGGCCGACCTCGATCATCGTGGCGTTGGCGCCGCCATTGTCCATGACGCCGTAGTACCAAGTGTCGTGGTGGCCGGTGAAGAAGATGAACGGCTCGTCGGCTCCGCCTTCTGGACCTGCCATGTCGCACACGAGGATCGGGGTCTTGCGCCAGCGCGTATCGACCTGTGCCTTGATAGTGACTTTCAGTCCCGAACCGCGGGCCAGCTGCGCGCGCAGCGAGTCGCCCCCGTCCTTGGGCACGGTCACGACCACTGTTGACGGTAGGTTCGCCACCGTCTCGTGGGTAGGGCTACCCCAGACCGGGGAGATACACATCTCGTGAACGTGTTCATGCGGGCTGACATGAAGCTGCCCAGCGGCCCCGGCGCGCGAGGCGCGCTGAGACAGAACCGGATTGGCTATGCCGTCGACGAGCACGATCTTGCCGCGCACGTCGGCGTTGGCGAAGGCGGAGGGCGAGCCGTCGCCCAGATCGACGATCTCGGCCGTCAGACCCGCCTCAGGTGCCGAGCGGGAGAAGGAATGGGAGATGCAACGGATCGGACCGTTGGGCGTCGAGACGGACGCTTCGCCCGGCAGGCTGATATAGGCGTCGTGCAGGATGAGTTCGGTGTCAAAGCCGTACTCCTTCATCCGCGCCTCGACATATTCCAGACTCTTCAGCTCCTCTGGCACGCCGGATTCCTTCCGCCATTTGGCGAACTCGTTCATGTGCTCCATCATCAGCGGCCCGTCGACCGCCTCGACAAGCTGTGCCAGGGTGGGAGAGATCATTCGGCAGGCTCCTTTTCCTGCCGTAGGGCTGCGAGCGGCAGGCTTCTGTTTCGCATGATGAGAGTGAGAACGGCGACGATCGCGAAGGCAAAGACGATCAGAACAGTCGAAAGCGCCGCGATCGTCGGGTCCTGCCACTTCTGGAGGTACAGGAACATCTCGATCGGCAGGGTGTTGTTGCCTGCCCGCACAAGGAACAGCGTTGTCTCGACTTGGTCGAACGAGGTCATAAAGGCGAAAACAGCCGAGATGGTCATGCTGATTGAGATTTGCGGCATCGTCACCTTTAGGAAGGTGCGGACGGGCCGTGCACCGAGATCCATCGCGGCTTCCTGCAGAGTCCAATCATAGTTTGCCAGCGCCGCCGTCAGCACCACGATCACGAAAGGCAGCACGACGACCACATGGGTGACCACCAGACTGAAATAGGTTCCGTACATGCCCGTGCGGATGAAGAACATGAACATGGCAACGCCAAGCACGATGTTTGGCAGCACGATTGGCGACAGGAAGAAGGCCCGCATCGCGTTCGCCCAGCGCGGCCGGTAGCGCACGATCGCATAGGCAGCCATGGTGCCCACCACCATGGCCACGGCGGTCGCTGTCAAGGCGAGGAGCACGCTGCGCAAAGCGGCGAGATAGAAGGTCTGCTGCTGCGCCAGATTCTGGTACCAGCGCAGTGAATAGCCTTCGGGTGGGAAGACGTTGTAAGCGACGGCCGAGAAGGAATTGAGCACCACCACCGCCAAGGGCGCCACAACGTATACGATTCCCAACACGGCGAAGGCACCGAGGAGCCAGTAGCGGTAGTGCGGCAGTGCACGGCGGCCAGAGTTCATCCTAGACCTCGCTGTAGCGGAGCAGGCGGTTTGAGATCGCCACCGTGATCATGGCCAGCAGCATGAGCGCGATCCCGCCGACGGCAGCGAGCGGCCAGTTGATGTCGGTGGTCGCCGTGTAAACCTGCAGCGGCAGCACAAGGACGCGACCGCCGCCGAGCAGCTGCGGCGTGACAAAGGCGCCCAGGGCGAGCGTGAACGAGATCTGCGCGCCGGCAAGAAGCCCAGGCAGAGTGAGGGGGAAGGTGACGCGACGGAACGTCGTCCACCAGCCCGCGCCTAGGTCCATAGCCGCCTCGCGCAGCGTGGGATCGAGCCGCATCATGGTGGAGTAGATCGGAAACACCACGAATGGCAGGAAGACGTGGGTGAGGCTGATGACGACACCGGTGAGGTTGAAGACCAGCCGCACCGGGTCGGGGAAGCCAAGCAGCGTCTGCAGGAACCAGTTCACGGGGCCTTGGTCGGCCAGCAGTACCGTCCAACCATAACTGCGAACAACGACGCTCACGAGGATCGGGGAAAAGATGATGACGCCTAACCAGCGCTGCAGACCGGGCCGAGTCAGTCGCCACAGCGCATAGGCCAGCGGGTAGCCGACCAGCACGGAGCAGATGGTGGTGATCGAGGCCATCCGCAGTGTGTTCAGGACGATCGTATGGAAATATGGATCTGTCAGGAAACTGACATAGGCGTCGAACGAGAAATCCTCGATCAGCTGGCCACGCTCGAATCGATAGAAGCTGTATTGGAAGAACACCAGCAGCGGCAAAACGAAGGCGTAAATCATCACTGCAAAGATCGGCGTCAGCAGCAGCCAGGGCGCGATTCGCCTTCGCATAGGCGCGCGCGCAGGCGACAAGACTGCCGTCGGGCCGGAAGTGGAATGTGCGGCTTCACTCATCGGAAAACAGGGTGGCGCCGCCACCGTCCCATCCCACGTCGATGGCCGCACCCCGCTGCAGTGGCGGCGAGGCGCCGTCGTGATGTGCCTCAATGGACAGGTCGGCTTCGCTTTCCTCCAAGGCGACGACATAGATGATGGACGAGCCGGAGAAGATGGTCTCGCGAATGACGCCGCGGGTGCGCACTTCGCTAGCAGCCGCCTCAGCGCCGAGATGGACGCGCTCGTAGCGCAAGGAGACCACCCCCTTGCGGCCGATCGAAGCCGCGCCAACGTTCACCCCGAATTCCAGAGCACCGAGTCGCACGCGGGCGATCGGTCCCTTCACCGACAGCACATCCACAGGGACAAGGTTGGTGTTGCCGATGAAAGAAGCGACGAAGCGAGTGGAGGGACGATCATAGATCGCCTGCGGCGTGTCGAGCTGGTCGATCCTGCCATTGTTCATGACGGCGATCTGGTCGGACATGGTCATCGCCTCGCCCTGATCGTGAGTAACGTACATGAAGGTGGTGCCGATTTCCCGCTGGATACGCTTCAGTTCCAGCTGCATCTGCATGCGCAACTTGAGATCCAGCGCTCCGAGCGGCTCGTCAAGAAGCAGCACCTTTGGCTGCTTAACCAACGCGCGCGCCAACGCCACTCGCTGCATCTGGCCACCTGAAAGCTGGCTCGGCTTGCGGTCAGCCAGGGGAAGAAGATCAACAAGCTCCAGAGCGTCGGCCACGCGCTTGCGGATCTCTTCGCGCGGTCGACGATCGACCTCGAGCCCGAAGGCCACGTTCTGCGACACGGTCATGTGCGGAAACAGCGCCCAGCGCTGAAAGACCATGTTGGTCGGGCGACTGTAAGCCGCGACGTTGTTCATGTCCGCGCCCGTGATGCGGATCTCCCCTGCGTCGGGCCACTCGAAGCCGCTCGTCATGCGTAGCGTTGTCGTTTTGCCGCAGCCGGAGGGGCCGAGCAGCGAGAAGAAGCTGCCCTTTGAGACCGAGAATGATATGTCGTCGACCGCCAGATGCGTCCCGAAGACCTTACTTACGTTCTTGAATTCGATGTCAGAAGGCATGTGCCCAATCGCCTCGATCTCTAAATGATAGGACGCCTCCCAACGGCCTGCATGCATGAAGCGGCCGGGCGCAGCACGCCCGGCCGTGTCCGGTCAGCGCATGTTGAACTTGACCTCGCGGTCCCAGCGCTGGCGCCACTCGGACGTCATCTCACCGATATGACCGAAGTCGAGTACGATCGAGTTATCTGCCATGTCGAGGTTGAGCGCCGGATTATTGCGCTGCTCCTCGGTCATCTCGGCACCCTGGACGACCGGGATCGAGTTGGTCAGCTGACCGTAGCGACCTGCATTGCCGGGCTCGAGCAGCGTGTTGAGCAGGTCTGAGCAGACCTTTTTCTCGGCTTCGTCGACACCGCTAGAAATGGTCAGATAGATCGGGAACGCGATCGCGCCTTCCTCGGGCACGGCGAAAGCAAGCGGCGCGCCCTCATCGATCCACACCGTTGCCAGCGAAGAGAACCAGGGCGCGTACCAGGCGTCGCCACTGACAAGAAGGTTCTTCACGCCATCATTCGAGTCCACCAGCGCGCGAAAGTTCTCGGCATTGGCGGCCCAGGTCTCGAATCCGGGATCAATGTCGTACTCGTCGCCGCCATTGAGGCGGGCTGCGATGGCCATCATGCGGGTGTCATAGTCGAACATAGTCACCCGGCCACGGCTCTGTTCATCCCACAGCACGCTCCAGGAAGTTGGCGGCTCGCTAACCTGGTCCTTGTTGTACAGGATGCCGATCCCTGACATCTGGAAGCCGACGCCCTTGTCTTCCGGACGACGGAAATTCGGCAGCACGTTCTCGAGGTTCGGAACGTCCGCCACCTCAATGTTCGACCACATGTCGTCCACATCACCCTTCGTCATGGAGTCGACATTGAAGAAGCCGCAATGGACCAGAGGATCGTCCGGGGTGGTGCGCTTGGCGGCGACCATTTGAGGATAGGTGATCGCGTTGTTGGACTCCAGTATGTTGATCGTAACCTCTGGGTGTTCCGCGCGGTAGGCCTCGATCACTTCCATAGGAACAATGCCCTGGTTCGAACCGGCCCAGATGAAGAAGGTAATCTCCACCGGCTCCTGCGCATGGGAGGCAACGGTGGCCATGCCGGCCGATCCCAGCAGGGCGAGGGCAAATGCAGTCAGGCGTTTCATGTCTCTCTCCAATCGCGGTCAGGAACGGGTGTTGGTTAGCCAGAGCCTATACGAGGCTTCATACAAACTGATACAACGCGCATATTTCTCCCGCTTCAAATATCGCATTGCGCACATCTATCCGCCATTCATTGCGCATCGTCAAGTTTCGATGTTGCGGAAATCCGATTTCGAGACTAGAACGAACCGCGAAATGGAGGTGTCGATGCCGAAGGCTTCGCTGGACAAGCTGGATAGGCAGATCATTGCGGCCTTGGCGCGCGATGGGCGTCGTCCGTATCGGGAGTTGGCACGGGCGCTGGATGTATCGGAAGGCACAATCCGCGCTCGCGTGTCGCGCCTGCAGGAAGACGGGCTAGTGCGAGTCACCCTCGTCGGCAGCCCGCTGGCGCTTGGCGTGGGTGTCGTGGTGATGATCCTGCTTAGGGTAAAGCCCGGTTTCGTGCGAGAGACGGCTGAAGCACTTGGCAGATTCCCAACCGTCCGCTTTGTCGGCTTCTCCTTCGGTTCGGCCGACATTATCGTGCAGTCGCTGCACAAAGACATCGCCGACTTGCACCACTTCGTGAGCGAAGTAATCCCCAAGGCGGCACCGGCCGTCACCAGCACTGACACGTTCCAGATCGCAGAAGTTCTCAAGAGCACCTGGACGTGGGGCGACTGGTTTGAATACCTCGAAGACGGCCAGGGCCACTATCCGGACCCGGTGGCGGAGCCATCCTTGCCCGAGACCTAGGCGGCCGCCGCTTCCCAATGAAAGGAACTGCTATGTCAACGGGTCGGATGTCGTCGTTCATCACGCGGCCGGAAATCGAGGGCACGTTCGGAGTCGTCGCCTCGACACACTGGATCGCGAGTGCTGTTGCCATGGGGATACTCGAAAGGGGCGGCAATGCGTTCGACGCCGCTGTCGCCGCCGGCTTCACGCTGCAGGTGGTCGAACCGCATCTCAACGGCCCCGCCGGCGAGGTTCCGATCATGTTGTGCGACAAAAGCGCTAGCGCGCCTTCGGTCATATGCGGGCAAGGCGTCGCTCCCGCAGCGGCGACTATCGAAAGGTTCGAGGCGATGGGGCTCGACCTCGTTCCTGGCACGGGGCTGCTGTCAGCCTGCGTACCCGGCTCTTTCGGCGCATGGATGCTACTCCTTCGCGACTACGGCACGATTTCCCTTCGCGAGGCGCTAGAGCCGGCGATCCATTACGCGCGCCATGGCGCGCCCGTGATCCCGCGCATCGAATCGGCGGTCTTTGGAATGCGCTCGGTTTTCCGGGAGCACTGGAAGGGCTCCGCCGACATCTATCTGCCTCGCGGCGACGTTCCCCGGCACGGCGCGCTGATCGCAAATACCGCTCTCGCTGAGACTTATGAGCGCGTGGTGATCGAGGGAGAAGCCGCCGGCGGCGACCGCGAGCGCCAGATCGAGGCGGCCCGCACCGCGTGGTACTGCGGATTCGTCGCAGAAGCTATCGACGCTTTCTGCGCCTCTGGCGACGTGCTTGACGTGAACGGGCGGCCGCACGAGGGATTGCTACGCGGTGACGACATGGCCCGCTGGGAGGCATCTGTGGAGGCGCCGCTGTCGACCCAGTTTCGCGAGTTCGAGGTGTTCAAGCCCGGGCCATGGAGCCAGGGGCCAGTGATGCTGCAGCAACTGGCGATCCTCTCGGGCTTTCCGCTGGAGGATCTCGATCCGAGTGGCGGCGATTTCGTCCACCTTGTGGTTGAAGCCTCCAAGCTCGCCTTTGCCGACCGCGAGGCCTTCTACGGCGACCCGGCCTTCGTTGACGTGCCGATGGAGCGCCTGCTGTCTTCCTCATACAATGATCGGCGCCGCGGTCTCATCGGCGACCAGGCGTCCGGCGAACTAATTCCAGGTCAACTCGACGATCCCGCCTGGAGACGGCATCTGGAGGCGATTGCCAAGCGAAAGCAGAGCGCCGCGCTAGGCGCCGGCGAGCCAACGGTGGCTGGGGTGGGCGAGCCGACAGTCACCGACGTCGTCGCCGAACGCGGCGACACCGTGCATATCGACGTGATCGACCGCCACGGCAACATGGTCGCCGCAACACCGAGCGGCGGTTGGCTGCAGAGTTCACCTGTCATCCCATCGCTTGGCTTTCCACTCGGGACACGGGCGCAGATGTTCTGGCTTGAGCGCGGTCTCCCAAGTTCGCTTGCGCCGGGGAAGCGGCCGCGTACCACCTTGTCGGCTTCGATCGCCTTCCGCGACGGCGAACCGTACATGGCCTGGGGCACGCCGGGGGGCGACCAGCAGGATCAATGGAGCCTGCAACTCTTCTTGCGCCATGCGTCTTCGCGGCTCGGCCTTCAACAGGCGATGGAGCAGCCCGGCTGGCACAGTGACCACTTTCCCGCCTCCTTCTGGCCGCGTGCAGCGCGGCCGCGCGCATTGGTGGTCGAGGGGCGGATGCCGGCGGCGACGGTCGACGATCTAAGCAAGCGCGGCCACGAAGTCGAAATCGGGCCAGACTGGTCGGAAGGCCGACTGTGCGCGGCGACGCGCGAAGGAGTGCATCTCCGGGCGGCGTCCGATCCGCGTGGAACTCAGGCTTACGCCGTCGGTCGGTAAGAAGGAGCATCATTTTCATGGCAACTATGCGCGCCGCCGTATATCACCGCACTGGCCCCGCCTCAGAGGTCCTGTCCATCGTGGAGCGTCCGCGTCCCGAGCCCGACGCCGGTGAGGTTCTTGTGCGGATGGCGAGCACTGGCGTCAATCCCTCAGACGTGAAGAAGCGGGCCGGATGGCGCAACGTCAAGCCACTTGTCCGGGTCGTGACGCCCCACAGTGACGGGGCAGGAGTAGTCGAGGCGGCCGGCGCGGGCGTCGATCCAGGCTGGGTCGGTCGGAGGGTCTGGATATACAACGCGCAGGGTGGCGCCAGCTACGGTTCGACCGATAGCCCGGAATGCGGAACCGCATGCGAGTTCGCAGCGCTACCCTTGCCGTTCGTGGCGCCCATTCCCGACAACGTTTCCTTCGAAACCGCTGCCTGCCTCGGCGTTCCAGCCTGCACGGCCCATTACGCTGTTTTCGCGGATGGCGAGGTGGCCGGGAAGACGATCCTGGTGCAAGGGGGAGCAGGCGCTGTGGGCGAGCTCGCCATCCAGTTCGCCGTCGCCGGCGGCGCCCGGGTCGTCGCCACGATCAGTTCTCCCGCCAAAGCGGAGCTTGCCCGCCGCGCAGGGGCGTCAGCTACCGTTGATCGTCACCGCGAGAACGTGGTCGAGGCGGTTCGCGCATTCGCACCAGAGGGCGTCGACCGCATCATCGAGGTCGACTTTGGAGCGAACGCTGCTATCGACGCCGGGGTACTTCGCAAGGGCGGGATTCTCGTCAGCTACTCCTCGCCCTCTGCGCCCGAGCCGTCGATTCCATACTATCCGCTGCAGTTCACGGCCGGGCTGATCCGTTTCGTGCCGATCTTCCTCATCGACCAGGCATCGCGTAGGCGCGGTCTCGCCGACATCAACTGGGCCCTGTCGACAGGTCAGCTTCGGCCCACAATCGCGGCTGTACGTTCATTCGATGAGATTGCAGCGGCGCACGAGATGGTAGAGTCCGGGCAAGTTATAGGCAACGTCGTCCTGCGCTTCTGACTGCGCTTCGTGTCGTCCAACTTCTACAAGGATTGCGCTTGCAATCCCATCGTGGTTCGTTTGAGTTCAGCTCGAGCGGGTTCCAAGATAGTCGATTTCTGCGGCGGACCTGGCTGAGCGTCACCCTGCAAACTGCCGCCGGCGTGCGCCACTGAAGGCCAGCGCAGCGAGGCCCGGCAGCACCGCAGAGGCCGTCCAGGCCTTTCGCCCGTATCGCTATTTTGACCACTCAGCATGCCAGACCACAAGCGATACAATCGCTCAAGGCCGCGCGCTGCCAAGCGTTGAGGCCTATGTTGTCATCGGACCCACACAACTCATTATACAATATTTTCCGATACGGGGCCGGAACGATCTGAAGGCTTTGGCGGGCGGCCAAATTGAATGGCCGGCAGATGTCGTGTTGTCTGATGAATAAATATTCTGTAGCCAGCCGCGGATTGGGGGTCTCCGCCCCCCCTCATCGGTTCATGGGTTTGGCGGGACCCAATTTAGTCGAGTCTTCCGGACGTTAGCGGGCGTGCCGGAGCTGTCGTCAGCGGTGGAACTCGTCCGAGTAGAGTCAGGAAACGGCTCGAGAATTGCGGTCAACATCGTTGGAACGAGACAAAATCGGCGCTGCGCAACTGACCCGAGATGCAGGGTGGTTGTAACGTTTCTGCGTGCCTGCTCCAGGTCCCTCTACCGGACATCTTGATCGGCGACTTCGCGATCAACACATATGCCATCATCGAACGGTTCCTCGAGGAGGAGGGCGCATGACGGACACCCCACTGACACGACCAATCTTCGTGCGTCATGCGGCCGGTCTGGTGTTGGAATTGGCCAGCCTCGGAGATGCGATCGACTTCCTTGAGGAGTGGCCTGTCAGCGACCGTGGTCTGGTCCACGAGATGGCCTTGCGGACGTTGTTCGCAGTCCATGATGGGCATAAGCCGCTATCGGCCGCGCAGTTGGCAATTGAAGGCTTTGCTAGCAAACATGGCATCCTAGAGAATCCGGAAGAGGTGATGCCGTGGATCGCGGCAGGACTGAAGGGGCCCGCTTCACCCACGGCATGAGATGGTCCGGTCGGCTCCCCTATCTCGGCTGGACCTTCCTGAACACGATGATCGGTGAAGGGCGTCGTTTTCGGCCACACAGTGCCCACGTAAGCGATATCAGCCCAGACTCCCGGCAAGGCCGGTCCGGCCAGCGATACGTGCCGAGGCCGGCCGGACGTGTCGACGTTTCCGCTTGGTCATGAGCCGCGGCTTTCGAAGTCGTATTGTGCCGTGTATGCGCCCGGGGTCTTCACTTGATCAGCCCCAGCAGCTGCTGCCGATCCGGGGCCTCGTCGCCGGCGTGGTTCTGGGCGCCGTCGTCCGGCCGAGCGGGCAGGGCGTGCGCTTCGTATCGCGTCGAGGCCCGCAAGGCTGCCAGGCGCGGTAGTCAACGCCGTGGCGGGCAGGGCGTGCCGTTCTCTATGCTCGCTCGAAAGCGCATGGCGTGAAGCCAGGTGGGCCTCGCAGCCTTTCAGCCTGACTTTCGCGGTGGTCGGCGCCGCGGCGGGCAGATGGCGTGCCGGCGAGCGGCCGCCGCATTACCAAAGGTCTGTCATCCCGGATTCCGCGGTCGGTGTCCACGAATGGTGGGCTTGCCCGTACCCAGCAGGACTGGGTACTTAGGCCGTACCACAAGGCCAATGATCGATCGTGATCACCGGCGCGTAAAGCAGCTACTATTCTCCTTTAAGAGAGAATGTACTGGGTACACTGGGTCCAAGAAGCCGCAACGCTTGGAGAACTGCGGCATTGGGCTGGACCCAGACCCATCGAAAGGTCTGGGTACGCCCGGGTCCAGCCTGGGTCCAGTGCCCCTCATTCCATCAAGTCGTCGGGCAGTTCGTCCAAGTCAGGCACGGGCTTTCCGATCTTGATACCATCTTCGTCCTCGAAGCCGTCGGCCCCGAGCCGAATTGCGGAAACGATCAGATCGCCTCGATACCGCTTTGCACTGATACGATACTTTTCTTCACCGCGTACATAGGCCCAGGACTGATCCGCGCCGGCGCGGCGGCGCCGCTTCTTCCGCGTCCAGCCCAGATCCTGCATCGCCTTGCCGAGCTTACCGTAATGCGCGGCCTGCTGCTGAACCGGGATATTGAGGATCGTCCAGGCATCGTCAGCAAAGATGATGCCTTCGCGACCCGCGAGAACGGACGCAAGCTGTTCCTTGATTGGATTTGGCGCCTCACGCGCTGCCTGTTCCTCTGCCGCGGCCTGCCAGAGTTCCGGGTCGAGCCTAGTCGATTGTCCCTTCGCCTCCCGGATCGCGGCTTCCGCCCAGAGCTGGTCGCGGTCGCGCCGGAAGGCCTCGATGTCGATCTGCTCGACGGTGACCGGCCAGAACCGGCGGTTGCCGGTGATGCTGGCGAGATAGCCTTCGGCCGTCATTGGATTCACGGTGCCGAAGAATACGCATTGTCGCGCTACCTCAACGGGCAGGCGCCCATAGGCGAGTCGAGCGCGATCGCGCTTGCGCGACAGCTGCGCCTTGATCTTGCCGACATCGCCCTTACGCATGCCCTGCAGCTCTGAGACCTCGATGATCCACTTGCCAGATGCCGCCTCGATCATCTTCTTGTCGTCGACGTTCAGGGGCAGACTGTCGCTAAACCAGTCTTCATTGACGGCGAGTTCTTCCAGCAGGCTCGACTTCGAATACCCTTCGGGGCTTTCGAGAACCAGCATCTCGTCGTGCTTGGCACCTGGCTGGCGGACGCGCCTTACTGCAGCAATCAGCATCAGCGTGCCGACGGCCCGCGTGTAGGGGGTATCTTCCACGCCGCAATAGGTGACGAGCCAGTTATCGAGCCGTTCCATACCGTCCCAATCGAGACCGTCCAGATAGTCGCGGACCGGGTGGAAGGGGTTCTGCTGGCAAAGGTCGGAGATGACGACCTGAAAGAACTGCAGGGTCGGTCGGAATCCGAACCGATCGTCGATCTGCAGCCAGAGCCTGTTCATGGCGTGGTCGTCCAGGGCTGGGCCAAAACTCTCGAGCCCCTCGATGACGGGCGTGCCGGAGAAGGAATCGTAGCGCAGCTGAACGCCGAGCTTCTCGATGGCGGTGCGGATGTTCTTCTGCGAGGGCAGGGCGTTTCCGCCCTTGCCGCGCTCGAACGCGTCATCAGGAGCTTGCTCGAGCTGGCGGGCCTCTTTGTTCTTCTCCGCCTTGGTGATCAGCTTGTCGACCTCGACGTCCAGCTGGCGCAGGCGCGGCATCTTGCGTTGATTGAGCAGCTGAAGCAGCTCCTCATATCGTGGCCGGTCGCTCGCCTTCAGCATGGCGAGCAGCTTGAGTTCCCCGAACAAAAGGGAGACTTCATCAGCATGGGCTGCAAAGAGCTGCGCATATTGATCGTCTCCGCCGGGCGGGGCGGCTTCTATCGCTTCAGCCATGGGTCTGACTGCCTCCATTATTGCGATACGTGTCGTCAAAATCCTCCGAGAGGAGCGCCGGCCTGTCGCTATCGAAGTCCTCGGCGGTCAGCACGGGTTCGTCGAAATCTTGAATGGTCATGGCGCGATTGCCGTCGCCGAGCCCTATGAGGAGATCACCGCAGCCTGAAGAACTGACTGCTTTGAACAGTGTCCGGTATGTGACTCCGCCTGCGCGGCCTGCCTGAAAAGAGTTCCAGATCGTCGCGTTGCGCTCGGCCGTCTCCTGATCCGCATAGGCCTCATCGCCCGTGCACCAATCGAGCCATACCTCGAGGCCGGCCCCGCCAGTGGCATCGTGGCAGGCAGCCGCAAGCCGCAGCCAGGTGTCATACTTGCCGTGGCCATAGTCGCGCGGATCGAGGACGGCGAGGAGCGTCTCGAGTTGATCGGGCGTAATGATGCCGACCCCTTCGCCGGGCTGGCGGCGGCGACTTGCGGCGGGACGCCGCAGAAGGGTCAGAAGAGTTCGCGGGGCGAGTTGAACATCGGCGATGGGTGGAGCGTGACCGTCAGGTTCATAAAGGCGGCCGGTCAGGGGATGTCGCGAACCCGGCGCTACCATAAAGCCGCTCCGCGACTTGAAGTCGATGCCGGGATAATCGGGAAGCCGGCTGCGGATGCGAAGCCGCGCCGGCTGCTTAAAGTATATGTGCCGTCCGCCGTCGCCTCGGCCGGACAGGACAGTGGGCGCGTTGCCCAGATCAGCGCCAACGTCTTCGCAAAGACGCTTGAAGGCATCGTCGCCGGGCGCGAAATTGCGCGGATCGACGTCCAGAATGATGTCTTCATCCTGGAGGGCGATCCCGAGATTGCCGCCGCGAGCGACCCAGTTCTTGAGCTGACCGTCGCTGAAGGATTTCGTCTGCCATCCTGCCAGCAAGGGCGTCTTGCTGCCTGGGCCGAGCGGGAAGAATCGATAGCCGGCGCGCCAGAAAGGCGCCAGCATCTCGCGGACCGCTTCGACCTCCGTCTCACTACGCGCGCTCACCTCCGCCTCCCTACGCAATACACCTGCTACCGCGGGCGGCAGTCGCGGTGAACTTTGGCGACGGTAGAAATGGGGAGAGAGGAGAAGAACTGCAAGTCCAATTTGACATAATGCCATGATAAATCATGGGCATTGCGCACAACAGCTTTCCGTCAGTATCGAGACGGTCTTGGGATTATATGATTTACTGCAACCGTCACCACTACGAAGAATGTTGCACTTGCGACGAGAGAGATCGTCGATCGGCGTGCGGAGGGGAGGAGGGCGAGCGAATAGAGGCCCGGAAACCTGACAGCCAGCGCAGCAGCCAGTCACGCCGTGGGACCGCAGGCTGCTGGTACCTGACTAGCGGCGGTTCCAACCATCGATTATGGCGAGCCGTTTTCCTGCACGCGTTACAGCGGTGTAGTGTAGTCGGGCCCAGAGGTCCGGTTCTCTTGCGCTGTCTGGCCACGGTTCCGACAGGAAAAGAACCCTGTCCCATTCGCTACCCTGAGCCTTGTGAACGGTCACGCAATATCCCCAATCGCATTCCAGGACATTCGGCTTGTTGGCTAAGTCCCGCTTGGCTTGGCCCAAAGCGTCGCCTTTGCGAGCATGGCTGGCTGCAAAGTTGAAATGGCCTTTGTAGATCTTTGCTCGCCCTCGCGAGACCCAGTCGAGGCTTTTCCTGCCACTAACATACTCCTCGACGAAGACCTCCGCATTGAAACACATAGGGTCACTACCAGGCCGGGCATGCTTGAGCTGAATGGGCATGCCGTTTGTGACGTCCAGCGAATAGTTGTTGCTCAGGCAGACAATCTTTTCGCTGCACAAGCCCCTCGGATATGGATGCTCATTGATTTCGATGCCCAAGTATTCAAGCATGCGCCGATTGACGGCAATACGCGTCTGATTGGTGGCGCAGATAATTTGCTGAGCGCGCTTCATCCACTTCTTTACGTCGTCGTTGTTCATCGACGCGTGGTGGCGGACGAAGAGACCGTTCCCCCTGTGATTCTTATACGTCTTATAATGGCGAATTTCCCCCTGCCTGATACGCGTTGCGAGTCTCAGAATTTCACTCTCGCTGTTTTGGCGATAGACTTGGGTCAGCTCAATATCAGGATGTTCAAGCGAGAAAGTTGGTGTCCCGTCCACCGGGCCGAGCTGGTGTGGATCGCCGACCGCAACGAGTGGGACACCAAATTCGCGCAGGTCACCGCCGATCTTCTCCGGAACCATTGACGCCTCATCAATGATGCAAAGTGAAGCTTTGGCAAGGCGTGACTCGCGGTTCAGCACATAGCGGGGTACCATCAGTTTCTGCAGATTTTCTTCGAGGCTTTTGCGTTCTTTCTGGACGGAAGGGTCGTTGCCGAGCCTGTCGATCCGATCGCGCAGTTCCTCGATCTTGAACGCATCTCCTGCCTGCATCCGATAAATCAGACGATGAATCGTTGTCGCCTCAATCCCGCGGTTTTGCAGCATTCTCGTCGCCTGTCCCGTGAAGGCGGCAACGCAGACGTTGCCGTCGGTACGCTCGACAACTTCCCTGATCAGCGTCGATTTTCCAGTTCCCGCCGCCCCAGCTACGGTGATGGTTCGGTACCCCGAACGAATAAGCCGGTGGATTTCGGCAGCGTGCCTGACAATATCGGCTGAGGTCTGGGAAGCTTTGGCATCCTGAATCACGAAGCATCTCCCAGTTTACGCTCAAGACCGGCGGTGGCACTCTCCTCCCGAGGCCAAATCGGACGTCGGTGCGCACTCAATACTGTGTTCATATGAACAACTATGCCAAAAATCCTTAAATTGCTCTGAGCGAGAGTCTACTGCCCGCATTGGTGGTTGAGTATTTGTTGGTTGGTAGGGCTGAAAGGCGGCTGGACTTCGCATCCAAGCCAAGCATTGATTCAAACCGTGTCCGTCGTCAGGGATTTTGGGACCAGTGGCGCTCTGATGCAAAGGAGGCTCTGGCCCATCAGGTTTGTCATTTTAGGCGGCTGCCTTGCGATGTAGCAAGCGCCGCTGTTTGATGGT
>Ga0008836_100572_pt1 | contig 21064 bp, 14 predicted proteins | sample HotLakConsUCCR28_FD_62214 | JGI IMG/M metagenome (GOLD analysis project Ga0008836, IMG submission 62214) | Hypersaline microbial mat communities from Hot Lake, Washington, USA - Hot Lake Consortium UCC-R28 (Hybrid Assembly) ... | reverse complement strand
AACGACCACATGGCATTTGGCTATATCACCCGTACGCACATCAATCACATGTACATTTTCAAATACAGTGGCAGTATCACTTAGGTCATACACGGTCTTAGGGCCGCAGGAGAGCACTGCCAGGAAAGTGATCAATAACATCGAATATCTCATCATATAGTACTTTAAGGGTTTAACCTGATAGGGTCAGCAATTTATACCAATAACAAAATTTTCCCTATATGCCTGGAGCTTTCCATCAATCGGTGCGCCCGATGGGCTTCTGCCAATGGAAATGCCGTATGAACAAAGGGCTTAATTTTGTCCGGGAAAAGTGGCCAGATTTGGGCCATCAACTGGGTAGCAATCAGTCCCTTGTAGGCTACAGATTGTGGCCTTAGGGTAGATCCGGTCAGTACCAGTTCATTTTTCATCATGCGTATCAAGTCCACTTCGCCAATTTTGTTTTGCATGGCATTAATCATAATGAGCCTGCCTTTTTTGGCCAGTAACCTGATGTTTTTTAAAGTATAATCTCCACCGACCATGTCCAGGATAATATCAATAGCTGCACCGTTTAAGTGGGTTTTAATTTTTTCTTCAAAATCTTCCTGCCGGTAATTGATCGCCATTTCGGCTCCCAATGTCTTGCATGCCCGGCATTTTTCATCGGTCCCGGCGGTGGTGAATACCCTGCCTCCCAGGGCATGAATCATCTGTATGGCAGCTACCCCTATACCGCTGCTGCCCCCATGAACCAGTACCTTGTCGCCAGCCCGAAACTTTCCCTTGTCGAAGACATTGTTCCAAACGGTAAAAAAGGTTTCGGGGAGAGAAGCCGCCTCCTCCAGGCTAATGCCTTCAGGGATGGTCAAACACAGGCTGGCTGGGGCTACTACATATTCAGCGTAGCCAGCGCCGGCAATCAGTGCGCATACCTGATCACCTATTTCCCAGGTTTTGACAGTTTCTCCCAATTGTTCCACAATCCCGGAAACTTCCAGACCGGGGATGTCTGCAGGCACACCTTCCGGAGCCGGATATTGTCCCAGTCGTTGGGCCAGGTCAGGCCGGTTTACGCCGGCAGCTCGTACTTTTATCAGGACCTCATTTTTTCCAGGTACCGGCTTATTTCTTTCTTTTATTTGTAATACTTCGGGATCGCCAGGTTCAGTAACAACTACTGCTTTCATGCTTTTTTATTTGATGACCAAAAGGGGTACATGGGTATGATATGCCATTTCTATGCTATGACTTGACCTGAAGATTACATCAAAAAAACCCCGGTCTTTGGAAAACATAACCAGCATGCAATTGGGTTTGGTTTTGAGGAATTGGTCCAGGCCTTTGCCCGCATCTGCTTCCTCCAACTTTTCAAAGCTGAATTCACTGTCGGGAAAATTTTCATTGACATAGGATTCTATGCCTTTGAAAAGTATTTTTTTATTAAAATCCGGTTTGGTAATCACATGGAGGACACGATAAGGTAAATTCCATGTTTCGGTCAATGAAATTAATTTTTTAAACATACCTTCATTTTCATTTTCCAATTCCAGTGCTACTTCAATCTCTGATACAGCATCAAAGGAAGCACCATAAGGCACTGCTATGACAGGAACTTCACTCTCTTTGATTACGGTGGCCGTATTGGACCCAATTAGCTTTTTTTTGATACCGCTGGCTCCCTGAGTGCCCATGATGACCAGGTCATAATCTCCATTGGCAACGGTAGCGAAAACGGCAGTGGATACCGTGCCCTGAATGATTTTGTAATCCATCTGAATGCCTTCTCCAAATTGTTTTATAGCTTTTTTCATCGCCGTTTTGGCATCACTTTCAATGGCTTGGATGATTTCTGTGGCCTGGGCAGCAAAATCATATACGGCATAATAGGCATACAACAAGGTGATGCTGGCATCTTGCTGAATGGCATAAGCCTTTGCGAAGGCCAGGGCATTGTCGGCATTTTCTGATAAATCAGTAGGAACAAGGATCTTCATGGTGCATAGTTTTTGGGCTTTAATTTAGCGAAATTTAATCTAATCCGCACAATGATTTAAATCATATATATTTGTAGGAGCAACAATAGGAAACCTTTACGATATGTTTGAATTTGATAAAGAGAAACATTACCCCAAAGAAACGGAAAGCAGGGTCGTGATCCGCTTCCAGGATTGTGATCCCTTGCAGCACCTGAATAATGCCAAATACTTTGATTATTTTTTCAATGCCAGAGAAGATCAGGTTCCCAAGCTTTATGGTGTGGAGATGATCGACTTTATCAGGAAATACAATGCAGCCTGGGTCGTATACAATCATAACATTTCTTATATCAGACCAGCAAAAGTAGGGGAGTGGGTGCGCATCATGAGCAGGGTGATTTGGCATGATCACCAATCTTTGGTGGTGGAGTATTATATGACAGATGACAACAAGGAAGAGTTGAAAACCCTGATGTGGACGACCATGCGCTATGTCGATGTAAAAGAGGGTCGGTCTACGGATCACAAAGGAGAAGTAAAATCCTTTTTGAAGGCGGTTTCTGAGGAGGTAAATGTGGCTGAGGTCTCCATCAGGGAAAGAATAAAAGAAATCAAATCCAAATTAAAGCAGGAATAAAAGCCGGGCAGGATTATTGATCAACCTACATTAGGGATAGGAAAGATAGGGTTGAAAAGAAGGTGTCTTTGTAGGAGAAGAAAGTAACACAGGACTTTCTTCTAAAAGAAAGCTCAACTTTATATATATCAATATTTTATAATATTTATTTAACTTGCATAGATGGGGTGGGAAATATTTGGTTTGATAAGTAAATCCAAGGATCGTGGACAGTAAACCTATACAAACCCAACAGCTTTATGGAATTTTGCCTTCTGAAAAAAAGGGGGTAAATAAACTGGTCAGGCTTGCTTTAGACATGCGTTGGTCCTGGAATCACGCGGCTGATAAATTGTGGAGACAATTGGATCCTGAGCTATGGGAACAAACCCAGAACCCATGGCTGGTACTACAGACGGTCTCAAGAAATAAGGTCGAGGAACTGCTTAAGGACCCGGAGTTTAAGGAGAAATTGGGAGCACTGCTGGAACAAAGGGAGAAAGCAGCGGGTAGCCCTGCCTGGTTTCAGGAAAAACACGCTTCATCAGTTTTGACCCATGTGGCTTATTTTAGCATGGAATTCATGTTGAATGAAGCACTGCCCATTTATGTAGGAGGTTTGGGAAATGTTGCAGGGGATCAGCTTAAATCAGCAAGTGATCTGGGAGTTCCGGTTACCGGGATCGGCTTATTCTATCAGCACGGCTATTTTCGTCAGTTGATTGATCCACAAGGAAATCAACAAGCCATCTATACTTTTAATGATCCGGGACAAGTACCCATTGTTCCTTTGAGAACACCGAATGGGGAATGGTTAAGGATAGCCGTTCAATTGGGAAGTTTTACCATCTGGCTGCGGGCCTGGGAAGTACAGGCGGGTAGGGTAAAGCTTTATCTTTTGGATAGCAATGACCCCGCTAATTTGCCGGTTCATAGGGGGATCACCAATGAAATTTATGGAGGAGGGCCTGAAATGCGGATAAAGCAGGAAATTATCCTGGGCATAGGGGGTTGGAAATTACTTGCAGCTATGGACTTAAAACCGGAAGTCTGTCATCTAAATGAAGGGCATGCGGGATTTGCCGTATTGGCAAGAGCAGAGGATATCATGAAGGAAAAAGGATGTTCGTTTCAGGAGGCCCTATTTATATCCCGACCTGGAAACGTGTTTACTACCCATACAGCAGTGCCTGCTGGATTTGATCATTTTCACCCACAGCTTATGGAAAATATGCTGGGACCCTTTGCCAGGGAATCACTTGGAATTAGCATGGAAGAATTGTTGACTTTGGGAAGGAGAGATCCTGCCAATCAGGAGGAATATTTTAACATGGCTTTTCTGGCTTTACGTGGAAGCGGGGCAGTAAACGGGGTAAGCCAACTCCATGGTAAAGTGAGCAGGCAACTGTTTTGCGATCTGTTTCCACGTTGGCCCATCGATGAGATACCTATTGGGCATGTCACCAATGGCGTTCACATGCCCACCTGGGACAATGAATTCTCTGATAAAGTGTGGACCAGTGCTTGCGGAAAAGACAGATGGAGAGGGGATTTGTTGAGCATGGAATCCAAGGTCTGCCAACTGACAGATGAAGCGCTATGGGGGCTCAGAAGTGTTTGCAGAGAAAACCTGGTCCATTTTATCAGAAGCATTTTTGAAAGGCAATCCAGGCTGGGAGGAAGAGTAGATCACTTAAACCTGAATGTAAATGATATTTTTCATCCTCAGACCTTAACATTGGGTTTTGCCCGTCGATTTGTACCCTATAAGCGACCCAATTTGCTTTTAAAGAATAAAGAAAGATTGATTCACTTGCTCAATCAGGAATCCTTTCCCCTTCAATTGGTGCTTGCCGGCAAAGCGGGTCCAGGGGACGAGAGGGGTAAGGCCCTGATCCGAGAATGGATTCAATTCATAGATGAAAACCGACTGCATCACCGGGTAGTTTTCATTAGCGATTATGATATGGGTATTGCTGAGCAATTGGTTAGCGGGGTGGATGTCTGGATCAATACACCCAAACGGCCCTGGGAAGCATGTGGAACCAGTGGTATGAAAGTCCTAGTCAACGGAGGCCTGAATCTTTCCACCATGGACGGCTGGTGGGCGGAGGCATTTTCCCCTGACTTGGGATGGGCATTGGGAACTGAAGACAACATGGCAGAGGGAGACCTTTCTGATGAGCAAGAGGCAGAAGCACTTTATGACCTGTTGGAATACCAGGTGATCCCCGAGTTTTATAAGCGGGATGAAAGCGGGTTTCCGCTAAAATGGTTGGAGAGGATACGAAATAGTATGTCTAAACTGGCCCCTGTTTTTTCGGCAAACCGGGCAGTGAGAGAATATACAGAGAAATATTATTTGCCTGCTGCTGAAAGGTACAAAGAAAGGAGTGCCGGAAATGAAGCATGGGAAATGAAAATTTTTGACAGGCAAAAACACTTGAGGGAGCATTGGTCCGAAATAAGTATTGGAGAAATTAAGACCGAAACCGAAGGAAAATATCATTTTTTTCAGGTTTCCCTTTTATTAGGGGAAATTCATCCCGAATGGGTTTCGGTAGAGATTTATTCGGAAGGGAGCCATCAGGGATTTCCAAAAATGGAAAGAGAGGAGCAGGTAGGAGATCATGGGTACCAGGTATACAAAGGCAAAGTACCTGCCTCCCGACCCATTAAACATTATACCATTAGGGTGATTCCCTTTTCTAATGGCATGGCTGTGCCTTTGGAAGCTTCTCAAATTCTTTGGCAGCGCTGAGATGGTTAAAAAAACCTACCTTTGATTCAAAAATGCACAACATGAACTTTTCCGACCTCGGACTCTCATCAGAAATCCTGGAAGCCATAAGCAAAGCGAAATATCAGGAAGCCTATTCCATTCAGGTCAAAGCCATACCTGCCATTCTGCAAAAGAGTGACGTAATGGGGCTGGCACCAACGGGTTCTGGTAAAACGGCCGCCTATGTCCTTCCCATATTGGAATTGTTTCAGGATAAACCTTTCCTGAAAACCAGGAGCATGCCGGTACTGGTACTTGTTCCTACCCGGGAACTGGCTAGCCAGGTGGAGGAAACGGTAAGGGTTTTTAGTCAATTTTTACCCAGAAAGGTAAAAACCATGGCTGTGTTTGGAGGTGTGTCCATCAACCCACAGATGGTAAATCTATATGGTACAGAAATATTGATTGGCACGCCGGGCCGCTTGCTGGACCTCCTATCCAAAAATGCCGTTGAGCTCTCGGGTCTGGAAATTTTGGTACTGGATGAGGCCGATAAGATGCTGGAGCTAGGGTTTAAGGAGGAAGTAGATGAAATCCTTTCCAGATTACCCGCTAAAAGGCAAAATATACTCTTTTCGGCTACCATGGAAGCGCCCGTTGAAACGCTGATGGGCAGGATATTAGACCAACCGGTAAGGATAGAAATTGGGCAGGACAAAATCACTCCGGAACTGATCTCCCAGTCTGCTTACAGGGTGGCGAAGGAAAACAAGGGGCCATTGTTGAGGTTTTTGATCCGGGAGGGGAATTGGCAGCAGGTACTTGTATTTACGGCTTCCAAAAGGGCTTCTGATAACCTGGCTGAAAAACTTAAAAAACACGGTATTCAGGCCCAGGCGTTTCATGGAGGCAAAAGCCAGGGAGCGAGGACAGAGGCCTTGCGCCAATTCAAACAAGGCCAACTCCGGGTTTTGGTGGCTACGGATTTGGCGGCACGGGGAATAGATATCCGGTTTCTACCTTATGTGGTGAATTATGAATTGCCCAGGTCTCCGAAGGACTATATCCATCGGATCGGCCGCACAGGCAGGGCAGGTTCGGAAGGGGAGGCCATTTCCCTGATTGCTGAAGAGGATGAACCCCATTTCAAGGTCATCCAGAAAAAAATGAAAAGGAAAGTAGAATTGATTGACCCGGCCAATCTGGGATTTTGAACTCCGAATATCAATCTATTGACAACAAACTCCTTACGACTCAGAAATTTTTTATCTGTTGACTGGCAAAGCTTTTGAAAATACCTTTGGTCAGGAGTAAAAATGTGTTTTTTATATTTATGTTTTGCTTAACCTCCCTTCGAAAAGGTAGGCCTTCCTGTTTTTTCCAGGACCTCTTCTGACCAAAAGAAGGCCTCTGGTATTTTTCCCTCAAATACCACCCGGGTAGGTGATATCAGTGCAGGGAGCTGATACACATCAGTAACCCGCAATACATTCAACAGTTCCAGCGCAACATCCCGTCCATTTTCAGGACTCTCCTGATCATGGGTACTGGGAGGGTTTTGAAGGAACACCTGTTCACATTGCTCATCCAAAAAAGCTGCGTAAAGCGCCACGGCTCCCATTCCATCCCTGGCTGCAATACTGACCTTTTCAGGATCTACACCGGGAAGGGTTCGGGCATATTCAAGGGCCCGCCCAGCATCATAAACCTGCATGGAGGCCAGTGTCCTTCCTGTCCAGGCTGCAGCTCTCCTTACATGCCAGTTCAATTCCGGTGCCCAGCCCACTTCCCCTGTACCCCGAACTTCCAGGTAGGCCACATTTTGTCCTTTGGCCACCTTCTGAGCAAAACTTTCACTGCCCCAGCGTTCTTCACCCGGACTTCTGAGGATGATGGTTAGGGGATGTCTTTCTTCAGGAGGCTTTCGGTAAAATACATTTAACTTTAACCGCCACCCCTTTTCACTGGTAAAGGAAAAGGTTTTATTGCCATAGGGTGCCAGATCCGCAGTATGGTAGATTTGCTGTCCATCCAAGGCTTCAGGCTCTTGGGGAAAAGCACCAAAAGTTCTGGTGAGCAGATAATCTTTTACCTGATGTCGATAATTATTCAGGTCATCCTCATTGGATATGTCTGGGGGAGAAGCTGTTTTAATGAAATGATCCTGAATGACAGGGGTAAGGTCACCCTGAGGAGCCGTCTCTCCATAGACCTTTAGGTTGTCTGCTTGCTGCAGGTCCGATGGTTCAGTGCTGATATCTGACAATTGGGTTGGAGGAATTTCTTTCCCCATCAGGTGATGTAAAAAAAATGAAAAAATAGCCTTTCTGGAATTTTCATGATAGGAGTGGCCTCCGGGAGTAGCCACCAGTGATATGTTATCCTCAGCTTCAAATTGGGCATAAAAATCGGAAAGTTTTTGGTAAAAGTCCCGGGTAGAGGCTATCCCATAAAGTTCATCCTGATCAGATTGGGCAATTAATAGTGGTCTGGGTGCAATCAGTGCCCCTATGGTCTGAAAGTCTATCTGAAAGCCATTGTTGGGCATCATGCAATCACAGTGTCCGTCTATCCTTCTTTCTCCCACCTGTGAATCAAGGGTGCCTGCACCGCAAACAGGGGCGGCAGCCTTGATCCTGGGATCTGCTGCAGCCATGTACCAACTCTGGGAACCCCCACCAGAAATTCCTGTAACGCCGATATTCCCCATGTCAACTTCATTTCTGGTGGCCAGGTAATCCAGACCTCTGATGGCATTCCATAACTCCACTGCAGCTGGATTATATCCTCTGGAATACCAGTGAAACCAGCCCTGATTGTAGGGACCCCAGTGGTGACCCCAAACTTCCCCGAACTGTAAGGTGTCAAAAATAAGTACCACAAATCCCAGCTCCGCAAGCCGCCTGGCATGCGCCTGGTAGTGGGCTTTCTGTCCATGGGCATGACCGCAGAGGTAAAGGATAGCAGGTCTTGGAGATTGAATCCCGTCTGGAACATACAAGTTGGCCGGCACATACAAGCCAGGTGAAGATGCATAATAAAATTTTTCTATTTTATAGCCATTTTCCTGCACGGTACCGTTGTGGGTTACCGGAGGGGGTGTTCTTTTTTTATTCATGGAAAATCCCATCATTTCCATGAATTGATCGTAGTGCTCAGGTTTTATTTTATTCCATTCTTCAGGAGAAATAACCCCGGGTGAGAAGTTATTGGTGATGGCATCTGCCTCCTGTTGCAAATAATAAAGGATATTATTTACCTCCTGGGTTTGCTGTGCGAAAACCTGCTGATACCAAGGTGTGGCTAAAAGCATCAAGGCAAGGAATAGGTAGTTTGTTATCGATTTCGATACCATAATAAAAGTCTGGTTTTGAAGCTGTTTTAGGTCGTAGTAGATAGGCCAATGCATAATTAGGGTTTAAGCTAAGGAAAAAATGGCTGATAAGGTATTTAATTACCGAAAATCTTCTGGATGAAACCTGTATTTTGTTGGATCTTCTTCCTTTCTAAATTATTACCAGTCCCGTATTGACCCCTGATTGAAATTATTATGAAGGAGGATTCTTTTCGCCAGAATCTGAAACATTTATCAGGGTATTTTCCGTGGTGATGAATATGGGATTCCTGAAGTCTGGGGAATATAAGAGCGGCCCAGGTCTGGTGCAGGATATAATGCATCAGGGTATAGCCTAGAAATCCCAGGTAAAATCCTGCAAATACCGAGAAGTAATTTCCCCATAAATAGGCCAGCAATAGGAGTAAACTACCTAACAAGCTTGCCAGAATTCGTTGAGATAAATTTATCCGAATATCAGAGGGATGCCGGTGATGGTTTTCATGGGATTGGTAAAATTTCTGATTCAAATGCGGGAAATGCCTGTGTATGTAAAATCGGTGGATGCAATATTCTGTAAAGGTCCAGCCTGTAAAGGTCCAGCTGAACCAGCCTGAGAATAATAATAAAAAAAACCGGAAATAATCAGGTAACCCCAAGGTGCTGATTATGAGCTTTATTGTAAACAGCGGAAGGAATACCGAAAGGCAGGAAAGAAATGAAAACTTTTCATTTTTCCCTTTGATGGGAAAAGATTGATTTTTCATGGCTACAATTTTTTTAAGGTTATACCCTAAATTAGTGCAGCAGAAGCAGGGTCAATAATTGATGAAAGATCGCAAACAAATTTTTCTTTTGAAATTTGTAAATCTGAAAGGGAATTAAAGGATAAATTGTGGTTAAATCTTTATTGTTAGAATTTATATTGTGTTAATTGCCTTAAAATGAAAATTATTAAAAGTTAATAATTGATTTTTACCAAATTAAATTAATGGATTTCCGGGAAGTATTTGATAGTGAATTCCGATCTAGCTGCTTTCAATTTCCATTTTTTCTCCTTACTTTAAACTTGTGATGAAATTAAATACAAAACAAATCAATCAATACCATCAGGACGGCTATGTATTGGTCAGGGGTTTTTGCTCCGAAGCAGAAACCAACAGGATGTATCAGTCCGCCGTACAGGATGATACCATGAAAAAAAATGCCATGGACCTGAATGATCAATCTGGAAAGAAAACCAGGCTTTCTCTGTGGTTTAACCCGGGAAATGATGTTTTCGGTTACCTTACCCGCAGTGAAAAGATGGTGAATTGCGTAGGACAGCTATTGGATAGTGATGCCCCGGTTTGTCATTTTCACTCCAAATTGATGCAAAAGGAACCCAAAGTAGGAGGAGCCTGGGAATGGCACCAGGATTATGGGTATTGGTACAAAAATCAATTCATTTTTCCGGATCAACTGCTCAGTGTTATGTTGGCCCTGACACCTGCCAATAAAGAAAACGGATGCTTGCAAGTGATCAGGGGCTCTCATAAACTGGGGAGGGTAAACCATGGATTTGCCGGTGAGCAGGTAGGTGCTGATATGGTGATGGTGGAGAATGCCTTAAAGACAATGGAGCTGGTTTATTGTGAGATTGACCCTGGAGATGCGTTGTTTTTTCATAGCAACCTGCTCCACCGATCTGCAGCCAATCTTTCTGATTCCCCCAGGTGGTCCATCATTTCCTGTTTTAATTCCCAATCCAATATTGCCTACAATGAAACTTCTACTGCATGGAAAAGACCCATTGAACAGGTTCCTGATGAGGCCATTTTAACCTGGGATGCAGCACCCCTTTCTCAAGGAGATTTTCTAAAAAAGGAAAATGATCCAGCACTGAAAAATACTGGCTGGGAAGAGGATGTAAATATCAAAAGTAAAGCTTGACAGCAGGAATGTCCTGAAGTATCCATTTGGATTTAGGTAGCCCTCTTTTACATTACATAGGCTGGTCAGCTGGCCACGGCAACTTTAACCTTGACTTTTTTCAGTTTTTCTCCTGAAGTGCGATGGAGAAGGTGCTGAACCTTGTCTTTAGGGATGGCTACATAGGTAGCATGATCTAAAATGCTGATCAAGCCAATTTCGCTTCCATCCATACCTCCCTTTTTTGTAAGAAATCCTACAACGTCACCTTTACTGACTTTGTCCTTTTTCCCGGCACTGATATAAAGGCAGACCAACGCCGATTCTTCGGGAATTTTGAAATCCTCCGGCAAGGTATATTCGGGAAGTTCCTTCTCCAGGTAATCCGGAAGGGATTCTTCATGGGCCAATACCAGGTAACTTTGTCCGGAGGCAAACATACGGGCAGTTCTGCCATTTCGGTGAATGAAGGCATTTTTTTTGGGAGGGAGTTGATAATGCACCACATGTTTGATTTCTGGAATATCCAATCCTCTGGAAGCGAGGTCAGTGGCAACCAGTAATTGTTGAGCCCCACTTCTGAATTTAAAGAGGTTTTTTTCTCTGTCGATTTGTTCCATTCCTCCATGAAGGATATCATGTGGAAAATGATTTTCTGATAAGTGAGTACTAATCCTGTTTACAGCATCTCTATGGTTGCAGAAAACCAGCGTGCTTTCCTGTTCAAAACCAGCCAGCAGCCGCATCAGTGTATCCACTTTTTCTACACTGGATGTCCTTACCAATTTGAGGTCTAACCTGCTTTCCGGACTATCCTTTAAATAATCCAGGGTTTCAAAGTTGTCAAAAGGCAAGAAATCAGGCATGCTTTCCAGGTTGGTGGCAGAGGTAAGCAGGTACTTTTGGTTGCCATTCAGGTTGTCAAAAATGACTTTTAGCTGATCATGGAATCCAAACTGTAATGATTTATCGAACTCATCCAAAACGACAGTTTTTAAACCCGGCATGACCATGTTTCCCATTTGCGCATGCTCGGATAGCCTGCCTGGAGTACCAATTACCAATGCGGGATTTTCTTTCAACCTGTTGGCTTCAGTTTTGAAAGCATGTCCACCATAACAAGTACATACATTCAAATTTGTTTTCAACGATTTGAAAACCTGTTCAATTTGCAAAGCCAGTTCCCTGGAAGGGACAATAATCAAAGCACTGGATGCTGGAAATGTTTCCTGAATTTCATGGGCCAGTGGTACCAGGAAAGCCAGTGTTTTACCTGAACCTGTAGGGGCCAGGAGCATCAGCGGTTTGTCGCCACGAGATCTCTCCATGAAATCCTGCTGCATTTCATTGAAAGAATCAAAAGGTAACCTGTCAAGGAAAGCCCCAAAGTTGGGGGGGGTTGGTGTATTCATTCCTCAAAGGTACAGATTGTGTAGGAGATCTTTAGTGTGTCTTTCATTAATTCGTGCTAAAATGGGAATGTAAAGTGAAACATGATTTTTCATATTTATCGGGTATGTTTTAAAAAAGCAAAACTGGAGGATCAATTTTTTTTTACCTTATCAAACCATTGCATCTGAAATGTATCGGTAGAAAAGGGATGAAAAAGTCATCAATAAAAAAGCATCCCCCTGTTTTAGCAGAAAGATGCTTTTAAAATCTTAAAAACCGCTTTAATTTCTGGTCAAAATTTTGAATTGATCCATCACCTTATAGGTAGCTCTGGTAAGGTCAATATGGATGTTTGGTGAGGCATAGTCAAAATAGGCTGAAGTATATCCTTGCCAGATGGTGTTGCCTTTTTTATGATCAATTACCAAAACTACCAGCATTCCGTCGTTTTGTGTATATTTAACGGCATTGTAATTTTCACCTCTTTTTTGTCTTTCCAGGCTATCCAGAACCGACTCTTCAACCAATTCTATGCCTTGCTTCTTTAACCAATAATCAAAGTTGGGCTGGTTGTAGCCCCTGTATCGGACTTCACTCATATATAGTTTATGGATGATGAGTAAATCGGGGTTATTTTCCTTTGGTCTAAAGCCTTGAGATCCTAGCCTGGAAGTGATGGATTTTTCTATGATGCCGGTAAAGTCAGCCTCATTTTTACCTTCTTCTTCCACAAAACCAAAGGTTTTGTATTTTTTGAATGCACCCTTATAGTTGTAATCATACTCGGCAACAAAATCTCTCTGGGATAAACAGGCTGAATTGATGATCAGCAAAACAAAGATGAAGTAGTTTAAATTTTTCATACAGATTTGTTTTGAAAGTGTTGGTGATATAAATGATAGTTAAGTTACAAGAAGCAATTGAAATATGATTCAAAATTTTCAATTGCTAACTTTCATTTAACCTTCATTTTAAATTTTTGTTTGCATTCATAGGGATAATAATGAATTTAATGTTAATGAATTTCAAAAGGATTTCCAAGTAAATCTTCAGGAAATGAAAAAACTTATCTTATTGATGCTAAGCGGTATAGGGATATGAGAAAATTATGTGTTGGTTTTAAATAAAAAAGGCAATCAAAAATGATTGCCAATAGTCAGATACCATAAACCAATGTGTAAATTTGGTTAATCAGAAGTACTGGTGTTGGATTCAATAAAACCCCCAAGGTTTAAATATTCCTGATATTTTCTTTGGTATATTTCCACATGCTCTGGCTTAGGCTGATAAATTTGATCAAATCCATTACCCATTTTAAGGATGGCTTCAGAAACATTGTCATGGATACCTGCTGCAGTAGCAGCATAGATGGCAGCTCCCAAAGCCGGAGCCTGTTCTGATCTGGCCACTTTAATCGGCATATTCAATACATCTGCCATGGTTTGCATGACGAGTGTAGATTTTTTTGCTACCCCACCCAATCCGATGACCTGTTCTATTTGTACGCCTTCCTCCCTGAATCTTTCAATGATTCTTTTAGAGCCATAGCATATGGACTCAACCAATGCTTTGTAAATTCTGGCTGCATCGGTGCCCATATCTAATCCGGATAATGCTCCTTTAAGGTTTTGGTTGGCATCGGGTGTTCTCCGACCATTGATCCAGTCAATGGCCAGCACGCTGGAATGACCCGGGGGGATTTGCGCTGCTTGTTTGGAAAGGTTAAGGATTAATTCTTCTTCCAATATTTGGCGGATTTCTGCAAGGCTGTCCGGGCTTAGAGAAGTCTCTGAGAGGGTTTCCATTACCGGTTTTTGGATTAACTGTATAAACCAGGCCAGAACATCTCCAAAACTCGATTGTCCGGCTTCCAGACCGATTTTTCCAGGCAAAACAGAGCCGTCTACCTGCCCGCAAATACCCTTGACTGTTTTACCCATCAGAGAATCAGGAGAACTTACCATGATGTCACAGGTGGAGGTGCCCATCACCTTGACCAGGGTCCCCTCGGAAACTTCACCGCCTACGGCTCCTGCGTGGGCATCGAATGTTCCAACAGCAACGGTAATTCCAGGTTCGAGTCCTAATTTTTCAGCCCATTCTCCGGATAGTAAACCTGCCGGAATATCAGAAGTAAAAGTGTCCTTATACAATTGGTTTTTCAGTGTAGTCAATCTGGGATCGAGACTTTCCAGGAACCTGTCATCGGGCAATCCTCCCCAGCTTTCATGCCAGAGCGCTTTATGTCCGGCTGCGCAACGGCTCCTTTTGAATTTCGTTAAATCTTTACCGCCTGTCAGCTCGAAAGTAAGGTAATCGCAATGTTCCATCCAGGAATAGGCAGCTGCCGCTACCTCCTGATCCTTTCTTATGATGTTTAAAATTTTTGCCCAAAACCATTCTGAAGAATAAATCCCTCCTTCAAATTTAGTAAAATCAACTCCTCCCCATGTTCTGGCCAGTTGGTTGATCTCCTCGGCCTCCGCTACGGCCGTATGATCTTTCCATAAAATCATTTGGGCATCGGGATTATCGGTAAATTGATCAGATAGGGCCAATGGTCGACCATTCCGATCTACTGGCAGGGGGGAGGACCCGGTGGTGTCTACACAAATGCCCTTGATTTGCCCTTTAGGGATGCCACTGGTTTTGATTACTGAACTTACTGTAAAGGCCAGGCCTTCCAAATGATCTTTAGGGTGCTGTCGGAACTGGTTTTTTGAAGGGTCACAATATGTTCCATTTTTCCATCTGGGGTAAGCGAATACCTCACTACCAGCAGTTTTTCCATTTTGAGCGTTGACAAGTAAAGCCCTCACAGAGTCTGTTCCGAAATCTACTCCCAATACGTAGTTGTCCATTTGAGATTATTTTGGATTTTAAAAAAAATGAGTTAAAAGATGAATATGATGTAAAAATATACCCAAAAATTCAAAAATGACCTATTTCAGGGAGGAAAAAAGTAAAACAACTACCAGTTGGCCTAGTGTAGATCTGAAGCCTCATTATCTACCTGATGCCAGGTTTGTATTTCGATTATTTTATCATCCACAGTTTTGACTGCCATATGGTATTCATACTTTATGGATTTAAGGGATTCTCCATCCAGAGCTGAAAATGTGGTCCAGACCAGGGTCCAATCCCCTTTCAATATACCCCTGTTGACCCGAATGCTTTTTAATACGGGATCGCTGAAAGACAAATGTTTCAGTTTGTTGTGCTGGGATTTCCAGTGGGCCAACTCTTCCAGGCAATCTCTTATGGAATCCGTATTGGTGTTGATACATTTGAAATCCGGATGTATAAATTCCTTGATATAGTCATAACTTTCCAATTGTAGTCCCTCCAGGTACCGGCGAATCAATTTTTGATCACTGGATTCTTTTGGGTTGGTGGTTACTGGTGATTTTTCTCCCTCCTGCTGGTTAATTTGTTGCTCATATTGACAGGAAAACAGGTATCCTGGCAAAAAAGCTAACGCCAATGAATTTTGAATGTTGGTCATGCTGCATCTATTTTGGTCTAAAAATATTTAGATGAAGCCAAAACGGGTTTAGATTTCTGGCCACCTTTTTTAAATTTAGTACAAAATACAAAAAAAAGCATTAATAATCCAAAATATTAGATTTATTTTCCAGGATTTTCATTTTCCTAATACTTGAGGCAGGTTATTCATACCTTTTAAAGAACTTGTTTTCTGCCTCAGCAGTACCAATTAAAATAATTTCATCTTCAGATTCAATTACCGAATCAGGATGAGGGTTAACTATCATTTCGTTTTTTTTCTTAATAGCAATGATAGTGCAACCGGTCTCCTGCCTGATACAGGAGGTAGCTATGGATTTGTTTGTTAGTTGCTCAGGGGCTTTGATTCTAATCAGGTCCAGACCCTCTGCCACCATGAGAATATCACTCTTTTTTAACAGATTATAAATGGCATTGGCCCCCATTGAAGCATAGGACATTACGAAATCTGCTCCTGCCCTGTGCATGGTATCGAGATTTCTTTCTAATGTTGAACGTGTAATTATTTGAATATCAGGTCGTAATTTTCTACAATAAATGGTTAGGTATGCATTGATATCATCCTCGTGCGTGGTGATGATCACACTGGGGGCATTTGAAATGCCCGCCTTTAACAAAACGTCCAAATTTGCTGCATCACCATGAATGTATTTGTCGTTGTCTTTTATTCGGTCAGGGAGCTTTTCAATGATTCTGAAATCCAGGTTTCTTTTTTCCAAGGCTTTTCCTGTAGACCGCCCCACCCGTCCTCCTCCAATGATAATCAATGGGTCTGTTTCTTGTTTTTGGATACAAAAGAGAGAGTTGTAGGCTGCAATTTGAGGTGGCGTACCGGCAAGTACCAGAACAGAATTTTCAGTTATCTCGGTTTCCGGTTGAGCCACCTGGTACTTTCCCCTGACCCAAGATCCCAGAACACTAACTCCCACCTTTTCTCTTAGTTTCGTTTCTCGAAGGGTTTGGCCCACCAATGTAGATCCTCCTACTGTAGCTTCAGCAATGCTCAATTCTTCAAATTGGCCAATAATCAGGGCTGATGCATCTCCTCCGCTGGCCCTCCTTGAAAGAAACAGACCCATCATTTCTCCTAAACTCAATACATGATTGCATCCTGCCAAGCTCAGGATATCTTTGGATGCTTCCACATTGCAAGTAGCAATGATGGGAATCTTATCATTTACCTCCCTGACGGTAAATGCTACACTGGTATTGACTACATCGGCGGAGGTAGTAGCCACCAGATTTGCCGTTTCAATGCGGGCTTTCCGGTAGGTTTCAGGATCATCTAAATCACCCAACATCACGGAAATTTCCAATTCTCCCAGTTTTAACCCCTCAGCAAAATCCTGAACCAACAACACATAAGGTATCTGGATCCTTTTTAGTTTTTTGATCAGGGCATCAGAAACAGGGTCAAAATGGGTTAGGATTACATGCCCTTTAATACCTTCCTCCAGTTTCTTTGGAACCCTGGACTGCTCCTGAGCTTTCATCCATGGGGAATAAAAAAAATTTATAAAGGTAAATGGAAAAAGGACCAATAGAAACAACATTCCGGATAGCAACACTACCATGGTATAAATCCTGCCCCAGTCTGTTTCAAAAGTAATGTCTCCAAAACCCAGCGTAGTCATGACAGTAAATGTCCAATATAAGCCTGTCACCCAGGAAAAATACCTGCCTTCACTCAACATTATCAGATGAAAGGCCAGGGTGAATACAAGAATCATCACCAATAAAATCAATAAAAACCGAAACAATAATTTGAAATTTCTTCGCTGTGGCTTATTCTTAAGTAAAAAACTGATCTGGGAGGTTAAAAACTTCATGAGCGTATCTGATTTAACGGATGTCAATATATCTTTTTTATAATTTACCTTCAAATGATAAAAAAACCTAAAAAACCTTTTTTGACCAGGCCTTACTCCATGAGCTTATGGATACATTAGACCATCGCACTGCTTAAATTTAAGTATTAAGTGAGGGAAATTCCAATCACAAGAATTAAAAGAACCTGTCAAACCAAAACTACGCTTCAGGTTACAAAAAGAATTCGTTTGATCTATTTTTTTCATGCGATTTAAACCATAATATTGTTAGATATTTTAATCGGTCCAATGATCCTTTCTATTGTTTTACTTGTCGTAGGTTTTGTATTATTGGTCTATGGTGCCGATAAACTGGTAGAGGCGGCATCCAGCATAGCTTTTCGGCTATCCATTCCAAATATCGTAATAGGATTAACTGTGGTGGCATTTGGTACCTCAGCACCCGAATTGGCTGTGAATATAATTGCCGCTCTAAATGGATCAGGAGCCATGGTCATGGCCAATGTTCTGGGCAGTAATATTTTTAACATATTTGTGATCCTGGGGCTTTGTTCCATCATTTTCCCCCTTTCGGTTAAATCCAATACCACCTGGATTGAAATACCGCTTTGTTTACTGGCAGCGCTGTTGGTCGGCATCATTGCTAATGACCAATGGCTTGATGGCATGGGAGCAGATGTAGTCAGTAGGAGTGAGGGCCTTGTTTTAATATTGTTTTTTGCCGTCTTTTTGGTGTACAATATCATGGTATCCAGAAATCCGGGTACAGCACCTGAAGAGGTTTCCGTAGGGCAAATGTCAGTAGCGGCAGCTGTTTTCTGGCTGATTCTGGGCCTGGGTGGTTTGGTGTTGGGAGGACATTTGATTGTCAGCAATGCCGTTTTTATTGCGCAAAGTTTTGGTTTGTCGGAGCGGGTTATCGGGTTGACCATCGTCTCCATTGGTACCTCATTGCCTGAATTGGCCACTTCCCTGGCTGCTGTAAAAAAGAAGAAAGTAGACATCGCCATAGGCAATGTGGTAGGATCAAACATTTTCAATATATTTTTAATATTGGGACTTTCATCAACCATTTTCCCGGTGGAAGTTCACCAGGAAACATTGGTTGACATTTTCGTTAACATAGCGGCAGCCTTGTTGCTGTTTTTGTTCGTTTTTTCCGGTAAAGGCAGAATGGTAGAAAGATGGGAAGGAAGCATTTTTCTTGTCCTATACCTGGTTTACCTGACTTTTTTGCTGGCGTTCTGAACGAGAGAAATACAATTTTAAATTAAATTTCGCCGGTTTATCTCCTTCATTATGGTTGATTTTTGACCATAGACTGCTTGACGGCCAGAAACTATTCCGGAAAAAGCAATGGTTGGATTGATGTTTTTGGAGCCGAACACAAAAAGACTAAACCTTCTGTCCTTCAGTATTTTTGGAATTAACCGGTAATTGGCTAATTTGAGAGCATGTTTGGGATGGTAAAGAAAAATAATTGCATTGCCTGGCTTGCAGGCCCTGTGCTATTGATTGTATTTTTTTCTCTGGCCTGCGAAAATCAAAAAAAGCCAACCGGAACGGACATTCCCGAATCCATAAGCTATAACCTGCATATTCGGCCAATCCTTTCTGAAAACTGCTTTGCCTGCCATGGTCCTGATGCCAACAAGAGGGAGGCTGGGCTACGCCTGGACAGGGAGCAAGATGCTTTTGCTGCCCTAAAGGAAGCGCCGGACCGTAGGGCCATCAGTCCCGGTAAACCGCATCAGTCCGAGGTGTATGCCAGGATCATGACAGCAGATGAAACGGAGCGCATGCCACCACCCTCCTCCAATCTGTCCCTTTCCAATCATCAGGTTCAGCTTATAAAAAGTTGGATCAGACAAGGGGCTGAATATGAGCCTCATTGGGCTTTTGTTTCCCCTGAGAAGGCGACATTGCCAGAGGTAGAGGCAGCAGATTGGGTTCAAAATGAAATTGACCACTTTACCCTATCGGCAATGGAAGGCAAAGGACTTCAACCCAATGAACGGGCTGAAAAGCAGTCGCTGGTAAGGAGAATTTACTTTGATTTGACAGGATTGCCTCCTTCCCAAGAGGCTTTGAGCCGAATCGAAAAGGAAGAAATTCCCCTAAATGCCCTCATTGACACCTTGTTTGCCACCCCTGCCTACGGAGAAAAAATGGCTGTTTCCTGGATGGACGTTGCCCGGTATGCGGATTCTCATGGCTATCAGGACGATTATTACCGAACCCAATGGCCCTGGAGAGATTGGGTAATCCACGCCTTTAACCAAAACATGCCCTATGACCAGTTCATTACCTGGCAGCTGGCAGGCGACCTGCTTCCCGATCCTACAAAGGAACAAATTCTGGCCACAGGCTTTAACCGGAATCATAAAATCACTGAAGAATCCGGTGCCATCGATGAAGAATACCGGGTGATGTATGCCGTAGACCGGACCAATACTTTAGGAAAAGCTATGCTGGGTATTACCCTGGAATGTGCCCAATGCCACGATCATAAATATGATCCGATTTCTCAAAAGGAATACTTCCAGGTATTTGCCTTCTTTAATAATGTGGCCGAAAAGGGCATAGAAGAAGCCAGCCCGGGATTTTCTAAAAAAAGCCCCGCCAAGTTGCCGCTGATGGAAATCACTGAAGGAGAAACCCGTGATATCCTTCAATTCATCAACATGCCTGACAGTGCACGCCGGGTGGAAACCTTGCTTGCGAATATGAGTAAGGGTACCAACTACAATTCGTTGCTGGCGGAGGCTAATGTTTTGAAAGTCTCCGTGATGGGAGATCTGGACAGTGCGAGGACTACATTTATCCTGGACAGAGGGGCTTACGATGCACCGACTGAACCCGTAGAAGAAGGGGCTCCCACAGCAATTTTGGACTTTCCGGACCATTTGCCAAAAAACAGGATGGGATTGGCCCAATGGCTTTTTGACCCCAATCATCCCTTGACGGCCAGGGTTTATGTTAATAGGGTATGGCAGGAAATCTTTGGGATTGGTCTGGTAGATACCCCGGGGGATTTTGGAATGCAAGGAAGCCTGCCCATCAATCAAGCCCTGTTGGATTGGTTGGCGGTAGATTTTATGGAAAATGGCTGGGACATCCAATACCTGCTTAAAAAAATATTGATGTCGGCCAGCTACCAGCAATCGGCAGCCGTAACACCTGAAAAAATCGAAATTGATCCTGACAACAGGTATTTGTCACGTTTTCCCCGACAAAGACTGAAGGCTGAAGAAATCAGGGACCTGGTTTTGGCAAGTAGTGGTTTGCTCAATCGGGAAATAGGAGGACCCAGTGTAAAGCCCTACCAACCTGAAGGACTTTGGGAGGCGGCTACCTCAGGAAGGGGGAATTTGGCTACCTACCAGCAGGATACAGGTAAGTACCTTTACCGAAGGGGTTTATATACCTTTATAAAGAGAACCGTACCTCCTCCTCAAATGATATTATTTGATGCCAGTAACAGGGATGCCTGCGAGGTGGAAAGGGTAAAAACCAGTACCCCGCTACAAGCACTCGCCATGATGAATGACCCATTTATACTCGAAGCTTCCAGAGTTTTGGCTGAAAAATTATTGGCAGAAAAGAGCAGCTTACCAGAAAGTATTCATTCAGCTTTTTACCGGATAGTGGGCCGGCCGCCGGATGATAAAGAAATAGTGGTATTAACTGCCATGCATACTGATTTCATTGAAATCTACAACAAAGATCAGGAAAGGGCTGCACAGGTATTGGCGGTAGGAGAATATCCTGCCA
>Ga0008836_100569_pt1 | contig 21101 bp, 17 predicted proteins | sample HotLakConsUCCR28_FD_62214 | JGI IMG/M metagenome (GOLD analysis project Ga0008836, IMG submission 62214) | Hypersaline microbial mat communities from Hot Lake, Washington, USA - Hot Lake Consortium UCC-R28 (Hybrid Assembly) ... | reverse complement strand
ATCGGAACAATGGTTTTTTTTTTTTTTAAATTTTCTTCCTTGGTCTCCTTTTCTTCTTCTTCTTCTATTTCAGTTTTAGTATTATACACTTCAACTTCTTCATTATTATCATCATCATCATCATCATAATCATCGTCGTCGTCATATTCTTCTTCTTCATCTTCGTCTATAGAATTATAATCACTACAATATTCGATATAATCGTCTGGTACAATAAAATCTTTCATTTCAGGATGTATTCCATCTTCATCAATTAACATTTCATCTTCATCATGATGTCGGCTATCGACGTCGTTTTCAGTGATAATATCATCATCATCATCATTATTATTATTATTATTATTATAACTATTATCATGAATATCGTGTTCGATATATGTTCTCATTTTGTTTTTTATGAATTCGCTACATAATTGTGAAATTTCCCCAGGTGCAATATAGCAACATAGTACAGGCGAAATGAAATAGATTTGATGCATTGAAAATTCATTTAATTCAAGTGTTTGATAAACTTCAATCACATCTTTATCTTTAAAGATTTCATCATGAATAATAAATCGTTGAGCTTCGAGATGTAATCGATTCGTTAAGCGGTCAACAAATATGGAGTGTATTTTGTAGATTTCATTTGGTGAATGAATTGATAATTGAACCCAACAATAGTCATATTGTTTAATAATTTTGTTCGTGATATCTAAACGCATCATTGCATAGTAAATTGCGGATTCATCGGAATGAATTATTTTACCAAACGGTAGAGCGTTTTCAGAAATTATTTCTTTTCTTTCCATTTTGTTGTATATAGATAACAGTATCTCAATAATGAATAAAAAACTATTTAGTTAATCAAAAAAAAAGGATTTATATAGTTTAAAAGTGATCAAAATGTCATGTTATTTATTTGGTTGTGTTCATCCCGAAGGCGAAAAAGACGATTATGATGGATTTTTCCTACGCCATTCAGAATTTTCTACAATTTCGAAAGATTTAATAGGAAAACCAATACTATTTGATCATAACGAAGATTGTCCAGTTGGTAAAATCATATCAGTTTGGCCATGTGAAAAAACGAAATTATTATATATGTTAGGTGAATTACATTCCGACACATTGGATGCAGTTTTGGCAAAGCACGCCATCTTGAATGATGTTTTAAAATCTTTTAGTTTAGGACATACGGTAACGATTGAAGATAACAAGAAGGTTTTAGCTAAAAAAGGTGTTGAAGTTTCTATCTGTAAACAAGGTGCTCGTCCTAATACTCACATTTATGGAATTTACGTTGATAAGTATATAAGTAAATCAAAATCTTTTTTAGAGAAACCATCTCAGAGAAAACCAATACAAGTTTCAGCAATGGCATCAACATCACCAACAACAATAGAAGAACAACAGTCACAGCAAGAACAACATGTGACCCAACAAAAAGAAAGTGGTGAGTTAAATACAAAAGTATTTGAACAATTAAAAATGTTACAAAATCAAAATGAAGCCCTTTTACAAGAACTAGAAACATATAAGCAACAAGGTAAAAACGAGCGTGAAAAAGTGATTCAAAATGGAGTCAGTGAATATGTTGAATCATTAATAGCATCAAATCCTGAACTAGAGGGATATCGTGACCAAATTGGTTCAATCATGAAATCTATGGTAGAATCTGACTCCGCAACACCTTTGGTAAAAGTTTTATCAGCTGCGGCATCGAAAAATAAAGGAAACATAAATGAATTGGAAGCTGCATATCAAGAACAAAAAAAGAAAGATGAACTCATTAAATCTTTACAAGATGAATTGAATACGTTTAAAAACGATTTATTTGCTGAATCTAATTCTAGATTATCACGTCAAAATACACAATTGTTTACTGGATTAGCATCAAATACTGAACATTCACATCAATCAGTCGAAAACGTAAAGAAAAAAATCAAATTTAGCGATAACGAATCAACGAATGATTTGTTTAAAGATATTGATATGAGATTAAAACGAAGTGCAGATTCTTATAGTATTCCAAAATTTAGTCCAAAAGAATTAGGATTTAGAGAACGAGTTGGAAATTAAATTAAATTAAATTAAATTAAATTAAATTAAATTAAATTAAATTAAATTAAATTAAATTAAATTAAATCAAAACAAAACAAAATTATAATTATTATTATTATTATTATTATTATTATTATTTTATAATAAATAAAGTAATTCGTTTTATTAAAACTAAATTAAATTTAATTAATAAACAAACAAACAAATAATAAGTTAAAACTACAAACTAACAACGATGCCACCACCTTCAAAGCTCGACTTGCCTATAGCGCCTTATACGTTCAACGTATTGTTAAATGCTTCAGTAGCTGTAGAAGTACTTTCAACTAGATTTAGTTTACAAAAGCCACGGCAACAAGAGAAGATGGTATTCTTACAACGTTCTGATTTTGATTTTGATAAAAAGATTCTTCCTACGCCAAAATACACGACGAAAGAAAACATTGACCTGAATATTTTTTACAAGGAATATTACGAAGAAATGACATTGCATGGCGAACTTATTCCAATTGGAGACAAGACATTGTTTAACAATTTAGTTCAACGGGCAAAATCTTCAGGAAATAGTCTGTTTTTGAAGGAGTTAAAACGTCATAAATGGACAGAACAAACACTTAAATTGTGTTTTAAAACAAAACGGTACTTACCACTGTATTGTTTCCATCTAAATTGTAAAAGCCCTTTTGGTTTCAAGCAAAATTCTTACATCGCTATCAAATTAAAAAATCAAATAACAAGTGCATGGCGACGATATTTGCAACGGAAAAAACGGATCATAAAGGTTGAAGATTTTGAACTCTGTGAGTTAAGTTTATTAAAGAAAATGAAGAGCAATGATTACAAGTGTGAACATTGCAAAGAAAAACTGACTTATTTGAATTTTACTTTGCATCGTAAAGACTTATCGTTGGAATACCCACTTAAAAATATTGAATTGATTCATACCAATTGTAATCGACTTGTTTAAATACTAATATTTACATGTTACCATTTTATAAAATGGAACTAGAATACAGCTAAAAAAGAATAGCACTAGGATAACTACCATTAGTATATTATAATGCTCAAGTGCTTCATGATAAACATATTGTGTAATATTAACGATATTCATATTTTATTTATTATTTTTTTTTTAAAATGTCTACGCTTAAACTTTATTATATATCTATTCTATCTTAAATAAAGCACTAAACCACCAACACAACATAGCATAACTATACTCAAAAGTACAATTAAAGCAATTAATAACTCCATTGGTATGCCCTCAGTCAATACGTCAGCAGTACTTGGACTGTTTGTTTCTAAAGGGGTAGTAGGCACAGGAGGTTCTGTTGTAGTAGTAGTGGGTACCGGCGGTCCTGTGGGAATGGAAATTAACGTCGGTGTAGGAACAGGAGGGGGTGTTGGTTGTTGTATAGGTGGTGGTGTTGGTTTTGCGACAGGTTGTGGTGTAGGTTTTAATGTAGGTACGGTAATTGGTGGTGTGGGTTGTGGTGTAGGTTCTATTGTAAAGTCATAAACCGGTGCCGTCCGTTGCGAATTACGTATTTGATTTAATGTCGACTTCATACTTTGTGGAACGGAAGCAGCGTTCGTAATTAAATTGTTGCGTTGCGATAAATCTGCTGTTAAATTGAATAGTTGTCCGTTATTATTCGGGTCCCATATACAATCCTGTGGCCAACGTCTTTTATAATCTGATGGACAATGGCCTTCACTATACCGTGTCCCAATGTTTTTATCAATAAATACCATCTCGTTTTGTCGATAAGCATACTCATTATCAAAAGTGTTATAAACTAAAGACGTCCTGGGCTTTGCATTTCGATCATTAAACCAAACTTCATATTGGCTAATTGAATCTTCTGCAACATTTGCGTTAGGGTATCTGTACCTGACAATTTGTGCAACGGTAGCAAAGATATCGATTTGCGAAAATAGCGAACTACTTCTACCGGGGGCTATTTTGCCTGGATATTTGATAATGGTTGCTACTCTATGACCTCCTTCTGTTAAATCTCTTTTCCAACCACGCAACGGACTACTGCTCCAGTGATTTTGTGCAAGACGTCTTTTGTAACCATCTTTCCAATGGTTTTCAACGCCATTATCACTTGAAAAAATAACTAAAGTATTGTCGGTTTGGCCTATATTATCGATTGCTGTTAAAATCTGCCCCATTCCATCATCCATTTGATAAGTGGCTTCACCGTAAGGGCCACCACCGACAACATCCCAGAATTCTCTTCTTGGAAGGATAGGGAAGTGGGGGTGCGGCGAATTATAGCATAAAAACCACGGTTTCCCTGTATTTTGCCTACTTTGAACGTATAAAACACTCTTTTTAACAAGTAATTCCTCAACCCTATAAAAATCCCAGTTAGGAACCATCGGACCGGGACGACGGTGCATGTTGCCTTCTCTTTCAAGTAAAGGTGTTTTATCTGTAAATCGGTCAGTTGGCAAACCTCCTACATAATTACGCCCTAACACGGTCCCACCAGGCCAAAACGTCTTATTTTCTATCCAAGCATACGGGGGAAAATTTATCACATTTTCGCTAAAAAAATAGTCATATCCTATATCAATAGCCGAACCAATAGGGTTGACAGCTGTCCAGCTACCTTCATTATAACGCACCCCGCCCATATGAAACTTGCCGATATACGCAGTATCGTAACCCTTAGATTTTAGCATCTTTGGTAGGGTCATTATTTGGTTATCGAACATTGATGGGTCTCTCGCCTCAATAATATTACTTTGTTTACGCCAGTGGTATCTACCCGTTTGCAAAGCGTACCTGCTTGGACTACATGTCCCGGCTGAGGAGTGGGCATCTGTAAGAACAAGACCTTCATTTGCTAATTTATCTAGATTTGGCGTTTGTATCTTGCTATTTGGGTTGTATGATTTTAGGTCCCCATAGCCTAAATCGTCTGCATAGAGAATAAGGATGTTTGGTAGCTGAGCATCATTTGCAGTAACCGTTGAAATAACGGCTATACCAAAAAACAATAAACTAAACATTATTACAAATTTTACTATGTTTTTGAACTTTTTCTTCTAGAACAAAATGTAAAAGTAATTGCAATTATATATAAACAGAGCTATTGTTTAATCTTAATATATAAATAATGATCAAATATCTGTAGGTTGATATGTGCGTATCTCAATGTGCCAAAAAACGCTTTTGTGAAGATAGTATATAAAAATAAAATTAAATGACATCAATCGTATTATTACTATAAGGAGGAATACATGCTAATGCAATAAAGACAATAACAATAAGTAAAACAATAACAGCTGCTACTGTTACGATAACCCACCAATTGCTACTAATCCAATCAGCTAAAGGTTCTACTGCAGTAGTAGGTGTAGATATACTTGTTGGCATAGGAGTCGTAGGCGATTGTGTTGGTGAAATGCTATCCGTGGTGGTTATAGGTGGTATTGTTGGAATAGGTACTGGTGATAATGGTGCTGGTGTTGGTTTTGGAGTTGGTGAAGGAGGGGTTGTCGTTGGACTAGTGGGTTGAGGAGTAGGCAGGACTGTTGTAGGTTGTGGTGTTGGTTTTGAAGTTGGTGGTGTTGGTACAATCGACCTACATACTTCAGTATCACCGTCGCATTGACCCCTACCTGCATTATTAGGCAACGTACAATACGAGCCTTGTTCCATAATATGTATTGATTTACCGCCAGCAAGCCAATAGTTTGTTCTACATTGTCCATCTAAACCATCTTTCAAACCAAAAGTACAGGAGTCTTCTTCGGTTGAACAAATGTAAAGATTTGTATACAGTAAAGAAAAGCAGTGTCCATCGCTACCACAAACGCCTTGACTATTCGGAAGATCGCCTATACAACTTGTTGAAAAAGTTTTATGACTACATGTTGTAAAGTTGCAACAAGGACCATTAACACATTCTACTTCATCAGACATATATGTACAAGTTGATAAATCACAACAATTTGCATTATCACTAGATTCACATTGTTCGCCTATTTCAAGTAAACCATTTCCACATATCGGATTAGCTTCACTTTCAGCAAATAGAACATCTTTTGTGCAAATCGTAGGGTGTTCGTAAAGTGCATTTACATATGGACATAATTCATTGAGACTTTCAGGAGAAAATTGTATAGTATTATTGTAATCTCCAAACCCATATCCCATAATTCCAACGTTTTCAGTGGCCACATCATCGGTAATTGGATCTAGCGGATGTAATAAGTTAAGATTATGTCCTAATTCATGTAGTACGGTTTTCCAAAAACCAGCACCGTAATATGTGATACCAACTTGAAAACTTATAAAGTTACATGCAGTACCCACGTATCCAATACCGCCTAATTGTTGGCTTGGACGATAATCAATTAATTGCCAGCTCCCAACATTATCATAGTTAATACAACTAGACCATTCACGAAGCTGGTCTAATTTTTCCGAAACACTAAAAGTTTGATTTGCACTCATACTATTAATGGTAAAAAATTCATCATTACATTGTGTTGATGGCAAGTCTGTATTTGAAGTAAACGAAAGCATTGTGTCGGATGTAAAGACCAAAATGTGATGAATAAATAGTTCAATATTGACTTGATTTCTTAATATCATATTCATCTGTGTATTGGTACTCCCTATCATAAATTTAACGGCATGTTCATCTTGCTCTAAAAAGTCATATAAAGTTTTCGTAAGTGTATAACCAATTTGAAATCCATATGTTATGTTAGGGTCAGAACCAATACACGGTATTTTTTTATAATAATATATCTCATCTTCGACTGAAGATAACATACGATTGATTACATGTTTTGGATGTGATACGACTTTGAGCTGGTGTTTATTATTGTGTAATTGTAAAACTTCAAACGGCGTTTCAGTATTTATCCTACTTGGATTGTAGTTACAATAGCCCGCTATTCTGTCATGTTCAAAGTCAATTGTAAAAGTTGACCAACTCGTGTCATCTTCACATATTGTATAAGTTGTATGTTTTGTATCGATTTTACAGCTTAAGTTTGGACAACTAAATGGTAAGAGCGTGTTACCGTTGTAAAATGTTAATTGTGTTTTTTGCACAAAGTAAAAATCTGTAAAATTAAATATCATCTTTAGTAATTTATGTCGTTTTTATATTGCTTAAATTGTCGACTTAATATATAGTGTGAGTAGAAATAAAAAAGCAAAATTTTATTTTAGCAAGTTTAGGCTATGATAACTCGTCGATAGCTCTTCTTTCACTACTTGCAAGAAATCGGATAATGAATGTTGTTTAGATATAATGGAATGTCTTGAAGCCCCGACAACACCTACACAACCACCATCTTCACAAAGTAATATTGATACTATTAGTATAGAAGCAATAGTTTTAGTATTTTGTATCGATTTTGTAACTAAGTTCTTCTTATATAAATAATTAGTAAATGTATATATAGAAATTGTTGTTGCTTTTTAATAATAATAATAAAATAAAATAATAAATGAGATATAATTTTTTCTTATTAATAGTTATTATTGTAATACAGAATTGTTGTGTAAATGCGCAAATCACACCTGAGCTAGAAGAGTTCTATTACCACTATGCTAATGGTTCAAATCAGATGATTTGTGATTCCCTAGCTTCTTCTAACGAAACACGAGGGTGTATATTGCCTAATAAAACCTATACGAGACTATTTGATATTTTGCCAAATACTAGAACAATGATGATGTTTTTATGGGGTAAAATACCACTTTCATCGAATGATAACCCAAGTTCTTCTATCTATCAAGAAATATTTAATTTAGAACGTAGTGAATTTAAATCATTTCATGAGATGAAATTATGTGCAAATGGGTTTCATTTACTTAGAACGCAAAGAATTAACCTTCAAGATTTACCTAATAAGAACACAACTTATGCACTGACCGCATCACTTAAAGTAAACAAAAATTTTAATTTATATTATGTGGAAACTCGCAATGAAAAAAGTTCATTTTACTTTCTCATAGCGGATTGTGAAAAAAACTTAGATAACGAGTATGTAGTTGATTATACAGAAACTTTTCGTTCTAGTTTCGAATGTTTAGGATATGGTGAAGTAAGAAGATTACCACAAGTAGTGAAAATAAATGGTAAAGAACCCTTTTTTTCTCGTTACGTTGTCGATGGAGAATTTGAAACGGAATGGTGTAGAAGCCCAATGTTAGACCATTATAAAGAACATGTAAAACCATGTGAAAATGGTTATGTGTGTGATGGGTATTTTAGAAGCAATCCAAATATTTCTTATATTGAAGATAGTGATGTTGATGTAATAAAGTTATTAATTGTCCCTATTGTTTTATCTTCACTAATTTCATTTTGTGGTTTAATTTTAATTTTTGTGGAATTAAATTCAAAAAAAGTATGATAAATTATAGTAAGTATTATAATGTATATAATATATTGCTATTATTAGCACTTTACATATAATATATTGTAGATATGAGTTTTTTTCAAATAATAGTAATACTAGCATTATTAATAGTTAATAAAGTTAATTCTCAAAGTGCAAGCAAAGTTTCAGAATGGTATGCTAGTTTGACAAATGGGGTTGTATGTATTGAAGAGAATTGCATTTTTCCTAATAAGTCATCATTACCTTTAAAAAATATAAGTTATGGTGAAGAAATTTATACTTTATGGTTTTGGTCAATCTCTGAAGAATCAAGTGGTTTAGGTGATTATTACAATTACGAAGAAGAGGAAGAAGAAGAAGAAGAATACTATTACAATTACGATGATGAAGAATCTTCAGAAAGACCACGACCATTTCAGCAAATTGGTTCAAACACATTTGATATGATGCAACTTTGTCCAAATGGATATCATCAAGTACCAATAACCCAAAACTTAAATTATTATCGTGAACAGAGAAGTCGTGATAAGTGGTATATTACAATCAATGATTGCAGAACAGGAGACCCTGATAAGTGTATCTATACAGATGAAAGAGAAGGACGTGTCCATGGGACATTTTTGGATATGAATTCAATACGTTCATATCTAATTGAAGCACTAGATGATGAAAAATATTATATTTTTTCTAAATGTAAAAAAAATTTACAAAATGAATATGTTGTTGACATTGATAAAAAATTTGAATCATGGAATGAATGTACAACAGATGGAAAATTTTGTTATATCGAAAAGTTTGGATTAAAAGCTGATTTTTGGGAAGAAGTATTTGGAAGAGATGAAGCTACATATTATTGTACAAAACTAACACCACATCAATTTTGTAGACGGCCTATGCTTGACCCTAGAAAAGAACACGTAAAAACATGTCCACAGGGTTATATATGCAACGGATATCATAAATTAAATTCGTCTTCAACAAAAGCACCCACCACAACATTAAGCCCCACATCATTAAGACCTACTTTTGCCCCTACCCCATTAACAAATGATGTAATTGAATTAGTAACACCTACTATAATTTCTTTAGCTATTACATTAAGTTTATTTTCAGGATTTGTGTTATATAAATATTTTAAATTTTATTAATATGAGTTGTAAATTTTATTATGTTTCGTTTACTTTTAGGCTTGCTTATATTTATAAAGCATAGTAGTGCACAATTAAATAGCAATGATGTGTATTTGCTTCATCTTGCTCAACAATTAAATCAATATGTATGTGACCCAATGATCAAATCAACGGAGGCTTATCATTGTATGCATAAAAACCGTTCTATAGTTAGATTTTCAGATTTATCCGCTGGAAGTACAATCTATGCGTTGGTTTTATTAGGCAATGCGAGTATGATGGATGATGAAAATGTAATAGGAAATCAATTAAATAATACATTGAAATTAAACGAAGTTCAATTTTGTCCAACTGGATTTTATCAAACAAATATCAATACAACTATATTAAATTGGTATAGAAATATTCATGATGGATTTGAATTACCCTATTCAAAATGGAAAGAACGACCAGTTTATGCACCTGAAACGAACAAATTAGTAGAAGGTGATGTTTATTTCACGTTAATAGGGTCCTCTTTTGAATCAAATTTTGTACGTTCATATTACTTATTTGGTACAAATCGATTTAACGATAGACCTAGAAACCGATTTGTTCTTTCTGCATGTACCAAACTTCATCAAAACCAGTATGTCGTAGATGCTGGGAGTCGGTTTGCTAAAAGGGATGAATGTTTACCAATTGCAAAGGGAATGGAATGTAAAATTAATTTTTATGGGTTTAAAGAATATTTACGCACCCGGTTTTGTACTAAAAAAACACCACACCAGTATTGTCGGGACCCGCGTTTAGATCCACAAATACAAGATGTTAAAGTATGTGAAAGCGGATATACTTGTATAAATGGAACGCGGTATACTTCAGCTACATTACCAAATGCGTCACCGCCTTTAGAAGTAGGTGATGGGGGTGATGGTGATAATACACTTTCCAACTCTCGCATTTTATTGAACAACGTTACACCAACCATTATAATTATAATAGCATTACCTATTTCAATATTGGTTCTTTATTTTATTATAGTTACTTATCAATTAGCAAACTAAAATAAGCTTAAATAATACATCTTTTCCCAATATATCGTGTAAATATGTTAAAGGATATTCGCTTGCATTTTTTATCGTATCACCATTTTGAGCAATAAATTTTTTGCACGTTTCAAACAACGTCAACGGCCCGCCAGTGCCAAGATATATGCGATACATATCATTTAGTCTTTTGGTCCTTACTTCCGCTATACCACCCCATACATACAAATAATCGTTTAGAACAACCATTTGGTGAAATGTTAACGCAGGTATAAAAGTAGGATTACCTATGTTTATGATTTCCCATGTCTGACTAACAAAGTCAAATGCATGTAAATCATTAAATTTTTTTTTATGATTATCCACTCCACCGAAAACATACATCTTGCCATTATGTACAGCAGCACAATGACGATAACGAGGGGATGGCCACTGTGGATAAACTCGATATTTCCAAACATCAATTCCATAACGCTTTTTCAATATTTCAGCTCTCTCTTCGATATAAGCTCTAACTTTAGATCTATTGGTAAACGTTTGTAAGCACATAGAAACAGGATTTCCATGAATTGAGTCGCATATAATCTCATCATAGGTCGACCCTATTGGTGTCCATTGATTATCAGATAAATCATAATGCCAAAGAGAATTAACAACCGATGTATAGTTGTATCCTCCAAAAATCCATAAAGCATTATTGTAATAAACACATGTATGTCCAAATCTTAGCGATGGCATGATAGTTTCACTAAATAACAAATCACCATGCCATTTGTGCTTACTAAATGCCATTACATTGCAACGAGTATCTTTAGGTATTTCCTTACGATGAACCAAGTATTCGTCTGATCTATTCTTGTTGTCTCCACCATAAACATAAACGTTACCATTAACTCCAACTAACGTATGATCAGCCCTTTTCGTAGGATTACATAGTGTAATGTTATCTTCAAAACTTCTTTCTAAATTAAGTTCACATTGTATGCGCGTCCATTTATTCTCTTTAAAAGAATAAGCGTAAAAGTCATTTAAATATTCGTTTTCTTCTTTCTTTACATCTTTACCACCAAACACATAAAATAAACGATCCAAAACACACCCAGCTGCAAGTGATCTTGGCGTTGGAATGTCGCCTGTTGGATTTAGCTTGTACCATGTTTCCGTTACAGTATTAAACCTATAAAGGTCATTTAAGCGCCCCGTTTCATTATCACAACCACCAAATAAGTATATTTCCCCTTCGTGCTCGACCAGAACATGCCCTGTCCGTGGTGAAGGCGTGGTGGCGGTGTCGGTATCTATTTTTTCCCAAGCTCTAGTTGCACTAGCGGCCTGTGGTTGTATCATCCTTGAATGAGGAAAGATTTTGCCTTTATATTGAACTCTTCCCGACGTTGGACGTTGGAATATCGCTTCTCTACGCTGTCGCATAGTAGTAATTATCAATTATTATTTGTTTATTTGGTTAAAGTTTTGTTTTTTTGAGTTTGAATTTAAATTTAATTTTTAAAACTTTTAAAATAAAATTTATATTTTACTTTAACGCATTTCTTATCACCCAAAAGTAAACATAAATTGTAGAAAAAGAGCTAAGAACCCATAACTTGTTCAATTCTGAATTTACTTTGTCTATTACTTTGTCATATGAGTTTATCATATTTTTATTTCTAATTAAATCTTTTTGTTGTTTACAAACTAGTTTCTTTGTTCGCTTGTAAAGTAAACGACTTTTTCCACGCGAACGTTCTAGAATATGTGCAGCAAGCACTTGGTTATAGCGGTATCGTCGTTGAAGCAAAAACATTTTTGGTTTTTTTATTATAATATTCTTCAAAACTTCTTTTTCCTAAAGTTATATATTTTTGTTTATTGTCCGGATTATAGAAATCTTCTTTATATCGATTGAAAATCAGAACTAATCTTCCAAGCATTCGGATTTTCGGCAAAATGACGTGTTTTAATTTAAATCGAATTGTCTGCCAAGGGTATACTTCTGGAAATTCACAAACTGAACACATTTCGAAAGAATCTTCGTCATCTTCGTTATATTCTTCGTTTTCAAATTCAACACAATTATCATAACATAGAATTCGACTGTTCGAACAATCACATTCATCAAGATTAACATGCATACAACCTATACCAAATACACCAGTTTTTTCATAGTTTTCTCTAAGTCGGTATGCAATAACACCCGCTAGTTCTCTGGTATTTACAATAGTATTTAAGTTAAGATCTTTTTTTTTAGCATGAATGAAAACCCCACTAGCACCTTCTATATACAATTCGATGTAAAAATCTTTGATTTTGTTAATGTCTAAATCAAACTGCTCAAGTTCTTTCTTTAACTCATGAAATCTATCTTTATGTTCTTCCACTTCATCATCAAAACAATCACAATATAAACAACTAGTGTAATGGCATCCATGCAGACATCTAACTGTACAAACCTCTGTTGTAGTACTCCAACAACTCTCGCAAACCGTATAAGTTTCGTTACACCAATTACAATTGCGCAAGAAGTCGTTTGGAACATCGGCTACGATATCATGTAACGCAGCCAAATCATCTTCTTCAAAGGGGTTCACACAAAGGTTTGCATCGTCCATTGTAAAAAATATTTATTATCTTACAGTTTGTGCTTATGTTTTATTTTTTTATAAATTAAATTTAATTTTTGTTTATTTTTATGTTTTTTTTTTATTATATAGTTTTTATTTATTAAAACGTTTTAAATATTTGATATTTTATCCAATAATGCGGGTGTTTTTTTCAGTAACAAAAAAAATAAAATAAAATAAAATAAAATGGGTACGTTAATAACATCAATTGATATTGGATTGGTGGAATTAGGGATTTCACTTGCTAAAGTCAATATGGAGACCTGTACAATCCAAAAAATATTAAGAGCTGAAAATATTAATTTGATTGAAATTACGAATCAAACGTGTCGACCTTTGAAATGTCCATACTATTGCAAAAGTAGTATTAATAAAAAAGAACGAAAAAATTTCGCTCATTACATCTTTCATTTTTTGGAAAAGTACGAATACGTTTATTTCAATTCAAGAATACGAACCATTTTGATTGAAAGACAACCTTATACAGTTTTTACTACACTGGAACAAATATTACATTTTAAATATCCAGAACGTGTGATTTTGCAATCACCAACTTCTTTAGGAAAATTCTTAGGAACACTTGGTTTGGAAAGAGAAGAAAAGAAAAAGAAGTCAGTAGAAATGGCGGCCCCTTATGTTCCTGATAAGTTGATACTAAAACACGATTTTTGTGACTCTATATGTTACATCTTATTTTTTCTAGAAGAAAAAAAAAATGAAAACTTTTATTTTGTAGATAAGAAAAATCCATTTAAAAAATTCGTTTGGCATAAAAAATATTTATAAGTTGATATCGATTTTGTTTTGGAAATGATTTTTTTTTTTAATTTTTAATTTTTAATTTTTTAAAAATTTTTTTTTTATATAAGCAAATTATAAGACTGAAACCAGATCTCAAATACAATGGAGACTAATACAAAAGACGATGAAAATGCTTTTTTATCTTTAAAAAAGAAATTTCTAAATTTTAGACAGAGATTGATCTATGAAGAGATAAAACGAAAAAAAAGAACTCGAATTAAAGTTTTCGGTGAAAAATATAGCGATGATGAAGATGAAGACCCAAAGCTTTTAAAAAGCATGTCTATAGGTGAAAGACGCTTACATCGTATTTACGAAGTTCTTAATGAGTTTGATACGAAAACGACATTTAAAAGGTCATTACAACAAATGCGGTTTCATAATTATTTTATTTCAGCGTCAATTCGAAATATCTACACCAACGACGGCTTCGTTAAAAATTACGGAAGCATATGCAAAAAATATCCTCAATTTGAAGGCATATTCAACCCCTATATCATAGTATGCTGCCCGAGGCGTTTCGGAAAAACAATTGCTGCTGCGCAATACGTATGTGCGTATTTGTTAGCAGTTTCCGAATGCGAAATCGCTATCTTTTCTCCTTCAAAGCGCCAAAGCCAGTTTCTTCTTGAGACTACTGAAAAATTCTTGACACTTTTAGGCTATGATAAATTCATAGCTGTACGCAATCAAGAAAAATTGTTTCTAAAAATGCCAAACGAATCATGTTTAAGAAGAAGCTCTTTTTACCCAAGTAGCGTAAAAACTCTTCGTGGAGTCAGCGCAAAATGCATTATTCTTGAAGAGATGGCAGCGATCGAGCCAAGGCTAATATTTGAAGTAGTGCTTCCACTTATGCAGTTGTCGGAATGCCATTTGATATCAATTAGCACAGTACAAGACGAAATGAACCATTTATCAAAGATGATAGAACTGAAAGATGAAAACGGTGACCCATTTTTCAGAACTTTTTATTTTTATGGTTCCTGCGAACCTTGCCGTAATAAAGGGGAAGAAGCCGCGTTTAGGTGCACACATATGGATTTCTTAAAACCACACTGGTCTAGTTCTGGTCAAATGAAAAAAATAAAACTTCTCATGGAAAGTTGTAATCAAATAGCTCTAGCGAATCAGGAGCTAAGCGGCATATCTAATAGTACTTCAAAAAAAGCATTTGATACTAATGACGTACAGTGGTTATTCCAAAAGAAAAACTTTCATAACATAACCCCACCGTTTATAGAGTACGTATTTATTGGTGTGGATCCTTCTGGTGGTGGGTGTAGCGATTTTGGGATTGTTTCTTCTTATTTTCATGATATGCAAGCTGTTCTTGTTGGATTCGAAGCAGTTCCTTCCAAAACAATCGAAGACTCTTATTCAGCACTTTATGCGCACACTATGGAATTGTATAATCGATTTAAGAATTGTGGTTCTACATTTGTATTTGTTATTGAGAATAACTTAGGACACGAAGCAGAGCATTTGTACGGGTTCATCAATAAAACGTTTGTAAATATGGACAAGTTGATAATGACAAAGGACGATAAAATTGGACTTCACACAGATCACAAATTCAAAGTGAATGCTTCGATTACTATACGAAATCGTTTGAAATACCGGAGTATACGACTTCATCAGGAAATTACAACTCAAAGTCATAATATTCTGACTCTTTTTAAAGAACAACTCGTCGACTTTAGAAGAATTATTAAACCAGCAATCAGCCCATTCAGCGCTGAACGTGAAATATACAGCGGGAAAAGCAGTACAACCAACGACGACTTAGTGATGGCTCTCCTAATTAATGTGTACTGGAGCGAGATGTTTCTTTTAGCTAAAACAGACGAAGAAGAAAAAGAAAATTCCATAAAACTTATTTAATTTTTTATAAACATTATTTTAAAAAAAAAAAAATAAAACTAAAAAAAAAATTTTAAAACAAAACAAAACAAAACAAATACAAAAACAAAAATGGAATCTTTTATTAACAAAAAACCAAAGTTCTTGTTACCGTTAGGTAATAATCAAGAACATGAACTTGTACAAGACCCTGTTGTTGTAAATGTATCGTCGTTTTTGAGCTACTTTGAGCGTCTAATGTTAGCGTTAACAAGTAAAGTGTTAATGTCATCTTATAACGATCAGCTTTTTCTAATTAAGAAATGCCATTACCAAGCTCAAAAAGTTTTTTATTTATATGATAATGTATGTAATTTTTTCAATACGTTTACCGACAAAATGTTAAAGGATTATTTTTTAACCCGAACATGCATGTATTGTAACGCTATGATTAAAACTATGATTTCTCACAGTTCCTGCATTTTGTATAAATAAAATGGCCCATAGCAGGCAAAGTCTAGAACTAGCCTAGACGCTTATTCCTTGTAATGTAAGATATCGAATAAGAATATTTCTAGAAGCATTAATGTCCCTGTCTGCTTGGTAATCACAGACTCGACATTTATAATCTTTTGAAGAACCGATATTGTTTAATATTCCACAACACCCACACGTCTTTGTCGTATAGTTTTCATCACATATTATCACATTAGAACCATACTGCTTTGCTCTAAATAGGAGCATTTGCTGAAACGTATAATGGCTCCATGTTAACATACTCCTTGCAACTTTACTATTAATCACACGTTTACCTTGTGATTTAGTAGTAGTCATTTGTTGACTTTCAAATTTGGGTAATAAAATAGTCTCATAATTCCGACATAACCAATTTGATGCCTTATTATGTACTTCCTTTACCAAATTTCGTACTTTATTAAACATTCTTCTCAGCGCTTTAGTCATTTTTCTTTTTCTTTTACTTTTAGATTTTGATATCTTGCTCTTCAATTCATCGATATAAGAACAAAGTCTATAAATTCGGCCTTTATCATCTTTACCAAGTTCAATACTTTTTCCAGAAACATCGTAAACAGTTTGAAACGTTCTATCACCCGGATCCAAAGCAGCTACACTTCTATTAGGCGAATTTGAATGTTTCCGTTCTAAATTCGGTATACAGAACGCCAAATAATAATTTCCAATATAATCTCGAATTACTTTCACTTCATTATCAGTTGTCTCAGGTAATGGTAGATTTGATTTCAAATTCCTGAACAAGTTGGCAAATACTCCTCTTTTCCTATTATAATCCCTGGCTCGTATACGAATGGTTTCCTGTTTGATATTCTTCTTTGAACGAAACTGAAAAGTTGCGTTTTTCAACTTGTTATTATTTGGATTCTTTTTCAGTTTAGCTAAATGTGCTTTTCTCGCTTCATATACATCCGTTATACCTGAATCTCTCACTTCATATGGAATTTCATTCATCCAATCGTATAATTTGGAATTATTCGAAACCATACGTAAATTGGTTTTATTAGTCGTTGAACCTAATTTATTGTTTTGTTCAACACATTTGTTATAAATAAACCGTACACTCCCAAACCATTTTTTTAATAATTCTTTTTGTTCAGTCGTAGGTTTAATTTTTATTTTCACTGTTTTCAATTTCTTTTTCGGTTCTTCTTCGTTTCCGATTAGCTGCTGCTCTTTTCCCGTTGTAACTTGAGACAAAGAGAGTTGTAAGTGCAAGCAAGTCTTCTGCAAGTTCGCTGGATTCTTCACCTGATGTACTTTTACAGTGAACCACGAATTCGACATTAAATTTTTGAAAGATGAATTTAAAGAGTTCAAACCCGACTCTTGCAAGTCTGTCCTTGTACAAGACCACAACTTTTTCGACCATTCCGTTGATAATGAGTTCCAAAAGCCTCTCGATTCCTTTACGTTTGAAGTTAACACTTGATCCGATTTCTCTGATGAGTTCGTAACCTGGATAATTGGTCTGGAGTTCGTTGACTTGTCGTTCAAGATCCTCTTTTTGTTTGATTGAACTGACTCGACAGTAGATAATTTTTTTCTTTTTCTGTTGACTAGACTCAATTCCAACAATCCGTTCAACGCCAACTTCACTATATTTTCGTTTACCCCCCGGCATTCGAATGACTTGAACTCGTCCATTGTTAGCCCATTGTCGCAATGTTGAGATCGAGATATCGTATTTCTTGGTGAAATATTTTCCACTTTTGAAGTTTTCATTTCGATTTGAAATCATTTTTTTTTTTGAAAGTTATTTTATTAATTTGTTTTTCTGCTTATATAGTATATTAAAAACCTGTTTTACATCTAAAAACAATTTTTTGTTGATTCAGTAAAAAAATAAAGTTGGAAATTCTTTTAGAATTCGCTATAGTTTATTAAATAAATTTCAATATTCTTGATATCGATTGTATATAAATGTGTTACTAGAAAATAATTTCTGTTACAAAGAACAATTATTCTTTCAACGGACACAACAACGAGATCCCTAACTTTAATCTTGGAACTTATGCGCATAAAAACTGTTTACGTAAACACCTTATTTCTAAGCTTGAGCTTGAATATACTGAACCTTTATATTCTGATTTACATATTGATTTTCCTTCTTGTTTTATTGGCCCAAGAAGATGCTATATTATTAAAGACGAACACCCAGCATTACGTTCGAAATATACATGGGAAGGGTTTGTAAAGACACGGGAATGTTATGAAATGTACTTTACAAGTTGTCTACTGGTTGATTTACGTATTAAACAATTTGAATTATTTATTGAAAACGAATATGTAGTGAACGGGGTGGCTATTTTGGAATCATATTGTAATATATACAACTATGCGGGCCAGTTTTCCAGTGATTGGGAAGTCGCGAGAATTAAAGAACGATGTTTGGAAATGAAACGCCTTTGTGAAAAACATTTGATGGTCGAGACTGATGTTATTTGTTTAATTAGAGCATGCTTTTTAAAGTCAGTATTTCATATTCATGAAAGTTTTGTAGAATTTTTGGTGAATTTCAAAAAAATAACACCATGGAAAGCAAAAGTAGTTACAGATATTCTGTTATATGACAATTCAGAATTAAATCTTTACGATATCATTCAAAAAGTCTCTCCTAAACGACGCAAGCGTAAAAGAAAAAACTAAGTAAAGTCTTATATTCGATCATAATACACTCTTGTTTGCTTTTGTGGCCAAAAGGACAACGAAGGAGCATAAAAAGCATATGTGACCGCCAAGGCCGCCACTGCTGCACCTGTACCTATCGCGGCATATGCCCATCCTTCAAGTGTCGGTTGTATAGTAGGGCTAAGTGTCGGTATTGTTGGTGTTATAGGCACAGGGGGTGTTGTTGTTGGAAATTGTGTTGGAAAGGCCGTTGGAAATTGTGTTGGTAAAAGAGTGGGTAATTGGGTTGGTTGTTCCGTTGGTTGTGGCGTAGGCTGTTGAGTAGGTTGACGTGTGGGTTGTCCTGTTGGTTGCCGTGTTGGAAAAGGTGTTGGTGGTGAGGTGGGTGTTGGTTTTGGGACAGGTAGGCTACAATTGGTCCCTGCAACAGTACGGTTAAAATGGTACCAAAATTGGTAGGTTTCGTCGTCTATTCTTGTGAAATTACTTATTTGATGGCCTAGACGAATGCATGTACCGTTTAAAATCTTTTCTAAGTTCGTCCAACTGTTAACATTATTATCGCCGAAATCAGTTAATGATAAACCTAAATTCTCTGGTTGACCATAGTACATTGTACGGTCACGATTACTAATCCAACTTTTTTCTAATTTGAAAAGACTATTGGCTTGTATTACACGGCATTTATAATGTTTTAAAAATGGGTATTTATTGGTTTCTTCTTGATGCAATGCAGGGTACCATTCAATATCGTTATTTCTTGATACGCGATTATCACAATGATGTATAATTATTCCGTTAAAATGTCTTTCCATGTTTTCAATAGGTATTTGGTAATCAATGTATACGGCTTCGTTGTTATCTAGTTCTAGTTTGTATATTTCAGCCTTGGAAACCAAGTTGCTTGGATTAATGGTATTCCATCCTTCTTGTAATTGTTTGAATTCGACAATGCCCATACGTTCTTTACACCATGGTGAAAAGGATGGTGGGTAAAGTTGGCTGCCATGCCAGGCGTTTGCCATGATATCATAATTTTGGAGTCCAGAAGAACTTGCATCTCTATCATAAAAATCTGGAAGACCAAACATATGTCCTAGTTCATGTGTGATTATCCCTAATCTTACAATTAAATTGCCTTTTGTGCCAAATAATGAAGGATTTATATTATAAGTCCCGACCCTGATATTTTCCTTTATGGAAGAATAGGGTTTGTATAAAGAATTACGATGTGACCATATCCTAAATTTATTCGTTACATTAAGGTCGTCAATATATCCCGCTTCGGCGCCACGGCTAGATGTGATGATTGTTAACATATCTAAATGGCCGTTATTGTCTCTATCAAATATAGGGAAATCAATTAAATTTTGTGAATCAAAATAAGTTAATGCTTCATTTACGGCAAGACTTAATGCATTAAAGCCATCAATGCATATTGCAGAGCAACCCGCTGCAACATCTGCTTCAGAGAAACTCGAATTGAACCATGGCAACACTGTTGAATTCATTATGATTTGACCGTAAGACTGTCGTTTAAAGAAGTATTGAATGGAACCTGTTGGATAAAGTTCATTGTCTGTGTCATTTGCATTGAATAAATTGGAGTAATTTAGTTGTGAAAACCTATACCTTTGCATATGATTTGTAAAAGTAAGCATTAAAACTAAGTTATTAACGATGCGTTGGTTAGTTGGTGATGGGATGTTAATTATTCGCTGTTGTTGTTGCTGTCGTTGTAATGGTAAATAAAACGGTGTATCGTCGATTTGTACAGGCTGGTCGGTTTGAAAAAGTTCGTTTTCTTCGAATCGTTGAAGTCTATTTGCTAAATTAAAACATTCTATAATAGTTTGACCAGGGGCGCCTCTGCATTCTACTACTATTTTTCTAATTTGCAAGTAGTATCGTACACGATAAATTTCACTAGATACTAATGGTAAAAAAATAGTTACGTGTAAAATAAAATAGTAAAAGTAATACTTTATAATGTGTTTCATTTGTATAATAAAAAAAAAATGAAAACTTTTAATTATATAAGCATTTAATAGTATATAAATAACGTATGGCTTAATAGAATCTTA
>Ga0008836_100558_pt1 | contig 21580 bp, 14 predicted proteins | sample HotLakConsUCCR28_FD_62214 | JGI IMG/M metagenome (GOLD analysis project Ga0008836, IMG submission 62214) | Hypersaline microbial mat communities from Hot Lake, Washington, USA - Hot Lake Consortium UCC-R28 (Hybrid Assembly) ... | reverse complement strand
CTCGGAGCACCGTGAACGGGCGTCTCCCGACCTGCCCGGCGCGACGAGTTCCGCAAGCCAGGCCTGCTGATCCTGTTCCGCCACGTGGGTGGTAAGATGTTCCTGAAGGTGCCGCGCGGCCTCCAGCTTGCCCTCGCGGGTCGAGCAATCCAGCGAGACCTTTCCCTGCTCGGTCAGATAGACCAGCCAGTCCCGCCGCGTGACGATGTCTTCCACCATCTCCCACCAGAGGCCCATGCGCCGCTCGGTGAGCGCCGGCGCGACGTAGATGGTGAAGGGGGTCTCATGGGCCTCGAAGACCGGCAGAGCGTGGGTGAGATTGTCGAGATAGCCGTCATCCAGCGTGATGGCGGCGAACCGGCGGCCAGAGCCCCCCCGCGCGACGCGCTGGACGGCTTCGTCCATGGACACGAATTCGTATCCCATGCGCTTCATCGTGGTCAGGACCGCGTCCAGGAAGCCCGGCGTAATGCCGAGATGGCTGTTGAGGCCCAGTTCCGTCGACGGAACATGACTGACACGATGGAGCATGAGGATCGTGCCGATTCCGGCCAGCCGTGACGTCAAGGCGGAGGCCAGCCCCGAATAGCGCGCCACATTCATGAACAGCTTGCGCGCCAGTTCCCGCCCGTCGAACATTCCTTCACCTTTTCACGCTAGTAAAGCATTTGTCCGCGACGTCGCCGGCAGGCGCGGACGGCCCACAGTGTCCTCCTCAAGGATTGAGACATGGTTGACGGATCGACTGCCCTGCGAACGCAAGGGGAAGAGTCCACCCTCGGGAGAGCGCCCCCCGCATCGGCGGCTCACGCTCTTCGCGCGACGGTCGAAACATCCGAGCCGAGAATCCTTTCGCGCTATGGCGAATTGGTCGCGCGCGCCGTCGCGGGGCATTCGCAGCAGGCGCTCTGGGTAAAAAGCTGGATTGAGGCGGTGCCGACCGACGGGTTCATCCTGACGGTCTTTCACAACGGCCAGCCCCTGATGGCGCTGCCGCTCGAGGTCGTCCATGTCGGGCCAATGCGCATCGCCCGTTTCATGGGCGGGTCCCATGCCAATGCGAATTTCCCTGCCTGTACCACGGCGTGCGAAAATCTGGACGGCACGGCACTCGCCCAGACAATAGCTGCCGCGCTCGCCGCAAACCGTCCCGATATTGACGCGCTCGTGCTGGAACAGCAGATGCACGCGCTTGGCGGCCTGCAAAATCCGCTTACCGCACTTCCCCACCGGCCTAGCACGAACATCGCGCTGGCGGTCAGTCTGGAGGACGGTTTCGAAGGCGTGCTGGCAAAGCACAACGGCAAGAAGCGGCGCAAGAAGCACCGCTACCAGTGCCGCAAGTTCGAGGAGGCCGGCGGCTACCGGATCGTCACGGCGCAAACCGTAGCTGAGACCGAGCGCCTGTTTTCGGCCTATGTCGAGATGAAGGCCATCTGGTTTCAGAAGAACAAGCTGCGGGATGTTTTCGCCGACGATGAGGTCCGTGCGTTCTTCAAGCGCCTGTTTGCCGCGGCGCTGGAACAGGAAAAGCCGTCCTATTACATGGAAGCCCTGGAGGTCGGGGGGATTCTGCGGGCCGTTGCTGGATCCAGTCGCGTTGACGGCAGGGTCGTCTGCGAATTCGGCGGCATCGCCGAGGACGATCTGACCCAGTTCAGCCCCGGCGAGTTCCTGACCTTCGAGAGCATCCAGGCCGCGTGCCGTGACGGGAACCGCATCTTCGACTACGGCGTCGGCGACGAACACTACAAGCGCCTCTGGTGCGATCAGGAAATACACCAGTTCGACGTGGTCCTGCCGCTCACGGCAAAGGGTCGCCTCTATTCCGGCATCAAGCTGCCGTTCAAGGCGCTCAAGAGGCGCGTGAAAGCCTCGCCCACGATGAAGAGGCTGGTGGGACGTCTGCGGGGCAGACCCGCTCGCGACACCGACTAGGACAACAAGCGCCCTCTCCCATTTTCGGATGATTCCGTCAGGCCGCCCGGCGGCCGCGCGGTGCCACCGGCAGCGCTTCGGCAGGCGTGACGACGAGGATATCGTCAAAACCGCCGGCCTCAAGATCGCGGGTCGCGGCCTGGACGTGCTCGTCCTCGGGCTCTGTCGCACCAAGCATGACCACTGTCCCGGGGCCCGCCACGCGCTTGATGCCGCTGGCGTTGGCCTGGCCACATTCCACGACGACGAGGTCGTAGGCGGTCTCGAGCGAACTCAGGATGATGGGAAGGCGGTCGATCGCGCGCATCGCCTTGGCGACGTCGGCCGTACCGGTCGGAATGATGTGGCACTCCGAATAACGATCGGCGTGAATGACTTCCGAGAACTGCGCTTCCGAGCACAGGAGGTTCGTCACGCCCGGCAGGCTGGCGTCCTCCAGCATGGCGAAGGTGGCCACGCCGGAGCGTGTCAGATCCAGGAAAACGACCCGCAGCCCGGCATCGGAGGCTTCGCGTGCGACCATCACCGACGCGGCGACGCCCTCGTCGCCTTCCGGCGAGATGAAGGCCGCACGGGAGACTTCGTTTGCCGCCAGCAGCCGCGCTGCCATGGCGACCGACAGCCCCGCGCCCTCAGCCGGCATCAGGTCGGAATCGAGATCGTCGTCACTGGCCGTGGCCGGCGTCATCACCACGTCCTCGACGCTATCGAAAGTCCGGCCGGGGGCCGCCGCAAGCGCACGGCCGCTGAAGAGTTCACGCATCAGAATGGCAAGAACCGCCAGCATCAGAGCGCCGGCAAAGGAGGCGCCCACGATCGGCACGGGTTTCGGGAAATAGGGCTCCGCCGGCGGCATGGCACGTGCGAAAACGCGGGCATCGACCGGCAGGTAATTGCGTTCGAAGCGCGAGGAAGCCTCGCGGTGGCGGGTGAGATAGGATTCCAGCAATTCGCGCTGTGCGGTTGCCTCGCGCTCGAGCGCGCGCAGTTCGACCTCCTGCTCGTTGGCCTGTGTGGAGGCGGCCTTGAGCTGGTTGAGTTCAGCCGTCAGTTCCTGCTCGCGCCGTTCGGCCGAAGCGCCCTCTCGTTCGAGCGCCTGGAGCACCTTGCGCCCCTCTTCCCTGATCTGCCTATCCAGGTCGGACAGCTGCGAACGCAGCGAGCGAATGCGGGGGTGGTTCTCAAGGAGGGTCGTGGAGAGGTCGGCGATCTCGGTATTGATCTGGACGCGCCGTTCGACAAGGCGCTGCACGAGCGGCGACGACAGGACTTCCGGCATCGCCTCGATCGATCCGCCATTATCGAGCACGGAGCGAACTTCTTCCGCCTTGGCAACGGCGGCGGAACGTTCGGCCCTCACGCGGGAGAGCTCCGTGGAGAGTTCCGACAGCTGCTGGCTGGCGAGCGTCGCATTGTTCTGGCCAAGAAAGAGGTTGGAGCCGGATCGGAATTCGGCGGCACGCTCTTCGGCCACGCGCACCTGCTCGCGCAACTCCTCGATCTCGGGCGCGAGCCAGTCCGTCGCGTCCGCGTTGGCGACGAGCTTCGCTTCCTGCTGGATGCCGAGATAGGCATCGGCGATGGCATTGGGCACGGCGGCGGCAAGCGCGGGCTGCCGCGAGGAGAATTCGATCACGATGACGCGCGACCGCTCGACGCGATAGACCTTCAGCTGTTCGCGAACCGCGTCGATGACCCGCTGCTCGATAGACTGATCGGAGGAGTTCGATGCAAGGCCGAACATGGCCAGGAGACTGCGGAGTGGTGACCTGCTTGGAGCGAACTCTTCGTTGTTCACGAGATCGAGGTCGCGCACGACCGTGCGAAGGATGTCGGATGAAGAGACGAGTTCGACCTGGGAGGTGACCCCCTCCTCGTCGAGAATCGGCCTGTCGGCTTCCGCGGACTGTCCCGGCCTTGTGTAGACCGACTCGCGCGTCTCGATGAGAATACGCGTCGCCGCCTTGTAGTGAGGCGAGGCCAGCATGGAGAAGGCGAGGCCTGCAAAGGCTGCGATCAGGGCAACAGCGACGATGATCTTCCAGCTGCCGACAATGGCTCTCCAGAGTCTGGCAAGGTCGACATCGACGTCGCTTACATTCGGGTTCGTACCCTGCATTTCAATCTACTCCGGTGCAGATGGGTCCGAAAGTAAACGGCCATGGTAACCACGAAGTTAAGGAACGCTGCGCGGGAGCAGTCTCGATTGCGATATTTTGAGGTCCGGTTGGCAGCGCAATTTTACCAGCCATTAACCCTAACGCGGCGATAACGAAGACCGGACAGCCCCTCCCCGCACCGAGGAACAGTTGATCGCCATGAAGAAATCCGTCGCCGCCATTGCACTGCTGGGCATGGCCGCCATCTTGACCGGTTGCGGCAATTACCGGCCTGCGCCCAATGCCTTCCACGAGGCCATCAGCCAGCCCTACATTCTGGATGCCGGCGATCGGGTCCGGATCACCGTGTTCGAACAGGAATCGCTGACCAACGTCTATGCCGTCGACCAGGCAGGCTACATCTCCTTCCCGCTGATCGGCGCCGTGCCCGCGCGCGGGTACACGCTGGAACAGATCGAAGCCTACATGGCGGCCAGACTGAGCGACGGCTTCCTGCGCAATCCCGACATCACCGCCGAGATCGAACGCTACCGTCCCGTCTTCATCATGGGCGAGGTCGGCGCGGCGGGCCAATACACCTACGTGCCGGGCATGACGGTGCAGAAGGCAATCGCTGCAGCAGGCGGGTTCAGCGCCCGCGCCCACCAGGGCAGTGCCGACATCACCCGCGAGATCAACGGTGACATCATGACCGGGCGCGTTCCGATCTCCGACCCGGTGCTGCCCGGCGATACCGTCTTTGTTCGCGAACGGTTGTTCTGACAGGTGTCCACCAGACCGCTTCGCATCGTCCATTGCTTTCGGTCGCCCGTGGGCGGGATCTTCCGGCACGTGCGCGATCTTGTCGAAGCTCATGCCGCCGAGGGACACGAGATCGGGATCGTGTGCGATTCCTCGACGGGCGGCGATCTCGAGGAGCGCTACTTCGACAGCATAGCCCAACGCCTGGCGCTCGGTGTCTACCGGGTGCGCATGCAGCGCCATATCGGCCCCGGTGATCTCGGTGCGGCATGGCGCACCTATGGCGCAATCCGACGCATGGCCCCGGACATCCTGCACGGACACGGTTCCAAGGGCGGCGCCTATGCGCGTGTGTTCGGCACAATGATGCGCACGTCGGGACGGCGCGTGGCCCGCCTCTATTCGCCGCATGGCGGCGTGCTGCACTACGACCGCGACATCACGGGGCGCGGCCTGTTCTTCCTGGAACGCCGCATGGACCGGATGACCGACCACATGGTTTTCGTCTCGCAATACGAAGCAACCATGTTTGCCGAAAAGATCGGCCCGCCCCGCGCGCCGTCGACGATCGTCCATAACGGGTTGCGTGCGCCTGAGTTCGATGACGTCCCGCTGGTCCCACAGGCGGCCGACTTCCTCTATATCGGCATGATGCGCGACCTGAAGGGCCCCGACATCTTCATCGATGCGCTCGCCGAGGCGACCCGAACCGCCGGACGGCCCGTGTCCGCCGTCATGGTCGGGGCCGGCGACGATCTGCCGAAATACCGCGCGCAGGTCGAGCGCCTGGGCCTCTCACCGCAGGTGACTTTCCACGATCCGATGCCGGCCCGGCAGGCTTTCGCGATGGCGCGCAGCATCGTCGTGCCGTCGCGCGCGGAATCCATGCCCTACATCGTTCTCGAAGCGCTGGCGGCGGGCAAGCCGATGGTCGCGACGGCGGTCGGCGGGATACCCGAGATCTTCGTGGGGCGAACCGACCTGCTGATCCGTCCCGACGCCGCGCAGATGGCCGGCCGAATGGTCGAGGTCCTGGCCGACGAGGCCGCCTACGCCGAGCGCATGCCGCCGCGAAGCGAGCTCCGCCAGCGCTTCGGCGCAGACGTGATGGCACGCGAGATCGAGGCCATCTACCGCCAGCACGTCTAGCGGCGAAAGCCCGTCCATCAATGGTTTCTTAGTGGCTTTCGCGTATGCCCAAGGGCAATCTGCGAGAGGCCCATGAACAAGATCGACAAGCCGCACAGCTTCACCGTCGACGCCGTGCGCGCCCACGAGGACAGCGCGCCGCAGCGAGAGCCCGTGGGCAAGCTCAATCCCACCGCCATGCAGATCGCCAGCCAGTACCGGCGCGATACCATGTCCCCGGTGATGGTCAGCGGCACGCTGCGGCTGGTCGAATTCGCGCTGCTGCTTCTGGCGGGTGTCGGCGTCAGCCTTTGGTATGTCGGCGCACCAATGGGACTCAGTTTCCAGTATCTCGTGACGATCTTTCTGGGGGCCGCCATCGCCGTGCTGCTCTTGGAGATCAGCGAAGGATATCAGATGTCCTTCCTGCGCCGTCTCAGGCAAAACCTCGGCAGGGTCGTCCTCATCTGGGCCGGCACGCTGGCGCTGATCGCGCTCGGCGCTTTCTTTCTCAAGATTTCGCAGGATTTTTCGCGTGTCTGGTTCGCCGGATGGTTCGTGACCGGCCTGGCGCTGATGGTCTGCCTGCGCACCGTCATGTCCGCGCTGATCGTGCGCTGGGCGCGCAACGGCACGATGGAACGCCGTGCGGTGATCGTGGGCGGCGGCAAGGCGGCCGAAGGGCTGATCCGCTCGCTGGAGCGGGAACCTACCAACGACATCCGCATATGCGGCATCTTCGACGACCGTGACAACACGCGATCGCCACCGGTGGTGGCCGGCTACCCGAAACTCGGCACGGTCGAGGAACTGATCGAGTTCGCTCGCGTGGCGCGCATCGACATGCTGATCGTCTCGCTGCCAATCTCCGCGCAGGCGCGGGTCCTGTCGATGCTCAAGAAATTGTGGGTGCTGCCGGTCGACATCCGCATGTCGGCGCATTCCAGCGAACTCCGGTTCCGCCCACGGGCCTATTCCTACATCGGCTCGGTGCCGCTGCTCGACATTCTCGACAGGCCGATCAACGACTGGGATTCGGTCGCCAAGCGGGCCTTCGATATCGTCTTCAGCCTGTTGGGAATCATTCTCTTTTCGCCGGTCATGATCGCCACGGCGATCGCCATCAAGCTCGACAGCAAGGGCCCGGTGCTCTTCGTGCAGAAGCGCCATGGCTTCAACAACGAGGAAATCAACGTCTACAAGTTCCGCTCCATGTATGCGGATCAGTGCGATCCCACGGCCAAGCAGGCGGTGACGAAGGGCGATCCGCGGGTCACCCGCGTGGGCCGGTTCATCCGCAAGACCTCGATCGACGAGCTGCCGCAGTTCTTCAATTCGTTGAACGGATCGCTGTCGCTGGTCGGGCCGCGCCCGCACGCCGTGGCCGGCCAGTCGCACAACCGGCTCTATCATGAGGTGGTGGACGGCTACTTCGCCCGCCACAAGGTGAAGCCGGGCGTCACCGGCTGGGCCCAGATCAATGGCTGGCGCGGCGAGATCGACAGCGACGAGAAGATCCGCATGCGCACCGAATATGATCTGCACTACATCGAGAACTGGTCTCTGTGGTTCGACCTGAGCATCCTGTTCCTGACGCCGATCCGGCTTCTGAAATCGGAAAACGCCTATTGAATACCGCCACGCAGACGCTGCCCGCCGATGTCGTCAACGCGAAGCTGATCTCGCTGATCGGCACGGCAGCGGTGTTTTGCGGCGTCTTCCTGTCCGGCTTCGTCATCAACGAGCCCGCGCCTTATGAGCTCTATCTGGCAGGGGTGATCGCCATCGCGTTCCTCTTCGGCCTCAGGATCCCGGCCGCGCTTGCCCCTCTCCTCGCGTTGCTGATGCTGTTCGTAATCGGCGGCATGATCGCCATGACACAAATGGCCGATCTGAGGGATACGCCGCTCTATCTCGCCGTCACCTTCTTCCTGTCGCTGACGGCGGTGTTTTTCGCGGCCATCCTGATTGCCATGCCGGGCCTGTTCCGGATCGTCTTCCTGGCCTGGACGGTGGCGGCCATGGCGACCGGCCTGCTCGGCATTCTGGGCTATTTCGGGCTGACGGGTGGAAGCTTCACCCTCTACGACCGTGCGGCTGGAGCCTTCAAGGATCCCAATGTCTTCGGCCCCTATCTCGTGCTGCCGGCGACCTATCTCTTCCACAGGCTGATGAGCGGCAATCCAGTAAAGATGCCGCTCTATGTCGGCGTGCTTCTTTTCCTGTCGCTGGCCATCCTCCTGTCGTTCTCGCGCGGCGCCTGGGGGCTCTATTTCTTCTCGCTGGCTGCCGTCACCGGTGCCCTCTTTATCCAGAGCACCAGCGGCGCGTTTCGGCTCAGGATCACGGTGATGGCCGTGTTCGCGGCACTTGCCATCGGCATTGCGGCGACCATCGCGCTGCAGATCCCGGCCATCGCGGACCTTTTCGTGCAGCGGGCGCAACTGGTGCAGGAATATGACGGGGCGCGGCTCGGCCGCTTCGCGCGCTATGCCATCGGGTTCGAACTCGCCATGGAGCGTCCGCTGGGGATCGGCGCGCTCGTGTTTGGCCGCATGTATGGCGAGGACACGCACAACATTTGGCTTAAGGCGCTACTGGACTACTCGTGGCTCGGCTTCGCAGCCTATCTGACGCTCATCGTCTGGACCATCGCCGGCGGCTTCAGGATCCTGTTCCGCGACCGGCCGTGGCAGCCTTTCCTTGTCTGCGCCTATGTCGTCTTCATCGGCCATGTGCTCCTGGGCACGGTAATCGATACCAATCACTGGCGGCATTTTTACATATTGCTGGGCATCATCTGGGCCGCCATGGCCCTCGAAGCCCGCCACCAGCGGGCGATGGTGCTGGCCCGGGCGTCAGCCATCTGACTTCCAGCTCGGCTGGGCTGCCGCGATGCCGGCATTGCCGCCCAAGAAAAAGGCCGCCGGTCTCCCGGCGGCCTTCCGATTTGTACTTGCGGGCGCCCCTATTCGGCTGGCGTATCCGACATATCGGCGATCAGCGCCTCGGGGGCATCCTTCGCGGCCTGCTTGCGGCGTTCCTCGATGATGAGGTCGTCGCGCGCTGTGGCGATGCGGCGGATCTGCGCCATCGTGCCGCCGGTACCGGCGGGGATGAGACGGCCCACGATGACGTTTTCCTTCAGACCCTGCAGCGTATCGACCTTGCCGGCCACCGAAGCTTCGGTGAGCACGCGGGTCGTCTCCTGGAAGGAGGCGGCCGAGATGAAGGACGGCGTCTGCAGCGAAGCCTTGGTGATGCCGAGCAGGACGGGCTGACCTTCGGCGGGCTTCTTGCCCTCCTCGACCAGACGATCGTTGATCTGCTGGAACTCCACCTCGTCGACATGGTCGCCCGGGATGTAGGTCGAGTCGCCCTGTGCCGTGATCTCAACCTTCTGCAGCATCTGGCGAACGATCACCTCGATGTGCTTGTCGTTGATGACCACACCCTGCAGACGATAAACCTCCTGAATCTCGTTGACGAGATAGGAAGCCAACGCCTCGACGCCCTTGATGGCAAGGATATCGTGCGGTGCCGGGTTGCCGTCGAGAATGTAGTCGCCCTTCTCGATGGTGTCGCCTTCCTGAAGGTGGAACGGCCTGCCCTTGGGGATCAGGTACTCGACCGGCTCCAAACCCTCATCATGCGGCTCGACGATGATGCGGCGCTTGTTCTTGTAGTCGCGCCCGAAGCGGATCGTGCCGTCGATCTCGGCGATGACGGCGTGATCCTTTGGACGACGTGCTTCGACAAGCTCGGCCACGCGCGGCAGACCACCGGTGATGTCCTTGGTCTTGGCGCTTTCCATCGGCACACGGGCGATAACGTCGCCAGGCGCAACCATGGCACCGGGTTCAACCGACAGGATCGATTCCACCGACAGGAGGAAGCGGGAGTCGTTGCCCTTGGCCATTTTCGACACCTTGCCCTTGTCGTCGAGCACGGTGATGGCCGGCTTGAGGTCGGAACCGCGTGGCGTGGACCGCCAGTCGATGACCTCGCGCTTGGTGATGCCGGTCGACTCGTCGGTCGCCTCCTGCACGGAAATACCCTCGACCAGATCCTCGAAAGCGATCTTGCCGCCCAACTCGGTGAGAATCGGACGCGTGTAGGGATCCCACTCCGCAAGACGCTGGCCACGCTTTACCGTGTCGCCATCATCGACGAAGACGCGGCTACCGTAGGTGAGGCGGTGAACGGCGCGCTCCTTGCCAGCCTCATCCAGGATGACCACAGCCATGTTGCGGCCCATGGCCACGAGGTGGCCGTCGGAGTTGCGCACCACGTTGCGGTTGCGGACGGCAACCGTGCCCTCGTAGGAAGCTTCCAGGAAGGACTGGTCGGCAACCTGCGCTGCGCCGCCCATGTGGAAGGTACGCATGGTGAGCTGGGTACCCGGCTCACCGATCGACTGGGCGGCGATGACGCCGACCGCTTCGCCGATATTGACCGGCGTTCCGCGTGCCAGATCGCGGCCGTAGCAGACCGCACAGACACCAACCCGCACGTCGCAGGTCAGCGCGGAGCGAATGCGCACGGACTGGATGCCGGCACCTTCGATCGCGTCGATGTCACGCTCGTCCATGAGCGTGCCGCCCTTCACGATGACATCGCCCGAAAGCGGGTGGAGGATGTCTTCGAGCGCCGTGCGGCCCAGGATGCGCTGGCCGAGCGAGGCCACGACCTGACCGGCATCGACAATCGGCTGCATGGTGAGGCCGTTCTCGGTGCCGCAATCGGGGATCACGACGATGCAGTCCTGTGCCACGTCGACGAGGCGGCGCGTCAGATAGCCGGAGTTGGCCGTCTTCAGAGCCGTATCGGCGAGGCCCTTGCGGGCGCCGTGGGTCGAGTTGAAGTACTCAAGAACCGTCAGACCTTCCTTGAAGTTCGAGATGATCGGCGTCTCGATGATTTCGCCCGACGGCTTGGCCATGAGGCCGCGCATGCCGGCGAGCTGGCGCATCTGGGTGGGCGAACCACGCGCACCGGAGTGCGACATCATGTAGATCGAGTTCATCGGCTTCTGACGGCCATCCTCATTGAACTCGATGGACTTGATGCGCGCCATCATCTGGTCGGCGACCTTCTCCGAGCACTTGGCCCAGGCATCGACGACCTTGTTGTACTTCTCGCCCTGCGTGATCAGGCCGTCATTGTATTGCTGCTCGTATTCCTTGGCGAGCGCCTCGGTCTCGGCGACCAGGGCAGCCTTGGTGTCCGGGATCAGCATATCGTCCTTGCCGAACGAGATGCCGGCCTTGCACGCACGCGTGAAGCCGAGCGACATGATGCGGTCGCAGAAGATCACGGTCTCCTTCTGACCGCAGTGGCGGTACACGGTGTCGATCATCTTGGAGATGTTCTTCTTGGTCATCTCCTGATTGACGATGTCGAAGGGCACGTTGACGTTTCTCGGCAGGATCTCGCCAATGAGCATGCGGCCGGGCGTCGTGTCATAGATCTTGGAAACCGGCTTGCCATCCTGATCGACGGTCTTGTAGCGACCCTTGATCTTGGCATGCAGCGTAACCGCATTGGATTCCAGCGCATGGTGCAATTCGCCGATGTCGGCGAATGCCATACCCTCGCCCGGCTCGTTCTCGTTGGAGATCGACAGGTAGTAGAGGCCGAGAACCATGTCCTGCGACGGCACGATGATCGGCGCGCCGGAGGCGGGGTGCAGGATGTTGTTGGTCGACATCATGAGCACGCGCGCTTCGAGCTGGGCTTCCAGCGAAAGCGGAACGTGAACAGCCATCTGATCGCCGTCGAAGTCGGCGTTGAAGGCCGTGCAGACGAGCGGGTGCAGCTGGATCGCCTTGCCTTCGATCAGAACAGGCTCAAAAGCCTGGATGCCGAGGCGGTGGAGCGTCGGTGCGCGGTTGAGCAGCACCGGATGCTCTCGGATGACCTCGTCGAGGATATCCCAGACTTCCGGCTTTTCCTTCTCGACCAGCTTCTTGGCCTGCTTGACGGTCGAGGAATATCCCTTGGCGTCGAGACGGGCGTAGATGAAGGGCTTGAAGAGTTCGAGCGCCATCTTCTTGGGCAGGCCGCACTGGTGCAGCTTGAGCTCCGGACCCGTCACGATGACCGAACGACCGGAATAGTCGACGCGCTTGCCGAGCAGGTTCTGACGGAACCGGCCCTGCTTGCCCTTGAGCATGTCGGAGAGCGACTTCAGCGGGCGCTTGTTGGCACCCGTGATGACGCGGCCGCGGCGGCCGTTGTCGAACAGGGCGTCGACCGCCTCCTGAAGCATGCGCTTCTCGTTGCGGATGATAATGCCGGGCGCACGCAGTTCGATCAGCCGCTTGAGGCGGTTGTTGCGGTTGATGACGCGGCGGTAGAGATCGTTGAGATCCGACGTCGCGAAGCGGCCGCCGTCCAGCGGCACCAGCGGGCGCAGGTCGGGCGGGATGACCGGAACGATCTTCATGATCATCCACTCGGGACGGTTGCCCGACTCGATGAAGTTCTCGACGACCTTGAGACGCTTCAGCAGCTTCTTCTGCTTCAGCTCGGACGTGGTCGAAGCCAGGTCCGAACGCAGATCACCGGCGATCTTTTCCAGTTCCATCACGGCCAGGAGGTCGTGAATGGCTTCCGCGCCGATCATGGCGGTGAAGGAATCCTCGCCGAATTCGTCGACGGCCATCATGTACTCTTCCTCGGACAGGAGCTGGTGCTCCTTGAGCGAGGTGAGGCCGGGCTCGGTGACGATGTAGTTCTCGAAGTAGAGGACGCGCTCGATATCCTTGAGCGTCATGTCCAGCAGCGTGCCGATGCGCGAAGGCAGCGACTTCAGGAACCAGATATGCGCGACCGGAGCGGCGAGCTCGATATGGCCCATGCGCTCGCGCCGAACGCGCGACAGCGTGACCTCGACGCCACACTTCTCGCAGATGACGCCCTTGTACTTCATGCGCTTGTACTTGCCGCACAGGCACTCGTAGTCCTTGATCGGTCCGAAGATGCGCGCGCAGAACAAGCCGTCGCGCTCCGGCTTGAAGGTCCGGTAGTTGATCGTCTCCGGCTTCTTGATCTCGCCGAACGACCACGACTGAATCTTCTCAGGGGAAGCCAGCGAAATCCGGATGGAATCGAAGGTCTGCGCCGGCGCCTGAGGGTTGAATAGATTCATGACCTCTTGGTTCATGCCGTTCTCCTTGACGGGGCGTCTGCCCCTTTGTCCTAACGTATCGGGGACCGTTCCGTTCGGTCCCGGCTGCGCCGCGGAAGCTGTCCCGCGGCGCTCCTGTCATTATTCCGCCGCGTCGGGCAGGCGCTGCGGCTCGAGGTCGACTTGCGAATTCAGCAGTTCGACATTGAGACCCAGCGAGCGCATTTCCTTGACGAGAACGTTGAAGCTCTCGGGAATGCCTGCCTCGAAGGTGTCGTCGCCGCGCACGATGGCCTCGTAGACCTTTGTGCGGCCGGCAACGTCATCCGACTTGACGGTGAGCATCTCCTGCAGCGTGTAGGCCGCGCCGTAGGCTTCAAGCGCCCAGACCTCCATCTCGCCGAAGCGCTGACCGCCGAACTGCGCCTTGCCGCCCAGCGGCTGCTGGGTAACGAGCGAGTAGGGTCCGATCGAACGGGCGTGGATCTTGTCGTCGACCAGGTGGTGGAGCTTCAGCATGTAGATGTAGCCCACGGTCACCTGACGATCGAACGATTCGCCCGTGCGTCCGTCAAACAGCGTCACCTGTCCGGTGGTGGACAGACCAGCCATTTCGAGCGCCTCGTTAATGTCGGCCTCGTTGGCACCGTCGAAGACCGGCGTGGCGATCGATACGCCGCGACGCAATTGCTCGCCGAGGCGAACAACCGACTCGTCGTCGAACTCGCGCACCGGCTCGTTGCGGTCATTATCGGGAATGATCGCCTCGAGCTTCTGGCGGACCGGCTTGATGTCGCCGGATTCCTTGTACGCGTCGATCAGTTCGCCGATCTGGCGGCCCATGCCTGCGCAGGCCCAGCCAAGATGCGTCTCCAGGATCTGGCCCACATTCATGCGCGACGGCACGCCAAGCGGATTGAGCACGATGTCGACATGGGTGCCGTCGTCCAGGAAGGGCATGTCCTCGATCGGGACGATGCGGGAAACGACGCCCTTGTTGCCGTGACGGCCGGCCATCTTGTCGCCGGACTGCATCTTGCGCTTCACCGCGACGAAGACCTTGACCATCTTCATGACGCCCGGGGGCATCTCGTCGCCGCGCTGGACCTTTTCGACCTTGTCCATGAAGCGCTGCTCGAGCGCCGACTTGGACTCGTCGTACTGGCCACGCAGCGCTTCCATCTCGCCCTGCGCCTTTTCGTCGTCCAGGGCGAACTGCCACCACTGCGAACGCGGATAGTCGGTCAGCATCTCGGCCGTCAGCTTGGTGCCCTTCTTGAAGCCCTTGGGCCCCGCGATGGCTTCCTTGCCGGCGAGCATGTCGGTCAGGCGCGAGTAGACGTTGCGATCGAGGATCGCCTGCTCGTCGTCCCGATCCTTGGCGAGGCGTTCGATTTCCTCGCGCTCGATCGCCATGGCGCGCTCGTCCTTCTCGACGCCGTGGCGGTTGAACACGCGGACTTCGACGATGGTGCCGAAAGCGCCGGGAGGCATGCGCATGGAGGTGTCGCGAACGTCGGAAGCCTTCTCGCCGAAGATGGCGCGGAGGAGCTTTTCCTCCGGCGTCATCGGGCTTTCGCCCTTCGGCGTGATCTTGCCGACCAGGATGTCGCCCGGCTGCACCTCGGCGCCGACATAAACGATGCCCGCCTCGTCGAGGTTCTTCAGCGCTTCTTCCGAGACGTTCGGAATGTCGCGCGTGATCTCTTCCGGCCCGAGCTTGGTGTCGCGGGCCATGACCTCGAACTCCTCGATGTGGATCGAGGTGAAGATGTCATCGCGCACGATGCGCTCGGAAAGCAGGATCGAATCCTCGTAGTTGTAGCCGTTCCACGGCATGAACGCGACGAGCACGTTGCGGCCGAGCGCCAGATCGCCGAGATCGGTCGACGGACCATCGGCGATGATGTCGCCCTTCTCGATGCGATCGCCCACCTTCACCAGCGGGCGCTGGTTGATACAGGTGTTCTGGTTGGAGCGCTGGAACTTCATCAGGCGATAGATGTCGACGCCCGACTTGCCCGGATCAACATCCTCGGTAGCGCGGATAACGATACGGGTCGCATCGACCTGATCGACCACGCCGGTGCGGCGGGCACCAATGGCAGCACCCGAGTCACGGGCCACGATCGGCTCCATGCCGGTGCCGACGAACGGCGCCTCGGCACGAACCAGCGGCACGGCCTGACGCTGCATGTTGGAGCCCATCAGTGCGCGGTTGGCGTCATCGTTCTCGAGGAACGGGATCAGCGCCGCGGCGACCGAGACGAGCTGCTTGGGCGAGACGTCCATCAGATCGACGTTCTCGCGCGGCGCCATCATCACCTCGCCGGCATGCCGGCAGATGACGAACTCGTCGGTGAACTGGCCCTGCTCGTTCAGCTCGGCGTTGGCCTGCGCGACGTAGTGCTTGGCCTCTTCCATTGCCGACAGATAGACCACGTCGAGGGTGACCTTGCCGTCGATGATCTTGCGGTACGGGCTCTCGATGAAGCCGTACTTGTTCACGCGGGCAAAGGTCGCGAGCGAGTTGATCAGGCCGATGTTCGGGCCCTCCGGCGTCTCAATCGGGCAGATGCGGCCATAGTGAGTGGGATGCACGTCGCGGACTTCGAAGCCGGCGCGCTCGCGGGTCAGACCGCCCGGTCCAAGCGCCGAGAGACGGCGCTTGTGGGTGATCTCCGACAGCGGGTTGGTCTGATCCATGAACTGCGAGAGCTGCGAGGAACCGAAGAACTCGCGCACGGCGGCAGCCGCCGGCTTGGCGTTGATCAGGTCCTGCGGCATCACAGTGTCGATCTCGATCGACGACATGCGTTCCTTGATGGCGCGTTCCATGCGCAGGAGACCCACGCGGTACTGGTTCTCCATCAATTCGCCGACCGAACGCACACGGCGGTTGCCGAGATTGTCGATGTCGTCGATCTCGCCCTTGCCGTCACGCAGTTCGACCAGCGTCTTGACGACGGCGAGGATGTCCTCCTTGCGAAGCACGCGCACGGTGTCCTCGGCATCGAGCTCCAGACGCATGTTCATCTTCACGCGGCCGACGGCCGAGAGATCGTAGCGCTCGGCATCAAAGAACAGCGAATTGAACATCGCCTCGGCGGTGTCGATGGTCGGCGGCTCGCCCGGGCGCATGACCCGGTAGATGTCGAACAGCGCGTCCTGGCGCGACTCATTCTTGTCGGCAGCCAGCGTGTTGCGGATGTAGGCGCCCACATTGACGTGGTCGATGTTGAGGATCTGGATTTCCTGGATGTCGGATGCCAGCAGATCGACCAGATTGCCCTTCTTGGCGCCGGTCTTGGCGTCGACGGTCAGCTCGAGCTCGTCACCGGCCTCGAGATAGATCTCGCCGGTTGCGGGGTTCACGACGTCTTCGGCAATGTAGGCACCGAGGAGATCTTCCTCGGTGGCGCGAATCGCCTTCAGACCCTTCTCGGCCAGCTGCTTGGCCTGTCGCGCGGTGATCTTGCGACCGGCCTCGACGACCATCTCGCCGGTGTCGGCATCGATCAGGTCGACGACGGCCTTCATGCCGCGATAACGCTCCGGTGCGAAGGGGACGCGCCAGTGATCGCCCTCGCGCTTGTAGCTGATCTTCTCGTAGAAGGTCGACAGGATGCCTTCGGGATCCATGCCCAGCGCCATCAGCAGCGAGGTCGCCGGAATCTTGCGGCGGCGATCGATACGGGCGTGGACGATGTCCTTGGAATCGAACTCGATGTCGAGCCAGGAGCCGCGATATGGAATGACGCGGGCAGCAAACAAAAGCTTGCCCGACGAGTGCGACTTGCCCTTGTCGTGGTCGAAGAAGACGCCCGGCGAACGGTGCATCTGCGAGACGATGACGCGCTCGGTGCCGTTGACGATGAAGGTGCCGTTGGACGTCATGAGCGGCATGTCGCCCATGTAGACGTCCTGCTCCTTGATGTCCTTGATCGACTTGGCCTGGGTGTCCTCGTCGATATCGAACACGATCAGGCGCAGCGTCACCTTGAGCGGCGCGGCATAAGTCAGGTCGCGCTGGCGACACTCATCGACGTCGAATTTCGGCGCCTCGAACTCGTACTTGACGAATTCGAGCATCGCCGTACCGGCGAAGTCCGAAATCGGAAATACCGATCTGAATACCGCCTGCAGCCCCTCATCCGCGCGCCCGCCTTCGGGCTCGTCGACCATGAGGAACTGATCATACGATGCCTTTTGCACCTCGATGAGGTTGGGCATCTCCGCAACTTCCGGGATGTTCCCGAAATATTTGCGAACCCTCCTGCGACCATTGAAAGTCTGGGTCTGGGCCATCGTTGCTCCTTGCTGCAATCCTGGGCCGCCGTTGCCGGCCTGCCGCATCCGCCGAACGCCGCGCCACCGCGCGATCCATCAAAAACGGGTAAAAACCCGTTTCCTGAGGGCCGTAATCGGCCGTCAGGAAAGAGGTTTCCCCAACCATAACAAACGGGCCGGCGGGCATTTTTGCGCCCGCCGGTCCGAACGCATTACTTCAACTCGACCTTGGCGCCTGCGCCTTCGAGCTGTGCCTTGATCTTCTCGGCCTCGTCCTTGGACACGGCTTCCTTGACGGCCTTGGGCGCGCCTTCGACCAGATCCTTGGCTTCCTTGAGGCCCAGGCCGGTGATGGCGCGGACTTCCTTGATGACGTTGATCTTCTGCGCGCCGGCTTCGGTCAGCACGACATCGAACTCGGTCTTCTCTTCGACGGCTTCAGCAGCAGCACCACCACCGGCAGCAGCGGCCATGGCGACCGGAGCAGCAGCGGAAACGCCCCACTTCTCTTCGAGCATCTTGGAGAGCTCGGCCGCCTCGATGACGGTCAGGTTGGAAAGGTCGTCTACAATCTTGGCGAGATCAGCCATTTGTCTTTTCCTTTAACGATGGTTCGAACATGTGTTCGGATGGCAGCGAAAAACGGTCTAAGCCGTCTCGTCCTTCTTGGAATAGGCGCCGAAGACGCGCGCAAGCTGAGCTGCGGGCGCGTTGACGACCTGGGCAATCCGGATTGCCGGCGTCGTGATGATGCCGACGATCTTGGCCCGAAGCTCGTCCAGCGACGGCAGGGAGGCGAGAGCCTTCACACCATCGGAATCGAGGTTGGTCTCACCCATCACGCCGCCGAGAATGACCAGCTTGTCATTGCCCTTGGCGAAATCGGATGCGATCTTCGGTGCCACGACCGGGTCCTCCGCGTAGCAAATCAGGGTCTGTCCCTTGAACAGATCCTGGATGCCCTCGGAAGGGGTGCCCTGAAGAGCGATCTTGGCCAGACGGTTCTTCGCGACCTTGACGGTACCGCCCGCCTCACGCATTTTCGAACGAAAGTCGTTCATCTGCGCGACGGTCAGTCCGGCGTAGTGGGCCACGACCACGGAACCGGTGTCCTGGAACACCTCGTTCAGCGACGTGACAAATTCGCGTTTTTCCGCTCTGTCCACTGCCTATCTCCGTTTGACAGCCGCCTGAATGACGGCCGCCGGGTTGCCTTTTGCCGCTCGGGAACAATCCTTGCAGATCCCGAACGACGCTCGAGGATCCTGTCCCCTTCCGCCTTGCTGTCCCGAAGGACAGGCGTCGACAAAAGGCACACACGGTTCGAACCAGGCGCCCGGGCGTGTCCCGGTCGAATGGTTCTGACCCGTCTCATGCAGGCTCGGATCGGATTAAGGTGTGGCCTGGGCCGCACCACCTGCAGTCTCGGACAGGATGATCGGGAGTTTCCTCCCGGTCATCCGGGCCCCGAAAGGCCCGGAATTACAGGCCGGGTTACCCCGGCAAACTTTCAGCCCGCAGCCGAAAGGCTGGACGGGTCGACCTTGATGCCAGGCCCCATCGTCGAGGTGATGGCGACCTTCTGCACATAGATGCCCTTGGCACCCGCTGGCCTGGCCTTGACCACCGCATCGGCAAAAGCGCGGACATTCTCTTCCAGCGCCTTGGCGTCGAACGAGATCTTGCCAACGCCGCCGTGAATGATACCGGCCTTCTCGACGCGGAACTCGACGGCACCGCCCTTGGAGGCCTTGACCGCCGCCGCGACGTCCGGCGTCACGGTGCCAACCTTCGGGTTCGGCATCATGCCGCGCGGGCCGAGCACCTTGCCCAGGCGACCGACCAGCGGCATCATGTCGGGCGTGGCAATGCAGCGGTCGAAGTTGATTTCGCCCTTCTGCACCGTCTCGACCAGATCCTCCGCACCAACGATATCGGCGCCAGCGGCCAGAGCCTCATCGGCCTTGTCGCCGCGCGCGAACACGGCAACACGAACCGTGCGGCCCGTGCCGTTCGGCAGGTTGACGACGCCACGAACCATCTGGTCGGCGTGACGCGGATCGACGCCGAGATTCATGGCGATTTCCAGCGTTTCGTCGAACTTGACGTTGGAGCGCTCCTTCAGCAGGCTGATCGCCTCGGCGAGACCGTACTGCTTGTCGCGGTCGATGCCCTCATGTGCCTTGGTCAGGCGCTTTGCGAGTTTCTTTGCCATCGTATCAGCCCACCACTTCCAGGCCCATGGAGCGGGCGGAGCCCTCGACCATGCGCATTGCCGCCTCAACGTTATTGGCGTTGAGATCCTTCATCTTGGCTTCGGCAATCTCGCGAACCTTGTCGCGGGAGATCTTGCCGGCCGCCGACTTGCCGGGCTCCTTGGAACCCGACTTCAGATTTGCAGCCTTCTTGAGGAAGTAGCTGACGGGCGGGGTCTTCATGGCGAAGGTGAAGGACTTGTCCTGGTAGTAGGTGATGACCACCGGGATCGGAGAGCCCTTTTCGGCTTCCTGCGTCTGCGCGTTGAACGCCTTGCAGAATTCCATGATGTTGATGCCACGCTGACCAAGCGCGGGGCCGATCGGGGGCGACGGCGTCGCCGAGCCCGCGGGCACCTGCAGCTTGAGCTGGCCTGCGATTTTCTTAGCCATTCTTTTTCTGCCTCTTTGTCATGCCGGATGGTCCGGCCTTCGCAGTCGGGTGGTGCGGTGAGGTCGAGCCGGCCAAGCCCGCTTCACCTCCCACCCAGTTCAAGACCCGCAATGCCGCTGGCGGCACGCGGACCACACGGTCAGCCCTTTTCGACCTGACCGAATTCCAGATCCACCGGCACGGCACGGCCGAAGATCGATACCTCGACCTTGAGACGCGCGCGCTCCTCGTCGACTTCCTGCACCGAACCGGAGAAGGATGCGAACGGCCCGTCGGACACACGCACCGCCTCGCCAATCTCGAAGGTAACGGAAGGCTTGGGCCTGTCGACGCCTTCCTGCACCTGGTGCAGGATGCGGTCAGCTTCCGCATCGGTGATCGGCACCGGGCGGGAATCACCCAAAAAGCCGGTAACCTTCGGCGTATTCTTGATCAGGCTGAACACCTCGTCCGTCAAATTCGCCCGCACCAGCACATAGCCGGGGAAGAACTTGCGTTCGGCATCAACCTTGCGGCCGCGGCGCACCTCGACGACCTTTTCGGTCGGGACCACGATCTGCTCGATCTGGTCACTGAGGCCCTTCCGCCTGGCCTGATTCTCAATGTCCTCCGCGACCCTCTTTTCGAAGTTCGAATAGGCGTGGACGATGTACCATCGCGACGTCATTTCAGATGCTCTCCCTTTCCGACCGGTCTAACGCCCGATGCCGAGGATGAACTCCACGACCCACGAGATGATCTGGTCGGACAGGAAAAAGAAAATCGCAGCCAGACACGCAAAAATAAGAACCATGACGCTAGAAATGAGGGTCTCGCGCCGGGTGGGCCAGGTCACCTTCGAGGTTTCCGTCCGCACCTGTTGTAGAAAGACGAATGGATTGGTGGTCTTCGACGCCATATGCCGCTCATTCTTTGTTTTCGGACCGGTCAACCCCAGGCTCATGGCCCACAAGGATGCCGATCTCTTTATCGAAAGCCACGTGGGGTGCGCCGCGAATCGCCTGGATGGTTTCCATACAATTCGGGCGCGTAAGGCTGTATTCCAGCCCCACGCACCGCGTGTCTGTCTGCCCTACATAATTCCGTTTCGTCCGGCACGCAAGTGGCGAATTCCAAACCCTGGTTCATGCCGAAGAGTGGCAGGGGCAGCAGGGCTCGAACCTGCGACCTGCGGTTTTGGAGACCGCCGCTCTACCAACTGAGCTATACCCCTAGCGCTTCCGCGTGATGCTACCTAATCGCTGCAGGCCTGCGCATCAAGCGGTTTCGATGGAGACGAACCCGACAATTCAGGTCCGTCTCCCCGATTCTTGGGTCACCTATTCGGTGATCGAAGCGACGATGCCGGCGCCGCCCGCAAAACGCGTTACCGCGTTTTGCCAATTCCTTAATCGGTTGGTCGCTACGGCATTGTTGTATCCCCGATCACTCAGTGATCGAGGCAACAATCCCTGCACCAACCGTGCGGCCGCCTTCGCGGATAGCGAAGCGCAGCTTCTCTTCCATGGCGATCGGCACGATCAGTTCGACGTCGACCGTCACATTGTCGCCTGGCATCACCATCTCGGTGCCCTCGGGAAGC
>Ga0008836_100539_pt1 | contig 22243 bp, 16 predicted proteins | sample HotLakConsUCCR28_FD_62214 | JGI IMG/M metagenome (GOLD analysis project Ga0008836, IMG submission 62214) | Hypersaline microbial mat communities from Hot Lake, Washington, USA - Hot Lake Consortium UCC-R28 (Hybrid Assembly) ... | reverse complement strand
ATTGTGCTACTCCAAGTGCGTGAATATGCTGAAACATTCTATTCGCTTGCTACTGCACTACCTCAAGTTTGGGGAGGTGCCTGTCCCAGCATAGATTCATACCCTTATTCAGCAACGCCCGTAAAATCAGTCCATGCGCACAAAAAGCGACATCAATTTGCAAACTGCGACATTTAATTCGCGAACGTACAAGAGAATGGAGAATAGGAGATTCGAACTCCTGACCTCTGCGGTGCGATGGTAGATGCCTTAGCTCCAGAGTCTTTATGCCAAGAAAGTTTCAGGTTCTATGGAAAAGGCTTCGATCCAGTTTCGATCTAAAGTTGCTCAATGGTGACCGGAAACTGATTCCTGAAAGACAGGTATTGCGGTCAAGGCTCTCTCTATTATTAAGTCAATGGCTCGTATTGGATGCAGCCTCCTCAGTTTGGGTATTTCACCAAGATCGGCTACGAGAGCGATCGCACACAATACAAACACGATGTTTTCATTACCCTCAAGGGAACACTTCCCCCCAACTTGAGATGTTTCGCGATAGCTGGTGGTTTTAGGATTTATGGAGTGACTCAAGGCTATTGGCGCAGTTGCAGCAGGAATGACGTCGTTAGATGGCAAAGCGCGACGACCGGCATCAGGAGTCGCGATACACTGAGAAAAGCTACGTTCGCTCATAACACCGTACAGAGCAGCCAGAGTAGTCATGGCACTTGCAAGAGATCGATCCACGCAACCAATTTCCCTGAGTTTTGAGGATTTTCTCGCTCAGTATGGCGATGACAGTCGCTATGAACTGATTGATGGAGAACTGTTTGATTTGGAACCGACGGGACCTCATGAGGAAGTGGCGGCGGCGATCGCCCGCTGGCTCAATTACGACATTGTGCAGCAAGGAGTCGATTACTTCATCCCCCACCGCTGCTTAATCAAACCCTTAGCCAATCAGACCGGGTTTCGTCCAGATGTGATCGTTCTAGATCGAGCCGCCCTCCCTCAAGAGCCACTGTGGGCCAGCCAACCCGTTGTCACCCTCGGCAGTACCATCAAATTTGTGGCGGAGGTCGTCAGCGGCAACTGGCAAAACGACTACGCCCGTAAACTCGAAGACTATGCTCTGCTGGGTATCCCAGAATACTGGATTGCAGACTATCAAGGGCTAGGCGGCGAATTTTTCATTGGTCGGCCCAAACAACCCACGTTAACCCTCTGTACCCTGAATTCAGAAGGGCGTTACGATCGGCAATTGCTGCGCGACGATCAGCGCATTACGTCTTCTGTCTTTCCCAACTTGAACCTGACCGCCAAAGCCGTTTTAGGCGTTGGATAAGATTTATCCTCAGCTGCTATGGGTAAATGCCCTATTCAGCATCAACTTCTTCACCGAGCACCCATCCCGAATCGCCTACTGGGTTACTTACAACTCCAATACACAGCTGTGATGCAAACGCGATATGCCAATTGCTTTCAAGCGAACACTTCCCTATGTTCCTCAGGAGCGAAGCTAGGTACGGATGTAGATGGATTAAACATAACGGTGTACTGAGCTGAGGGGCTCAGCCGTCGCATGGCTTTCAACTGGGCATCAGCATCATTGCGCCGCCGAAAGCGGGCTACCGTGCGCCGCTGCATGTCGGGCAGCAGCTGAACAACACACCAGGGATGGAGCAACTGATTATAGGTCGAAGAAACTTCCACCTCGTGGGCAGCGGGAAAAGAGCGCTGCTGGCTATCCAAAGGGCCTTGCCCCTGATCGCTGACAGCCTTAATTTGGCCAGATCTCATGCTCTCCCCGATACTGCCAGCTTTGGGGCTCAACGCCTGCTCGATCTTGCCCAACAGTTCAGAGGCTTCTCGATCCGGAGGATGCAACGTCCAGGCGTTGAACGGCGCAGGTTGAAAGGTCAGCCGATAGACTTTGCTGTTTCTACCGTGAATTAGCCAAACGGCCTGCCGAGGCAGCTTTTGCAGACGGTAAGAGCCTTGCTCTGGTTTTGCTAGTGCCGCTCGGATACGTTTGATATCGGCCACGACCCTTTGCCCTTGGCTCATGTGGTATCCTCCCCCATGCTTTAATGCAGTGCAGTTGATGCCACCTTAGCCAGGGGAGCTTTGCCAAAACAGAGCATGGTGATATTGACAATCTTGGGTTAAGTATGATCGTCTTCGTGCTCGGTAGAGCAGAGGGCTTGCCGCAGGTCTGCCGGGATCTGGTCAAAGTTATCAAGCAGAAAATCCATCAGGGCCAGATGGCGCAGGTCTACAGGAGTGGGGCGGCGATAGCTGCGACCTTTGCGAAACCAGCCCCGCACTGTTGAGACCGACCGGGAGCAGATCGCCGCCATGTCTTCTTGGCTCACCTGCCACTTGGCGTAAAAATGCTGGGGCGTCATGCCCAGTTGACAGTAGCTGTACCGATCAATCAAGTCTTGCTCGCGGGAGGAAAGCGGTCGGGGATTCATTGGGCAGCCTCCTTATCGAGGAGTTCGAGGTCGTCTTCCCAGGCAATATCGGCTCTGATCCAGGCCGCACTGGGCGAACCCGGATCGAGCCAAATTAGGTAACACCATCGCCAGCAGTGATTGTGGGGGGCGTAGCTATAGAACCGGCCAATGACCAACCCCCAATCAGTCGCGTTGCTATGGAGAACCCAGCGAAGGCGATCGCCATAGCCAAAACGGGGACCCTCAACCAACGGAAACGTTACAGGTAGATCAATTCTTTGGGGCGTGAGGTGAAGTTTGCCAAGCAGCTCACTGGAGTGGGCAAAGTCAGCCAAAACTTGCCGAGAGCCTTCTAGGGATAGATCTGGCGCTTGACAGGTAGTACCAGTACCTACGCCCTCATACTGCTCATGGCTAGAGGAAAACGCATTCGACATAAGGCAAAATCACTCCTTATGGAATTGGAGTCAGGATTCAATCCAAGGTGTTAGAGAGTTGCTCTGGAATCAATATAGACAAAATTCGATAATTCGGCAATTCGACAAAGCGAGAATTCTCGAGCGTCGGGAATTGGCCATAAGGCTGGGTAAGATTGTTTGGGAATCCCCTGGGCAAGTGTTAAGCAGATGAGATGGCCAAGAAAAAAAAGACCGAATTGCGCCTTTACATCACCCCCGGTTTGGATAAGTTGCTGAAGACGCTCTCGGGTCTTAGCGATCAACCGGTCAGCAGCATTGTTGAGGACACACTCCGGGAGAGTCTGCCTCACAAATATCAAGAACTGATGGACATCCACAATCTTGGCCTGCTCTTGGAGGATGAGGAGTAGGCTCCGGCAGCGGCAGGCATATCGCTTCAGGTGTTAGTCGGTTAGAGACGGCGATAGTGTTTCCACACCCAACACAACAATTTCCTTCAGATTTTCAGGATCTAGGGAATCCCCGATTGCAGCGGCGCTGGCTCCAGTCTCAAACTCACAGATTTGTTCTTGCATTCCATAGACCGCTTCCGCCTCCAGAATGTCGATGTGGGTAATCGGTATCAGCTGATCGGTCTCACCTGGTTCAGAGACCTTCAGAGCCAGGTAGCAGCCTTCCCGAAAGGTACTTTTCTCGAGTAAGTCCTGAACTCGTTTAGGCACACCGGAACGCCATGCCTCTTGTTTGTTGTCATCGCATGAGAACGCCGTCAGTAAACGCCCTTGACCCACAGCCTCCACAATTCTGTGGACAATGGCTGGGGACTTTAGGTGGGGCGTGACCCAATATTTCTCCAGATCTCGTCTGAGCTCCTGCCAAGGTCTGAGATGGCGTTGACTAAGCCCTACGTCAAAGTAGGCTGGGGCAATGCCGGTGATCTCCTGAATGTCTTGGTTCTTGAGCTGTAACTCTAGAACAGTTGCGTCGGGCAATTCAGGATGGGGGGAGGGCAGGCTCATGAGCCAGTCGCGATCGCGAAACAGGCGGTCGTCCATCAGGTAGTCTTCAATCAGGTCATTCCACAGTTCAACATCGTTGTCTTGGGGTGACTTCGGGATCCAGGTCAGAAGGTCGAGATAGGTTTTCTGGTCAATTGCCTCTTGCGCCCGAGCACTGCACGATTGAATCAGGGCTTCAGACAGTTCACCCGGCTCACCGGCCTCTTCATAGAGAATGCTCTCAACCATGTCTACCAACGACAAGCCATGGAGAGCGTAGAAAAATAGGAGCACCTGCCGCCGCCAGAAGTCGCCCCATTTTGAGAAGCCAGGCTCCATAGACTCAAGCTCCTGGGTGGTTTCAATCTCCATGACAATGAGACCTTTCATGCACTCAAACGGAATCGCCCCTGCTTCCGCAAGAATGGCATTTTGCCCACCCAGGGAAGACAACGGATCCATAATCGCGATAGCCGATTCACAGACTGCCGCTAGCTTTGCGTCGCTGGGTAGGGCATCAAACTGCTCGGTGGCATCGATACACTCAAACGGATCATCAACGTCGATGTCGCGCAGCTCGTCGAATTTCTCAAAGAAGGCTGCCACGAGATTGGCGTACATCCACCGTTCGATTTCATTGGCATAGGGTTGCCCGTGTTTGGCTGGCCACATGTCGAATTCCCCAAAAATACCTGCTGGCAACGTGACGATAGAGCACTCTTTTGCTAAGGGTAGCCAGAAATATCAGGCTGGCGTTCTTGGGCCGCACATAAACGGAGGTCTCACCTAGTGAGACGGAGCTACCAAAGTTTTTTTCTATCGCTATTTCAACATTAGCCGCCTATAGAAGAGAAGAAGGCGCAGTATGCGCTTGTAAGTGTCTATGGGTGGCGGTGGATGGTGAAGTTATCATCATGATTTTGATGAAATGCCTGAATTTTTCCCCGATCGGTCTGGGTAAGCTAAGAAGACTTAAAAAGCTTAACTTTCATAGTGATGTGGTACGTGGCTAGCACAGCGTCTGAATAGTTGGGTTACAGCCACACACCGGCGGAACGATGGAGAAACTGGCATGGCGAGATTTGTTTTAACCCCTATCAATAGCTATGCCACTGCCCTGGAATGCTCTAAGCAACCTGGCTATCAAATCGTTACCCCATCGCGACTGGCTGCTAGGGCACTGCAAGCGCAGCGCCAGGCTCTGCGTCGGTTGGCGATTAAGGCTGTAGAAGCTGAGGGTAAGAAAATCGCCCCTGACCGTACCGCTCAACGGCTATTTCGCCAAGTGGTTCAAGACATTGCGCAGCCGGTAGATGGGCTGGGTACCGCTAGAGCCTGGCTGCCGGGGGTACGATCTCTCCTCCAAAGCAGCTCTAATCTCTCGACCGTGACCGCCACCTCTGGGCGAACCGACAAGCTGCTCGACGTAGCCAGAGCCTATCAAACTGCCCTGGGTGAGCAAGGGTTGATCGATGGGGCAGACCTCTACTGGCAAGCTGCCGAGAGCAAGATGCCCCCCCAGCCGGTGCTGTTCTACGGCTACTTTCAACCTCGCCCTGATGAGCTGGCCTGGATCAATGCCCTGGCCGCTGAGGAAAGTGTGCTGTTTTTGCCGATCGCAGACTCACCGCTATTTGCCGATAGTCAAGCAGCCGTGAACTGGCTGACAGAGCAAGGCTGGCAGGTCATCGGTGAACTGGATACCAGATCCCAGGGTTCTAGCGGGGGTGAGGACGTAGCCGCTAAGTCTGAACAGAACCCTGGGATCTTTGCTATTGGGGAATCGCTCAGCCAAGTTTTCTGCGGGTTCAGAGACCAGGTTTCTAGCGGTGAACTAGGGCAGGGGCAGCAAAATGGGGTGCAGAAACCCGGTCTCTCTGGGGCTACCACTGCCTACGCCTACAGCACCCTGGAAGCGGAGGTGCGGGGGACTCTGGCCCAAGTCAAAGCCCTGCTCAACGACGGCACCCTCGCCCGCGGCATCGCCATTGTCGCCAGAGACGAAGTCACCTACGGCCCCAAGCTAATCGACATCGCCTGGGAATATGGCGTGCCCCTGCGAGCGCTCTACCAAACTCCGCTGCTGAGCACCCGCCTAGGAACCTGGCTAAATCTGCTGGTGGACGTGCTTGATGCCAAATTTCCTTTCGAGGGCACAGCTCGGCTACTCAGCCATGCCCTGGCCAGCAACCCCGATCGTGACTTTTGGGCCACGGCCCGCCGCCAGCATTCCCAGGGCTTTGCTGCCTGGAAAACCCTGGCCCAAGACCACCTTGATCTTGACCTCGATTTGCTGGCTCAGATCAACCAAGCCCGCCGCCGCGACACCTGGGTAGACCTGTGGCAGCGTATTTTAGGCCGGTTTGACCTCCGCCGCCGCTGCGCCCGATGGGCCAGAGAGAGCTTAGCCTTCAACACCTTCCGTAGCGCCCTGGGGGAACTAGCCGAACCCGAAGCTGAGATTCTCAACTGGAGTGACTTTCGACAGGAATTGCGGGACTTGCTAGATAGCTTGACCGTCCCCGCCCAGCCCGGTCGCGGCGGTGTTGAACTGCACAGTCCCCGCTCGGTAGCCGGAGCAAGGTATGCCCACATGTTTGTTGTGGGCATGGCCGAGGGCGTGCTGCCTGCTCCCATCAGCAACGACCCCCTGCTGGATTTCTTTGAACGTCAGCAGCTCCGTCCCCAGGGAGTAATGCTGCCCAGCGCTGCCGAAATGGCTCGGCGGGAGGCGCTGAATATCTACTTTTTGCTGCAAACGGTGACCACTGCCGTGGTCTTTTCCTATCCCCAACTAGAGGGGCGCAAAGAATTCTTGCCCAGCCCCTACCTGGCGCAGTTGGGTCTACAACCCAGTGAACCGCCAACCCCTCCGATCGCAAGCCCGGAAGAACATCGCCGCATTATCCTACGCCACAACTCCCAAACGGATGATCCGGTGCTCTTGGCTGCCGTCCATGCCTACACCGTCGAGCAGGGCCGCGAGAGCAGCGCCGCCGCCAACGAGTACGACGGTGTCATCGGCATTCCCTTCGACTATGGCGACTGGACCTTTAGCGTGTCGCAGTTGCAGAACCTGGGCCAGTGCCCCTTTAAGTGGTTTGCAAACAAACTGCTGAAGCTGGGGCCACCGGAAGAAATCGACGACGACCTCAGTCCCAGCCAGATTGGTCAGCTCTATCACCGGGTGCTGGAGCTGGAGCTGGTGGGGTGGGGAGAGCATCCAGAGCTAGAGATGGCTGATTCAGGGATGCTGCACGAAGCGTTCTCGATCGCAGAATGCGAACTCATTCCCCCCAATCTCCCCGCCTGGACCCTGCGCAGGGAAGAACATTTGCGCATCCTGGCCCTGGCGCTGCAAGACCCCAGCTTTTTGCTCAGCGGAGCAGAGCCGGTTTTGCTGGAGGGCGACTTTGAGGGGAAATGGCACGGCCTGAAGGTACGGGGTCGCATCGACCGGGTTGATCGCACCGACGCGGGGCTGGTGCTAATCGACTACAAAACCGGCAAAAGTCGTCCCACCGGCATTAAAGACCAAACCGGTAAAGCCTGCATCGACCTCCAGTTACCACTCTACCGGGAGGCCGCTGGCCCAGCTCTGTTAGATGAGCCCGTTGCCGACGCCTACTACTATTCGATTCGCGGCAGGCAAAAAATTGCGCTCTCATCGAAGTCACCCCAGCACGAATTGCCCGCCGCCATTGATCGCTGCAAAACCCATTTAGAGGCGGGGCACTATCCGGTTCAGCCTGACACCGAACGTAAAGCCTGTGCCTACTGCGACTTTGATGCCCTGTGTCGCCAGGGCGACCGCCTCAGCCGTAAGGAGATTACCCATGGGACTGACTGAACAGCAAGAACGCGCCGCCTACAGTCCTAAGAGTGTGGCGGTCACGGCAGGGGCAGGCACCGGCAAAACCCACATGCTTTCGGAGCGCTATCGGTACTTTTTGCAGCAGGGATTTTCGCCCCTACAAATTGTGGCGGTCACCTTTACCGAGAAAGCGGCGGCAGAACTGCGATCGCGCATTCGCTCCACCATCACTACATCTATGGGCGATCGCCCCGACCTACTGGCTGAGCTGGAAGCCGCCCAAATCAGCACTTTCCACGCCCTAGCTGCCCGCATCTGCCGCGAGCACTCCACCATCGCCAACGTGCCCCCAGACTTTACCGTACAGGATGAGCTGGAAAGCCCCATCTGGCAGGCGGATGTCTTCGCCGATGCCCTGGCCCAACTACCCAGTCACTTCTACCTGGGTATTCCCTACTCGTTAATGCGAGAGATATTGCAGGCACTGCTAGCCGATCCGCTCACCGCTGCACAGGCGCTGGAGAAAGGCCGCGACGACTGGCTGCCCTGGGTGGAGCGAATTCAACTTCAGGCCCTAGAGGACTTTCTGTCTAATCCTGACTGGCTTAGCAGCAAGCACACCCTGCAAGCCTACACCGCCCCCGGCGACAAGCTGGAAGAGCATCGGTTAGCGGCCCTGGAGGCGATCGCTCTGTTGGGTAAGGGCCATGCCGCCCAGGCGTTAGATATTCTCGATAGCCTGCGAATTAACGTCGGTAGCCAAAAGAACTGGGGTGGCAAAGAGGCTCTGGCGGCGGTAAAAGGTGCGATCTCGACGCTGCGCGACCTGGCCCGAGACGCGATCAAAGCTGGACTGATCGCCCTGGAACCTAACGCCTACGACGACCAGATCGATGCCCTGCTACCCAACCTGCGCGGAGCCTTTGCCTGGGTGCGCGACTTCCTGCAAAAGGTCAAGTACCAGCAGCGGATTCTGGACTTCAACGACCTGGAAGTTCACGCCCTGCAAGCCCTGGCCGACCCAGCGGTGCAGGACTACTACGCCCAGCGCTGGCAAGTGTTTTTGATCGACGAATTTCAAGACACCAACCCCATCCAGGGGCAGCTGCTCGAAACGCTTACCGCCAACGCCACCCTCACCATCGTCGGCGATCCCAAACAGTCTATTTACAGCTTTCGGCGGGCGGATGTGCGGGTGTTCGAGGCATGGCAGAGCCGCATTCACCCCAGCAACGATCTGGTGGAACTCAGTCTCAGCTTTCGCACCCACCAGGCCCTGATCGCCCAAATCAACCGGGTGTTTGCCCCCGTTTTGGCCGATCTGCATCAGCCCCTCGATGCCCGCCGCCAGGAAATCCTGGTGCCAACCCCAGAAATCCAGCTTTACACCGTGACGGTGGATGAAGAATATCAGAAAGACAAGGGCATCGATACCAATGCTGATGCCTGCCGCCGAGTGGAAGCCCACAAAATTGCCAACCTGGTGGAAGACATGCTGTCGGCCAAGCTGCAAGTCCACGACAAGCCCAGTGGGCAATTGCGGGAGATTCAGCCCAAAGACATCGCCATTTTGTCGCGCACCTGGGGACCGCTGGAGCTGTACGGCAATGCGATCGCCGCTCGCGACATCCCTATCTTGCAGGCCGGGGGTGGCAACCTGCTGGATACCCGCGAAGCCAAGGATGCCGGAGCCCTGCTACAGTTTCTGGCTGACCCCACCGATAGTTTGGCCCTAGCGGCGGTGCTGCGCAGTCCTTTCTTTGCGGTCAGCGATACCACCCTCTACACTTTTGCCCAAACCCTGCCAAAGAAAACGGGTTGGTGGAAGTACCTTCGAGACAGTGCTGACCCAGACCTGAGCCGCGCCAGAGACATCTTGGGAGAACTGCTAATTGCCCGCCGCACTGAAGCCCCAACCCGGCTGCTGCAACTGGGCGATCGCCTCACCGGCTACACCGCAGTAATCGCCAACCTGCCTGCTGCCGATCGCCGCTTGGCCGACTGGCAGGGCTTTGGGGAACTGGTGCGATCGCTGGAATCGGGCAGCTTTGACGTGCTGGCCGTCATCCGTCGACTCCAGCGGTTGCAGTCTGCCGAGGTCGAGGTGCCCCGCCCCGCCCTGGCCGGAGGCAATGCCGTCAGCCTGATGACTATCCACGGCTCCAAGGGGCTGGAGTGGCCGGTGGTGATCGTGCCCGACCTGGCCCGTCAGTCGCCCCCCGACTCGCCCCTGGTACGCTTTGATCCAGACCTGGGGGTGGCCCTCAAGCTGGAGGATGAGGACGGCGAACGGCAAAAGTCGGCCCTCTATACCCTGCTGGAGCAGCGCAAAAAAGCCGCTGACAGCGAGGAGAGTAAGCGGGTGCTCTATGTGGCGCTGACTCGGGCGCGCGATCGCCTCATCCTTACCGCAGCTAAAGCCGCTGGCGGTGGCCTCGATATTTTGCAGCCTGGGCTAGAGGGTTTGATTACTCCTGCTTCTATACCCTTTGCGCCAGCCCTAGCCCAGCCCGTCGCCCCGGTGGCCCCTACCATTCCACCCCTGCCCGAGCAGATTATGCTCTACCCTGCCAGGGCGGGCTTTGCCGAACTGCCCGTCACAGCACTGAGCGACTACGCCATCTGTCCCCTACGGTTTAAGTTTCGCCATGTGGATGGGCACCCCGGCTACACCAGCGGCAATGGCACTTCCAATTTGGGAATGGAGCTAGGAAAACTCACCCATAAGGCCCTGGAACTCGGCATTGACCAGGCCGAAACTTTGGCCACCTACGCCCCCCTCCTACCGCTAACCGCCGTCGAAGAAGCGTTGAACCTGGCTCAAGCCTTCCATCACTCCCCGGTCTATGCCGCCCATCGGGCGGGTGCGACCCATTGGGAACACCCGGTTTCACTCACCGTGGGCGACCTAGCCCTCAACGGCGTGGTGGATTTGGTAGGTGAGGATTTTGTGCTTGATTTCAAGACTGACCAAACCATGCACCCAGAGCACCACCAGTTTCAGCTCTGGGCCTACAGCCGCGCCATGGGCAAACCCAACGCCTACCTGGCTTACCTACGCCATGATCATCTGCACCCTTTTGAGGCTGGAGCTTTACAAGACTTCGACCACCAAGCCAAGGCCCTAGTAAGCAAACTGATGAGCGGTGATCTTACCCCCAAGGCAGCACACCACAATTGTGGGATCTGTCCTTATGGAGAAATTTGTAGTGAGGCGCTTGATCCCGGTGTGGTGTCAGGGTGACCAACTTTCAACAGTGCTCCCCTACGCTACGAGCGGTTTATCGTATCTGATCGGCCTATAGCCAGCGGCGTTTTGCACGTAAAACCGTAGTTTGTCGATCACCTTGGCAAAGGCCAGAAGGTTGCAGGAGTCGTTTCAAGGAACCGCGTAAATGAAGGAGCCCTATAGCCCAAACAAGCCCCTGATAAGCGGCCAGGCCTGCTTGATGAACAAGCCCATCTGCACTGAGCCCGAAACAGCGGCAATGTTGTTAAGCAGAGTCATAGATTGTTTGGCCACCTTTTTCATCGCAGAATCTTGGGGGTTTTGGGCGGCTTGGGCAAGTGCCTGCAATTGCTCTAGGGCAACGGCTCTGCTGGCTTCGGAGAGTTGGCTCTCGCGTTGAATCGAATCTTGAATTTGGCTAAGCAGTTCTCTTATGTCGGGTTGGCCAGGGACAGCGGGGGGCAGTTGGTTAATCTGGTTGCTGACTTGGCCGTTGATGGCTCCAAAGTTGATGGTAGCCCCGGAGATATTGCCTGTAATGTCCAGGTTGTTGCTGTTGTCGATCATATTGTTACTCCCTGCAATGGCAGTAATGGGGCGCTGGGCTTGTAGCTTAAGGATTTCGTAGAGATCAGCACTTTTTTGGTGATAAATTTGAATCTCTCTGTCTTTTGCCTGGAACTGAGTCTTGTATTCTTGCTCTACGACTTTTCGGGCTTTTTGGTAGCCCTGCATAAAACTGCGATGGATGGCTTCTTTATCGGCATTGGGGGCCGCCTGAAGCTTGACAACAACAACACCATCGCCTTTATTTTCAATGGCTTGAATGGCCAGTTGGGCATCCCCATACTCGACCTGTACCTGGTTAAGGGTTTGGAGAAACGCTTTCCACTCGACGCCGTCGCGAAAGATGAGGTCGATGGTGTCAAGTACTTCTTGAAAGAGTTTGCTGAATTCGCCGGGAGCAAAGCTGCCGCTGCTGGGGCGTCGCTCTTGCTGATTGCGGAGTAAAAAAACGTATTCGCAAATGACCCCCTCAAGATTGGTGGTGCTGTCGATGTTCCATGCCTCTAAGGTGGCTCCGGTGAGGATGGTTTGGCGAAAGTTGGTGCCGAGGGATTGGGTTTTGGTGAGGTTTGCCCATTCTAAATTTGCACCTTCTAAAGTGGCTTGGCTGAGATCGGCTTCGGTGAAGTCGGCATCGGCTAAGTCAGCGCCAGCCAGGTATGCGCCTTTGAGGTTGAGGGCAATGTAAGACTGACCGTTGCCGCGCAGCTTGACGAGTAGGTTTTGCACCGAAAAGTTGGCCAGAATGGTTTTACCCAGGCGCGATAGATTGACTTTTTTGGAAAGGTGAATGTTGGTTCTGTTTAAATCGGCCTGATACAGGTGGGTGCTCTTGAGAATGGCCTCTTGAAATGATGCATCGGTTAAGTTTGCTTCCACAAAATTGGTGCCGCCCCAGGAGCCAAACCAAACTGAAATATTGCGGATCAGACTATCTCTAGAATCTCCTGACAATGCGCGTCTCGCTATCAAAAAATCGATTACAGTATTTCCAAGAATGCCGATGACTGTAATAGCAATAACGATTACCCGATTGTCAGCGACAGCGCCAGCGACATCGACAGCGCCAGCGCCAGCGACAGCGAAACCGACAACGACAGCGAAAGCGAAAGCGACAACGACAGCGCCAGCGACAGCGAAACCGACAGCGACAGCGAAAGCGACAGCGCCAGCGACAGCGCCAGCGACAGCGAAACCGACAGCGACAGCGAAACCGACAGCGACAGCGCCACCAGTAACGACAAAGACAGCGAAACCGATAGCCAAAGCTCCTAGAACTATGCCCAGTGAGGCTAAAACGCCTCTGATGTAGATAACCCCCAAAAAGACCAGAGAAAGCACAATTCCAAAAATGCCGGATACAACATCTCCGGTTAATGTGCCAGTTGTCCCACCAGAGGGCTCAACAATAGATGCGGCCAAAACCGCCCAACATACTACTACCAAAAAACTGGCCAGGGCGGATAACGCAAAGGCAATCAACAGTTGCGGCACTAGCCAGCGGCGTTGGATACCGGCTTTAGCCGCGACAAACTGGGTGCCTACTAAATTTGCTTTGCTAAAATTGGTGCCGCGTATATCGGTGCGGCTGAGGTCTGCCCCGCTGAGGTTAATGCCTTTTAAGTTCATGCCTTGCAGCGATTCGCCGCTGAGGTTGACTCCCGAGAAGTTGCGTTCTCCGGCGCTGTAGCGGCGCTGTAGGTCTTTGGCGGTAAGCTTATCCATTTTGGATTTTGGATTGGCGATTTTGGGTGGGGGCGGCCTGTGGGGGCGAGGTAGGGGGGTCTACCCGCGAAAGGCAAAGGCTGAGAGATCACTTAGGTAAGCCTACAAGTCCTCAGCCCAAATTCCGGTAACATTTCGGCAAAAATCACGGTTTAGAAACCGAAGTTCTGAGGTTGTACCATCGGTCCTTTGCCTACCCACAGAAGAAACCTAGTTTCTGCGGTAGGTGGGTTGCTGGAAGCATCCGAATGGCTCAAATTCCTTCGGCCTACGTTCACATTTTTAGATTTGATCGCTAGTCCATCAGAATTTACCGGGCCGCAGGGGGCTGAGGGACTGGGGTGGCTTGCTGTTGCCGATGCTGCAAAAACTCCGCGAAGGTTTGTACCTCCGCCAGCAAAGTCTCCGGCATTTCATCCAGCAGACGAAACAGGTCACCTTTCACCGCACTGGGGCGATGCAAAAGATTCATTTGGGTCGCTTTCACCACCTCTACCCCCAAGGTCTCGCGAAACGCCTTGGCGTTCTCATGGGTAGCCCTCACCAACCCTGCCCCATCCTCCAATCTCACCCAGTCACCAAACAGCTCCACCAAAAAAAGCTTCACTCGGCTCCAGCACCTCAACAAGGGTGCCAATCGTGCCCACCGGGCCATCTCTAGCGGCTTCAGAACATTGCTCATCTCCCCGCTGAGGGGGATAGCTTCCACCAGTTGAACTTGATCAAACAGTTCAAATTGCTCCATTAATTCTCCCCAGTCTTCTCAGTTGTGCATTGGACTGGCATCGTAACCCCGTTACACCTCAGCCTATTTGCTCCGTCTCAGTCTACCGCCAGGTTCATGGCCCACACCCTCAGAAACACTGACCAAGATTGATTGCCCGTGATATTGCGGATACCAACTGGGAAGCCTGAATAGAGAATCAGGCAACTCCGCCTCACCATTCAAGATTTCCCATGGCTTCATCCTTTACCTGGCTCGACTACTCCGAGCAAGACCGACGCAAAATGCTCGATGTCATCAGCCTCTTCCGCGAACAGACCACCCGCGACGAGCTGGGCATTGGGGCCATCCGCGACGCCTTCGCGAATCTGTTCTTTCCGGGCGTTAGCACCATCCAAACCCGTGCCCGCTACTTTCTCTTCATCCCCTGGATCTATCAAGACCTGATCAACCGCAAGACCACCGTTCAGCAGGTCGATAGTAAACTCCGCCAGCAAGAAGTCGCCCTCATCAACATCCTGGCCGAAAGCACCGATAACGATGGCACCATCGGCAAAGTATCCAGGGCCGCGCTCAAACGCTTACCCAGCAGCATCTACTGGTATGGCTTGGGCAGCTGGGGCATCTACCGCTATGGGGGCTCTCAGCAAGAGTATCACCAGGCCTTTGACCGACTAAATCGCTCTAGCCGCCGCACCCAGCAAAACGACGATGGTGACATTCTGGGCCTGCACAGTAACGAGTGGGATCCCCATTTGCCCCAGGCTCCGGCAGGCTTCCCCGCTAGCGCTTCCTTTCGCCTTACAGCAGCAGAAGCTGAATACTTGGCCGATCGCATCGCCCAACGGCACCCCAGGTCATTGTTAGCCCACCTCGTGCGTCAATCAGAACCGTCAAAGTCTCGCTTTCCCTGGCAGCACCCAGCCGTAGAGAGCTTTTCCCCTGACCTGCAAGAGCAGCTGCTTCACGCCCAGAACTTCTCAGAGCTGATCCATGGGGCGGCCTTGCTCTACAACCTCATGCTGGCCGAGGCCAAACCGAACGCGACCTTAGCTGAGGCCTATAGAGGTGACCTACAGCAGTGGGTGACCCGCCTGAGCGCCCGAGCTGAAGCCTTACAAGGGTGGGAGCGGCAAGCTTTCTGGCGGTTGGTCAATCAACAGGCTGGGCTGGTAAGCTTCAGAACCCAAACCTTTGTCAACCAATGGTTTGACCTCGCCCTTGAACCTGTCAGCGCTTTCTCCATGGCTGACAATGCCGCTGCCAGAGCCCTGATCTACGACCGAGAAGCTGCCCTCAAGGGCAAACAGGCCAGACTAGATAACTCCCGTGCTCTAGAGCTGTGGCTGGGGGACTCAGGCGTTTTTCAGCTCAACTTTCGGTGGCCCACAGTTAGCAGAATCCTAAACGATATTCTCACTGGCCTAGCCCAACAGGAGGCTGATTATGATGTTGCAGCCTAGCGATCGCGCCCACCTGTTTGAGTCTCTGCGGCCCCCCGAAGACTACTCCCTTGACTGCGCCATCGGCACCACCTTTACCCTAGACCTGCTTACCCTACTGACGGCACCCCTCGCCTTCACCTCCTTCGACTGGGCCAACGAAGAGGGCAGCCTGGTGCAACGGCCCCAGGCACTGCTAGCCACCATGCAGCAGTATGCCAACCGCATTAGCCTCTTTTGTCAAACCGGCAAAATTGCCCTTCCGAAAGAAGCGAGTCAGCTCTTCAGTTATTTAGAAGAGTCAGTGATTGAGGTCGATGCCCCCAAAGCCGGTGGCCTATTTCACCCCAAAGTTTGGATTCTACGGTTCACGGCTCCCAAACAGCCCGTCTGCTATCGGCTGCTCTGCCTAAGCCGTAACCTCACCTTTGATCGCGCCTGGGATACCATCCTGCGGCTGGATGGTGAACTTACCAATGGCGCAATCCCAGCCAACCAACCTCTCAGCGATTTTGTTCGCCGGTTGCCAGAGCTAGCGCACTATGGCACCGTGCCTCACCATACCCAACAGGCCGTTGACCTTATCCAGCAAGAGATTCAAAGGGTTGCCTTTGAGTTGCCCCTTGGGTTTCAGCAGCTGAGTTTTCATCCCATAGGTGTTGGTGAAGCCAGCTCTTCCCCGATATCAGGCCCCATTGATCGCCTGCTGATCGTGTCTCCCTTTGTGTCGGATGATGCACTGAATCGGTTGGGCAAGCTGGGCCGCCGCAACGTTTTGATTTCTCGCCCAGACTCCCTAGCGCCTCTGCAGCCAGATGCACTCGACCGATTTGATCAGCTGTTTCAGCTCTGCCCTGGGGCCAACCCAGAAGATGGCGACGTTGACGCCGACTCAGAGGTCTCTGAGCTGGCTCCTTTGGTGGGGCTGCACGCCAAGCTGTATGTGGCAGACGCAGGCAAAACCACCCGCATTTGGACAGGCTCAGCCAATGCCACCCAAGCTGGATTCTTTAGCAATGTGGAGTTCTTGGTGGAGCTGATTGGCCCCAAGGCCACCTTTGGCATCGATACGCTGCTGGCTGAGCCCAAAGACAACGAGGTGAACTTGAGGAGTTTACTAGAACCCTTTAGACCACCCGATGTACCCGACCCTGTCGTTATAGATGAGTGGCTAGAGCTAGCAGAGGCCTTTCAGCAACAGGTGTTTAAATGCCAACTGCGGGCTGTGGTCTCGCCCCTGAAGGATAATTCAGACCAGTATCGTCTAGAGCTTTCTGGTCGAGGCCAGGAGACGATCCAGATTCCTCCAGATATTCAGGTGAACTGCTATCCCCTGAATAATCGAAACTTGGCTGTTCTGCTCAGCAACCCTGTTGGTTCAGTGATTACGTTTGCGCCAATGACTTGTGTAGCGCTGACCTCATTCATTGCCTTTGAGCTTCGTAGCCAGGACGGCAAACGACGGCTGGGGTCGTTTGTGATAAATGTACCGGTCGAAGGAATGCCTGAAAACCGGCGGCAGCAGATTTTACGATCACTCCTCAACAACAAAACCCAGGTGCTGCGGCTGCTGATGTTTTTGCTGGCCGATACCAAAGCCGACGCCAGAGACTTGGCCCAGGCCATGGGCATCGGCGGCGCGACCACACTTGCCGGGGAGGGTGGCCCGTCCAGCGATACGGCCCATTTACCACAATTCCCCCTATTCGAGTCTCTGATCAAGGCCCTAAACCGCAATCCATCCCAGCTTGATCGCATCCATAGCCTGGTCAAAGACCTGCGCCAGTTCCACGAAGACGAGACTATGCTGCCAGACAACTTCGAGGAAATTTGGGACCCCATCTACGCCGTGCGGCAAACCCTAGACTCATGACCCATCAGACCCGCCCGAACCCTCAGACTGTACTGGATGGCCTCAAAGACTTTCAGTGCCGCACCGTTGACTATGCTTTTCAGCGGCTATACACCGGCTCCAATCCCACCAATCGCTTCTTAATTGCCGATGAAGTGGGGTTGGGAAAAACCCTCGTGGCCCGTGGTCTGATTGCCAAAGCCATCGATCATCTTTGGGATAAGGTGGACCGCATTGATATTATCTACATCTGCTCTAATGCCGAGATCGCCCGCCAGAATATTCAACGGCTAAACATCACCGGCACTAGGGACTTTAGTCTTGCTTCGCGCATTACTCTGTTGCCTTTACAACTGCACGGCTTGAAGCAGAACCGGATTAACTTTGTCTCGTTTACCCCAGGCACCTCCTTCGATATGAAGTCCAGCCTGGGCATGGCCGAGGAGCGGATTTTGCTGCACCAGTTGTTGGACAACGTTTGGCATTTTGGAGATAAAGCCGCTCCCCTCAATATTTTTCAGGGTACGTCTGGAAAAGATAAGTTCAGGGGACACGTAGACTGGTTTCATCGATATCGTGCTATCGATGAAACTCTCGCTGCCGCTTTTCACAATCGCCTTAAGCAGCAAATTCACGACGATAGGGCTACAGGTAAACCAGATTTACACACTCGATTCGACGAATTGTGCGATCGCTTCCACCGCTTTAGAGAGCATATCCCCGAAGAGGATCGCCGCCTCCGTAATCAATTTGTGGGCGACCTCAGAGCCTTGCTGGCGCGGGCTTGCATTTCGGCTCTAGAGCCTGATCTAATTATCCTCGACGAATTTCAGCGGTTCAAGCATCTGCTGAATGCCGAGGAAACTAACGAGGTTAGCCAGTTGGCCCATGAACTCTTTAGCTACCAGGCCGAGGACAGCTCTGTAAAGGTCGTGTTACTCTCCGCCACGCCCTACAAGATGTACACCATGGCCCACGAACAGGCTACCGATAACCACTACACCGACTTTCTCCAAACCATTCGCTTTCTCAAATCTCATGCAGACCAGTCTGGGTACTTTGAAGCGCTTTTGGGCCAGTATCGTCGGGAGCTATTAGCGCTTAAGGACGGCAACTTAGAGAAGCTCAAAACGCTGAAGTCAAAGCTAGAACATGACCTGCGCCAGGTGATGGCTCGCACCGAGCGCCTTTCAGCCTCGGCAGACCGAGATGGCATGTTGGCCGAAATCCCCTCTACCAACACCAAGCTAGAAACCGACGATGTTTTGGCCTACCTGGCCCTTCAGCAGATTGGAGAACTCTTGGGTCAGCACGACACCCTAGAGTATTGGAAGTCGGCCCCCTACCTGCTGAACTTCATGGAGAACTACGAAATCAAGCGAGCATTTGGTCGTGCGATCGCAGGTTCAGAGCATACAGCGAAGCTGTTACAGACCCTAAGCACCCATCCTGAGTTAACTCTGTCGTCGTCAGAGCTAGAGACTTACCAAAAAATTGATCCCTGCAATGCTCGTCTGCGAGGATTGATAGCCGACATGGTGGATAACGGGGCTTGGCGACTGCTCTGGCTACCCCCATCTTTGCCCTACTATGACCTGGCAGGCCCCTTCAGCAACCCAGATCTAGCGCGATTGACCAAGCGGCTGGTCTTTTCCTCCTGGCAGGTGGTGCCCAAGGTCATTGCCACCCTACTGAGCTACGAGGCCGAGCGGCAGATGATTTCTGCTTTTGAGGAGGCTCCTGAAAATTCTTCAGAAGCCCGCAAACGGCGGCGGCCCCTACTGCGGTTTGGCAAAGCCAACAATCGCCTGACCGGGATGCCCGTCCTAGGCTTGCTCTATCCCAGTACGGTGTTGGCCAGAGAATGTGACCCGCTTACCTTTGCCCTGCAATCCTCTAACCGACCCTCGCAGCAGGCGCTTTTGGCACACACCCAGCAAACCATCACCCGGCTTCTGGATTCCCTCAAGACGACATTCAACATTCAGGTTCCAGAGTCTGGCCCAGAGGATGAAACCTGGTACTGGGCTGCGCCGCTTCTGCTGGACTGGCATCGAGACCCGGCAGCGACCCAAGCCTGGTTTGGCCAAGCTGATTTGGTTGGTAAATGGAAAGGCCGCCAAGACGCTGGTGCCGACGAACAGCCCGAGGGAGAGTCTCTGTGGGCCGAGCACGTTCACCATGCCCAACAGGTGCAAGGCTTCGTCGCCGATTTAGGTCGTCCGCCTGCTGATCTGGCAGTGGTGATGGCTCAAGTGGCGATCGCTAGCCCTGCCATCACCGCCCTTCGTTCCCTGATGCGCGTCATCGGCCAGAGCGAGTCGCTGACCAACGTCCAAATCCGCAATAAGGCGGCTGAGCTGGCCTGGTCATTTCGCAGTCTCTTCAATCAGCCTGAGGTCACCACCCTGCTGCGGGGCATGAACCGCCAGGAACCCTACTGGCGCAGAGCATTGGAATACTGCCTGGATGGTGGCCTGCAATCGGTCTTGGATGAATACATGCACATTTTGCTGGAGTCCTCTGGTCTGCTGGAAGCCTCCGCAGAAGAGATCGCCGCCCAGCTCACCGATACCATCAGCGAAGCGCTCAGCCTGCGCACCTCAGTAATGTCGGTGGACGAGGTGCGGCTACTTCCCAACCAGATTGAGCTGGCTTCAGAAGGCTGCTACAAAATGCGAGGCCACTTTTCCCTACGATTTGGCGATAATCCTTCCGATAGCGATCGTGTCCTCAACCGTTCAGAGCATGTGCGCGACGCCTTCAATTCCCCCTTCCGCCCCTTTGTGCTAGCGACCACCTCTATTGGTCAAGAAGGGCTCGACTTTCATCCCTACTGCCATGCAATTGTCCACTGGAACCTGCCTACCAACCCGGTTGATTTAGAACAACGAGAGGGTCGCATTCACCGCTACAAAGGTCACGCCATCCGCAAAAACTTGGCCCAAAAGTACAGCACACGGGTCGTTAACCAGCCCAACAAAAATCCTTGGGATAGTTTGTTTGCCGCTGCCGTGAGCGATCGCCCCAAAGACGCATCAGACCTAATCCCCTTCTGGATCTATCCCCTAGAAGGCGGCGCTAAAATTGAACGCCACATCCCCAACTACCCCCTCAGTCGGGACGGGGAACGCCTAGATGCTCTGAAGCGCTCTTTGGCTGTCTATCGCATGGTTTTTGGACAGAACAGACAAGAAGACTTAGTGGCTTATTTGCTGAACTACCTGTCACCTGCCGACATTGAGCAGGTGACTGAGGAGTTACGCATTAATTTGGAGCCACCAGGTCTTGTAGATATGGCTTCGAGAATAGATGGGTGAAAATTTTCAGCCATAGTACGTCAATTTAGAATTACTCCATTGGTTCGTCTCGCCGCCGTTTGGTTGTCCGCCAGGTCTTTTTGGAGCTCTCGCCGAATCAGAGCAAACCGCTGTACATCCGCTGCTGTCAGCCAAGACTCAATCTCATAGAACGTCTGCCCGTTTTCTCGCTGAGTGCGCAGCGTGAGAATAGTCTCCGGCAGGTGGTGAGCATCTCCCTTGAATTCAATATTCAGATTCTGGCCACTTTCGGCGATGGTGTAGAAGCGCTTTCCCTCAAAAACTCGCTGTCCCCGAGGCTGGTCTCGGCAAAACCGCTCCAACAGCAGCACAGCAGTACCGGCAATCTGTTCCTGGGTCTTGCGGTCAACCGGTATAGGTTCTCTAGCTTTAGGCGATTTCACGTCAGGTCATTGATGAAGGGATTGAGCCCTGCCATGATGGCCGCGTCGTCTCCTAAGAACACTCGCAATTGCTCATCGGCGGGACTATCAGCGGGTAGAGCCTGATCTGGGAAAAGTTCGGTTTTGCCGGGTTCCACTGTTTTCAATGAGACAGAATCAGTGCTGTATTCTTTGGGACCTGCAGGATACGGCCATGAATCAAGGCGAGGCGGTCCAGATAAAACGTCCGGGGGCAGCAACTCTGGAAAAAATTGCTCCTTGATTTCTGCAATCTGAGTCGTTAGCTGTCGAATCGATCGCATCGCCTGCCGCCGGACCTCATCATCAGGAACATCCATTGCTGCCATCGCAAAGGGACCATAAAATCCATTTAGCGCCGATCGCGTGCGAGCATGAAGGTCATGACGCGATCGCCCGCGACAGTAATCGATGACGGCCACATCCAACTCATCCTGGCTGGAGTACTGAATTCGGGCTTTGGTTCTGAATGCGTGGGTCATGTTTTCAAGTCCTTGCCTTTAATAAGGTGCTTGAGGCGATCGCTAACGCGATTGAGCGGGTGCGGTGCTGTACATGAATGTTTTGAACAGGCCATAGACATCTGCCCACCGAACGCTGGTAATCAAATCGGGCTCTGCTGTTCCCTCCTGCCCCCGGAGCACATCCGTCATTTCCGGCTTTAAGGTCTCAGCCCAGGTAATCTGCTGAGTGAGTCCCCGCTGGTCAAAAAATTGCTCTAACTCTGTACGGATGAAATAGGCCGCTCCTCCACCTACAATCACGTCCACTTCAGAAGCGGGCAACCACTCCACTAAAAACTGATTGACTCGCTCTAGGTAAAACTCGCGAGCATAGATGCAGGCTTGAGTCAGATCGAGGGCTTCCTGCCGTCCAGGAATCTGAAACGTTTCATGGCCCTGAAGAATCGCCTCAAGCAAAGCTGGATCATCGGGAGCGACGCCGGGCAGTGCAGTCGCACATTGCTTCAGGTACTCCACAAATCCGGGTCCTTGGGAAGTGCTGTTGGTTTCCTGGGGAGTACTGCCCTTCTCAAAAGTGAGGATGGAGAGATTGCGGTGACCAAACATGAGGACGACAACGGTGCGATCGCGAATACTGACACCCGATTTAGCCAACTGCAATCCTTTCGTTAGATAAAGCCCTGCTCCCTCAGGCTGCATCTCAATTCGTTTTATACTTTGTCAGGGCATAGATTTAATGCTTTTGAATGTCTGAAACTTCAAGGATAATAAGGAATCCAGTGCCGATTTGTGAGTTGTGTGGCATTGCTCCAAACAACCAGAGATGGCC
>Ga0008836_100538_pt1 | contig 22269 bp, 20 predicted proteins | sample HotLakConsUCCR28_FD_62214 | JGI IMG/M metagenome (GOLD analysis project Ga0008836, IMG submission 62214) | Hypersaline microbial mat communities from Hot Lake, Washington, USA - Hot Lake Consortium UCC-R28 (Hybrid Assembly) ... | reverse complement strand
TGCGTCGGCGCGCTGTCGGCGTTCTATCACGATTCAACCGACATCACCGATCCGCATCAGCGCATGGTCGCCTCGATGCGCATGATCGCCAAGATGCCGACGCTGGCGGCGATGGCCTACAAGTACCATGTCGGCCAGCCCTTCGTGTATCCGAAGAACGACCTTGATTATGCGGCCAACTTCCTGCGCATGTGCTTTGCCGTGCCCTGCGAGGAATATGTGGTCAACCCGGTGCTGGCGCGCGCCATGGACCGCATCTTCATCCTGCATGCCGATCATGAGCAGAATGCCTCGACCTCGACCGTGCGTCTTGCCGGCTCTTCGGGCGCCAATCCCTTCGCCTGCATCGCAGCCGGCATTGCCTGCCTCTGGGGCCCTGCCCATGGCGGCGCCAACGAGGCGGCGCTCAACATGCTGGCCGAGATCGGGTCCGTCGACAAGATCCCGGAATTTGTCGACCGCGCCAAGGACAAGAACGATCCTTTCCGGCTGATGGGCTTTGGCCACCGGGTCTACAAAAACTACGACCCGCGCGCCAAGATCATGCAGCGGACCTGCCATGAAGTGCTGAGCGAGCTCGGCATCAAGGACGATCCACTGCTGGAAGTGGCGATGGAACTGGAACGCATCGCGCTGACCGACAGCTATTTCATCGAGAAGAAGCTGTATCCGAACATCGACTTCTATTCGGGCATCACGCTCAAGGCGCTGGGCTTCCCCACCACCATGTTCACCGTGCTGTTCGCGCTTGCGCGCACCGTCGGCTGGATCGCCCAGTGGAGCGAGATGATCGAGGATCCGGGCCAGCGCATCGGCCGTCCGCGCCAGCTCTATATCGGTGAGAAGAGCCGCGATTACGTGCCGGCGTCCAAACGCTGAAGCGTCGCCCGGATCATGAACTCAAGAAAGCGCCTTCGGGCGCTTTTTTTGTGCGGTGGCGGGACAGTTTCTTGGGCCGGGGGGTGGCGCGGCTCAGCGGCCGATGACCGAGAGCAGCGTCCTGGCGGCGAGCTCGGAGGCGGGCTCGCCGGTCTGCATGCGCGCCCAGACAAGATCCAGATCCTCGAGCATGGCTGCGCGGCGGAGGGTGGCGCGGGCCAGTTGATCGGCATCGCGCGCCAGCCGCGCGGGGCGGACCTGGGCGTCAAAATATTCGGGGATCACCACGTGATCGGCGATCATGTTGGGAAGCGCCGCGGTCCAGAGGGTGATCTTGCGGGAGACTATCCGGGCGATCGGATCCAGCCTGTAGCTGGAAATATGCGGCACGCCCGCAAGCGCCAACTCGAGCAGGACCGTCCCCGAGGCGGCAATGGCGACATCGGCCTGGCCGAAGGCGTCCCACTTGGCGGCGTCGCCGGTGACCACCCGGCACGGGACATCCCAGGCCAGCACCTCGTCGCGGACCTGGCGCTCGACATTGGCGCCGGCTGGCAGCACGAAGCTCATGGCGGGATTGATCTGTTTGAGGATCCTGGCGGCCTCGCCGAATTCACGGCCAAGCCGGGCCACCTCGCTGCGGCGCGAGCCGGGCAGGATCAGGCAGACGGGCGGGCCCCAGGATTGTCCGGCGCTGCGCCGCGCGGCCTGCGCCGCATGGGCTGCGACCAGACCCGGATCGTCCATCAATCGGTGGCCGACATAGGTGAGCGGCGGCCCCCCGAGACGGGCGAGGATCTCCGGCTCGAACGGAAAGATCGACAGCACATGGTCGACATAGGCGTTCATGGCGCCCGCCCGCTCCGGCTTCCAGGCCCAGACGGTGGGGCAGACATAATTGATGATCTTGAGGTCGGGCAGCGCCGCGCGCACCTTGCGGGCGACCCGGTGGGAAAAATCCGGACTGTCGATGATCACCAGGCAATCGGGCCGCGCTGCGATGATGGCGTCCGCGGTCTGGCGGATGCGCAGGATGAGTTTGGGAAGTTGCAGGATCACGGCCGAGAAGCCGATGATCGACAGCTCGGTGTAATCGAACAGCGAATCAAGGCCCTGAGAGATCAGGTGCCTTCCGCCTACGCCGACAAGTTCCGGCTGCGCTCCGGTGGCGGCCGCAAGGGCGCGAACCAGATCTCCGCCGAGGATATCGCCTGACGGTTCACCGGCCACCACGGCCAGCCTGAGCGCACTCATCCGCTTGCTCCCTCATCCCGCGGCGCGATGCCGGTGACGAACAGTCCGAGGCGGTCAGCTTCGGCGATCACGCCGTCACGGTCGAGCATCAGGCTGCGTCCGGCCTCGATCGCAATGCCTGCCAGTCCAGCCGCATGGGCATTGATCACCGTGCCGGGGCCGATCGACGGCAGATCGGCGCGCTCATCCTGACCCGGCTTGCAGAGCTTGACAAGAACGCCGCCGTGACCGGCCGGCAATCGTCTTGCTGCGCGCAGTTCGGCGACGCGGGTGAGCATCAGGTCGGTGCCTTCAAGACCTTCGAGCGCGATCACCCGACCGCCCACCGAGACCGCGCCCTGCCCGACATCGAGTCCCCCGAGCGCCAGCGCGGCCCTGGAGGCCACCGTGATGTCGAGCAGATCGGCCTTGCCGGGGCTGACCCGCCCGATCGGCCCTGCCCGGCCCAGGAGACCTGGAGCGACCTGCTGCGCCGCCACGACCTTGACGCCCTCGTTCTCGAGCACGCTGATGGCAAACCGCAACAGCTTGTCGTCACCGCCGGACACGACCACCCGCAAAGCCGTGAGGAAGCCCCTGAGCGAGCGCCAGGTCGGGCGAATGTCACCAAGATCCGGGCGACGGCCGATGCCGCCTGCGAGCACCACCGAACCGATGGCGTTGCGGCGCACGGTTTTCGCGAATGCCGCCAGATCGGCAATGCTGATCTCACAATGCTCGAAGCCGGACCAATCCTGATCGGCCTCTCCCTTGATCGCGAAGATATAGGGATCATGCCCGAGATCGCGCGCCGCCTCAGCCACCAGGACCGGAAACCGGCCCTTGCCCGCGAGGATCGCGAGACGCCCGGCGATGTCAGGCGCGCCGGCGGGCAGCGTCATCGGCGTCAGCCCCGCTGGCCCCGGGCCGGCGAGGACAGGGCGCGCTCGCTTTCGGCATCGATGAAGGCGACGATATCGGCCACGGCGGAATTGGTTTCCGACATTTCCCGCACGCGCGCGATGTTCTGCCGGATCGGCGTCGCCGGATCGAAGATGGTCTTGTACGCCCGGCGAACGGCATGAATGGCCGGCTTGTCAAAGCCAGAGCGCTGCATGCCGATGATGTTGAGACCCATCAGCACGCCGGGATTGCCGTTGAGCATGCCATAGGGAATGACATCATTGCTGACCGCCGCCAGTCCGCCAATGAAGGCATGGTGGCCGATACGGGTGAACTGGTGCACGGCAGCGCCGCCGCCCATGATCACCCGGTCGCCGATGGTGACGTGGCCGGCGAGCATGACATTGTTGGACAGGATGACATTGCTGCCGACATGGCAATCATGGGCGACATGCGCATAGGCCAGGAACATCGAATTGTCGCCGACCGTGGTCTTGCCGCCAAAATCCGGCATGCCCGGATGCATGGTCACGCCTTCGCGGATGGTGCACGCCCTGCCGATGACCAGTTCGGTGTCTTCGCCCTTGTAATGGATGTTCTGCGGCGCACAGCCGAGCACGGCGTTGGGGAAGACGACGGTGCCCTCGCCGATCGTTGTCGTTCCGTCGACGACGACATGGCTCATCAGGCGCACATTGTCGCCAATCCTGACCTTGGGGCCGATGTGGCAGAACGGGCCGATTTCGACATTCAGACCGATTTTCGCTCCGTCCTCGACGATGGCCGAGGGGTGGATGCGGTAGGCATGCAGCGTTGCTGCGGGTGCGGTAAAAGTCATTCAGTCTCGCTTTCTGACGGAACCAGCATGGCTCCGATGTCAGCTTCGGCAACCTTGGCGTCATCGACCATTGCCTCGCAATGGAAGCGCCAGATGTTGCCGCGCTGCTTGGTCTTGGTGACATGGAATTCCAGCCTGTCGCCGGGAATGACCGGCTTGCGGAACTTCGCATTGTCGATCGTCATGAAGTAGACAAGCTTGCTTCCCGCGCCGGTGGCGCGCGCGCAGATCGCGCCGGCCGTCTGGGCCATGCCTTCGATGATCAGTACCCCGGGCATGACCGGGTTGCCCGGAAAATGGCCGGTAAAATGCGGCTCGCTGATCGTCACGTTCTTGATGCCGATGGCGGAATTGTCGGCATCGATCTCAATGATCTTGTCCACCAGCAGGAACGGGTAACGATGCGGCAGCAGTTTATGATGTCGCGGATTCCGGCTGTTTCCAGCGTCGTTGTCGAAGCTTCGGTCATTGCTCCTCGCCACCCTTTTCCGTTCTGGCCCTGCCTGTCTTTCCAAAGGCACGGGCATTGGCATCGGCCACATCTCTCAAGAAGCCGTTCATCGGGCGGGCCGGAATGCCGGCCCAGCGGACATTGGCGGGCACATGGCTGGCAACGCCGCTCATCGCGGCGATCTGCGCGCCATCGCCGATGGTGATGTGTCCATTTATGGCACAGGCGCCGCCAATCATCACGCCATCACCCAGCGTGGTGCTGCCGGCAATGCCGGTCTGGGACACGATAACACAATGACGTCCTATCCGGACATTGTGCGCGATCTGCACCTGGTTGTCGATTTTCGTGCCTTCGCCGATCACGGTATCATCGAGCGCGCCGCGGTCGATTGTGGTCGAAGCGCCGATTTCAACATGATCCTGGATGATGACGCGGCCGATCTGCGGGATCTTGACCAATCCGCGCGGCCCGGGCGCATAGCCAAAACCATCCTGGCCGATGGAGGCGGAGGGATGGATGATCACCTGATTGCCGATCAGCGCGTGCTGCACCGTGACGCCGTGGCCGATGTCGCAATTGCGGCCGATGCGCGTGCCTTCCCCGATGGCCGCGCCCGAGGCAATGACGGTGCCCGCACCAATCTCGGCCCGGGCGCCGACAACCGCACCGGCCTCGACGATGGCCCCGTCCTCGATGATCGCCGAGGGGTCGACAACGGCCGCTTCGGACACGCCGACTGCCGAAGTGAACCGCAACGGCCGCATCGCCGAAGGCATGAGTGCCGCGCCTGCCAGCGCAAATGCGGATTGTGGATCGGCTGAGATCAGGGCGGCAACGCCGGCGGGAACGTCCGCGGCCAGTTTTGCGGTCACGAAAACAGCGCCGGCTTGGGAATTTTTCAGTTCCGGCAATGCCTTGCGCGAGCTTGCAAACGTGATGTCACGTGATCCGGCGCGCGACAGCGGCGCGATGGAGGTGACAATCCGGCCGGAAAACTCGGGATTCGCAATTTCGGCTCCGCAACGACCGGAGAGGTCTGAAAGCGAAATGCCTTCATGCGGAGAAAAGAAGCGAATTTTGTCCATAAGGAAACCAGAGCGAGAGACCGGGTGGCCCCGAGGCCACCCGTGTCGGATCAGAAGCGCGTCGAGGCGCCGAAGCCGAACTTCTTGACCTCGTCAAAGTTCTCCTTGACGACCGGTTCGGCGTAATAGACGCGCAGAGGACCGAACGGCGAAGCCCAGGTGATGCCGAGCCCCACCGAAGCGCGCCAGTCCATGTTGTCGCCGACCAGGGTCTGCGCCCCGAAATCGGCGGCAGCGATGTCGTTGCCATACAGCGTGGCGGCATCGGCAAAGACGTTGAAGCGCAGGCCAAGGTCACGCGAGACAAGCGGCAATGGCGCCGAGACCTCTGCGGTGCCGTTAAAATAGGTGGTGCCGCCAGCCGCGCCGACTTCAGTGGCGCCATTGAACACGCGCGGGCCGATGCCCCGGGTATCAAATCCGCGGATGGTTTCCTGACCGATGAACAGATGGTCAAACACGCGCAGATTATCGCCGGTGGAGACAATGTTGCCTGCTCCAACGCTCAGCTGACCGATCATGTCCGCCTGTTCGGAGAGCATCTGGAAATAGCTCGCCTTGGCGGTTGTCTTGAGATAGTCGGAGTCGAACCCGAGACCTGCATATTCCTGGCTGAACCGGACTGCAAGCCCCTCGCGCGGCAGCTTCTGGTCGTCGAGCGTGTTGTAGGTCAGCGTGTAGGAAAGTGCGCCAATCTGGTGACCGCCATTGGCGACGGTGCGCTGAACGGCCGCAAGTTCGGGCGCTGATGGAATCTGGGCCAGTGTAAGAGCACCAAAATCCGTATACTTCGTTTCCGAATATTTGAAGGCCGCGCTCAGATACAGATCTTCAGTGATCGGCGCGCCCATCCGCAGATTGATGCCCTGGGTTTCTTCATCGAAACCGGTGTAGCTCGCATCTGTATTTCGGAACACATCAAAGCCGGCAGCGAGGCGATAGCCGAGGAAATAGGGCTCGGTAAACGACAGGGTGTATTCACGCGTCTCGGTTCCGCCACCGACCGAGGCCCGGATGAACTGGCCGCGGCCGAGGAAGTTGCGCTCGGTGATGTCGACGGTCGCCGTGAAGCCGTCATTGTTGGAATAGCCGCCGCCGACGCCGAATTCGCCGGTCGACTGGTCCTTGACATCGACGATCAGAACCACGCGGTCGGGCTGCGAACCGGGCTGGGTCGAGATGTCGACCGAGGAGAAGAAGTTCAAGGCTTCCAGGCGCTTCTTGGCGCGACGGACCAGAACCTGGTTGAAGGCATCGCCCTCGGACAGGTCGAACTCGCGGCGGATCACATAGTCGCGGGTACGGGTGTTGCCGCGGATCTCGATGCGCTCGACATAGGCGCGCGTGCCTTCGTCGACCAGATAGACCACGGAAATGGTGCGGTTGGTGTAATCGCGATCACCGCGCGGGGTGATGGTGGCGAAGGGATAACCCTGGGTCGCGACACGGTCTGAAATCGCCAGGATCGTGTCCTCGACATCCTCGGCGCTGTAGACCGAACCGCTGCGGGTTTCGATCAGGCCCTTGAGCGAGTCCGAATCGATACCGGGAACCGTGCTCTCGATGCTGACATCGCCGAACACATAGCGCTCGCCTTCTTCCACCGTGATGGTCACAACATATTCATTGCTGGTTTCATCAAGCTCGGCGAATGAGGAAATGACGCGGAAATCGGCATAGCCGCGGTTGTAGTAGAAGCGGCGCAGCAGCTCTTCGTCGGCGCGCAGCTTGTCCTCGTCATAGACGTCCTTCCTCGACAGGAACGACAGGAAGTTGGAACGCTTGGTGGTGATGACATCGGACAGGCGGCCATCGCCGAAGGCCTGGTTGCCGACGAAGTTGATCGAGGAAATCTTGGTGCGGTCGCCTTCGTTGATTTCAAAGGCGAGATTGACGCGACCGCCCTCGACGGGAACCACGCGGGTGGTGACCGTGGCGTCGCTGCGTCCGATCGCTGCATAGGCGTCGCGAATGGCCTGCACGTCGGCCTGAATGATGAGGTCGTTGTAGGCGCCGAGCTGGCGGCTCTGAACGACACCCTTCAGGGAAGCATCCTTGATCTTCTTGTTGCCGTTGAAGACCACCTGATTGATGACCTGGTTCTCAGCAACGGTCACGACCAGAGCCGAGCCGGAGACCATGATCTGAACATCGGAGAACAAGCCGGTCGCAAACAGCCGCTTCACCGATTCGTCGATGTCGTTGTTGTTGAAACTCGCTCCAGGAGTGATCGTCAGATTGCCGCGGACGGTCGATGCGTCAACACGGGAATTCCCCCGCACGTCGATACGGCTGACGACCGCTGCTTCTGCAATTGCAACCCCGGCAAGCATCGAAACACCCGCGCCCGTCACAACGATCCCCGCGGTCAGCGCAACTGCTGACACTGCGTTCAAAAACTTTGAACCGGCTTTCATTGATCTTATTACCTTTTTTTACTCGAATGCCCCAAACGGAGACACGCATCGTGAGTCATGACTTGCGCCCGTTTTACCCGCTTTTCATACACAAGCAAGGGACGGAGTTAATTTCTGTTTACTTCCCTCTACGGCGTGACTGTTTGGCCACGCTTGAGCAGTTTCAGGGTTAACAGACGGTTAGCACGACCGGCGCCCCGATTTCAACCAATCAGCATCGTCACATCGTTCCAGGTGGCGAATATCATCAGTGCCAGAACAACCGACAATCCGAACCGATAAGCCCATTCCTGAGCCACCTCGCCCGGCGGCCTGCCGCGCACTGCCTCAATGGCGTAAAACACCAGGTGCCCGCCGTCGAGCATCGGCACCGGCATGAGGTTGAGCAGGCCGATGGAGACCGACAGCACCGCCGCAAGCTGGATCAGCGCGGCGATGCCGAGCGTCGACATGTCCTTGGAGTATTTGGCGACCCTGATCGGCCCGCCCAGCTGATCGGGCTTTTCGCGGCCGCTGATGATGTTGCCGAGATAGCCGACCGTGCGGGTGACGATGTACCAGCTTTGCGCAACGCCCTCGCCGACGGCCTCGATCGGGCCGTATTCACGGACCCTGAAATTGCCTGAATCATTGTTGGTCACCACGCCTATGCGGCCGACCTCCATCTTGTTGCCGAAATTGTCGGCAATCTCGGTGCGCACGGGCGTCAGCGTCAGATCCACCAGTTCGCCATTGCGGTCCATGGTCAATGTCATTGGCACTTCCGGGCGCACGCTGACATAGCGCTGCACGTCGTCGAAGATCTCGACCTCAATGCCGTCAATCGCAACAAAACGGTCGCCAGCCAGTATGCCGGCCGCCTCGGCGGCGCTGGCGGGCTGGACGCTGGCCACCACAGGATCGGAAATCATCCGGCCATTGATGCCGAAGGTGACGGAGAAGATGGCAATCGCCAGAATGAAATTTGCAATCGGCCCGGCTGCAACGGTGGCGGCGCGGCGCCAAAGGGCGGCACTGGGAAAGGATTGCGCCCGCTCCGCGTCGGTGAGCGCCGGCGCGCCGGATCCCGAAGGCTGGCTTGCAGCGTTCTCGTCGCCCAGGAACTTGACGTAGCCGCCGAGCGGAATCAACGACACTTTCCAGCGCGTTCCGTGCCGGTCGGTGCGGCCCAGGAGTTCGGGGCCAAAGCCGACGGAGAAGACTTCGGCCTTGATACCGCACCAGCGCCCGACCAGATAGTGCCCCAGTTCGTGGAAGAAGACGACGATGGTCAGGACAAGCAGGAACGGCGGCAAGGCGCTCAGGATGTTGCCGGCCGAAGACGTCAGAAATTCCATGGTGTCGTATCCTTTCAGGACGCCAGCAGTCTAGCGCGACCCGTGACGCAAGACCGTCCGCGCCAGCATTTTTTTCACACCGCCGATGGCGATTGCCCGCTTATAGACCGAGCAACCTTGCGGCAAGCTCGTCCGTTACGCCGGCATGGTCCGCCAGGGGCAGAACATTGCCCAGTACAAAGGCTGCAAATGCGGCAAAGACAAGACCGTCGACGCGGTCCATGACGCCGCCGTGGCCGGGGATGATGTGGCCCGAATCCTTGGCCCCCAGACGGCGTTTCACCCAGGATTCGAACAGGTCGCCGATGATCGACGCAATCACCAGCGCGAGCGCCACCAGAGGGATCATCACCCCGCCGCCATGGCGAAAGGCCAGCGCCGTGCCGACGCCCGCGCCGACGCCCGCAGCCGCACCGAAGACCGCGCCCGACCAGGTCTTGCCAGGCGATATGCGCGGCGCCAGTTTCGGGCCTCCAAGCGCGCGGCCGCAAAACAGCGCCAGCGTGTCGGCGGTCCAGACAATGGCGTAGATGAACAGCATGGCGAACAGTCCGGAGAGGCCATCGCCGCGAATCTCCGCCAGCGCCAGGCCCGCCAGGCCGGCATAGAGCACTGCCGTCGCCGACCACAGCCCGCCGCCGCGCGTGACCCCGGCAAAACACGCTCCGGCCGCGCCGATGAAGATTGCCGCCAGCGCCATCGACGGCAGCGATGTCAACACGAACAGCGCCGTCGCCATCACCGCCAGCCAGCCGATGGCATTGGCGAGCGGGGAGCGGGCGGGCGCATTGGCCATGGTGGAGAATTCATAATGCACGACCAGCATGATGATGACGGCCAGGCTTCGGAACCAGATGCCGCCGGCCCAGGTTGCCGCCAGAACCGCGATGCCCATCACAATGGCGGACGCGATCCTGAGCTGCAACTCTCGCGACATCATGAGCCGACCGCGATATCGGGCGTCGTCACCGCGCCGAAACGCCGCTCCCGGCGGTTGTATTCGGCCAGCGCATCATAGAACGCGCTGCGATCGAAATCCGGCCACAGGCACGGCATGAACACGAATTCCGAATAGGCCGCCTGCCACAACAGGAAATTGGACAACCGCTGCTCGCCGCTGGTCCGGATCACCAGGTCGGGATCGGGAATGCCGGTGGTGTCGATATAGGTGGACAGCGTCGCCTCGTTGACGGTTGCGGGATCGATCCGGCCGGAGCGAACCGCCTCCGCGATGGAGCGGACGGCGCGGGCGAGCTCGTCGCGCGCACCGTAATTGAAGGCGATGATCAGAGTGACGCCGGTGTTGCCGCGGGTGCGGTCCTCGGCCTCGTTGAGCAGCGCCCTGATGTCGGGCTGGATCGTTTCGCGGCAGCCGATCACCTTGACGCAGACATTCTCGCGATGCAGCTCGGCGAGATCCCTGCGCAGGAAGAACCGCAAGATCCCCATCAGGTCGGACACTTCTTCCTTGGGACGGTTCCAGTTTTCCGACGAGAAGGCAAACAGGGTGAGATACTCGATGCCGGCCTCGGCGGCGGTGCGGACCGCCTCCCTGACACGCTCCACGCCAGCCCGGTGGCCGGCCGTGCGCGGCAGACCCCGCGCATTGGCCCAGCGACCGTTGCCATCCATGATGATGGCGACATGCCGAGGCATGATTATGGGGGCTTCGTGTCGCATTGTCTTGGCCATTTCCCGGTTCGTAACGCGAGTCGCACCTAAACCTGCATGATTTCCTTTTCTTTTTCGACCAGCAAGTGGTCGACTTCCGAGATTGTCTCATCGGTCATCTTCTGGACGAGATCGGATTCGCGGCGGCTGTCGTCCTGGCTGATGGAGCCGTCCTTTTCCGCCTTCTTGAGCGTGTCCATGCCGTCGCGGCGGACGTTGCGGATGGCGACGCGGGCATTCTCGGCATAGGTGTGCGAGACCTTGACCAGCTGCTTGCGGCGCTCCTCGTTGAGCTCGGGCAAGGGGATCCTGAGGTTCTGGCCGTCAATGATCGGGTTGAGGCCGAGATTGGCCTCGCGGATGCCGCGATCGACGGCGCCGACCATCTGCTTGTCCCAGACCGAAACGCCGAGCATGCGCGGCTCGGGCACGGTGACGTTGGCGACCTGGTTGAGCGGCACGCGGGAGCCGTAGGCCTCGACCATCACCGGGTCCAGCACATTGGCCGACGCGCGGCCCGTTCTCAATGATGCAATATCGCTCTTGAAAGCCGCGATTGCGCCTTCCATGCGACGCTTGAGTTCCTTCAAATCAACGCCTTCACTCATCCCCAGTCCTTCCTGCAGAATAGCTGCTGTCATTGCGCGGGCAGCACGTCAGGCGCCGCCCCCGCCCTAATGATCGCGAACGATTGTCGCGCGGCCTTCGCCGACCATAATCTTGGCGAATGCGCCCTTTTCGTGAATCGAAAAGACGACAATCGGTATGGAGTTCTCGCGCGCCAGGGCAACGGCGGCGACATCCATGACGGCAAGCCCCTTGTTGAGCACTTCATCATGGGTCAGAGTGTCATAACGGGTCGCTTCGGGATGGGTCTTGGGGTCGGCGGAGTAGATGCCGTCGACCTGTGTGCCCTTGAGGATCGCCTCGGCGCCCATTTCTGCCGCGCGCAGTGCAGCGGCGGAATCGGTTGTGAAAAACGGATTGCCGGTGCCGCCGGCGAAGATCACCACCCTGCCCTTTTCGAGATGATGCAGCGCCGCGCGCTGGGAAAAGCTCTGGCAGATTTCAGGCATCGAGATGGCCGAGAGCACCTCGGTGTCGATGCCCAGCTTGCGCAGCGAGGTGGCGAGCGCCAGCGCGTTGATCACGGTCGCCAGCATGCCCATGTGGTCGCCGGTGACCCGGTCGCCGCCCTTCGACGCCACTGCGACGCCGCGGAAGATGTTGCCGCCACCCACGACCACGCCGACCTCGACGTCCATGGCGCGCACTTCGGCGATGTCGGCGGCGATGCGATCGGCCACGGCGACATCGATCCCGAAGCCCTGACTGCCCATCATGGCTTCGCCCGAGGCTTTGAGGAGGACGCGCTTAAACAGGGGCTTGGTTGTCATGGAATGGTCCGAATTTCTGTGTCAGGCCCGGATACACGAAGGGCACCGCGTTGTCACGCGATGCCCCGATGGTTTTTCCACAATGCGCGGTCCTAGTGGTGCGATCCAGGCAGATGGCCCCCAACTGTCTGGACAAATCGCCCCACCAGATCACCAGTTTGTGGGCTGTCTTTTCGAAACAGATGGGAACCATCTGTTTCGGTCAGACCACTAGCGCCAGTACAGCGTGCTGGTCGGCCCGCGGGATCAGCCCTTTGCCGCGGCAGCGACTTCGGCGGCGAAGTCGCTTTCTTCCTTTTCGATGCCTTCACCGAGTTGGAAACGCACGAAAGCGGTGATCTCCACCGGCGCACCGGCCTCCTCGGACGCAGCCTTCACGGCCTCGCCGACGGTCTGGTCGGGATTGATAACGAAAGCCTGCGAGAGAAGGGCCACTTCCTCATAGAACTTGCGCATGCGGCCTTCGACCATCTTTTCGATGATGGCTTCCGGCTTGCCCGATTCGCGCGCCTGCTCGATGAACACGTTGCGCTCGCGGTCGGCGACGACCGGGTCGACGTCATCGGATGTCAGCGCCAGCGGGTTGGTGGCGGCGATGTGCATGGCGACCTGGCGGCCGATGGCGTTGAGCGCGTCAGCCTTGCCGGTCGACTTGACGGCGACGAGCACGCCAAGCTTGCCAAGGCCGTCGGCGACCGCGTTGTGCACATAGGTGGCGACCACGCCATCGTCGACCGACAGCTTGGCGGAGCGGCGGAAGCTCATGTTCTCGCCGATATGGGCGATGGCGTCCTTGACGGTGTCTGTGACCGACTTGCCCGATGACGGCACGGTGGCGGCGCTGATGGCTTCGGCCGAGCCGTCGGTGGTCAGCGCAACGGCTGCAATCGAGCGGGCCAGTTCCTGGAAACCGTCGTTGCGGGCAACGAAATCGGTTTCGGAATTGACTTCGACGACGACGGCCGACTTGCCTTCGGAGGCAACGGCGATCAGGCCTTCGGCGGCGGTGCGGCCGGACTTCTTGTCGGCCTTGGCGATGCCCTTGGCGCGCAGCCAGTCGATCGCGGCTTCCATATCGCCATTCGTTTCGGCAAGCGCCTTCTTGCAGTCCATCATGCCTGCGCCGGTCTTGTCGCGCAGCTCTTTCACCATTGCAGCGGTAATGCTCATAACAGCCTCTTCATTCGTGATGCGTCCGGTCGGGCCTGAACGGCGAAATCGAATCCGGCAACGCTTTACGGCATGTCGACCATGCCATTGAAATGTGACAGCCCGGCAAAGCACTCTGGCTCGGCCGGGCCGGTTTGGTCCGAAACCCGGTCTTAAGCCTTTGCGGCTTCTTCGGCGGGCGCGGCTTCGGCAGCAGGAACTGCGGCTTCAGCTTCAGGCGCGGCTTCGAGAGCAGGCTCAACCGGCGCGTCCATGGCACCGAGATCAACGCCCGACGAGCCCTGCTGACGGGCGATGCCGTCGATGCAGGCGCGGCTGATCAGATCGCAATAGAGCGAAATGGCGCGCGACGCGTCGTCATTGCCCGGAATCGGGTAGTCGACAACGTCGGGATCGCAGTTCGAATCGATGATGGCAACGACCGGAATGCCAAGACGCTTGGCTTCCTGGATGGCGATGCCTTCCTTGTTGGTGTCGATGACGAACATCAAGTCGGGGGTGCCGCCCATGTCGCGGATACCGCCGAGCGCGCGGTTAAGCTTTTCGCGTTCGCGCTCGAGGTTCAAGCGTTCCTTCTTGGTGAAGCCCGAGGCTTCGGCCGAGAGGATCTCGTCGAGCTTGCGCAGACGCTGGATCGAGTGAGAAATGGTCTTCCAGTTGGTCAGCATGCCGCCGAGCCAGCGGGCGTTGACGTAATACTGGGCCGAACGGGCGGCAGCATCGGCAACGATTTCGGAGGCCTGACGCTTGGTGCCGACGAACAGCACGCGGCCGCCCCTGGACACGGTGTCGGAAACCAGCTTCAATGCCTGATTGAGCATCGGAACGGTCTGGCCGAGATCGAGAATGTGAAGATTGTTGCGCGCACCAAAGATGTACGGCTTCATTTTCGGGTTCCAGCGGTGAGTCTGGTGGCCGAAGTGGACGCCTGCTTCAAGCAGCTGGCGCATGGAAAAATCAGGCAATGCCATGCCTTGTACTCCTGTTTCCGGTTGAACCTCCGCGGGGCGTGAGCGCTCTTGCGCCACCGGCGGACTGATCCGGATTTCTCCCGGATCACCCCATGCCCCACGTGTGGAATAGGCGTCGCTTACAGGCAATGGGCCGGTATTGCAAGCGCGAAGCCATGGAAAGCAGTGCAGCGGCGGCACCCGCCGCCCCCATGCCAGCCGGATCAGCCGTCAACCGGCACGGTCCATTGTGCGATGTCGTCGCGCTCGCCGATCAGCGCCAGGCCGTGGGCAATCGAGATCAGCTCGCCGCCGGTCTCGATGCGGCTTGCGTCAAAACGTTCGGTGAAGATGCGGCGGACGGCGGGCACGAAGGAGGTGCCGCCGGTGAGGAAGATGCGGTCGACATCGGCTGCCTGGGTCTGGGTCTTGTCCAGCACCTCGTCGAGCGCTCCGGTGATGCGGCTGAGATCGCCCGAGATCCAGGTCTCGAACTCATCGCGCTTGACGGTCTTGACCCCGGCCGCGCCGAGCGGGGCGAAGCGGAACTCGGCATCATCCTCTGAAGACAGCGCCATCTTGGCGGACGAGACGGCCTGGTGCAGCAGATAGCCCTCGTCATGCTCGATCAGGTCGATGAACATTTCCAGCTTGTCCGGCTCGACAGCCTGGCGCACCAGCGCCTTCAGGGCCGCGAATTCCTTCGTCGTCTTGAAAATCGAAAGCTGGTTCCAGCGCGAGAAGTTGCGGTAGTAGCTGTCGGGCACATCAAGCTTCTTGCCGAAGCTCATGAACTGACTGCCCTTTCCGATTTCGGGCGCGACCAGGTGTTCGATGATGCGGGCGTCGAACTGGTCGCCGGCGATGCCCACGCCGGACTGGCCGAGCGGCGTGACGCGCATGCGCCCAGCCACGGTCGCGAACCGGATCAGCGAAAAATCGCTGGTGCCGCCGCCGAAATCGGCGACCAGCACGGTGGCGTCGTGCCTGAGGTTGCGGGCGAAATAGAAGGCCGCGGCGACCGGCTCGTAGACATAGTGCAGTTCGGGAAAGCCCAGGCGACCGAGCGCCTCGCTGTAGCGGCGCATGGCGAGACTGGAGTCGGGATTCGCGCCGGCGAAGTGCACCGGCCGGCCGGTGACGATGCGCGTTGCGGCGTCAGGCCAGTTGTCGCCGGCATAGGCCTGCAGCCGCTTGAGGAAGACCTCCATCAGGTCCTCGAACTGGAAACGGCGGGCATGCACGAATGTGCCCTGGAACAGGGCTGACGCCGCGAAGGTCTTGATGGATTGCAGATAGCGGCATTCGCCCGGATTGGCGATGAAGGCGGCGATGGCCGCCTGGCCTGCCTCCACCTGCAGGGCGCTGGCGCCCAGCTGCGGATCCTTGATGAAGGACAGTGCGGTGCGCATGGTGTCGCTGGTGCCGGTCGGCGAGGTGAAGCTGACCGAGGCGGTGTCGGCGCCCTCGCCCGCTTGCGCCAGCACCGTGTTGGTCGTGCCGAAATCGAGCCCGAGCGCGGTTGCCATGGCGGGACCTCATCTTGCCTTCGGGTGAAACGGGTGATGGGCGTCGCCAAATCCGGCCCGCCGCAAAGAGCGGTCGTCATGCCATATGCGGGCGTCACAGTCCATGTTTCGATCCAGGAAAATCCGGCAAGGCCGGCTGAAAGTCCTGGCCAGGATCAGCCAGGACTTTGCGATACTTGCGACAGGTCCCGCTCGTTACGAGGCATGGTCCGGATGTTCGAGGGCATCGAAGCAGGGCGTGAGCCGCAGGCGCGCGAAGCCCTCATAGGCATGCAAATAATCGGCCAGCAGCTTCTTGCGCGCAGCGGTGACCGGACAGGTGGGAATCAGCACCAGATCGGTTTGCGCCAGCATCCGGGCTTCTGCGTCGGTCAGCGGCAGGACCGTCCGGAACGGATCGCCGCCGATCGAGACTCCCCTCGCCGGAGTGCGACCCATGATCGCCGGGATCGGATTGGCAAAGTCCCGCAGATCGATGATTTCATAGCGGATTCCGTTGGCCGCTTCGCGCGCGCGGATCGCCGCGATCACATCATCCATCGCCTGCAACACATTGACCTGAAACTGATGATCGAAATAGAGCCAGTAGACCGGCAGGATGTTCGCGTCGGCGTAGCTTTCGTAGGTCTCGCGACCCGCCGCAATGATCGGACGGGACTTTTCCGCGGCCTCCAGCGTCAGCGATTTCGTGCGGAAACTCATCGCCGCGGGCAGATGCTCGGTGTCGAGCGACACGTCCCGGATCGACGAGGCGGCGGCGTGGGCGGCTGAGTGCAGCACCTTGGTGACGGCCGGCAGTGCAACGAGGGCAATGAGAATGACCAGCGGCGACAGCCTGGCGCGCCGGGCGGGTTCCGTTCCCAGGAACAGCACCACCAGCAACGGCCACAGCGAGATGAAGGCGGCGCTGCCGAAATTCTGCGATTCGAACAGGATGTTGGCCGCGATCAGCGTCCCGGCCCAGATCCAGTCCTGGTCCAGCCGGTTGGGCGCCGGGCTGCGGGGCATATCCCGGTCGAATCCGGCCACCAGATTGTCGCCGCCCCGCCAGCGCGCCAGCAGCAGATAGGCAGCCAGCAGCGAGGCCGCGAAGATGACGTCGAACCGGGCCGTGCCGGTGGTCAGAATACGGATCAGCAGTTCCGAACTGTTGTCGCCGACCAGCCGGAAAACCGAGGCCAGATAGGCCGAGACGACACCGGTACCGAGTTCGAGCAGGGCCGTGAAACTCAGGCAAAGCACCGCAACGCTCAGAGAGGCGCGCACTCCGATCCGGCGGGTGACCAGGGCCACGGCCAGGATCATGCCGGCAGCCAGAAAGGCGTTGATCTTGATGAAGGCGAGTGCGAGCAGCAGGACCGACACCAGCACCACCAGGGTCACCTGGGAACGCACGTAAAACAGGCTGGCCGTCAGCAGGTAGAGCAGCACTGCGCTGTGCCGGTTGTAATAGGCAAAGCCATCGACACCGGGAAAGGCGTTCCACGACGTGTCGTTGAAGGGAAGGATGGAAAACAGCAGATAGGGCAACAGCAGCGCAAAGGCCGCGCCCGCGCCGCGTTCGAGCGCGTGCCAGCAGATGCAGGCGATGACCGGCACGGTGACGAGCATCAGGCTCCACTGGATGGCGAACACCACATTGCCGTCTGGAAACAGGCTGCTCATGACGTTGAACAGCACGTAGTTCAGCGGGCCGACCGGCGCGTGAAAATCCCGGTAGATCTCCTGCCCGACTGCCATCCTGTGGGCGCCGTCGATGTAGATATAGGTGTCCCAGAAGCTCTCGCCCATCGGAAGGGCGACGGGAAAGGACAGAAGCGCCACAAGGAAAACAAGGAAGGCGGCCAGGACGCCATAGACTTGAAGATGATGGTGTCTTGTCAGTTCGTTCATCGTCGGCCCCCGCCCGTTGATGCCCCGTTGCCTCAAGTTGATGTCTCAGAACAAGACACTTGAGGCGCCAAGTCTTGATATTGAAACTCCCTGCTTCGGTCCACACCCGCCTGGGTTCACGGTTAACACGGGATCGCGCTCGGGTTGCGGCATTCAGGCAGGTTTCCGCGCGCCACGGCAGTGTGCGGCGCGCGGTTCCTTCCCGCAGATCCGCCCCTCAGAACCCGATGAGCCAGTCCGACAGCGCCATGAACAGCGGGATGGACAGAATGGCCACCGGCGTGCCGAGGCCGGTCGAGGCGCCGACATAGGCGGAGGGATTTGCTTCCGGCAGGGCGGCGCGCAGCGTCGGCGGACCGGAAATGTCCGAACTCGAGGCCGCCATGATTGCGAGCAACGTGACGCCGCCAGCGGAAAAGCCGGTCAGGTGATGCGCCAGCAACCCCAGGCCGAAGCCCAACAGGCCATGCAGGATGGGGGCGGTGATCGCGTAGAGGATATAGGCGTGGGCCACCTTCCTGAGCTCCGAAAGACGCGCCCAGGCCTCCATGCCCATGATCAGCATCAGGATCGACAGGAGCCCGTGAAACAGCGGCTGGTAGAAACTCTCGTACACCGCGTCGGGCCTTGCGAAGACGCCGATGGCGAGGCCGATGACGAGCGCCGAGATCGCCGGGCTGCGGAATGTGTCGGTCAGAATGGTGCGCACCACATCGCCGTCAACGCCATCGCCGGAACCCGAGCCCATGGTCATGGTCGCAGCACCACCGGACGACACGGATGCGAGGCTGCGCTCGGCGCTCATCCGCGCCAGCACGATGGCGGTGACCAGCGCCGCGACATCCATGAAGGGATAGAGCGCGCCGATGAAGCCTTCATAGGCCACGCCCTCCGCATCGAGCGTAGCCATGCCTGCGGCCAGCGTGGAGGCCGAGACCGCGCCGAACAGCCCCGCCGTCGCCATGCCGTCCATGCGCGAGACGCCGGGCCAGAGCGCCAGGGTGCGGCCGCCGACAAGCACGATCGCCACACCGATGAGCGCGGCAAAGAAGGCCGGCACCGCCAGCGCCACGACATCCGCCTCGCGCACCGAAATGCCGGCGCCAAGGCCCACCTTCAGTAGAAGCAGCATGACCACGAATTTGTAGACCGGTTCCGGCACCTCGAGCTTACTGCCAAAGGCCGCGAGCAGCATGCCGCCGAAGAGAAAGGCCAGTGTCGGTTTTTGAAACTGGGTAAGAAGCGTCGCAGTGAGTTCGGTGAGAAAGTCCATGTCCAGTCCCCTAGGTTCATCGTGTCGGGGATATGGCCCATCAGCTTGAGAATGGAAAATATATGTTTTGGGGCTTTTCGTTCTGTTTAATCGAACTATCTTGTTGAGGATAAGTGACTGGCGGTTTCACGGGTTCGGCCATGGACAATCTCAATTATCATCACCTGCGCTATTTCCGCGAGGTGGCCCATGACGGCAACCTGACGCGCACGGCGGAGCGGGTGAACCTGTCGCAATCGGCGCTGTCGAGCCAGATCCGCACATTGGAGGAGCGGCTGGGACACGAGCTGTTCGAGCGCACCGGGCGGAAGTTGCGGCTGACCGAGGTGGGGCGCATCGTGCTCGACCATGCCGACCGGATTTTTGGCACCGGCGAGGAACTGGTCGCCACGCTCAAGCGGACCGGCGCGAGCCAGCCGCCGCTCAGGCTCGGCGCGCTGTCGACGCTGTCACGGAATTTTCAGCTCAATTTCCTGCGGCCGCTGATCGGGACGCAGGATGTCGACATCATCCTCAAATCGGGAAGCGCCGGGGTGCTGTTCGAAGCGCTGAAATCGCTGGCGCTCGACGTGATGCTGACAACCGAACCACCGTCCAGCCTGCTCGGCGGCGATTTCACCGCCCATCGGATCGCCGAGCAATCCGTGGGCATCCATGGCATACCGGCACGACTGCGGCATGAGAGCCTGCGCGACCTGCTGGCGCGCGAGCCGCTGATCGTGCCCACCGAGAGCTCGATCCGGACCGGGTTCGAAAGCCTGATCGCCCGGCTCGGCGTGACGCCGCGCATTGCCGCGGATGTCGACGACATGGCGATGGTGCGGCTTCTGGCGCGCGAGGACATGGGACTGGCGATTGCGCCGGCCGTGGTGCTGGCCGACGAGATCAGCTCCGGCCTGCTCGAGACCGCGCCGTTCGATCTCGAGATCGTCGAGAGCTTTTACGCGGTCACGGTGCGCCGCAGCTTTCCGCATCCGCTGCTTGCCAGCCTGGTGACCCCATGAGTGGGGAAATCCTGACCGATGCCTATTCCGGGCAGGGCGCGGCCTCGTAGATGTCGAGCTGGGCCAGACGGCCTTCGAGCACGAAGTCGCCGTAATCCATGGTCAGGTCGCGGGTGACGCCGTTCTCGTAAAGCTTGAAGGCGATGGAATAGACCGGCAGGCCGTCGCCCTCAGCGTCTTCCGCGAAATAGGACATCGACACCGGCCAGTAGGCGTCGTCTGCCAGATCGCCTGCCCTTTCCGCTTCCGTATCAGTGCTGTCGACAGTTTCCTTCTCACCCAGAATGGTGGTGGTGATCATCGCCTGATCGCCCTCGTCGGAGCCGTCATAGATGCGCGACTCGTAAAAGCGCTCGCCGTCCCGGGCCTTGTCGATCATCTCGATCATGTGCTCGGTGGGGAAATGCGCGGGCGCAATGTCGAGAGCAAGTTCTTCGGGTTGCTCGATCGTGACCGACAGTCCATCGGTGTCGGCTTCGGCCGAGCCGCGGATCTCGTGGTCGAGTTTCTGGTTGACGAAGGAGCGCGTGACAAACCGGAAGGCCTGGTTGCGGATGTCCTCGAAGGTGGTGGTCTGCTGGTCCGTGACGCGCGAGTCGTCGCCTGTGGAAATCTCGGTGACAAAGCGGAAACTGACGGTGTAGCCCTCGCAGGCCGAGCCGCCGAACTCGTAGACCATCCGGCCGACCATTCCGGTTATGCCGGAGCGCTCGGACGCATCCTTGAGACTGAGATCGTAGACCGCGCGATGGGCGGCCAGAGCTTCGCCTCCGGCGCGGCCAGCGGTCGCCGCTGCGGCAAGAGCCGGCGAGGCTATCGGCGCAACGGCCACGGCGGCCAGGGACGCAATTACAAGCATGCGCATCAGGTTTTCTCCTGTCGAATCCATCTGTGATGTTATATGACCGGCTACGGCAAAAGCGAGGCGGAACTTCACACAAGCGCGAATTCGCCGCATGAGCCTTCACCGAGCCTGATATGGAGCGTCTTACATGACCGATAGCGTTGAGTCCCGTCTTGCAGCCCGCAACATAACCCTTCCCGAAGCCGCAGCACCTGCCGCCAATTACCTTCCCTACGTCATCTCCGGCTCAATGCTGTTCGTCTCCGGGCAATTGCCGATCGAGGGCGGAGCGCTGGCGGTCAAGGGCCTGCTCGGCCGTGATGTCGATGTCGCCAGCGCACAGCGCGGCGCGGAACTGTGCGCCATCAACATCCTGGCGCAGGCCAAGGCGGCGCTCGACGGTGATCTGGAGCGCATCGTCCGGGTGGTCAAACTTGGCGGCTTCGTCGCCTCCGATCCGGCTTTTACCGACCAGCACCTTGTCATCAACGGCGCATCCAACCTGATCGCCGAAATCCTCGGCGATGCCGGCAAGCACGCCCGCGCCGCCGTCGGCGTGGCCTCGCTCCCGCTCAACGCCGCCGTCGAAGTCGACGCGATCATCGAGATCCGGTGACATCCTCATGAGTGACACACGCAAGGATCTCGGCTGGCTGACCGCCCGCCCCATCGCCCATCGCGGCTATCACGACATGAACCAGAGCATCTGGGAGAACACCAAGAGCGCGTTCATCCGCGCCATCGACGCCAATTATACGATCGAGTGCGACATTCACATCGCCACAGACGGCGTGCCGGTGGTGTTTCATGATGATGATCTCGAGCGGCTCTGCGGGCTCAAGGGAGATGTGCGGGAGCGAACCTCGCAGGAACTGGCGCAATTGCGGGTCGGCGGAACGGCGGACGGCGTGATGTCGCTGCCGGCGCTGTTCAAGCTGGTCAAGGGGCAGGTGCCGCTGGTCGTCGAGTTGAAGGGACGTCCCGGCGAGGATGACGGCTTCGCCGATGCGGTGGTCGAGTGCCTGGAAAGCTATGACGGACCGGTGGCGCTGATGAGTTTCGACGACCGGCTGCTGCGTGACCTGAAGGCCGCGGGTGCCGCGTGCCCGCTCGGCCTGACGGCGGAAGGGGTGAAGCCGGAAAAATTCTTCGCCCATGAAGACGCGATGAATCTCGGTCTCGATTTCATGTCCTACTGCGTGCACCATCTGCCCAACGCCTTTGTCACGGCCCAGCGCAGCCGGGGAGTCCCGGTGATCACCTGGACCGTGCGGGACCAGCCGGCGCGGCAGCTGACCCGCGAGCATGCCGATCAGATGACGTTCGAGGGCTTCGATCCCGACAGCACTGAAGACGCGTGACCTTGCCAATCGGCGCATCGTTCATAAGTTG
>Ga0008836_100534_pt1 | contig 22445 bp, 23 predicted proteins | sample HotLakConsUCCR28_FD_62214 | JGI IMG/M metagenome (GOLD analysis project Ga0008836, IMG submission 62214) | Hypersaline microbial mat communities from Hot Lake, Washington, USA - Hot Lake Consortium UCC-R28 (Hybrid Assembly) ... | reverse complement strand
AACCTACCATGAGCTTTGGCAGGTGGTCGGACATGTATGCAGCCTGTTCAGCGACGAGGAATGCTACAACTTCTTCAGAGCAGCAGGATACCAAACCGATTAAACGCGACACGCTCTAGGACCGGCAGTCATCCGTTCGCTCGACGTCTGCGGATGCGCCAGTCATACAAAGTCGCTCCGGTGGCCACGCACGTCGCCGCTCCGATCGTCATGTAGAGCCCAGACGCGCCGACTACATCCATAATCGCACCGGACAGGGCCGGCCCTGCCAATCCACCGCCCATGTACGAAACTAGTCCTGCGCTCGCCATCGAGAGCGTGCGGTCGCCGGAGACGTGATCCGCCATGTGGGCAAGCGCCAGCATGTACAATGGCACGATGAAACCGCCAACCAAGACGCCCAGAATTCCAAGCCCCCAAATTGTGCTCGGAGGCGCCAACGCCATCGCGGTCGACGCGCAGCAGGCCAGCGCAGCGAATAGTGTCGCCGCCATCATCGGAGAGAAGCGGTCCGCCATGGCGCCGGCGGGAAATGCGCTCAGAAGCGGCGAGGCGAGAACCACACTGACGAAAATCGTCACCTGAGCGACCGATAATCCCTGTTCAAGGGCGTAGAGTGAGCCCAAACCATAGAAGGCGGCATTGGAAAAGCCGGCACAGAACGGAAGTGCAAGAATGGGCCAGAACCGAAGCAGCATCTCGGCAAGGCCGGCCCCGGTATGGACCTTCAATCCGCCGACCTCCGAACCGGCCGCGAGGAGAGGCCCCACCAGCGCCATTCCGTAGAGAGCCGTGGCATAGAAGAAACCGTAGGTGTTTGGGGCCATGACCAGCACGATTGGGCCAAGGGACACGGCCCCGAGCCGCAAAACCTCGTACGAGGCCAGAAGGCGGCCACGCGTCTGAGGCCCGGCAAGGCAGGCTAGCCAACTGTCGGTGACGACATAGGTCGAGCCAAGCGCGACGCCGCCCACGAAACGCAGCAGCAACCATGATGTGGGTGTTGCCGCATTGGAGAGCGCCAGAGTCGAAGCGGCCAGCCCAACGAGGCATAGGAAAAGCGCTGATCTAAATCCAATTCTGCGTACTATGCGACCAAAAAAAACTGTTCCCGTGACACTTCCTAGATAGTACGCAGCCGTCACCACTCCAACCATCGCATTCGAGAAGTCCGCGCGTTCGAGTTCCAAAGCAATCAGCAGAAATAGTGCACCGGTAGCCATTCCGATGAACGGCACGCTAGCAAGTATTGGCGCAGTGCGTCTCAGCACTACTTGCATGGGACCGGGACCAAACGCCGATTTCCACACGCTGTCGGCAACAAGATCACAAGGAAGTGGACAAGGTCGGAACTCACGTTTCGTGATTGATGCTTTTGAACAGGATTCAAATTGCAAGCACCACCGGCCAACAAATAAATTAAGCTGCCCTCAAGTTCTATCGTCAAGATACCCTGCGCGGTATAAAAAAATTGATTCGCGCGGTTGTGAACGTGGCGAAGTTTCCATGCGCCTGACGGCATCCGCTCCTCAATTACGCTCAGATCGCCCCCATCGAGGATGCGACAGCCATCACTGACTTCCGCCCACACATAATGTTCCAAATTTGATCGGCTTCTTACGAACATACTCTTTTCCTAAAAAATCCATTGCCACAACGCATCACCGCAACTTTTTGTTCAAGGCACCGACCTGAGAAGCGGGTCTCGTCTCGTCGTCTATCCAACCAGCATCACGGCAAACTCACAGCGACGAGACAACTTATCCGCAATGGACTCTCCGATCAGCTTTTCTACGAGATTCGAGCGCTGCTTTCGGATCACAACAAGGTCTGCATCCTGCAACCTGGCTGCATCGCAGATCGCGGCTACGGGGTCGCCCACTCGCACTAGCCGGGTCGCCTCTTTTAGGCCCGCCTTGCCCGCGATTGACATCGCTTGGTCAAGACAAAATCTGACACTGCCGGGAATTACTGGTGACATCGGTTCGGAGAGCCCCTCGATCCGAGCGTATTCGGCGAAACCTGTATCGCTCTCGGGTACGTCGCCGACCGCTACGAAACTCAACTTGGCCTCAATTTGTTGTGCCAAATTCGCGGCGCGATCGGCTGCTCTGCATGCTTCATCGGATCCATCTACCCAACACAAGACATGCGAGAAGCGTCCAGTAGTCGACGCGCTCATGATCCGACCCATACCTGGAAAAGTAGACCAGAAGCGAGAGATCCGGAAAGAGCGAGCGCAATGTAGAGGACGAAAACGCGTGACTTCCCGGCATATGCAGCGAGGCCAATGGACAAGAGCAGATAGGGTGCCGTCTTCATCAACGCCTCTGCAGCGAATCCGAGACTCTCTGCACCTTGTGAAGGATCAATAAGCGTCACACCTGCTAGGATAGCGACGGTAGCGAGCCAGACCCGGTGGTCAGACCACAGTCGTCGGGCGAAAATCGCACTTCGTGCGACGTGGTGATAGGCGGCATTGTTCATAGCGATATATCCAGTTTCATGGTGATGTTGAGGCAACAAAAACCCCACTCGGCTGTCACGCCGCGTCCTCCCGGACGAGGGTCACGCCTTGGCAGCATTCGGCGGTGAGAAAGGATAAAGCCGCATCCATGGCGGCGAAGTCGGCGTGGTTTACAACTTCCCGCCCTCGCCGCTCCTGTGCGACCAGGCCAGCTGAGACAAGTGTCCGTATGTGATGTGCGAGCGTAGAGAGAGGCAGTTGGGTGTGTTTGGCAATGTCACCCACGATCAACCCGTCGTCACCCGCGCGAACAAGGAGCCGGTATACATCGAGACGAGCCTCGTGTCCGAGCGCGGCCAAGGCGCGAGCTGTGATCTTCGAATCATTCATATTAACTGTATAACTAGTTTTATAGTTTTAAGCAACTGCAGCTTGTTGTCTCGGCGATAACGTAAAGGCTGGCCCGAGTGTCGCGCGCAGTGCACCGGGACCCCTAGCTCCTCGACGACACTATTGGGCTCGACGACTGCGTGCGGAGAACCCTGCTCTGCGCGCAGTGCATCCTGCAGCTAGCGCACAGAGTCGCTGACCGAGAAGAGCGCGGCCACGTGTTCAGAGGTAACATCGTCCGGCGCACTGGCGTCTGTCATTGTGGTCTCCATCCTCCGAGGCCATCACGCCTCAGCTTCGTCTGGCAGAGACGCATTTTGGTTCGCTCACACACTGATCGATACACTCTTGATTCGCCACCCTCCAAGTGGCGCTGCCGTAGACATTCATGTTTGCGGGCAACCCGATCTGAGAGTAAAGTCAATTTTTGTCAGATACTTGGAGAGGGCTTGAAGACATCCTTTGCCTCGCATAAGAAAGGGATACTTTCGATAGTGTTGCCAAAGTGTCCTGTTACATGCGGTGCCTGCGTCGGATCTCACTAGGCTCCAACCCGACCTCGACGTACGCCAGGCTGGGGCCGGAGAACGACATCCCTGACACACTGGCGGCGGCCAGCGGTCAATGAAGACGGAGCGACATGATCACCTGCGTCATTACCTATGAAGTTGAGCCCACGAGGCTTCGTGAGTTCGAAGCGTATGCCGAACGGTGGGTCCCGTTGGTCGAGGCCTTTGGTGGTCGGCACCACGGCTACTTCCTGCCCCATGAAGGAGCAAACGACGTGGCGCTCGCATTGTTCTCGTTCCCTTCACTCGCGGCCTACGAAAAATATCGCATCGACAGCATGAACGATCCTGCATGCCGGGAAGCTTATGAATTCGCGGCGAAGACCAACTGCATCCGGCGTTACGATCGCACCTTTATGCGCCCGATGACCGACGCCATACCCGCTGTTCTTGCCTCCGATGCGGGCAGCCAAGGGCGGGAAACCTCGTGAAGTATGCCCTGCTCATTCTGCTCGGCCTTGCCTGGAGTGGGCGATTGACCGCGATCAAGTTCGCGGCCGAATCGGGAGCCTCCATTCCCCAGATCCTCACGCTTTCGGCTACCGGCATCTTTGGAGCGTTTGTTGTGGTCTGCTTGCTCCGGGGCGGTTGGCCGTCGTTTCGGCGGAGCGTCGTCATGTTTGCCGGCGCGACGGCAGTGCTGGGTTTTCTCGCACCCTTTGGGCTCGAAATCACTGTCGCGCCGCACCTTCCCGTGTTCCTCCTCGTCGTGCTGATAGCGACCATGCCTCTCGTGACCTACGGACTGTCGACCGCACTTGGGATCGAGCGACTTCACCGCACTCGGCTCTTCGCTGTCATAGGTGGTCTCGGGTCCGTAATCCTCATCGCCGCGGACTCGCATGCCCGACCCGAAGGCTCGGTAACACATCCCATCTGGATCATCGCAGCGCTTGCTATTCCGGTTCTCTATGCAGTGAACACCATTTTCCTCTCCCGTCGCTGGCCTCCGGGCGAGGACGCTGTGGGCATTGCCCTGATCCAAAGCGCTATCGTCGCTCCGATCCTGCTTGCCGTGTTCTTCCAACAGGCGGTTGGGGCTCTGCAGACTCTGTCGTCGGAAACCTATGCGGCGCTGTTTCTCATCGTGCTCGCCGAGGCCACGGCGCTTCTGATTTTTCTCGCGTTGGCCCGCGACTACGGGGCCGTGTTCGTCGCGCAGGGCAACTACCTGTCCATACTGTTCGGCGCTGCTTTCGGGGCCCTGTTCTTCGGCGACGATCTCGGGCTCGGCTCAGTGATCGGCGGTTTCGGAGTGGCTACAGCGCTTTTCTTCCTGAATCGGCGGCCGCCGACGGTCGCCAGATAATACGCAAGGGTGCCAAATGCAGCGTCTCTATCTCGTTGACTCCTTTACGAACGACATGTTCCGCGGCAATCCCGCAGGTGTTCTGCCGGATGCGGCGGACCTTTCAAACGATCTCCGTCAAAGCATTGCCCGCGAACTCAACGCCTCCGAAACGGCGTTTCTGGAGGAGCGAGATGACGCCTGGTCCTTGCGTTGGCACTCCCCCGTTCACGAGGTGAAGTTCTGCGGGCACGCAACCCTCGCTGCGGCTCACGTGCTTCTCACCGAGCTGGGGCGTACACCTCCTTTCGTGTTCGACACCCGCGTCGGCCCGATCACTGTCGAATGGGAGAACGATGCCTATACGCTCGTTCTTCCACGCTTCGATCCGGAGCCGACGGACGCGCCAGAGCAGGCTTTGCTGGACGAGTTCGCCGGTCGTGATCCGGTGTTCTTCGAGAACTTCGAGAACCTCTTCGTTCGGCTGAAGAGCCAGAGGGACGTAGAAGACTACAAGCCAAACCTCGCAAGGATTGAGCGCGTTTTCCCGAAGGGCGTCTGCGTCACGGCAAAAGGCGACGGCGAGGTGGATTTCGTGTCTCGCTACTTCGCACCAGGCGCGGGCATCCCCGAGGATCCCGTGACCGGATCCACCCATGCGACCCTCGCGCCCTACTGGGCGTCGGAGCTCGGCAAGACCGATCTCTTGGCACGGCAAGCCTCCCAACGTGGAGGGATGCTCGGCTGCAGGGTCCAGCCGGAGCACGTCCGTATTTCAGGGAAAGCCATAACCGTTTTCGAAGCGTCCCTGAGGAGCCCCCGAGCCGGGGCCATCGGCTCAACAAAGGAACGAGAGGAGGCTTAGCATGGCAAAGCAGCACGAATACAGCGCAGCTGTCGAATGGACCGGAAACGAGGGCACCGGCACCTCGTCCTACAGAGCTTATAAAAGAACATGGGACATCGCGGTGCCAGGCAAGCCGGTCGTGCATTGCTCGAATGATCCGCTGCTTGGGGGCGACCCGAAGCTCATGAACCCTGAAGACTTGCTGCTCTCGTCACTCGCGGCCTGCCACATGCTTTGGTATCTGCACCTGGCGAGCGAAAGTGGTGTCGTCGTACAGGCGTATCGAGACACTCCGATCGGCGTTGGCGAGACCCTGCCTAGTGGAGCGGGGCGTTTTGTTTCTGCCGTGCTGCGCCCTGTCATCGACGTGCCCACCGGTACAAATCTGGAACTGGCCGCGGATCTCCATCACAGGATCCACGAGTTCTGTTTCATTTCCCGCTCGGTGAACTTCCCGGTGACGTACGAACCCTCGTTCAACGAGCTTTAACGCGATGGCGGCGCGACGAGTACCGAGCTTTTCGCGCCGCCATCGATACATTTATTCAGGAGCCAGGGAATGATGGACGGGGTAGTGCCTCCGGAAGAGCCGCGCTTCACGGCGGAAGGGGTACGAACCGGTTTCCTGCGCCTGTTGCCTCTCGCTGTCATGATCATCCCGTTCGGCATCGCCTTCGGCGTGACCTCCGTCGAGGTCGGCGTGCCGAACGACGCCGCGCTGTTGATGAGCGCCGCGATCTTCGCCGGAGCGTCGCAATTCGCAGTACTTGATCTTTGGGGGGATCCCCTTCCAGTTCTCAGCATGGTCGCTGTCGTGCTTACCGTGAACGCGCGCCATATCGTGATGGGGGCCGCAATCGGCCCCAAGTTGCGCGGACTGAACACGTCAAGGCAACTCCTGGCCGTGTCGTTGTTGAGCGATGCGAACTTCGCAGATGCTCAATCAGCGTGGCGGTCGGGCCATGAAGATGCTGCGATCGTTCTTGGCGGTGGCATTGCCCTCTGGATATGCTGGATGGTGGGCAGTGGCATCGGAATCGCCATGTCTGGCGCTATGGTCGATCCCGCGCGGTTCGGATTCGACGTCACCATGGCGGCCTTTTTCACCGCCATGGTCGTAGGCAATCAGCGGACCGGTGGCTACTTGGCAGCAGGGTTGATCGGGGCCGCGATCGCGCTGGTAAGCGCCCCGGTCGTTCCCTCGGGTTGGGAGATCATTCTGGGCGCCCTCGCCGCAGGTTGCACGGCGTTCTTCAGGATCACCTAGGATGTCGATCTACCTTGTCATCCTGCTCTTGGCAGGAGTTACCGTCGCCACCCGGTTCGCCGGTCCGCTTATCGTAAACCAGCTTGAAGATACGCCACTCCTTCGACGGTTTCTCGAGGCCATGTCGAGCGGCGTTCTGGCCGCTATCGTTGCCTCGCAGGTCTTTCAGGGCGGCCCTAGGGATTGGAGCGCGATGGCCGTTGCCGCAGTGGTGATGTGGATCACCAGATCGGCTGCCCTCGCGCTAATCGCTGCGGCAGCCTTCGCAGCATTTTGGACATACACTATCCAAATCTGATACCATGCGCATTTATGCGACTGGACCGAAATCAAGATTTGCATCGGACCGAACGGAAAGAAGTTCTTTCAGATCCTTCAGAGTCCTTTCGAGGTCCGCTTCGGAAAGCGTGCCGAGGCAGAAGCGCAAACCCGATTGCCTCGATTGCGGGTCTACGAGAAATGCTGCAGGCGGCGCCAAGGTGATGTTCCGTCGGGCGGCAGCCATGACAATGTCCCGAGCGCGATCAGTTTCCATCGGCGCCCAGACATGAAGGCCGTCGAACTCTTGCGGTGCGAGGATATCTCCGAGGACGTCCCGAGCGACACTGCAGCGTTTTTCGGCTTCGGCGCGTACCGATTTCGACACGCCATCGGTGAGACCCTCGGCAATTCCCTGTGCCATGGCGAGGGCGGACAGCGGATGCGCCATGGACTGTGTAGCCTGCAGCCATGATAGGCAGGCGTCCAGACGGTCGGGTGGTGCGAGAATGTGCCCTACGCGCAAACCAGGCGCAAAGGACTTGGAAAGGCTTCCGACATGGAATGTCCGCTCAGGGGCAAGTTCGGCAAGCGTCGGTATGTCCGAGGAGACAAATACCGAGTAGACATCGTCCTCGATAAGCAGAAGATCGTGAGAGCGTGCTATCTCGACGAGTTCCTCGCGCCTTTCGCGAGACATCGTGGCACCCGTTGGGTTTTGAAGCGAAGGCATGGCGTAGAGTGTTGTCGGGGGCTCCGGCGCGTTTAGTGCCTTCCGCAAGGCTCCTGGGACAACGCCCTCCGCGTCCATTGCGATAGGCACTAGAGGGCGCGACAGTGTCCGAGCGGCCCGCAATGCACCAGGGTAGGTAAATTCCTCCATTGCGATTGGGCCAGACGGGGACGCGGCGAGGGCGATGAACAAGCCATGCTGAGCCCCGTTCGTGATCATCAACCGGTCTGGATCGGCCTCGAATGAACGGCCGCCTCCAATTGCTTTCGCAAGCGCGATGCGATGCTCGAGCAAGCCGGCAGGTGGCAGATACTGATTGAAGATGTCCGCATCGAGACCTGCTGCCACACGCCCCATGAGCCCCGCCAGCAGCTTAGTCGTTAGGATCGGTGGAGGAAGGTTCACAGACAGATCGAAGCCCATCTCCCGACGTGGCGTTCGCCCTGCAACGAAGGTGCCCCGTCCCTTCTCGGATCGGGTCAGCCCGCGGCGCTGCAGAATGTCATAGGCACGTGTAACTGTTCCGAGACTCAGATCGAGGCCGTTCGCGACGGACCTGTGCGCTGGAAGCGCCGCGCCGGGCTCGAGTTCACCCGAAAGAATGGCTTGAGTAATCGCTTCCGCGAGGCGTTCATGCAGTCGGCCCTTTTCGGGACCGAGCACCGGCAGCCAGTCGCTTTCTCGCTTCATCGGTGACCTTAAGTGTTGCGAAACACTTTTTGTGTGCCAGAGAAACTGACTCTTCGCAAGAGTCCGGCTACCGCTCACCCGAATAGCGCCTGCCCATCGTCATTTGAAGCGCCAGAGCGGTAGCAAGGACACCTCCGATGAAGAGGGCGCCTCCGACTTGGCCGGCATGCTGCGTCACTGCCAGAAGCAGGGGTAGACCCACCAGGTTACCCAAGTTGCCGGCCTCAGAGATCGCGCCGTAGGCGAGCGACCGAGACGCATGCCCTGACGCCAATTGCGGCACGACCGCGAAGCTCGCTGCCTGGACGAATGGAAGAGCACCATAGAGCAGGAACCAGGGCGCGGCGGCGCTTGGCGCCCACGGCAGGACCAACGCGGCCGCCGCCGCAATCGCGAGACCGGTTTTCAATACGACTGTAGCCGGCACACGGTCCAGTGCGGGCAAGACGATCATGAACGTTACTGCAATGCCGAACGAAGGCAGAATGCCTGCGAGCGCAGCCCGGCCTGTGTAAAGTGACACGAGAGTTAAGCCGCTCATGTAGCAGGATGCGTATGCAAAAAATGCCACGGCAGGAATTGTGACAGATGCCTTCCGATATGCATCCAGATGTATTCCGACAAGGCTCCATCTGCACGAGCGATGCGTACTCGTCGAGGCCTCTCCATCCTCGAGGAAAGCTGCCGCTATGGGCAGAAGCGCCGCCATCACGACACCATGTACCGCGAGGATTTGTGCCAGGCCGGCATCTCTACCGAAGAAAGCCGTGAGTGCGAATGCTGCAGCGACAATCGTGCTCCAAAGCGTCATCGCCAGTGGCCGCAATCGGTCGGAGGTCGAAGACGCGAGGAGAGTGGGTGCCGCCACGACAATGGCAAGATGGGCCACGCCTTCCATGGCGCGGAGTGCGAGCATAACTGAAAACTGCGGCATTCCGGCCTGAAACAATGACAGAGCCGCACTGGCTGCCAGTGAATAGAGCAGAGTTCTTTTCGGTGAGACAAATGCAAGAAGACGACCCGCCGCCAATCCAAATACGGCTCCACACAGCGCAAGCATCGAAAGGATGAAGCCTACAGCGGAGCCAGCGTCGGCGTACACGGCCGTCAAGGCAGGAAACGTGATGGCAATCTTTGTAAATTGGGCCGCGGCCCCTAGTCCGATCAAATAGAGAATGACAACGTTTGCGAGGTCCCGAACCAGACCTTTTCGAAAGGGTACACGACGCCAGTTCCTCTGCATCATCAGATGCTTTTTCGGAGGTAGCAGACTGTCTTGCCGTTCGGCGTCGTGCCCCTGCCTATCTCGCTGAAGCCGAGGGTCTGGTGGAATGCGAGTGACCGTTCGTTCAAGGGCTCCAGATTCACCTCGCATGTAAGCGCACGAAACCCATAGGAGACGGCTTGAGCCTCGACGTGCTCATAGAGGTGCCGTCCGAGGCCTCTGCCTTGAGCCTCCGCTGAAACGATTATGCGATCAATGTAGACGAACGCACACATCTCGCGCTGGAGCCACCGAAAGCTCGCGCCGTCGTAAGCCGCCGTATCCCGGAACGCGATGAGGAACGCCTTCCCATCTTCAAGCGACGGACAGAACGATGCGGAACTGAGCATGCCGCGGAGCCGGTCCATGACAAGGGTCGACGTCTCGGCCTCGTAGCGACCGTTTAGCGCCAGCACCTGGTGAAGAAGGCTCTCCGGTGCTTGCCGAAGGTCAATGATCGTGTCGCTCATCTCCTCGCTCTGGTTCTCAAGTCGACTTCAACCCATTCTCTCAGCTCAGATCGGGAGCCAAGCCGTCGGTGAAGAAATCACCAGACGGCATAACCAAGACTACGTGCAAAAGCGATACAATGCGACCACTATTCATGGTTCCATCCCGATACAAGATTAGTCGTATTCAATAGTGCACATCCGCACTCGCCATTGCCGCACCTGCTGACCGCAAGACCTTAGTCCTCTGTTTCTATTTATAGAAATGCTGACACGCTTATGCGTTTTGCGTTACGCGCCCAAGAGCCTTATCCCCATGCACGCCCTCCCATGTTGATCATTGCCAGAGGCGATCCAGGTACACAACCCAAAGATGGGTGAATCACTTGTTTAGTCTCACATGATACACTATGGCGACTCAAGCTAGGCATCTCGGAACGCAGCTTCGCACGCGAAGTCTCCGGCTCTGCTCAGCCCTGAAGCGATCTCGGTAGCACAAAGGAGCTTTACATGAGGAACTGGCGGTTCGCGGCGCTTTTGCTGGCACTCTGGACGATCGGTCTATTCATGCGCATCCCCGTTCTCGCGATGCCGCCGCTCGCGCCCCTTGCGGCAGCGGACTTTCGGCTCACGCAAACGGGCATCGGTGCGCTTACGATGATATCGGTCGCTGTGTTCGCCATGGGATCCCTGCCTGCGGCCTGGGTCACCGTTCGGCTCGGTCCGCGCCTCGCTATCGCGCTCGGGCTCGTTGTTAGCGCAGTGCTTTCCGCCGCGCGCGGTGCGGCGGACTCTGCTGTCTTGCTCTACATGAGCTCGGTGGGCATGGGGATAGGCATCGCGGTGCTCCAGACCGCCATGCCGGTCGCGGCTAGGGCGTGGGCGCCCGTTCGTGCCGGACTCGCGTCTACGGTATACCTAAATGGAATGATGGTGGGCGAGCTTGCTGGCGCCGGCCTAACCCTGCCGCTTGTGCTGCCGCTTGCAAGCGGCGATTGGGGAATGGCGCTTTTCATCTGGGCAATTCATGCCCTCGGGCTCGGCCTGCTTATTCTGTTACGGCGCAAGGATGCTGCCCCTTCCAACGAAGCCTTGTGGCGACCGCGATTGTCCGGGCGGCCGGTCCTTTCGCTGGGCGCATCGCTGGCCGTAGCCGTTGCTGCGTTTTTCGTCGTGAACGCGTACCTCTCGACGATCCTCACGCATCGCGGCGAGGACGATATGGTGCAGACCCTGTACCTCGCTTACAACATCACTCCCTTTGTCGCTTCTCTTGCAATCGTCGTCTCGGGCGAACGTTTCCTCGCAAAAACGCAGCCGATTATCGCGTCCGGCGCGGCTGCGTCCTTGGGGCTTGCCATGTTTGCCGCGACATCTGGTGCATTGGCATTCGTTGGGGCGTTGATTGTGGGCTTCATGGCCAGCGTCCAGTTGATCCTGCTCATGACCGTGCCGCCTATGATCGCGCGCGGTGATGACGTAGCGCGTCTGACATCAGGCATGATCTTCGTCGGCTATGGCATCGCGTTTTTTCTCCCCTTGCTGGGCGGACACCTGTTCGAGGCGTTTGCTTCACCTGTTTGGATCGTCGTGCCTACGTTGGCCTTCGGTGCGATTTCTCTACTCTTCCAGCCAGAGCTTGACGGACCGATCCGGCATCGGTGCGTAGAATGAAATACGTTTCCGTCCTGATGACTTGCGGCTTTTCCACTGTGAAGCGGGCCGTTAATCGCAAAATTTGGGTTACCCCCGATATGGGTGGGATATGGCTCGCAGCCGCCCCCGAGACTCTCAAGCTCATTTTCATTAAAGCGAGCCCCGGACACAAGATGGAAGGCCGAACCCGGACACAAGATGGAAGGCCGAAGTAGACATTCGTCGAAAGCGCGGCGGCTAGTGGGTCCACGCACAATTTTTCTCGATGCCGCACTCCCCGCCAGTGTCCGGTTACGCCTGATTTCGTCAGCGCGTTCAGCCAATCGCACTGGCTGAATCTATGCGATATTCAAATCTGGAAACATACCTGTGAAACAAAAACCTCCAATACAGAACGGGAACACAGCGACAGCGCGCACTGGCGTGGTTATTATGCTGTCAGCGGGTGCTCTAATTGCTGCGACTTCGCTCTTGGCAAAGACCCTCAGTCTACCCCTGGCCGACACCCCAGGACTACATCCATTTCAGATCAGCGCCGGCCGGTTTTTGTTCGCCCTTTTTGCGCTTTTATTGTTTATCGCCGTCTTTCGCAACCGACGGCCCACTCTGCAGGGTGCCAACTGGCGTTGGCATATTGCACGATCACTTTGCGGATGGCTTGGGGTGACAGCTATGTTTGCAGCTGTTGCGCGTATGCCGGTGGCCGAAGCAACCGCACTCAGCTTCCTGAGCCCCGTTGTCACCATGGGGCTCGCCATTGTCCTGCTGGGCGAGTACCTGACGCTTAGGAAAGTGATTGCCGCGAGTCTTGCTCTTGCCGGTGCAGTTCTGATCCTCCGGCCCGGAGTAGAAGCGTTTCAGCCGGCCGGTCTCTTGGCGCTGGTGGCAGCGGGTTGCATGGGGCTTGAAGCGATCTACATTAAACGACTCAGCGACTCGGAGTCGGCCTTACGCATCCTTCTGATAAACAACATGGTCGGTGCGCTGATTTCCGTGGTAGTCGCATCAACCGTCTGGCTTTGGCCGGTGCCGAACCAATGGGCGCTGCTGGTTGCGCTTGGAATGGTAATGGTCGCTGGTCAGGCCTTGTTTATCCAAGCGATGAAAAGGGGCGAGGCGAGCTTCGTAATGCCGGCCTTTTACTCGGTGCTGGTGTTTGCGGCTTTATATGATTTGATTTTCTGTCGGATTTTCCTCACATCCACCGCTTTGCTAGGTGCTGCGCTTATTGTGGGCAGCGCCATAGTTCTCACTCAGCGTGTGCGTTGAGGCGACGACACGCCTAGATTTTTTCGAGAGCGCTCTACAACCTGAATGAATTCACAGCGGTCTGAGTAAATGGAAACAACCATGTTCTGTGCAGGTTGCAAGTCTTGGTTTCTACAACAACAGAAAACCTTGCGCGTGTCGATACCTGACATGGGAGCCGCAAAACCGAAATGGCACTCTGTCCGCTGAGCAGACTGAACAGGCACCATTGTGAGCGACAAAAAGAGGGGTAGCGGTTCACACCGTCAGTGCAGGTTGCCTTACCTGATGCTCAGCGCATCAACGATTGATCCCGCCCTATACCGGCGATACCTGATATCGGCCGCGTAGCGCCATTCCGATCGTTCGAGGCCCCGTCTCTTCAAAACCGAACTGACGGTAGAGCGCGTCAGCCGGCACATCGGCGAGCAGACTTACGTAAGTGTCCGCCGGGAGATGATGCTGTACGAACGCATTGATTTCCGAGAGTACCATCTTCCCGAGGCCATGGCCGCGCAGGCTGGTCGAGACAACGATGTCAACAATCTGGCAGAAACAACCAGCATCGCCGATGACCCGACCCATGCCCACGAGAGTACCGTCGGCGCGGAGGGTTACGCAGAAGAGCGAGTGGGCGAGTCCTAGCGACGCGGATTCTGTCGAGAAAACCTTCAGACCGCCGTCGCGGCGCAAGGCAAGGTATTCAGCGGGAGTCGGCGGTTCATAGGCCACCACGACCTTTGGCTCTGACATCTTAGCCTCTTGACGCACTTTGCTCCTAGATACCATAGTGTTCTCAAAATGAATAGAACAGTGTGGATGTTGAGTAGCGCAATAGCGGATCGACATGACCAAGCGGACCACTCGATTGCCGGATCAGCCAGGTGAGGTGCACCGAATGCGCGGAGCTACCAGCGGAATCTGCAGCTTCGGCGAAGCGGTCGGGTGTGACGCGTGCTGCAAGAGGGCAGAACCGTGAATTTCCGGTTTATTGACGGACAGTTGGTTGGAGAACGCCAGCCTTCTCTGGAGTGTTCGGATGCGGCCTTCATGCTGGGCGAAGGTGCATTCGAGACCATGCTGGTCCGCGACGGAAAAGTCCTGAGACTTGACCGACACAAGGAACGGCTCGACTGCGGCCTGCGGAACTTAGAGATGCAGGCATTCGACTGGGCGTCGGTAAAGTCCTGCCTTGATGGCTTAAAGAGTTCTAGTCTTGGCGAGGAAGTGATTCTACGAGTCCAGGTATCGCGTGGCCCGCTGGTCGGGGGGTTCGGCTCACCCGCTCGAGGCTCTCAGACCGTCTTTGTGTCAATTTCGGATGCGCCGGAGCGTCCGGACCATCTGCGCGGGATAGTTGTCGATTGGCCCCGCCGGGCCTCCGGTGGCCTCGGCAACGAATTCAAGTGTCTTGGCTACGCGAACGAACTCGCCGCGCGACGTAGGGCATTCGAAATGGGTGCCGACATTGCCATAATGCTCGGGTCAGATGGGAATGTAGTATGTGCTGACACGGCCAATCTGTACATCGTGACGAACCAAGTCATCGTCACACCCAAGATATCTTCTGGCGCACTTCCGGGGACCGTCCGCGCTGCATTGCCCGAATTGCTCGAAATGGAGGGGTACAAGTATCGGGAGGCGGATATTTCGCGCGACGCGCTCCAACAGGCCGAAGGTGTCTTCCTCACCAACGCATTCCTAGGGGCATGCCTCGTCATGGACGCCGGCGCGGGGGACATACCAAAGCCGACACACCGCATCGCTGACTTCGTTGGAAGACTCCGCGAAGCACTCCTTGATATCGGAAGATACGGTCATGCCCTCGAATGATCTTTTGCTATCTCCCAGCCTCGGGGTGTTGGCGGTCGTGATCCACAAGGGTCGTCTCCTCCTCGCGCGAAGAACCAATGAGCCAGATGCGGGATGCTGGGGGTTTCCTGGCGGTTATGTCGAACGGGGTGAGACCCTGGCAGAGGCGGCGGTCCGCGAATTGCACGAAGAGACCGGGGTTCTTGCGGAGGCACGCGACATCATCGACACGATCGAGGACATCGATACCGAGAAGGACGGGCGCGTTGCGCACCATTTCGTCCTCGTCGCCTTGAGGTGTGAATGGATTTCCGGCGAACCGAAGGCCGGTTCGGATGTCAATTCAGTCCGGTGGACTGTCGAGGCTGATCTCGAGGACGGAGACCTGTTCGTGTGCAAGGGGCTTCATCGCATCGCAGCGAAGGCTGGATTCTTTCAGGGGGAAACACCAACGCCATGACTGCACCAGGTAACCTTCAAATCGAAGAGATTGGGCACGACGGTGCGGCTTTGGCCGGCGAGTTGATCGCAGCCCTACTGCGCGAGCTTTCCGGCAACCACGTCATGTCCAGTCCGGAGGCAACGGCTGTCGCGAAGCAGATCCTGGAGCAGAGAACCGGACCCTCGGGATTCTTCGCCATGATGGGCAATGAAGGAGTCGGGGTTCTGATGCTGGAAGAATGCAGCACAGTCTACGCTCGCGGCCGTTTCGGAGAGGTCACCGAACTTTATGTCAAACCGGAATTCCGAGGGCGCGGTGTGGCGGGAGCGCTCATGGATCGAGCTGTGGCGCTTGCGACTGCAAGAGGATGGAGTCGGCTCGAAGTAGGAGCGCCGCCCCAGCCGCAATGGGCGCGCACCTTGGAGTTTTATGAACGGTATGGCTTCAGCACTGTGGGCCCGCGTCTCTCACTCGACGTCGAGCGACGCGAGCGCCCATGCTCTGGAGAGACCGGGAAGATTGTGAATTCCCAATGTCCATGGTCCGGCGAACCGGTAATCGAAGACGCAACGACGACTTATCGTGGAGTCCGCGTCGGGTTCTGCAATACCGGCTGCAGGGACAAGTTTGAGCAGGCCACACGCACTTTCGATCTTGCGATTGAGGAAAGCTTGACCAAACTCGACGGGCCCGAAGCCGGCTGATTTTGTGACTGCTGGCGGCCGCACGACCCGGCTGGATCATTGAATTGGTAGGCCTTTCAAGCCGCCGGTTCGGCGTACACTCAATTATACACTCAATTAACTGCGTGTTGCTCTTGCACTCATGCTTCGTCAGCCGATCTTGGTGCCCCAGAAGGACGTCTGGTCGGCGGCGAAGTAACCGTCCGCGGCGCGGAAGATGCCTTGCAGTTCGACGGTATCTCCGGCGGTGAGAGGTGCGATGGTCTGCAGCCAGAGTGCTGTCCACTCCGAAACATGCGCGCCGCTGATCTCGCCGAAGGAGCCCCGAAGCACGGTTGTCCCATTCAGCACCAGCCGCCCGCTCATGCGAGCCGCGGTGCTGGCGTTGACCTTGTACATGAGGGTCGCGCCGAAGAGGTAGGTGCCATCGACGGGTGCCACGAAATGGTTGTTCGCGGCGTCGAACGCGCCTTGGTCGTTGTAGTCGGTGTTGTTCAGACCGATCTTCGTCCAGGTCCCGACGCCCACATAGTTGTCGTAGTTGGTCCAGGCCTTGAAACGCGGCAGCCGGGGCTGATCGACGATGCCGGTAGCGTTGTCGACGCTGAACCCGTCGAAGAACGTGCTGCCGTTGGCGGAGACCGAGAGGCGGAAGCGGTCAGAGCCGAACAGGCCGACCAGCGCCTTGGTCACGAAGCCGGTCTGGAGCGTCAGGCCGAGATCGTCGCCCGCAGCCTCCTTGTTCATGGTGTAGAAGAGATCGCCGGTGCCGCCCTCAGCCACGGTCCTGGCTGTCCAGAGCGCGGCGTTGAGCTTGGCCGAGAACGGGTTCGACGCATCCGCGGTGGTCCCGAGCCCCAGCAGGGCGAGGTTCTGCAGCGATGCCGGGGTTGTCCCGACCCAGACGGACCCGTCGTAGACCAGCAGCAGTCGCTCGTCCTCGACCCATGCCCGCCAGCCGGTGCGCGGCGGCAGGCGCAGCCAGGCGCCGTCGGTCCAGAGCGCCACGTTCAGGTCCCAGCCCGCCCAGTCGCCCGTCGCGCCCGAGCCGACGATGTAGCGGTCGCCATCCGCAGGGCTGCCGGGCGGGGCCGTCAGGTCGCGGTCGAGAACCGAGAGATGAACAAGCCCGTCGAGCAGCCGCAGCGCCTCGTTGTGGGTGACGTGCTTCTGGGCCTGCGCCGCGAGGATGTAGGGCAGCAGGAGATGGGTCGTGGCGTCGGACATGGGATGGCCCTCAGAGTATCAGCGTGACGGTCTTGGGCGCGCCCCGCCCGACGAGGGCGGAGAGCTGGAAGATGCGGACGGTGAGGCTGTCGCCGGGGGTGAGCGGCGCGCCCCAATCGGCGCTCTGCTGGGCGGCAGTGTAGACCGCGCTGGTGGTGGCGGTGCTCAGCACGCGCTTCACGGCAGCGCCGTTGAGGATCTCGACCTCGCAGGCTTCCAGTTCCTCGGCCAGCGGCACCTCGAGCCCGCCCCAGCTGTCCGCCGCGAGTGCGCGCGAGCGGCGCGTCCACCGGATGGTCAGATCGCCGGGCGTGCGGGCGCGACGCCATGGCTGTTCGACATGGGCGACCGAGAACGGCCGCAGTCCGATGCCCTCGGGCATGAAGGCCTGCCCGACATAGGTCTCGTCGCTGACCGGGCGGCTGGCCGGGCCGATGCGCCAGTTCCACGGGATGCCGAGATCCGCCTCGGCGATCGGCAGAGACGCCAGCGCGGTATCCAGGACCACAACCCGCGCGCCAGCAGCCGCCGGGTTGCCCATGGCGCCCTCGGTCCCGCGCTGGCCACGCAGGAGCCGGGTCAGACGATATCGACCCGGCGCCAGAAGCTCTGCCGCGCCCGCCTGCACGATTTCCCAGACGCCGGGCGCACTCTCGATCGCGAGCGCGTTCGCCCCGCCGAACAGGGTCAGGTCCGTGACGCTCTCCAGCGTGCCGGTGAGCAGATCGACGACCAGAGCATTGCCGAGATCGAAGCGCGAGGTGGGCCCGGCGTAGAGGTCGAAGACCAGCGCCCCCATCCGGGCGCGGCTGCCAAACGTGGTCAGCAGCTCGAACCCGTCCGTCGAAGGGCTGCGGAACACCGCCATCTCGCCGGGCCAGGGAACGGCGTGCGCCGCAACGAGGGGCCGATGCGCCGGCTGGTCCTCGGTCAGCTGCGGCAGGTCCATCAGCACCGCATCCGGCGCGCCGAACACCACGGCGCGCGTCAGCGACGGGGCGCGGGGATCGCCGGGCGGCAGATCGTAGGTCGCCCGGTCCTGGCGGACCGCCTCGATGCCGCGCGCCTCGGCGTCGGCGATGGAGACGAGCCGCAGATCTAGCAATCGCCCGTCATGGGAGAGCCGGATCGCGTCGGCCGGATCGAGCGCGAGACGCGAGGGCGGCAGACGGAACGCCGCCGTCTCGCGTCCCACCCACGCCTCCATCAGCGCGCGGCGGCAACGGCGCTCGGCCTCCTCGGGCGGCACCGCCATCGGGAAGGACTCGGAGGCGATGCGGGTCGTGTCCACGGTGATGCGACGGGCCTCGACGAGGGCCGCGTCGTAATCCTCGTCGGCGCGGGCGACCTGCCATTTCAGCGCCTGAGGCAGTTCGGTCTCCTGGCCGCGCGTCAGTTCCAGCAGGTCGCCCTCGCGGGCGGCCACCAGATCGTCGGGTGTGAGGGTCGCGACGGAGGCCCGGCCGCGCATGAGGAAGCGGATCACGCCTTGGGTCTCCACTGCGTCAAAGCCGAAGTGGCGTGACAGCGTGGTGATCGAGGCGCGCGGGCTTTCCAGCGCGGTGATGGCGTAGCCTTCGACCGCGCCCCATAGACCGGAGACGTCGATGCGGGCTTCGGGCAGACCAGCGCGCAGGCAGAGGTGCCGGACCAGCGCCGCGAGCGATACCGCACCGAGCCGTCCGGTCAGCCAGTGGCCAAGCCGCCAGTTGCCGCCATCCGTCCAGACATCGGTCAGCGCCGGAAAGAACGGATAGGGCCGCGCGTCCCAGGTCCAGGCGGCGCATTCGGGCAGATGCACCATGCGGGCACCGTAGACCGAGGACACCGGATTGTTTGCCGGGGTGCCCCACCAGAGATAGGTCGCCTCGAGATAGGCGCGCTGGATCGCGTCGTCGCGCCAGCCCCGCGAGAAATGCGGCGTGAAGCTCTCGGACGATTTCGGATCGAAGAAGACGTTGGGCTGGTTGGTGCCCCGGTCGATGGCCGGGCAGCCGAGCTCGGTGAACCAGATCGGCTTGGACTGCGGCGCCCACGCGGTCGGCGTGCCGCTCTCCACGCCAGCGGGACGGTCGTAGTGCGGGTTCGACCACCAGGCGCGCAGATCCTTGTAGCGGAAGACCCAGGGCTTGCTGGCGGCGCCGTCGGTGATCGAGGTGCGCACCTGCGCCGAGCGATCCGCCGCGCTGGCATAGAACCAGTCGAAGCCTTCGCCGCCCGCGATGTTCGCTTGGAGATAGCCCCGGTCGTAGATCGCGGGCCAGCCCTCGACCGCGTCCGCATGCTCGAACCCGTCGCGCCAGTCCGACAGCGGCATGTAGTTGTCGATCCCGACGAAATCGATCTCGGGATCGGCCCAGAGCGGGTCGAGGTGGAAGAACACGTCGCCCGAGCCGTCACCCGGCTGGTGACCGAAGTATTCCGACCAGTCGGCGGCATAGCCGATCTTGATCCCCGACCCGAGAATCGACCGCACATCCGCGAGCAGATCCCGATACGCCTGCACCGCCGGATAGGTGGCCGCGCCCGAGCGGATGGTCGTCAGCCCCGGCATCTCGGTACCGATCAGGAAGGCGTCCACGCCGCCCGCCGCCGCGCAGAGATGGGCATAGTGCAGCACCATGCGCCGCAGGCCCCAGTCGCCGGATGGCCCGGTCCAGGAAACCGACTGACCCGAGACGCTGAAGTTGGCCGGTGTGGCCGAGCCGAACAGCGCCGCGACCTGGCTTACCGCCGTGGCGGTCTTGTCCACCGTTCCGGCGAACCCCGCAGCCGGGGAACAAGTGATCCGCCCCCGCCAGGGGAAAGCGGGCTGGCCCGTCCCGGCGGCGTTGTCGGAATACGGGTTCGGCAGGGTGTTGCCGGGCGGCACGTCCATCAGGATGAAGGGATAGAAGGTCACCCGCAGTCCGCGCGCCTTCATCTCCTGGATGGCCTGCACCACCGCGAAGTCGGCCGGCGTGCCGCCATAAACGGGGCGGTCCTGATCGTCGCGGCTGACGAGGAAGGCATTGGCGCGGCTGACGCCGTTGACCGACCAGCTGGCGGGCGTGGTTGACTTGGCCGACACCTCGACGCCCGGCCGCACCTTGCAGGAGCCCGCCCGCAGATCGTCGCCGAACCAGGCGACCACGAGGCTGACGCTCTCGACCGCGGGCGCCATCGCCTGCAGCCTGTCCAGCGCCTCCACCATGTCGGTGGAGTTGGCCAGCGCGTTCAGGTTCTCGGGCACCGTCGCGCCGCCGTCGGTCTTGCGGATCGCCTGCGTCGCATAGGTGAACTCGCCCGAGGCCGGGATCATGGTGACGGCGCGGGTCAGCCCCTCGGCGGTGTCGGGATCGGCGAGCGGCCGGAAGACTTCGAACGAGAGTTGCGGCAGGCGGTTGCCATAGGTGGACAGCGAGAGTTCCTCGAACACGACATAGGCCGTGCCGCGATAGGCCGGGGTATTCGCCGCACCCATCTTCGCCGCGATGAACGGATCGGCCGCTTGCGCCTCGTCGCCCGGATACCAGCGCCAGGTGACGCCGGAGAGGTCCATCGGCTTGCCGTCGGCCCAGATGCGGCCGATACCGGTGATCGGGCCCTCGCAGAGCGCCACGGCGAAGGAGGCGTAGTAGAGATACTCGGTGGTCTTGACCTTGCCGCCCCCGCCGCCCTTGCCGCCGCCCTGCGTGGTGGTCTTCGTCTCCTCGCGGAAATCGGTGGCCCAGATGATGTTTCCGCCCATACGCATGCGCCCATAGAGCCGCGGGATCACCGCGCCCTCGGTGGCCGAGGTAATGCGCAGCGTGTCGAGCCGCGCGCCCTCGATGCGCTGCGTCGGCGCCAGCGACGAGATGATCCAGCTGTCGACGACCGAGCCGATGGTGGAGCCAATGAAGCCACCGATGGTGGCGGCGCTGACGCCGAGGATCGCGCCGCCGATGCTGCCGCCAATGGCGGCGCCGGCCGCGCCGAGAACGAGGGTGGCCATGTCGGGGTCTCAGCGTTGCGGGAACAGGAAGGCGAAGGCGATGCGCCGCCGCCATGGTTGGGTGAGCGGTTCCTCGATCACGCCGAGCCGCTCGTAGGCGTGCAGGAAGCTGTCGCGCCCGGTGAGGATTCCGACATGCTTGGCGATGGCCCGGGGCTTCATGCGGAACAGGACCAGCGCGCCTGGACCGGCTGCCGCCGGTGCCACCTCGGTCATCATGCGCCGCGCGCCGTCCGCCAGAACCTCGCGCGGTCCGGTCTCGCCCCAGTCGCGGCTGTAGGGCGGGATCGGGAACGGCTCGGGGCCGACGACCTCACGCCAGACCCCGCGCGCGAGCCCGAGGCAGTCGCAGCCGACGCCGCGCAGGCTGGCCTGGTCGTGGTACGGCGTGCCGAGCCAGGAGCGCGCCGCAGATATGACTCGGATCGTTGTGTATTTCTCGGCCTTACTTGACATATCTTGTCGCAGATCGCCTTGCTGCCCCGGTAATCGCTCATACACAGCAAATCTCTACGCTGCCAAACAGCGGAAAGGTTAAGCGCTGATGGAGATTTACTGGGGTCGCTATTTCGCCGGAGAAGGATCTGAAAAATAACTCAAGATGGCGAAGGTAAGGGACACCATGGAGAAAACGATCAGCGCAACGTAACTGTATTGCCAGACATCATCTCTCAGAAAAGCGATCCTTTCGCCGTCCCCAGGTGAGGAAACAATATACCTCAATGCTAAACAAGTAACCAGTGCCAATCCGGCCACTCCAGTCGAGCACCAAGACAGAACTCGCAGTGTAATTGATTTCAGATTTGTGCAGGTAAGACCAATTATCACCACAGCAATTACGACAATAAATAGCGCGGTGGCATCCGCAGATTCCTGCCACGCAAAGTGCACCAGGATTGTATTTCCAAGTAGATCAATCCACGAATTGACCCAAGCAACAATTGGCCCGGGAAGAAGAGCAACAATCTTCGACAAAGGAGTTGGAAGGGCCATCTAAAATTACCCGCTACTCACTCGGGAGAAATACAGGGACACCGAATCGGGCAACCTGTTCACCGCCACTAGTGTTCCACGCCTGACGTAGGATTCCCAATCTTGCTCTGCCGTGACATGGTCGGCGAATGAGACGCACCGACATCTGCCTTTACCTTGGCCCCGCCGACCGCGCTGAGCTTGAAG
>Ga0008836_100531_pt1 | contig 22503 bp, 22 predicted proteins | sample HotLakConsUCCR28_FD_62214 | JGI IMG/M metagenome (GOLD analysis project Ga0008836, IMG submission 62214) | Hypersaline microbial mat communities from Hot Lake, Washington, USA - Hot Lake Consortium UCC-R28 (Hybrid Assembly) ... | reverse complement strand
ACCATCGACGAACTGTGGTCGGTCGTCGCCGACCGCCTCTCCGCCTTCACGCCGCAGGAATGCCGACACTACTTCGAGGCTGCAGGATATGACCCGGATTAAGTCGAATCTGCTCTAGAGCCGGAGATGACGTCGTCAAAACGCTGGACGGTCGCCCCGAGCTGGATCTGGTGCCCTTCGGCCGGGCGCAGCGTCACCTCGCTGATGGCCCAGCGTTCGTGGGCGCGCAGGAAATCGTCGGCCGCCTTCGTCTCGAAGGCGACAACGCCGCCGATTGCTCCGGTGCCGGAGGCGTTGGAGACGGGGCCGCGGATGACGGTGACCTGCTTCAGCAGTTCCGGCTCGATGAAGAACGACCCGGACCCGTGGCCAACGCGCCAGTAGTCCTGGCGCGCGCCGTCCAGAGTGACGGCCACACGCCCCATCTGCTGCAGCCCACGAATGTTGATGGCGATCGAGGGGTCATCGCCGCTCAGCGAGGCGCGCACCCCGGGAACCTGGCGGAACAGGTCGGCGGCGGTAACGGGCTGGAGGCGCGCCGCCTCCTCGCCCGATACGAGGCTGGTGCCCGAAAAAGCGTCGATGACGGCCTGGGCGGCCATGGTGGCGGTGATCGTGATCTGATCGAGCAGCGTGGTCGCCGCCGGCACGATCGCCACCTCCTGTCTGCGCTCAACGTCTTCCTGTGCCGCGACCTGAGACGTGGCCAGCCCCAGCACGACCATTGCCGTGCCGCTCAAAAAATATGCATGCTTCATTTCGAATGCCCCACCATGACAACAGATTTGTTTGCTGGCGGATGCCATTGAAATGGCGCGGGCTGGCTTCGGAGCTGGTGTTATGAAAACATGACAATCATTGTCAAGTTAAAAGACGCGCAAAGGTCGGAGCCGCTTCGGACCAATCGGTGGGCTAGGGCGGCGGGGGGGAGCGGCAAGCCAGAAAGGCAGGCGCCTACGCGCCGAAATATGCACAGAGGGCGAGGCTGGCATATGGTGGGTGCTTGGAAGCATCAGCTGACCGGCAAAACAAAAGCCGCGACGGGGCGCGGCTTCGGATCGGTGGCTGATCTGGAGCGGGCGATGGGATTCGAACCCACGACCCCAACCTTGGCAAGGTTGTGCTCTACCCCTGAGCTACGCCCGCTCATGCGGCAAAAGCCGCAAGCAGCGCGTATATGGCCGCACCGCAAGAACAAGAAATCCTTCAAAATCAGCGACTTCCGTCGCGCATGCCGTCTCGAGTTAAGTTGCGTTGTGAATTTGCACACTTTCCTTCAAGTGGGCAATACCCCTACCAAAACGACCTCAGTTGTGACACAAGTGTGACAGAAATGACCTGCCATTGGTGACCACGAGCGAAGCCATGGCGTCCAGCCTCAGGCGGCCGCGCATCGTGCCACACGACCCTGGATGTGGATGTAGGCTTCTGGCAGTTTCATGCCGCTAAGGATAAGAACTTCACTGGCCGTTCGCATCTTCTCGATGGTGGGGGTGGTGCCAGGAAGTTCGTCATCCTCATAGTGGAGATCGATCTCCGAAGACAATTCGTCCAGCAGATCGTGGAGGGCGCCGAGGACTCGTGGCAGATTCGTTTCGCTGTACATCATTGCTGCGTCCAATTCTGATGGTGGGTAGAAGAGGCAGCAAAAACGGTCTCGAGCGCTGCCTCCAAGCCAATAATGCTTCCAAGCGGGAAAAGATTCGCCCAGCAGCAAACTTTTTTTCGGATGCGGCGGATTACTACCATAGGAGCCTGACTATGTAGTCGTGCCAATCCGGCAGACCGCTCTAGGCTGAACTCGCTGCTTCACCCTCAAATGAGGGCGCAGCCCTTCCAAACCCTAGGCTGATTCACGAACCACTAGCTCAAACCCGACATCAAGCGGAGCCAGGGGCACGTGGTCACCGTTAATTCTGGCCAATATCATCTCGGATGCTTGCAAACCCATTTCATAGGCATGGGAACTGACTGTAGTGAGCGGCGGCTCGGTCGCAGCCGCAATTTCAAAATCGCCAAAGCCCGCAACCGAGAGCTGATCGGGCACCCGGATACTCCGCTTGTGACACTCGAAGATCGCGCCGGCAGCGTGAATATCGGTACAACCTATTACGGCATCTAAGTCAGGCCAACGCGCCAGCAGATCCGCCAAGCATCTGCGACCGCTTTCATAATCCTTTGGGGTCGGCGACCTGGCTACAACGCCTTCATCCAAGCCTGCTTCCTTCATGGCTGCCGCATAGCCACTGCAACGGTCAACGTATCGTCGGATGTTCGGACGATGAAAGTCGATGTAACCGATCCGCTTACGGCCAGTTGAAATAACGTGGCGCGTGAGGTCCTGCATTGCAGCCAGATCCGAAAACCCAACTGCCATGTCGATAATTGGTCCATCAAGCGCCCAAAGCTCCATCACTGGCACTCTCGTGGCTTTCAGCAACTTTCGAAGCGTTGTTGCGTGGTCATTACCAATCAGGACAATGGCGTCGGGCCGCCTCTCCATGAATGCGGAGACGATCTGTTCTTCTCGCTCCACCGAAAAGGAGCTTGAGGACAGCAGCAGCTCGTGACGTTCTCGGCTGAGGCCCGCTACCAAGCCCTCGATGGTCTTTGCGAAGTTGGAGTGGGACAGCGTGGGCACCACAGCTGCAACCACCCGGCTGCGCCGAGACGCCAAGTCGCCTGCGACCGCATTGGGAATATAGCCGAGTTTCTCTGCAATCTCTCTAACTCGTTTCAGCGTTGGCGGAGCAACGCGCTCAGGAGTCGAAAACACCCTAGAAACGGTAATGAGGGAAACATTGGCAGCCGCCGCGACTTCTTTGCCTGTGACCCAAGAACCATAGGTGCGTTTCGGCGTACGAGTGCGTTTCATATTCCTCCCAAACTAAGGTCGGGGATGCGGAGCATCCCCGACCAATTCTATTATCGGCTTAGACCCCGCGTTCTTTACGCCATATATCGTCTCTTGGCATATCAGGCTTCGCCGGGCGAACATCGTAGTATTCCAGAAGCGGTGTGTACAAATCGAGTATTCTGCGTAGCTCTCCAATTGGTTCATCGTGCTCGTCAGCGCGCAGGTCAATCCACCCGTAAGAACGCTTGTTCATTACCAGGATGGCTGCGGAATGCTGGCCGGCGATTTGTCCCCCGGCATCTCTACCTGCTTCAAGACAGCGCATCAATCGCTCTCCAAGATCAAGCTCGTCCGTTGTTTCCCATTTATCCGCCATTTTGGAAATGGTGGCTTCACTGGTCACACGATTGCCCAGGGAGACAAAGTTGTCGATGGCGATGTGTCCCTTGTAGTCCTCATTGTCCGTGCCTGTTCGGGCGGCGGTTCGTCCGTCCCGGTCCACAACGGCGATTTGTCGCCATTCGATGTACGGATCGTTGTCCTCGATTTCTTTCATCACCTTGGGCGCGGAATAGCCCAATTCGAGGAGATTTAATCCGAGTGGTCCGAAGCGCGGATCGCCATTGGCTTGGGACACTAGCCCACCAATGCCGGCCTTGAGAAACGGGCATTTGGCGCCAATCGCCAATGGCCTTGTGGCGATGGCAATACCAAACATGTCGGTGCGCTTGCACCGCGCGATTACGGAAAAGGTCATTGATATATTTCCTGCTAGGCTTTTCGGATTATCTACTGCTTCTCAACACCTGCGGCACGAGCGACCTCGCCCCACCGCTCAATCTCATCGAGTTGAAATGCTTTGAAGTCTTCCGGCGAGTTAGTGGTCACCAGAACGCCCAAGCCTGCCAGGGTTTCGGCGAGTTGCGGGGATTGAAGCGCAGAAACGATCGCATTGTTTAGTATCATGAGACGGTCTTCGGGCGTGTTGGGCTCTGCAAAGACACCAAACCAGACGCTGGCGTCATAACCATCAAGGCCGGCCTCGGCTATCGTTGGCACGTCCGGCAATGCATCCGATCGCAGCGAGGTTGTAACACCCAACGCCTTCACACTTCCCGCCTCAATGTGAGGTAGGACCGTATTCATGTTGTCAAACGCCACGTCGATGCGTCCTGCCATGAGGTCGACAAGTGCGGGAGCGGATCCAGTATATGGGACGTGCTCCATCTCGACGTTTGCCATCACCTTAAAGAGTTCTGCCGACAGATGCTGAGACGTTCCCGGTCCCGTGGAATAGTAGTTTAGTTCCCCTGGGCGCTCTTGAGCGTACGCGATGAGTTCAGCGACGGTCTCAACCGGAAGATCCGCGCCAACGATGAGGACATTGGGCACGACACCTACGAGGGTGACCGGGGCAAAATCGGTTGCCGGATCGTAGGGTAGCTCAGCATAGATATGAGGGGCTGTCGCATGGGTAGGCGTACTTCCCAGAACCACTGAATAGCCTTCGTCCTCCGCAGACGCTACCGAAGCACTGCCAATGGTCCCCGAGGCGCCCGGGCGGTTCACAACCGCAACAGGCTGACCCAGGATCTCCGCTGCCAAGGGAGCGATTGCCCGCGAAAGAATGTCGTTGGCCCCTCCTGGATTCCACGGGCTCACCCAAGTGATCGGCTGCGTTGGGTAATCCTCAGCAGTTGCGATGGTCGCTCCCGGCAAAGCGAGCGCGAAGACGAGGGCCGCGGCCGTCGAGAATGCAAGCTTCGTAATCATCCGTGAAATTCCTTCTCTGAGAAAGCGGTGGACCGGCAAGCCATACGAAACGATTGTGTGTCCCAATCCGCTATGTTAGCGATAACATCATTCGCGGATCATACGGATTTGTCAACGGCGGCTTATTGCTCTTCCTAAATTGAACTACGCTTGCTCAACTCGGCCGAGATAGAAGGGGGCACCCATATGGCGTTGAGATTCAACTGGCCCGACAAACGGGCAGTGGCGATCTTTCTTCTGGTCTTTCCAGTTGGCGCATACTCGCTCAGCCAGGGACTCCGCTACGGGCTGGGACAGATCAATCGCATCGATGCCGGTGCCTTCCCCGCAGCAATTGGCATTGCTCTAATGGTTCTTTCGGCTCTTGTTCTGCTGGTTCCCCCGCAGGATTCCTCATCCGATAGTGAACCACACTCACTTCGAGGCATCCTTTTTGTGGGCGCAGCCATGTTGGCTTTCATGGTCTTGATTCAGAGGTTGGGCTTGGCGCCAACCATTTTTGTGGTGACGCTCATCAGCGGACTGGCGGATAGAAGTCTCAGACCGCTCCACCTCGGCATGTTATCGCTGGGGTCAGCGATATTCTGTGTCGTGATCTTCATAGTACTGCTCGGCCTTCCTCTAAAACCGTTCTGGTGGTGATGATATGGCGTTTTTCGATAACATCGCCATGGGACTAGGCGTTGCTCTTTCAGCAGATTCACTCCTCTACTGTTTCATTGGCGTTACACTTGGGACATTTATCGGCGTACTGCCGGGGCTGGGGCCGATGGTGACTATCGGCATGCTGTTGCCGATCACCTATTATCTGGAGCCCACCTCTGCCATCATTATGCTGGCAGGCATCTACTACGGCTCCCAGTATGGAAACTCGACGGCTTCAATTCTGCTCAATCTTCCCGGAACTTCGGCGGGCGCGGTCACCTGTATCGACGGCTATCCGATGGCGAAGAGCGGGCGGGCAGGTCCGGCGCTTTTTTTGACTACGATTGCATCTTTCATCGGCAGTTGCGTAGGAATTGCAATCCTAGCGGGACTTGCACCAACGTTGGCCAGAATGGCGCTGCAGTTCGGTCCATCGGAGTATTTCGCACTGATGCTCTTTGGTCTGGTGGCTGCGGCCGCTCTAGTTCAAAATTCTATTGTGCGTGGGCTGATAGCCGTCTTTTTGGGTCTGTTGTTGGGACTCGTAGGAATTGACATCAACAGTGGGACGTTGCGCTTCACGCTCGGCTTTGTGAACCTATGGGACGGCATTGATCTGGTGCCGATCGCAACGGGGATTTTCGGTGTGGCCGTCATAATGGGAAGTGCCGGGCGAAAGGCGCAGGTTCAACCGATTGCCAGCAAGATCGGATGGCGTTCCACCATCCCCGATCGCGAAGATGTCGTTCGATCTGCGTTGCCGGCTGCGCGAGGTAGCATTATCGGATCTAGCCTCGGGATATTGCCCGGTGCGGGACCCACCATCTCAACATTCATCGCCTACGCGATTGAAAAGCGGGTGGCAAAAGACCCTTCGCGATTTGGCAAAGGCGCCGTCGAAGGGATCGTCGCCCCAGAAGCTGCGAACAATGCAGCTGCCCAGACTGGTTTCGTGCCCACGCTGACCTTGGGTATTCCAGGTGACCCGGTGATGGCAGTGATGTTGGGGGCCCTGATGATACACGGGATTTCTCCTGGACCAATGCTGCTGGTAAACCACGCTCCGTTGTTCTGGGGACTTGTAGCAAGCTTCCTTATCGGGAATCTCCTACTGTTGGTGCTCAACATTCCCTTGATTGGAATGTGGATTAGGCTTCTGCAAATCCCCTATGGATTTCTTTATCCGGTGATCATTTCGTTCGTCTGCATCGGGGTTTACTCGATCAACAATTCGGTCTTCGACGTCGGTTTGGTGATGCTTTTCGGCTTGCTCGGCTACTTAATGATCGTTCTTCGGTTCGAGCCCGCACCGATGCTACTTGGCTACATCCTGGCCCCCCTGATCGAAGAGAACTTTCGTCGTGCACTCATCCTCTCACGAGGGGATATGGCTGTCTTTATCTCGACGCCAATCAGCGCCAGTCTCATGTTTCTGGCACTGTTCGCATTGTCATGGGTTGCGTATACGGAGACTCGTCGTCGCAGAAGTGCAAGGAGCCAAGGGCATTCTCTCGGTCCTTGAGCACTCGACCTGCTGTAGGAATGACCGTGGGTACTCGTACTTGCTGCGCTTCGACCCGGCCCCGTGGTTGTAGACATACCTGACTGCGTCTTCAGCAATCTTGCGAAGCCGAGGACCGTATTTCGGCACGGGTCCGCCGTCCCTGTCTTTGGTGGGCACACCGCAGAGATTGAGAACGTTCGCGAGGGAGCGAACCGTGTATGCGCCGCAACTGAATCCGAACAGGCATATGTGATCGCCTGGTTCATAGTTCGCTATAATAGCGCAGTAGCAGGCGACGATGTTCTGGTCGATGCCGGTACCGATGGCTGACGAAAGAATTGCGCGCGTCCGTCGGAAGGTAAAACCGGACACCTCGCCCGCGCCGCGACCCGGATCATAGTAAGCGACTTGATCGGTGGGTTTGATGGGCGAATCCGGACCTGGTCGCATGGCCCGATACATAAAGCACTGGATTGACCAAATCGTTAGTCTAATTGCGACCTGCGGATCAGCCCATCATTGATCCCTTCCCAAGCCTGTAGAGGAAGTAGAGCCGGTCTTCGCTGGCCTTCATCACGCCGACCAGGACATTCTTCACAATCGATCCGTCGCAACGGGCGACTTCGGAAGGACTATCGAGGCCACCGAATACGAAAACTATTTCGCCCATGCCGGATAGGCTACGTGACCGACCTCATTCCGAAACCGTACTAGTCATAGATTGCATTGGGTAGCCAGACCACAATCTGCGGAAAGGCCATGATCAAGGCAATTAGCCCAAGCATGGCCGCCGCGAATGGCAGAACGCCCACAATGATGTCACGGATATTCGATCCAGGAGGACGGATTCCCTGCACGACATATAGGTTCATGCCGACCGGGGGCGTGACCAAAGACAATTCGCACATCACGACAACGAAAACGCCAAACCAGACGGGGTCGATCCCCTGGGCGGCCACGATGGGGGCAACGATCGGCAGCGTTGTAATAAGCATGGACAGGGTCTCCATGAAGCAGCCGAGCGCGAGATAGAGGAGAACAAGAAGCAACAGAGTCATGACGGGGCCGGAACTGACGCTCTCTACCCATTGGGCAACTGCCTGGGGAATGCCTATCATCCCGAGGACGAAGTTGACGAAAAAGGCGGCAACGATGAGGAGTGTCACGATGCCGGTGATGCGGACAGTCGAGCGAAAGGCCTCGACCAACACCCTTCTGGTCAACCTGCGACGCCAAGTGGCAAGCGCTAGAGCGGCCACTGTCCCCAGAGCAGCGGACTCGGTGGCAGTGGCAAAGCCGGTGTAAAGACTGCCCATTACCACAAGGAATATTATCGCAATCGGAACCAGATCAATCAACAGTCGCAGACGTTCGGAAAGCCCGACGGCAATGCCTGGACGACCTCCAGCCTCGGAGTCGAGGCGGGTCCAGATAAGAATGATGATCATAAAGAGGGCGGTCAGCAGAAGACCCGGGACGACACCTGCAGCGAACAGTCGGCCGATAGATGTATTTGTTATGGCGCCATAGATCATGAGGTTAATGCTGGGGGGAATTAGGATGCCTAGAGTTCCACCAGCAGCAACGGAACCCAGGGCCAGGCTTTCGTTGTAGCCACGTTCAGTCATATTCGGCATAGCAACGCTACCAATGGTTGCAGCGGTAGCAACGCTCGAACCTGATGTTGCTGAAAAGATTGCGCTGGCGAGGATATTGCTGTGCAATAGCCCGCCCGGGACGTTGGTCACCCACGCACTGAGCGCTGTATAGAGACGGTCGGTTATGCCTGAGCGAAGCAGCAACTCGCCCATGAGCACAAACATTGGCAGGGCAACAAGGAGATAATTATTGGAGGTCGCCCAAGCCAGCCCGCCGGCGTTCATAACGATGGACGGACCGAACGTCAGGAGGGCTCCGAGAACTCCGAGAACTGCCATCACCGCAGCCACATGAAATCCCATTAGCGAGAAGCCGATCAGGGCCGCGATATAGAGCGCCGCCAGCGTTGCAGGATCCCAAATCATCGCTTGTTCTCCTGAACGTCCCGGCGTTCAAGCGAGATCAACTCGCCATCGAGCTCTGCACTTGTGTCGATATCAAGGTAATGGGCGGCATCACGAACGCTAGCGGTGAAGATTCGCGTGAAAGCGATGGTGGTCTTGGCGAGGACGGCAAGGGTGAACACAGCGAGACAGATCAGCCAGACCCCCTGGGGTAGGACTAAGGGCGTCCGGAGCGGGGTGGGAGCTAGAGCGCCCAGTTCCCAAGAGCGGAGCCATTCCGCGCCGGCACGCCATGTTAGTAAGCCGGCGAAGGCTGCCAGCAGAATGTGGGAAGAAAGGTTTAGGACCATTCGAACGCCAGCGGGAAAACGCTTGACGATCAAGTCTATTCGGATGTGGGCGTTGTCGGCGAAGGCCACTATAAAGCCGATCGTTGCGCCGATGGCGTAGATGTAACCACCGATTTCATCGACTCCGGCAAAGGAATAATTGAAGAATTTCCGCATCAATACTTCGAAGGCTGTCAGAATGGCGAGCAGCAGAAATCCGCTGCCCGCAAGAATTGAAATGATATCAATTAGTTTCTTCACATCATCGCCTGTTCGCTACTGACAGCCCGCGCGGTGCATTAATTGATGGAGAAACCGGTGACTTCGCCAACCGTTTCGGTCCACACCGTCGTGCAGTCGGGATAGACTGCGTTGCATTCGGCGCCCCAAGTAGGCAGCACGACTTCCTGGACAGCTGCTTCTAGGAGTCGGACGTCTTGTTCGTCGTATTCGGCAAGGGCCATGCCCGCGGGTTCTCCAAATGAACATGGCCCGGTGCTGGTGCTGCAGGCGATCCCTTCGGCGGTCGCTTTGCCAGCCACAGACCACATTTCGTCCTCCATGTCCTTGAATGCGGCGGTCAAGCTGGCACGCTGTTCACCCGAGAGCCCATCCCAGAAACCGCCATTGGCGACATGGAGTTGTAGGGTCCATGAAAGTGGCAGGGTAAAAAGCGTGTCTGTCACCTCATGCCAATTCGCCTGGTAGCCTGAGAGTGAGGCGGCCGTGGCGCAGTCAACGAGGTTACGCTGCAAGCTGGGATAGACTTCCGAAAAGGGCAGCGTCACGCCGGTGGCTCCGAAATAGCTTACCAGATCATTGAGGGCGGGCGATGAGACGCGAACTTTCCTGCCTTGCAAGTCTTCGAGACCGTCGATTTCCCCACGACAAAACAGCATGGAGGCGGGATAAGGCCAGACCGCAAGAACCTCGCCATCGAACATGGCACGCACACGCTCGTTCAGTGGCTCGCGATAGGCGTCAGCCACAGCCCGCGCTGTTTCCAGCTCTGGCATGATGCCGGGCAGGTCGAAGCCGAGCACGAACGGATCGTCACCAGAAACATATCCTGGAGAGATAGCCATAATCTGGAAGGCTCCAGACTGGAGTTGGCGAAAGGCGTCATAGCCGGTCAGGCCAAGCTCGTCGATCGATCGGAAGCGGGCGGTGATTTCGCCGTCGGTCACTTCGTCTAAACTTTCGAAGAATGGCTTTTCGATTTCAGCGTTTTGGTACTGATTTGAGAATCCGCCCAGAACGGTGATGGTGGTCTGGGCCAGAGCCGGCAGCGGGATCAGAAGCGCGGCAGTGGCAATCAGGTTGGCGGTGAACATAGAGCGCATTGGTGGTACCTCATAACGATTATGATAAGTTAGGCGGTCGTCGCGGGCGAAAAGGTTTCGCGCAGGAAGGCGTGGAAGACGGCATCAAATTCGAGCTTCGCCTCGAGCATGGGCGAGTGGCCGCACTGATGGAAGACGTGAAGTCGGCTGTTGGGTATGCCATCCAGGAGCAATTGAGCGTGTTCCATAGGGCGGCCGGAATCCTCAGCTGGATGCAGGATCAGAGTCGGAGCGGCAATTCTGTGCAAGTCCTCGATGAGATCGGTTTCAAGCAAACTGGCCTGGATATCGATCATTCCTTCGCGCGGCGCCTGCATGGCCCTCTCGACATAGGCATCGAAGAACCCCTCCGGCGGTTCCGCCAGAAACCATTTTGCGCTGATGTCGCGCATCAAGTCTTCACTCATTGGTTCTGCGCGGAGCCGTTCAAGGAGCGCGCGGCCGGTCATGTGGTTGCGCATTGTTGGGCCGGTGCCGATCAGCACAACGCCACTGAACATTTCGGGGAAGTCGATGGCGGCGGCCTGACAAACTACCCCACCCATGGAATGTCCCACGATAACTGGCCGCTCAAGGCCTAACGCCAGCGAGAAATGGGCGACGCGTCGGGCGAAATTCTCGATCGTGTAACCGTCCGGCGGAGGGTCGGAGCGGAGGAAGTTGTTAATGGCATAGCCGCACATGTCGGACGGTAGGCTCTCGATAGTCGTGTGCCACAATTCCGAAGAGCTTCCGAAGCCACCATGAACGAAAATGATCGGAAATCCGTCAGCATCAGAGCGATCGTAAACTACTTCAGCGCCGTCTGCTGTGATTGAAAGATTCTGTCGCATAGCACCCCTTGGTCCGTTCACTTGATAATGCGGGGTGCGGCGTGTTCACAAAAGCTTCAAGAACGACGATAATTGAAAAATAAGATGATAGATTCTCATTAAATGAGACAGCCATGAAACGTAAGGCAACTCTGCTGCCCGACCTCGGGGAGCGGCTCCGCACTTATAGGATCGCATCAAACCTAAGCGTCGACGACGTGGCACGGCGCCTCGGGGTCAGCCGGGCTGCCGTCTACCGCTATGAGCAGGGAGAGGTCGTGAAGATCGAGACGCTGCAGCGGCTAGGTAAGCTTCTTAACGTCCCGCTGGTTGCATTGCTGGGCATCGAAATTGAATTCGTTTCTGACGGGTATATCTTTTTCGAGCGCATCCGGCAGATCGAAAGCCGTGCGCAATCGACGGTGATTGTCTTCGGTCCGATCGCCTATATGCTGACATCTGATGAATATGACACCTTCCTCCGAAAGGCGCTTGATGAGACTTATGGTGACAATGCCACAGGGGTTAAGCGCCAACTCGATGGGTTGATGCAAAGCCTTAAGTCCCGCAAGGCGTCATTTTGGAAACGACGGCTCAACATCGTAAGCATTTCCTCAGTGCCGGAAATCGAGCGCTTTCTCGGCACGGGCCTGGTTGCCCGCACGACCGTATCTGACGCCACATCACGCGAACGGCGAGCCCACGCACTTCGGGAGGTGCGGCACATAGCTGAGTTGCTGCGCCGACCTCCGATGGGTGTACAGATCGGGCTCCTTACTACCGGTTTGCCAGTAAGCGGATTCCAAATCATCCGTGAGCAGGACAGGATGCGGGTGGTCAATAGCCCATTCCGCGTCGTCGACATTCCCAACGTTCAATTCGGTGTGGCTTCGATCAACGACATGGGGCATGTCGTACAGATGCATGAGCAGGTTGCCAATGAACTCTGGTCAGCCGCTCTCAAGGGTGCTGTAGCAGCAGAGAAGATTGAGGAACTTGCCGATCAAGCAGCGAGAGAACTGGCTATCTAACGCATCGCGACGTTGCGATGGCAGCAGGGTCTAAATTAACTTGGTCTGGCGGCTCAGATAGCTCAGCCGTTTTGCTGATCAACAAGCGACTCCCAATCCTTGAGGATATCCGCGTTTTCAATCAGCCAGCGCCGTAGAAATGCCGCACGGCGAATACCATCCGAGACCAGTTCAGACTGGGCTTCGAAGCTCGCCTGGTTGTCCACTGGCGCTGTAGCTAACTTCATGACCAATCCGGGGTTCGGTCTGGTCTTCGTGGGACGCTGCGCATCAAATGCGGCACCGATCTCTGTAGTGTCGGATTGCAAGCGATCGGAGATCGCTGGAAGCGCCGCTCCCCAGCCGGCAAACGTTACCGCGACATAGTTCGCACGTGCCTCTGAACCACGCCCAAGTTCGTGAGCAAAACGCCTGGGCCGTACTTGCCGGGGCAATCGCGAAAGGCTCTTCTCCTGATCAAAGATCATCGACGTGCTCTCCCGGGGATTGGCAGGCTTGAGCATCGAACTTCCGGGCACAATCTCTGGAGCGATCTGAGCCAGCAGAGCGACATAGTTGGCGTTAAAGTCTCCTACGGCTCGGTCGGGGATGGAGGTGTAACCCCGGCGGTGCTTGTGAATGGCTTGGTCAAAAAGCTCAGCCCTCAACTGAAAACGTAAGATAGTGTCGGCGCCGCATTCTGCTTCTTGCTCTAGAAAATAGTCGCGTATGTCCTCGTAGGTGACGGCAACGTCGAATTTCGACGCGAACTCGTTTTTGCGTGCAAAATACGCCTCGGGACAAACCAGCATCATTGCTGCGAAATCGTCACCCGCAGCCAAAGCCGCCAGTTCTTCTCGATAGCTTTCCGCCTGATCAGGTTGCTCGCTGGTATCAAGCTTGTTCTCGATCAGAAGTGTGCTGCGCGTTCCGTCCGAATGTGAAATCTCCACGAAAATGTCGATCTCACGCCGGGACTGGGTGCGCCGCTTGCTATGCTTTACATCCCAGGTCTGAATGCGGCGCGAAATCCCTGCTCGCGCAGCCATCCAACAAACAAAATCATGTGACGCGTAGAGCTCCTCGACAAGGAGAAGATCGACGTCTCGCTCGGTGGCATGGGTTAGAGTAGGGATGTATACGTCAGCTGGCATGGCAATTTCGCACAAATCGCTCAGGTGAAATCGCTACTGGCCCTCGAGCCCCAAGCCGGCATAGTGCGGTGATCATTGACGCACGACCCCAATAAGGCGGCGAAATTCGCCATCGTCGCTGCTGTTCTTCCAGCGGTTCACGAATTTGCATACGATCTGGAGGTTGTCCTTCTCGTAGTGGCCGCTGCTATCGATGCGGTCGAGCGAGCACAGCATCTCATTATCGTCTTCATCCCCATCGTACTGGAGGCGGAGATCTGTGATGGCGCACAGGCCGTCCTGGTCGGCGAGCAGCGCCTCAAGGAAGGGCTCCAATTCGCGTTCGGGGATCAGCAGGTCCTTGTTTTTGACCGCCCGTAGGACCTGTTGGCCGTTCGAGAAGTCAACCGTTCCTTTCGCTGTAGCTGACATGCGCCAGATGGCTTTCTGACGAGGGTTGAACGTCGTGCCAGGGTTCTTTTTGCGCCGTTCGGCCTTCGCCCGCCATTCGGCACGGGAATGCCATGTCCCGAGGTCGTCGCCGTTAATCAGCGCCAGCGCGTAGGCGGCATTGTCGGGCTTCAGTTGCTGAAGCGTCCCTTCGGTGAACAGGAACTCTTGCGCCTTGGAGTGCAGGCCCGCCCATTCGAGCCGGTTTCCCTTGCGGTTCAGGTTCGACCATGGATTGCATGGCTTATGGCAGATGATCACGTCGCGGCGGTCGCCGACTGTTTCCTTCAGTGGCTCGAAAGTTGCAGGGTCGGGGCGCGAGGTCGTCCACCAGAGCTGGTCCTTCTCGCGGTGTATCCAGATGTCGCCCTCGCTCTCCACGATGGTCGTCATCAGGTTGAACCACCGCGACGCAACCGGGCGGGTCGGCGTCTTGCCCGCAGCCGTCTTATGCAGCCTCATCCTGTTCTGGATATAGCTCTCGCGGTCGCCCGCCTCCCAGAAACCCTGCACCGCGACATCGTTCATCGTGGCGATGGTACCGCGAGCGAGGCAGTCCGGCCATGCATAGTTTATGCGCCCGAAATTGGCGATGAAGACCTTCATGCCTCGGCCTTCGCCTTCCGCCCGCGCTTAGCTTTCGGGGCTGCCCCGCGCTCCGCCCTTATCCGCATTAGCAACGCGCTTGCGGGTTCTTCTGCCGGGTCTTGCGGCACGAGTTCGCCCCGGAACGCCTTGGCGAGCAAGGCCTGATCGAGACGGTCGATCAGCTTGCGGGCACTGGTCGCCTCCGAGGCTAGGCGTTCGATCCAGCTAATCATCTGATCAACTCGACCAACGATCTGACACTGTTCAGCGAGCGGTGGCAATAAGACCGGCCAGGCAAGCAGGTGCCGCTTATTCACCCCATCCTGACCCGCCGTCCGCTGTGCCTCGAACTCTACGTATGACCTGAGAGCGGGATAGTTCAAATAGCGATATAGATACTCGCGCTCGATCAGGCGTTCGTTAGGCACCGCCTTCATCAGTGCGACGTTATACGAACCCTCAATGCCCCTAAGGATTTGGAAGATCGGAGGTCCATACCGTCCGATCATGATGTCGTCGGCAGAACAAAAGCGACGGGCTAATGCCTTCGGAATGTACGTCACACGTTCATCGCTTTTGTAGTCTCGTATTTGCACGAAACGGATCAGATGAGCGGCTGGAGCGTACTCGAAATTGGATTTCGGCGGCTGACTACCACCTTCGATTGTACACACATCCTCAAACCTCATCCGACGCCACGAAGATGGCGCGGTAAATGATTGGCGGTAAGGCACCTCAATCTCAGCTTGAACGGGTGTTTCCTCCAGCACCTGCTGGGTTCTACGCCACTCCCGCGTCAGATCACCCCGGAATGCAGCCGCCAGAACGGCCTGCTTGTACTTCTCGACGAGGCGGGGAATGTGGTCGAGGTGATCGCGGGCTCGTTTGGACTTGCCCGTCAGGCTGTCGATCTTCGCCACGATCCGCTGCTGCTCTGGGAGTGGTGGGAGCGTTATATGAAAAGCTTTCACCTCGGGGAAGTAGATCGTCGTGTGTGTAGACCCTTCCCCAAACCGTCGGATGTCTGCACCTTCAGCGAGTAGAGCTTGCATCAGGAAGTCGGGATCAAGTGCCTCGCTACAAGACCATGTCACGAAGTCCTGACTGGTCGCCATAGCTCGCCCCAGCTTTATCACGTAGCCCACCGACGCAGTTCGGGAGAGGCAGACCGTATCCTTCGGCAACAGCCGCGCAGACGAGTTGTCCAAGCCAAGCTGATTGATCCGCTGAAGCGTATCGTTGATTACGCCGCCGTGATGTGCACCGGCGTCTCGTATTCCAATCCATGGGATGTCGCCATTCCAATACTCTGGATGCTTCCTGCTCGGCGTATGGCCGGTGCCGAGATCAGCGACTGAAGTCAGAGGAGCGCGGGTCCATCCGCCAGGCAATGCCGTGCCGGGATTACCCACGGAAATAGCACAACGCCCGGATATGACATCGTCTGACGCTGCACGGCCACTCATTCAGCCGCCTCCGCCACGGCCACAGCGTCTTCGACGCTTTCCGGCTCGATCTCCTCTGATAGCGCCTCGATCTCCTCCAACGCGGCCTTGAGGTGGCCGATGATAGCGGCGGCAATGTCTTCCGGCTCGGTCGGCGTCTCCTCGGCTTCAGCCTCAGTGTCACGGAGCCATGCAATGTCGAGATTTTCGTTGCGGGCGGTGATGGCGTCGCGGCTGAACATACGCCAGCGGCCTTCCTCGCCCTGATCCTTCCGTTCAGCTCGCCCGTTCGGATCGGTGCCATAGGCGCTTTCAAAGTCGCCGAAGTCCGCTACGGTGAGCGGACGGGTCTTGCCGAAGGCGGGCATGTTGGCACGCATGTCGTAAACCCACACCGCCTTGGTGTTGGCCTTGTCGGTCTTCCCTCGCTGGAGGAATAGCACGTTGGTCTTCACACCCTGCGCGTAGAAGATGCCAGTCGGTAGACGCAGGATCGTGTGTAGGTTCGTCAGGTCCATGATCCAGGTGCGCAGGCGACGGCCCGTGTTGTCCTCGAACAGCACGTTGTCGGGCACCACGACGGCGGCGCGGCCACCCGGCTTCAAAGCGCGGACGATGTGCTCGACAAAGGCAAGCTGTTTGTTCGACGTGTCCGCCGTGACCGAGAAGTCGGAGCGGGTCGGGCGACCACCTCCCTTCTTGGTCCCAAAGGGCGGGTTCGTGAGAATGAGATCGGCCGTGGGCAGCGTCTCGCCGTCCGGCGACAGCGTGTCGATGTTGTCCACACCGCCCTCGATACCGTGCAGCAGAAGGTTCATCATGCAAAGCCGATGCGTGTCTGGGACGAGTTCCGAGCCGACAAAGGCGTTGTGCCGTTGGAAGAACGCTTGCGCTTCCGGCAACTTGTAGAGATCGTCAGTGTGATCCTTAATGTAGCGGTCGGCGGCGACGAGGAAGCCCGCAGTTCCCGCTGCCGGGTCTTGCACCGTCTCACCCGCTTGGGGCTGCATGAGCCGCACGATGCAGTCGATGAGCGGACGCGGCGTAAAATACTGGCCAGCGCCGGACTTCTTGTCGGAGGCGTTCTTCTCCAGCAGCCCTTCATAGAGGTTGCCCAACCCCTCCTCGCGGGCCGAGAACCAGTCGAGCTGGTCGATGTTGGAGGTGAGCGCCTTGAGGTTGGTAGGCTTACGCAGCCTCGTCTGGGCGTCCACGAATATGGCGCGGACGAGCCCATCCTTTGCCTTGCTCAGTTCCAACAGCATGGCCTTATAATAGTCGAGCTGTTCCATGCCCTCGCGCTTAGCGAGGATGCTCCATCGATAGCCGTCCGGCAGGCGGTTCTCGCGCAACACGCCGTTTTGGTCTGGTACCTCCGCGAGCATCTTCAGGAACAGCAGATAGGTCAGCTCGGTCACATACTCGTTGTAGGTGACGCCGTCGTCGCGTAGCACATTGCACAGGCCCCAGAGCTTGGCGACGATATCGGTGGTCGTGGTCATTGTTGTTCTTTCAGATAGTTGAGACGCGCGGTCAGCGAGAGCGCCGTGTCAATATAGGCAGCTGCCTCATGTTCTGTGATCTGGAAGCTCTGCATGTGGCTGGCTTGATTGCGGAGAGTCCGCAACCGTGTAAGGATCTCACGCTCTCCAGGACCAATAAGTTCGCGCTGCCAGAGTTCGCGCTCCACCATGAACGGCGAGCCAAGCGGGCGGCTTCCTTTATGGAATGGCTCAACCAACTCCCGGGCGGCATTTTCTACTGAGAGCCATGCTTCGATTACGGCGCTACGACTGTTTACCTTGGCGAGTGCCAAAAGCTTGTCGAAATCGTTGGTCTGTCGAGGAGAAGGCAGCCGCTCCTCCGCCTCCGTCGCCTCCTCGATCTCCTTCAGTTCTTGAAGCCCTTCTTCCCAGCTCGCGAAAATTTCGCGAGACCCGTCCTTATAGCTCAAACGGCGCATCGACGAGATCAACTTGATAAGCTGCTGCCGGAACGCAAAAGCGATGACGACCAGCGCAAGTGGCCATGAGGTAAGCGCCGTTTCCAGATGCTGATGCAGCATTGCGGGAGACAGAAGTGCTCCAACATAGGCGTAGAGATCAGACGCAAGCGTTGACCACCAGTTGCTCATGCCGCCTTCCACATTTCTTCGTTGATCCCGGACAGCACGCTCTCAAGCTCGCCGCCGAATACCTTATTGAGCCGGTTGAACCCTCCATCCGCGATGAATGGCTCCTTGTCGATGGCCTCGCGGTCCACGACGACCTCTTTTTCGATCTGCTCGCCAATACGCTTCAGCCACCGCTTTTGCGGCTCGGTCCAGGAGCGACTGGCCATAATGGTCCGCATGGCCGTCCGAACGCGGTCCTCGTATGGCGTCAATGGGTCGCCGAGGGCTGCCTGACGAACAAAGCCGATGATTGAAGCAGCAATCTCCTCGTTCTTTGCATCAGCCCATGCACGGCGCAAATTGGCCTCGGAGTAACCCTTGCGGTCGAGCGCAAGGCGCAGTTCCTTCAGATCGGTGCGGGTGAGGTCACGGGGACGCTGCACCACGAGCTTCAGCGCGGCGATGGTATTCATGTTGTCGCGGACGAAGGCCGTGAAGCTATCGAGGAAATCCTCGGGCTTTTCGGCATCACCATAGCCCCGCGTGACGGCAACGACCTCGTCGGAGTGATGGGAAATCGGCACGAAGCGCGGATTGTCACCCTCGGCCTGCCAGTCGAGGATCGGGCCAATGGCGGCACGGTCCTTGAGCCAAGCTGCCAGTGCGGGCGCATCCCCCGCCAGCAGCCGCTGCAACATCACCTCGGGCGTCTCGCCCGCGACAGCCTCGAACCGCTGACGGGCCTCGTCGGGCAGCTTCTTCAGGCGGCGGCGCAGCTTGACCGCCATCTGTTCGCGGATCGCATTGCGCTGGGCATCGTCGGTAGCCTCCGCCATTTCGCGCACAAGCTGCTCGAAGCTGATCGACGGATTGACCACGACCGGCTTCATGTCGGTCAGGTTCTGGAGATGGGGATAGAGGTCCACCGCGTCGAAGATGCGGAACACCTCCTTGCCGATGTCGGGACATTGGCGTGTCGCCCGCCCGATCATCTGCTCATAGAGAATGCGGCTGTTCACGCGGCGCAGGAACACGAGATTGGTGATCTTGGGTACGTCGATGCCGGTGGTCAGCAGATCGACCGTCACTACGATCTGCGGATTGGCGTCATTACGGAATGAGCGGATCAGGTTCTGCACCTTGTCCACGCTGCCGGTAATCTTTTTGACCGCCGCATCGTCAATCTCGCCATAGGCATCAGCAAATGCCTTCTTGATCGCGTCCACAACGATGTCGGCATGAGCGTCGGTTGCTGCGAAGATCAGGGTCTTGCCCGGCAGCGCCGGGTCGATATGCCTCGCCAGTTCCTCGGCGACGACACGGTTGAACTCAGGCGTGATGACCTGCTTGTTGAACTTATCCACCTCGAACGTGATCTCGTCGGGCGCGTGCGCGAGATCAATCTCGCCGGTCTGTGTGTTCAGGAGGTCAAGCTGCTCGTCCTTTTCGAACTTGATCCCCGCCCTTGCCAATGCGGTCTCAATGCGGATCGGCGGCTCATGGTCGATCAGATAGCCGTCGATGACCGCTTCGCGATACGAGTAGCGAAAGATCGGCTCGCCGAAGATGTCGGTCGTGTGCAGCGCGGGCGTGGCGGTGAGGCCGATCTTCACCGCGTCAAAATACTCCAGCACCCGCCGGTATTTGGAGATGTAGTCGTCCTGTCCCCGGAACGAGAGTTCGGCATCGGACATCTCCCGGTCGAGCAGGTAGCCACGGTGGCATTCGTCGATGACCATAAGGTCGTACTGATCGACGGAGGGTGCCTCGGACGTGTCCGCAGCGAACAGGACACGCTTCACAAGCCCTTGGATCGTGCAGATGTGGACCTTGGTCTCGACATCGGGCGACACGTCGCCCAGCCCCTTCAATCCGAAAATCTCCGCGAAGGTCTTGCCCGACACAACCTTGGTGGTCGAGAACTCGCCTTCGGTCTGGTGGCCAAGCGCCGAGCGATCCACGACGAAGCAGATGCGGCGAAACCGCTTGGCGGAAAGCAGCCGGAAAAGTAGCGCAATCGCCAGCTTGGTCTTGCCGGTGCCTGTCGCCATCGCAACCAACATAGATCGCTGTTCCTCCGACAGGGCCGCTTCGACGGCTAGAATTGCCGCCTCCTGATAAGGGCGTAGGGGGAAGCCGAAGTCGAAGGGCGTGGACTTCAACGCCGCATCAGCTGCGTCCTGATCGACCTCCAGTAGACCGCTCAGACCATCAGGCGTCAGCCAATTGACCAGCGCACGGCGATGATTGGCGCTACGGCGCGTGTCGCGGAACCAGATGCCGCTCTCCGTCTCGACCTGCTTCAGGTAGGATCGGCCATTGGCCGCGAAGACGAAGGGCACCATGTGCTCGCCCCATGGCCCGCCAGCAGATACGAAGTCGTCGCTGGGCATGATGCCAACCGAGTATCGTTCAGATTGATCGATGGCCGCTGACACGTTCTTTCGGCGACGCTTCGCTTCGACAACGCCAACCAGCATCGTCCCGACAAATAGCGCGTAGTCGGCGGGACCATTCGCGGTCGGCCACTCGGCAATCGCCATGTTGCGGCCCTTGGCTGGACGAACGCCCGCGCTGTACCGCAGGGTTTTCGTGTCAGCCTCCCACTCGTTATCACGGAGTTGCTGGTCGATCAGGGCACGGGTCTCTGCCTCATCCAGATCGAGCTTCTTCGCAGCCTCTTCGCCGCGCTCGACCAACTCCATGACCTCGGTGCGTGGGGCCGCCTCGGCATCGGCCTGCAAACTCGCCAGCTTGGCCGCAATGGCTGCCTTTTCTGCCTCGGTCTCCTGCGCAAGCTGCTCCCACGCCGCCCGTTCCTCGGCCTCGCGCTCCAGCCGCTCTTCGACCGTCTCACGGGCACGCGCATGGTCCTCTGCCTCGCGGCGGGCCGCTGCTGCTGCATCCTCGCTCTCGGCGACCTTTCGGCGCAGTGCTTCGATCTCTTCACGCAGTGGTGCGGTGGCATCCACCGGCTCTGGCGGGGGGATAAATGCACCGGGGCTGAAGGTGGGTTGCCGCCCGTAGGTGCGATGGAACCATACGCCCAATGAACGAGCGAATTTGAGCGCCGTCAGCGCCTCGGCATGTCCGCCCCTGTCCTCGTGAACGGCGGCGTTGCCGGTCTTGCGCAGGGCGTGAAAGATGTCAGCGACTTCTCTCGGGATGACCCGTTCATACGAAAGCCGCCGCAGGGTCTCGTCGAAAGTCTCGCGCTCGTCACGGTACGCGCCCTGTCGAGCGGCAATGATCTTCGCCGTCAGCTCGGCAAACTGCCTGAGCTTGAAAATGGCCGTCGATGGGTCGTCACGGAAGTATCGTTCCGCGAGACCGCCCAGCGCCACCAGCCGTTTGTCGTGCACGCCAAGAAAGGCGAAGTTGCTCGCCGACCCCACTGCCCCTCCTTGGTCGAGATCACGTCACTGACAATCTCACAGAAAGGCGAACGAAAGTCTAACCAGGAGTTGTACTCGGTCTGGTGGAAAAACTGTGAATGGGCTCAAAGCCCACCTGACCCCAGCTGACAAATAGCTGAACTATTTCACAGCCTCATAGCCGAAAACCAAAATTTGCCCGCCTCGCGCGCCCAATATGGGGCGCGGCCGCTATACAAGGGAGTACACCCTTACCAGCCAGCCGAGCGCGGTTTAGGGCCGCAATCCCCCCACACGTGTCGCAGAAGATTTTTGTGAAAACCGACTGATATCATAGCAGGGGATCGGCTTGTTCGATCAGCCAAGCCGTCGATGCTTCGGACGGTTCATCAATCTCGAGACCGCGTGCCGAGAGCCATTGGCTTGAGAACTCCCACGCTGGAGGCTGACCACCGGCAAGCCATGAGAGCACCTCGTCGGGCCGGTAATAGGTCCGGTTGCCACCGCCCTTTTGGAAGGGTTCAGGTGTGGGACCGGTTCCACGTACCCGCCAATTTGCAAGTGATTGGAGGGAGACGCCGAGGATCTTGCAGAGGTCGCGGCTGGGAATGGGTCTCCATGGTGGCTGTGGAGGATGAGAAAGCCGTTCCATTGCCGCTGCTCGCTGCACCTCCGAGAGAAGACGTACGGCACTCGACTCCAACCCGCGCCTCACGATTCAAAACAACGATATTCTAATATATCGTTGTCGAACAACGCGCCTTCAATACAAAGTCCACCAGACTTTGGTGCCTTTTTTAGTTATCGGATTTTAGTCTACCGGACTTAGACATGATTTATCCCAAGGTCCTATTACGTTTATGAGAGTGCTTACTAAGTACGTCCCATACACAATAGGAAGGTACGAAAATGAAGAACGAAGCACTCAACCTGGCTGAAGAATACGGATTTCATGTGTTCCCTGTCACAACCCCGCATCACGGCGGGCCCGCCGCTGGTAAGCGACCGCTAGAGCATCTTCGATGAACGCAGAGTCGGTTTGAGGATTCACGTGGCCGGCCTTGTCTGATTCACTGCTGCTGGTGATTTGCCAGGAGGTGATGATGACGAGGAGCCTGAGTGGG
>Ga0008836_100524_pt1 | contig 22784 bp, 22 predicted proteins | sample HotLakConsUCCR28_FD_62214 | JGI IMG/M metagenome (GOLD analysis project Ga0008836, IMG submission 62214) | Hypersaline microbial mat communities from Hot Lake, Washington, USA - Hot Lake Consortium UCC-R28 (Hybrid Assembly) ... | reverse complement strand
CAAACTCGACGGTCGAAACCGCCTGCCGGAGGTCATCAGCGGGGTTGAGTTCCGCGACGGTGTCCGCCAACTTCAAGCTGCCGCCTGATCACGCGTCACCAACTTCTGCGCATATCTCGCTCCATGCGGCTCTTCGGCTGATTTTCCAAAACAAAGCCAAACCCCGCGGCTTCTCCGCGACGGCGCTCGAAAACAGGCGGTTTTTTCGCCGAAACCAGTCCAAAATTCATCAGAATCGCTTCTCGACAATGGCGATTTATGTTATTGTTTTCACAGTAAATTCATTTCCCGAGAGGGCCTTCATGCCGCCCCTGCCCCGCCCGCTATAATGCGAGGGCGGCAGGGCACGTCATTGCCCTCACGGAGCCTGCAGATGGGAGCGAGAACCATGTTGGACACAACGTCTCCACAGTGGCAGGAGCCCGCGCACCACACCTTGGGCGACCTCATCGCGAGCTACCGCTCCTCCTCCCGCTACACGTTTCTCCGCGCCCGCACCCGGCGCGATTACGACCAGGTGCTCGACCATCTCGAGGCTGCGCTCGGTCCGGTGGCAGTCGCCTCCATCAAGCGACCTCAAGTTATCGCGCAGATGGAGGCGAATGCCCATCGCACGCGGTTTGCCAACTACGTCCAGCAGGTCCTTAGCGTTCTCTTCGAGCACGCCATCGACCTCGGCTGGCTCAACCACAATCCCGCCAAATCCGTCCGCAAGCTGAAGACCCCGGCAGAGCGGCGCGCGCCGCATCACCCCTGGACCGACGCGGCCATCGCGACCTTCCGCAAGCGCGCCAATCCAACAGCCCGGCTCATTTTCGAGCTTGGGATCGGCAGCGTGCAGCGCCCCGGCGATTGGCCGAAGTTCCGATGGTCGGATTATGACGGAGAGGCGCTCCGCATCACGCAGGGCAAGACCGGGGTCAGCCTCTGGCTGCCCTGCACCCTCGAGTTGAAACACACCCTCGACGCGACGCCGCGAACGGGGATCACGATCCTGGCAGACAAGGACGGGCGTCCCTTTAGCTACTTCAAGACGGCGCGCATCATGCGCGAGGAACGCACCAGGCTCGGCCTCCTCGATCACGATCTCCACGCGCTGCGGTACCGGGGCGTTCAGGAACTGGCCCATGCCGGCTGCACCGACGACGAGATCGCGGCCTTCAGCGGTCACGCCTCGATGGCGATGATCCGGAAGTACGCAGGTGCTGCGCGGCAGGAGATGCGGGCACGATCGGCGATCGCCAAGCGCGTCGAGAGATACCCCCTGACGGCCTGAGTACCTGAAAGGTACCCGTCTCTGGTACCAGGTACGCCGTAAACGGAAACCGGTACCCGTCACTTCGGTACCATGTACCAGGAAAAGGTACCTCGTCGCCCGGATTAAGCGACGGCGCCACTAAACTCCCTTTTCGATCGAAAACGCCGCTCCGACGCCACCTTGACGGCGCCTGTCCCAGCCTCTAATCACGGCCCACCGGCGAGTTGGCGGAGTGGTTACGCAGCGGATTGCAAATCCGTGTACACCGGTTCGATTCCGGTACTCGCCTCCATATCATTCCAAATCAACGCCTTGGCCGACAGGCAGCCATATGCGACACGAAGTGGCGCACACGGCTCATGAAACTGTCGGCCTGCCTGAGTCTTTCTCGCCACGGGATTTTCCACTTCCTCTGGCCACTGCCGTGCACAGACCGCGACAGCCGCATCCGCAGCACCCGGTCTACCCTACCGCCCGATCGCAACCGAGGGGGCGTCTCACCCCTGCGCCCTGCCCTTCCGCTTCTCATCTTCATCATGGCCGCCAGCGCCCTTGCGGACTCGGGCGTCGTCGCCGTTCTCGAAGCCGGTCTGAGCGACTGGCAGCCATCGTGATCGCCGCCGCCGTCGGGACCGCCATCGCCATCCCCGTGACAATCGTGGCCAGCCGACAGATCAAGGGCTGAGCGCCGCCGCAATCCCGCCCCGATCGGGGTGCATCCTGCCGCCCATGGAAGCGGCCGTTCATATCGCAGCGCTGTCGGTGATCGCCACGATCCTCGGCGGGATCGGGTTTGGTCTTGCATGGCTGAACGCCTGCGCCGTGCGGTTGCCGCTCGACCGCTGGCCGCCGCCGGTCGTGCTCCTTCTTCCCGTGGCGCTGCCGACGCTGGCCTGGGGCGGGATGTGCCTGTGGCTCATTGCGCTCATGGCCGCGGACCCCACGGCGGCGAACCTCTGGCCGCTGACCGTGACGCTTATGGCGGTGCTGTGGCTGGGCTGGATCGGCGTGGTCTGGATCGCCTCGGCGCTGCTGCGGTCGCTGCGCCGGGGCTGAGCCGTCACTCCGACCCGCGCACGGCCTCCGGATGGGCCGTGACGAAGCCGCGCAGAATCGCGAAGAGGCGTTTGGCCCCCGCAGTGTCATCGGCATGGAGCGCCGAGCGGATATCCTCGCACAGCATCGCGTGAACGTGTTGTGGCCCGCCATGGGCGTGCATCAAAGCCTCGGCCTCCGCCACGGCGGCCTCGAGCGTGATGTGTTCGTGGTCGGCCAATTGCGCGATCTCCTCCCGCGTCAGGCTGCACATGTCTTCCATATCGTCGAGTGTGATCATGTCCCCTCCCGGCCCGCACCGGGCCCCATCGATTTCGGCTGCTTGAACCGCGGCATCATAGCACCCGGACCGCCCGCAGGCGTTGTCGCAGGTCAAGCGCCGAGGCCCGGAGCGACTCGGGTCCGAGGGGTGAGTCGCGCCACCGAAGGCGCGATTCCGTCGAAAACACCTTTGCAACTGCAGAAATCGCGCCTTTTCGGGGGCTGTTTTCCACATGACAACCAAGGCTTTGCAAAAACGTCATAAAAGCGTCACGTCACCCCTGCGCGCACAGGCTTGCCCACAGTTCGCTCAACAGGAAATTTCCATGCTGCACTGCTTCGCCCTTGCCGGAACCGGGCGTTGCGGGGAACGTATCCATACCGCAGCGGTCGAGAGACAGCGGCGGTGTTCGAGACGCCTTCCTGAGGCGATCGGCGGGACGGAACGGGACCTGTACCCGGACTGAACCGAACGGGCCACAGGATCGGTTGCGAACGCAGGCGGGGCCTTCGGGTCTGCGCGGCGAACGCAGGCGAAAACGGGCGGATCGGACGATCCCGAAGCTGGCGACAGCGGACGGATCGGGGGTCGTTTCCGCAAGGATGCGATCTCATCGGGCCGGAGAGTGCGGAGCGATCCGAGTTGTCCGGTACCGGGAAGGCGTCAGGCGATGTGCGGACCGCGTCCAAGCACCTGGCGCCTTTTTCCGTTTGGAGGAGTGCCAGACGAAAAACGGGGCCTGGTGTGCGCCAGAGCCCCGTTTAACGTATCAGGCGATGCATCCGCGTCCTAGCACCGTGTGCCGGATACCGCGCCGGATATCGGTCTGGCAACCAGATATTGCATAGAATGCCACACAAACCGCTAGGCCTTTGGCAAATCCGCCACAGCCCGGTATCGGCCAAGACCTGCCATTTGACCCAGATCATTGCCGTAGCGGACGGGGCGGGTCTATCCGTGCAATCGACAAACGAAACCACCGGGAGCCACCCCCATGCGCCTGTTCTTCCTGCTTTATTCCATCGTCGCGACGGCCCTGTCCGGCACAGCCATCGTCGTCGTTCTGGCCGCGGGCCTGCCCGGTTGGCAGCCCATCGTCTGGGCCGCGGCGCTCGGCGCGGTGACGGCGGTCGCGGTGACCTGGTTCGCGGCCCGCAAGATTTCGGCGCTGTGACCCGCGCCCTCACGTCGTAGCCTCCGTTCCGACAGCATCAGCAAGGGAACACCGCCATGAGCCAGCCCAGCGGTTACAGCAGGCTGCAGATACGCCTGCACTGGATCACCGTGTTTCTGGTGGCGCTGCAATACCTGCTGCATGACGGCATCGCCTCGGCCTATGACCAGGCGCTCGAGACGGGGACCTACGCAGTATCGGCGCCTGTGATCGGCCATGCGGCGGGCGGTCTGATCATTCTCGGCCTCGTGATCTGGCGGCTGATGCTGCGGCGCGAGCATGGTGTACCGCCGCCGCCCGAGGGCGAACCGGCGGTCTTCCGGACCCTGTCGCACTGGGCGCATCTTGGGTTCTACGCGCTGCTCGTTCTTTTGCCGGTCAGCGGCGTGATGGCCTGGGGCGGGCAGCTGGAGGCCGCGGGCGACGCGCATGAGGTGTTGCGCGCTGTGCTGCTCTTGCTGATCATCGCCCATGTCGGCGCGGTCGCCGTGCATCAGCTCGTCTGGAAGACGGGCCTCATCACGCGGATGATGCGGCCGGGCTGAGAAAAGCGCGCAGGGCGGCCTCGAACTCTTTCGGCTTCTCGGCATGGAGCCAATGGCCCGCACCGGGTATTTTGGCGAATTTCGCGTTCGGGAACAGGGCCTTGATCGCGGGCCGGTGCTCGGGCAGGACATAATCCGACGCGGCCCCCGACAGAAACAGCGCGGGCCCGTCGTATCGCCCACCCAGATCCGGCCAGCCGAGGATCGCGGCCATGTTCGCGGACAGCGCGTCGAGGTTGAGGCGCCAGCGCCGCGCGCCCACATCCAGCGACTGCAGAAGAAACGCCCGCACGCCCGCCTCCGACACCCGCGGCGCCAGCTGCGCATCGGCGTCCCCGCGCCGCTCCACCAGGGACAGGTCCACCGCGCGCATCGCGTCGATCAGTGGCTGCTGCGTATGGCCATAGGCCACGGGCGCGATATCGGCCACCACGAGTCTGCGGACCCTTTCAGGATGGTCCAGCGCGAGCGCCATCGCCGCCTTGCCCCCCATGGAATGGCCGACGACATCAGCGACACCGCCATGGGCGGCGATCACCTCGGCGAGGTCCGCGGCGAGGTCGGGATAATCGTGGCTGTCGTCCCGGAAACTGTCGCCGTGATTGCGCATGTCGACGGTCAGCACGCGGCGTGTGTCGGATAACCGCTTGGCCACAACACCCCAGTTCCGCGCCGACCCGAAGAGGCCATGCGCGATCAGGAGGGGTGGCTGGGCGTTGTCGTCGCCATGGATCACCGTGTTGAGCATGACGCGCCTTCTACCGGGCGCGGACGCCGGCCTCAATGCGCGGGTTTGATGAATGTGCCGTTTCTCAGGTCCGCCATCGCTTGCCGCAGTTCGGCTTGCGTGTTCATCACGATGGGACCGTGCCATGCCACGGGCTCTTCGATCGGCGCGCCCGAGATCAGGAGGAACCGCACGCCTTCAGGCCCGGCCTGCACCGTCACCTCGTCTCCGGTGCCGAAGCGGATCAGCGTGCGGTCCCCGGACATGTCGCGGATGTTGACCTCCTGTCCCATGACCTCCTTTTCCAGCAGCACGCCGGTGGGCGCCGAAGCGTCCGAGAACGCCCCCGCCCCCTGAAACACATAGGCAAAGGCGCGGCGGTAGGTGTCGATCCTGAAGGTTTTCTTCAGACCGGCAGGCACCGTCACATCTAGATATTGCGGGTCCGCCGCGATCCCGTCCACGGGCCCGCGCTTGCCCCAGAATGCGCCCGTGATGACCCGCACGTGGGTGCCGTCGTCATCGGTCACTTCGGGGATTTCAGCCCCCTGAATGTCCTGATACCGCGGCGCGGTCATCTTCATCGACCCCGGCAGGTTCCCCCAGAGCTGGAAGCCATGCATCTGGCCGCGCGCGTTGCCCAGCGGCATCTCCTGATGCAGGATGCCGGAGCCTGCCGTCATCCACTGGACCGAGCCCGCGCCGAGGCGCCCCGTGTTGCCGAGGCTGTCGGCATGCTCGACCGTGCCCTCCAGCACATAGGTGATCGTCTCGATCCCCCGGTGAGGGTGCCACGGAAACCCCTGCCGGTAGAGCATCGGGTCGTCGTTGCGGAAATCGTCGAAAAGCAGGAACGGGTCGAGCTCCGTGGGATCCTGAAACCCGAAGGCGCGGTGCAAATGAACGCCAGCCCCTTCCATCGTCGGCTGTGCGGCGCGGGTCTCGAGGATGGGACGGATCGACATGGGGCAAACCTCCGGTGCGTGTGGAGCGGTAAATAGCCATCCGGCGGCGGTCGGCAATCCGGCACGGGCACACGGTCGCTGTGCGAATGCGAAGGGATCGCGCCTGCCCCCTCGCCATCCTCGCACTTACCGGCTAAGGGGCCCGCATGGCAAAGCGCAACCGCAGACCCGATCCGAACGAGGTGCTGGTCCGGATCACCCCCAAACCGGCCCGGCGCATTTTCGCGACCGGCGTGACGGGGATGCTGGGCCTGATCCTCATTTACATCGCGGCGACCTTTCCGCCCGCGGACCTTGTCTGGCTGGCCTTCCTGATCGCACTCGGCGGGCTCAGCCTCTTCTGGGCGTGGCGGCTCTGGCAGGCCAGCGCGGTGGCGCTGGAACTGACGCGGACCGAGATGCGCGAGGAAGGCGGGCGGCAGCTGTTCCGCGTCGAGGACGTGGACCGGGTGGACTCCAGCGCCTTCGCCTTCAAGCCCGCCGCGGGCTTCCTTGTTCACCTGAAGACGCCGATGAGACGTGTCTACGCCCCGGGGCTTTGGTGGCGCGCGGGCCGCAGGGTGGCCATCGGCGGCGTGACCTCCCGGGCGGAGGGCAAGGCGGTGGTAGAGCTTCTGAACGTGATGCTCGCCGACCGCGAGGGCGGCTTCGACTAGCCACCCGCAAGTTGGCTGGCATCACACACGGCGATCCGGGCGCGCAGCCAGCGTTCCGGATCTGAGCAACATCGTCGAGATCCGTGGCGAGACGGCGTCCTGCCCTTGGAGGCCGTTCGAGTCCAGTGCACCGAAAGGCCGCTGGGAGCCCTGTGCGGACGGTGGTGTGGGCCTCACCGGGAAAGTAACTCCGAAAAAAGTTCATTCTCCGAAGGGATTGCCTTTCGGTGCAAAATGGCACGAACAGTTGCCTTCAGTAGATCCCAAGCACGCATCCATTGCTCGACATCCACGGCCGCCAATTTTCCATGAGTTACAGAGCTTCTATCTTGGTAGCTCTTCTTGGCCATTGCGTAGATTTCAGGGCGCGAAGCGACTGGCCCACAGAGCTCTGCCAGAGAAAGAGACATCCTGAACGATAGCTCTGGTCCCTTTCCGAACACGGACTCGAGCGCTTGCCAGATATGAAGAATTGACGATGCCCTGTCAGGCATCAAAGGAGCCTTTGCGAGCGCTGAACGCAGCATCGACGCTTTGACATACTTGGTTTCAATTTCTTGCCAAACTGTCGCTGTCTCAGCTGCTTGGATAAATGTGTCTGCATCGACATTGGCAGAGTAGCAGGCGCTCTCGCCTCGAATTATCGAAAAAGTGAGATCATTTGGCCATCCTTCTACTCGCGAGTCTTTAGCTGTAATCCCACTGCGCATGCTTTCTGGGAGTTTGTCTTGTAGGTAGCTCGAGCCACGAGAGTTAATTCCTGCATATTCATTTAAGGAATGACTAGTAGCAAACGGAGCGAGTGTTGGTTGGACGCCGCGCAAATATAGCATCGCTTGAAATATTACGAGAAGGCTCTTCGCTTCCGCATGATCTCCTGCATTTACCGAGAACTCGAGATTAACATTCGGCAGAAATATCTGCATTAACTCTGCGGACATCCGTAATGGATGTTTTTCAGCAACAAGAGAATTCAAATCAAAAATGGAAACATCCCACCGACGCGGGTGCAGCCCAAACGGAGCAAGAAGAACCTCTTCCGATAAAGAGGGGATCAAAAAGAGATGCGGAAAGTAGAAGCGTGTCATAGGCATATCTTACACCCAAGCCGCTGCCTATGAGAAGGACCTGCGCTTTCGTGGACGGCGGCTATGTCCGCAACTCGGTCGTTGACTTCAACCTTTGGAGATGCCGCCTCACCGACGTCCAAACGCCCTCCGGAGCTTCGTTTTCTGCGTTCCAGCCTCACGCCGGTCGTATCTGCCCCGTCAGATCCCCTTTTCCTGGTAGCTCTTCGCGACCCGTTCGATCCCCACGAGGAAGCCGGCCGTGCGCAGGTCGGTGACGTCGTCTCGCTCCCACCAGATCTCGCGCATGGACTGGTAGGCGCCGCGCATCGTGTCGTCGAGGCCCGAGCGCACCAGTTCCAGCTCGCCCGCGCCCTTCAGGTATTTCTGCTTGAAGTCGGGCGTGAGCTGCCAGCCGATGCCGGTATCGGCCGAGAGCCGCTCCAGTTCGTCCACGAGAAGCTGATGGCGCGATTCCTCCTGCCGCCGCTGCATCCGGCCGAAGCGGATGTGAGAGAGGTTCTTGACCCACTCGAAATAGGACACGGTCACGCCGCCCGCGTTGGCATAGAGGTCGGGAATGATGACGATCCCCTTGTGGCGCAGGATCTCGTCGGCACCGGCCGTGATCGGGCCGTTGGCGGCCTCGATGATCAGAGGCGCCTTTATGTTCTCGGCGTTGCCGAGGTTGATCGCCCCCTCCAGCGCCGCCGGAATGAGGATGTCGCACTCCGCCTCCAGCACCGCCGCGCCGTCGGGGTGATAGGTGCCGAAGGGGCAGTCCTTGACCCCGCCATGACGCATGATCCAGTCGCGCAGGCTGGTCACGTCAAGTCCGCCCGGATTCTCCAGCGCCCCGTCGCGCTCGATCACGTGAGTCACGCGACAGCCGTCTTCCTCGCTGAGAAACAGCGCCGCGTGATAGCCCACGTTGCCGAGACCCTGCACGATGACCCGCTTGCCGTCGAGCGAACCCGACAGGTTCGCGCGCTTCACGTCCTCGGGGTGGCGGAAGAACTCCTGCAAGGCGTACTGGACGCCGCGCCCCGTTGCCTCCACCCGGCCCTGGATGCCGCCCGCGTGGATCGGCTTGCCGGTCACGCAGGCGCGCGCGTTGATGTCGGTGGTGTTCATCCGGTTGTACTGGTCCGCGATCACGGCCATCTCGCGCTCGGAGGTGCCCATGTCGGGGGCGGGCACGTTCTGGGCTGGATTGATCATGTCGCGCTTGATCAGCTCGAAGGCGAAGCGCCGGGTGATCTTCTCGATCTCGTCGCGCTCGTAATGGCGCGGATCGATGCACAATCCGCCCTTGGACCCGCCGAAAGGCGCCTCCACCAGCGCGCATTTGTAGGTCATCAGCGCCGCCAACGCCTCCACCTCGTCCTGGTTGACTGTCGGCGCGTAGCGGATGCCGCCCTTCACCGGTTCCATGTGTTCGGAATGAACCGAGCGGTATCCGGTGAAGGTCCGGATCTCGCCCCTGAGGCGCACGCCGAAGCGCACCGTGTAGGTCGCGTTGCAGACGCGGATCTTCTCCTCCAGCCCCGGTGGCAGGTCGAGAAGCGCAGCCGCGCGGTTGAACATCAGATCGACGGATTGCCGAAAGCTCGGCTCGGTTCGTGCCGTGGTCGTGGCCGTGGTCATTGGTCTTCCTCCCGGGGCCCGATGGCTGTCGGTGCGTTGATGGGTGTTACGCCCGGACCCACCCCATGAAACGCATAGGCCCTTGCGATGACACAAGTGTTAACTGCGTTCCACCCTCGGCAAGAACAGCTCGATTTCCCGGGGATTACACCCAATCAGGAAACAGAAACTCCCCGTTTCCAGCCATGATCCGCCCAATTTCTGCCGCGGTTTGGGGGCACGACAGGCTCAGTGAAGTGTCTTGTCGCGACACCGGGTAAAAAGGAGCGCCAAATGCGCGCGTTCAGAAACACGACGAGCGAGCTCGCCATGCGCAGCCGTCTTGGCCAGCGCATCCTCGGCCGTTTCATGCGCCGCGAGGACGGCACCATCACCACATTCGCGCTCATGGTGTTCATCCTCATGGTCGCCGTGGCCGGCATCGCCATAGACATCATGCGCTACGAGACGCAGCGTGTGCAGCTGCAATACACCCTCGACCGCGCGGTGCTGGCCGCAGCGTCGGTGACGCAGCCGCTCAACCCCGTGGACGTGGTCGAAAACTATTTCGAGATTTCCGGGCTCGACAACTACCGCCTCAATGTCGACGTGGAGCAGGGCGTCAACTTCCGCCGTGTGAATGCGTACGCCGAGCTCGAGATCAACACACTGTTCATGAACATGTTCGGCGTGCGGATGCTGACCTCACCTGCAGTCGGCACCGCAGAGGAGATCATTCCCAATGTCGAGGTGTCGCTCGTACTGGATATTTCGGGCTCAATGCGCTTCAACGATCGGGACGGCATGCCGCGTATCGACCGCCTGCGGCCGGCTGCGCGCAGCTTCGTGACCCGAATTCTGGAGGGTGACCGGTTCGAAACCACGACGGTCAGCATCGTGCCCTATGCAGGACAGGTGAATCCGGGCAGCCAGATCTTCGACCAGATGGGCGGCGTGCGCATGTACGTCGAGTACGAGGACGAGGACGGCGAAATGGTGACGGAGCGTCGCGACCATTTGCGTTCAAGCTGCGCCGAACTCGACAGCACCGATTTCAACCTCGCCGCGATCCCGCAGGGCGGCAGCTATGCGCAAGTACCGCATTTCATGAATTGGCGCATCGACAACCCGACGATGGATTGGGGCTGGTGCCCGCTCGAGGACAATAGCGCCAGCGGTGAGAACTCTTCGGCGATTTACTACCTGTCCAACAACGAGACCAATCTCCATAACTACATCGACCGGATGCGTCTTCATGACGGCACCGGCACGCATTATGGAATGCTCTGGGGCCTCTGGCTGCTCGATCCGGGCAGCAACTGGGCGGTTCAGCAACTCGCAGCCGCGGGGCTGGTGCCTTCGGAATTCGACAGCCGCCCGGCCGCGCATGACGACCCCGAAACGCTGAAGGTCATCGTCCTGATGACGGATGGCAACATCACTGAACAGATACGCCCGAATTTTGTTGATCGGACACAGGCGCCGATCAATGCGACCGATACAAGCGACATCTTTCTCAATCACACCGAGGAACTGGCAGATCAGAGCAACTCTTCAGAGTGCGCCGGACAGGGCTGCCGCGACCAAATCTCCTCGCGCAACCAGAACGTGCAGAGCTTCTACGCAGCCTGCAACGCGGCTCGCAACAACAACATCATCGTCTTCACCATATCCTTCGACGCCGGCAGCGGCGGCGAGACCGAGATGCGCAACTGCGCTTCGTCCGCGGCTCATTACTACGATGTTCGCGGCTCCGAGCTGGACGCAGCCTTCCAGTCCATCGCCGGCGCCATCAACCAGTTGCGGCTGATCCAGTAATCCGATGCATAGTCTCGCCCTTCATATCCGGCAGTTCGTTCGCCGCGAAAACGCCACCGCGACGATGGAATTCGTGATCACTTTTCCGATCATCATGATCCTCTTCATCGCCGTGTTCGAAACCTCGATGATCATGACGCGGCAGGTCATGATGGAGCGCACGCTCGACCAGGCGGTGCGCATCCTGCGGCTGGCCAACGGTCTGACCATCACTGCGGCCGACATCCGCACGGCGATCTGCACCAACACCTCGCTGCTGCCAGATTGCGAGAACCTGCTGGTCATCGACCTGCAGCGCATCGATCGGGCCACGTATGCCGTTCCAACGAACCAGGACCTTTGTATCGAGCGTGCCGATAGTTCGGCCACGCCGCAGAACCAGTTCACGGTCGGCGACGACAACGATTTCATGCTGGTGCGCGCCTGCATGATCGTGGACCGGATCTTGCCGTTCTCGGGCTACGGGCTGAACCTGACGCGCGACGATTCCGGTGGTCTGCATATGATGGCGGGTTCCGTCTTCGTGAACGAACCGGACGACAGCTGATGAAGGCGAACGCATGATGAAATCACTTCAGAGCTTTTTGCGCGACACGCGGGCCGCCGTCGCGCTGGAGACGGTCATCATAACCCCGCTCCTGGTCTGGGCCTTCGTGGCGAGCTTCGTCTTCTTCGACGCCTACCGCATCTACAACACCTCGGTGAAAACGACCTACATGGTCGCAGACATGATCTCACGGCAGACGGATACTGTCTTCGGCCACGACATCGCCGGAATGGCGACCGTCGCCCAGAGCATTGTACGCGGGGTCGGCGAAATCGAGATGCGTGCCACCCAGATCGCCCGCATCAACGGCGCTTTCGTCGTCGAATGGTCGCACGGCGTGAATGGCGCGGCGCGACTGTTCAACAGCAACATTCCCCAGATCGAGCATCAGCTTCCGAACATGCCCAACGGCGAGCGTATTGTTCTCGTTGAAACCTTCATCGACTACGAGATGCCGTTCAACGTCGGACTCACCGTGCTGGACTTCAACAACTTCACCTTCGTGCGTCCCCGCTATGCGGGTCAGGTACCGTTCAGCGCGACCGGCACGCCGCCGACCTCCTGACGCGAGACCGCAAGAGGCCATCGGGGGGGTGCGGTGCGCCGCGCCCAGTCGCCATGCGGCGATTTATTGTCGTCCACGGACTTTCAAACCTTCATGTCACGGTCGATAAAGGCCGACGGGGATGGTGCCTGCGATCGACCGGGTCGCAGGGTCGTTCGATGGTGCGCCCGACGCGGCGCATGACGTTATCGAAGGAGTCCAGATGCGGTATTCCGGCTTGGCGGTGCTCGCCCAGGGCCTGACCGGCAACAAGGGCTGGCGGCCGGCGTGGCGCGACCCGGCGCCGAAAGACGCCTATGACATCGTCATCATCGGTGGCGGCGGCCATGGTCTTGCCACGGCATTCTACCTCGCCAAGGAGCATGGGCTGACCAATATCGCCGTGCTGGAAAAGGGCTATCTCGGCGGCGGCAATATCGGGCGCAACACCACCATCGTGCGCGCCAATTACGGCCTTCCGGGCAACTCGGAATTCTACAGCCATTCGCTCAAGCTTTGGGAGGGGCTGGAGGCCGATCTGAACTACAACGTGATGCATTCGCAGCGGGGCATCATCAACCTGTTCCATTCCGACGGTCAGCGCGACGCCTATGCGCGGCGCGGCAACGCGATGATCAACCAGGGCGACGACGCCATCCTTCTGGACACCGAGGGCGTGCGCAGGATCGTGCCCTATCTCGACTTCGAGCAGACGCGCTTTCCGATCTTCGGCGGGCTCTACCACAAGCGAGGCGGCACCGCCCGGCACGACGCCGTGGCCTGGGGCTTCGCGCGCGGTGCGGACCGGCGCGGCGTGGACCTGATCCAGAATTGCGAAGTCACCGGCATCGATATCGAGAACGGCAAAGTCACCGGCGTGCAGACCTCGCGCGGGGCGATCCGGGCCAAGAAGGTTGGCATCGTCGTGGCTGGCCGCTCCTCCCAGGTGGCGGCGATGGCGGGCATGCGACTGCCGATCGAGTCCCACGTCCTGCAGGCCTTCGTGACCGAGGGGCTGAAACCGGTGATCGACAACGTCATCACCTACGGCATGGGTCATTTCTACATCAGCCAGTCCGACAAGGGCGGGCTGGTTTTCGGCGGTGACCTCGATTTCTACGCATCCTATGCGGCGCGGGGAAACCTGCCCATGGCGGAGCATGTGATGGAGGCGGGCCTGACGCTGATGCCGATGATCGGAAAGGCGAAGATGCTCCGGTCCTGGGGCGGGATCATGGACATGTCGCCCGACGGCTCGCCCATCATCGACAAGACCCATATCGACGGGCTCTACCTCAATTGCGGCTGGTGCTACGGCGGGTTCAAGGCGGTGCCGGGATCGGGCCACACCTTCGCCCACCTGATCGCCACCGACCGCCCGCACGAAGCGGCCGCGCGCTACCGGCTCGACCGGTTCGCAACCGGGCGCGGGCTGATGGACGAAGAGGCCACCGGCAGCCAGCACAACCTGCATTAGGGGGAACGGACATGCAGATCACCTGCCCCCTCTGCGGGGCCCGCGACATCCGCGAGTTCAGCATCAAGGGTCACGAGACCTATCTCCACCGGCCCGACCCCGAGGCGGCGCAGGAGGAATGGAACGATTACCTCCACAACCGGGAGAACCCGGCGGGCGAGACGCGCGAGTTGTGGCATCACGGATCGGGCTGCGGCGCGTGGCTTCTGGTGACGCGCAACACGGTCACGCACGAGGTACTTGGCGCGGCGCTGGCCCGGGAGGCGCGCGATGCGGGTTGAGGGACGCGGGCGCATCGACCGGTCGCAGCCGGTCAGCTTCAGCTTCGACGGGAAAACCGTAACGGGGTTCATGGGCGACACCGTGGCCTCCGCGCTTCTGGCGCGTGACATTCGCCTTGTGGGCCGGTCCTTCAAGTACCACCGCCCCCGCGGCGTCCTGACCGCCGGAAGCGAGGAGCCCAACGCTCTGATCCAGGTGGGCCAAGGCCACGCGATGATCCCCAATGTCCGCGCGACCGTGCAGGAGATCCATGATGGGCTGACCGTCACCAGCCAGAACCGGATGGGTCCCCTCGACCGCGACCTGATGGCCGTCAACGACCTGCTGTGGCCGTTCCTCGGCGCCGGGTTCTACTACAAGACCTTCATGTGGCCCCGCGCGTTCTGGGAAGGCCTCTACGAGCCGATCATCCGCCGCGCCGCCGGTCTGGGGCGGATGAGCAGGGGCGCCAGCCCCGAAGCGAACGAACGCGCCTTCGCCCATTGCGATGTGCTGGTGATCGGCGCGGGGCCCGCGGGCCTCATGGCGGCGCGTACGGCGGCGGAGGCCGGGGCAGACGTCATCGTGATCGACGAGAACACCGAGATCGGTGGGCGGCTTCTTTCGGAGACCGAAGAGGTCGGCGGCAAGCCCGGCGACGTCTGGGCCGGGGAGATGCGCGAAAAACTCGCCGCGATGGACAACGTCCGGATCATGACCCGGACCACGGTCACCGGCGTCTATGACGATCTGAATTTCGGCGCGCTGGAGCGCGTGGGCCAGCACCTGCCCCACGAGCCCGACCTGCCGCGCGAATGCTTCTGGCGCATCCGGGCGAAAACCGCCGTGCTGGCCGCCGGCGCGCTGGAGCGGCCCATCGTTTTCCCGATGAACGACCGCCCCGGGATCATGCTGGCCAGCGCCGTGCGCAGCTACCTCAACCGCTACGGCGTGGCACCGGGTCGGAACCTGACGCTGTTCGCCACGAACGACGACGCGCACCGCACGGCGGCGGAGATGCAGGCGGCGGGCCTGCGCGTGGCCGCCGTCATCGACAGCCGGACAGGCGTCGAGAAACAGGGCGACTACCGGCTGATCGAGGGCGGGCAGGTCATCGGCACCAAGGGCCGCCATGGCCTGCGCGAGATCACCGTGCGCCATGGCGGGCGGACCGAGGATATCATCACCGATTGCCTCACCATGTCGGGCGGCTGGAACCCTTCGGTGCACCTGACCTGTCACCTCGGCGCGCGACCTGTCTGGGATGCCGAGGCCAAGGCCTTCCTGCCCGCACCGAACGCGGTGCCGGGCATGATCCCGGCGGGCGCGTGCAACGGGGCGATGTCGACCGCCGCCTGCCTGACGCAGGGCAAGGAGGCCGCCACCGAGGCGCTGAAGACGCTTGGGCTGAAGCCCCCGCGCATCACCGTGCCGAAAGCCTCGGACGAGGCGGGGAGCGGCAGCACGCTCTGGTATGTCGAAGGCAAGGGCCGCGCATGGCTCGACTTCGCCAATGACGTGACCACCAAGGACATCAGGCTCGCCGCGCAGGAGGGTTTTACCTCCGTCGAGCACATGAAGCGCTACACGACGCAAGGCATGGCGCCCGATCAGGGCAAGTCGTCGAACATCGCGGCGCTGGCGCTCCTGGCCGACGCGACGGGCCGCGGCATCCCCGAGACCGGGACCACGACCTACCGCCCGCCGTTCATCCCCACCTCCATCGGCGCGATGGCCGCAGGTGCGGAAGCGAAGGGCTTCGCACCGGAACGGTTCACGACCTCCGATCGCGCCATGCGATCCTGGGGCGCGCCGATGATCACCGCGGGGCTATGGTATCGCCCGTCCTACCTGCCGAAACCGGGCGAGACCCATTGGCGGCAGTCCTGCGACCGCGAGGTGCGGATGGTGCGCGAGGCGGTCGGCGTCGTCGATGTCTCGACGCTGGGCAAGATCGACATCCAGGGGCCGGACGCGGGCGAATTCCTCGACTTCGTCTATTGCAACATGTTCTCGACGCTGAAGCCGGGGCGCGTGCGCTATGGCCTCATGCTGCGCGAGGACGGGCACGTGATGGACGACGGCACGACCGCGCGGCTGGGCGAGAATCACTATGTCATGACGACCACCACCGCCGCCGCCGGGCAGGTCATGACGCATCTGGAGTTCGTACATCAGTGCCTCAGGCCCGATCTGGACGTGGCCTTCATCTCCACGACCGAGCAATGGGCGCAGTTCTCCGTCGCGGGCCCGAAGGCGCGCGACCTGATCAATTCCGTCCTCGACCAGCCCATCGACAACGAAAGCTTCCCCTTCATGGCCTGCGGCGAGGTGTTGATCCACGGGGTGAAAGGCCGCCTCTTCCGCATCTCCTTCTCGGGTGAGCACGCCTACGAGATCGCGATCCCGTCGCGCCATGGCGAGGCGCTGTTCCGGGACCTCGTCGCCCGCGCCGAAACCCTCGGGGGCGGTGCCTACGGGATGGAGGCGCTCAATGTCCTGCGGCTGGAAAAGGGCTTCATCACGCACGCGGAAATCCACGGCCGCGTGACGGCAGACGATGTCGGAATGGGCCGCATGGTCTCGGCCAAGAAGGACTGCATCGGCAAGACCGCCTCGCTGCGCCCGGGCCTGTCCGGGGAACATCGCGAGCAGCTTGTGGGCCTGAAGCCGAAAGAGCCGGAGAACGCGCTGCTGGCCGGGGCGCTTCTGTTCCGGGAGGGCGACGCGGCCACGCGCGTGAACGATCAGGGCTACATCACCTCGGTCGCGTGGTCGCCGACGCTCGAGACGCATATCGGCCTCGGGTTCCTGCTGAACGGCCGCGCGCGGATGGGTGAGACCGTGCGCATGGTCGATCACCTGCGCGACAAGACCACGCTCTGCGAGGTCTGCGACCCGGTATTCTTCGACCCCGAGGGAGGACGCGCCCGTGGCTAGCCTGATTGCACGCACGCCCTTCGAGGGGCTTCTGCCGCTGTCGCATGGCACGGTCGAAGCGACCGAGGTCGTGCTGAGGTCCGTGACCTCCGTCGCACCCTTCTCGGGACAGGCCGACGCGGTGTCCAAGGCGCTGGAAAAGGCCGTGGGCTGCGGCCTGCCGCCCGTCGGCTCCTTCGTCGAGGCGAATGGCGCGCGGGTGGTCTGGAGCAGGCTGGACCAGTGGTTCGTGATGGGCGAGGACGCGGTCACGATCCCCGGCGCGGCGCTGACGGATCAGGGCGATGCTTGGGCCGGTGTCGAGATCACGGGGGCCGATGCGCGCGCCGTCCTTGCACGGCTCGTGCCCATCGATCTGCGCCCCTCCGTCTTCGAGGTCGGCCATGCCGCCCGCACCATGCTGGCCCACATGTCCTGCCTCCTGATGCGCACCGCCGAGGATCGCTACGTGGCGCTCGTCTTCCGCTCCATGGCGGCAAGCGCCGCCCATGACATCGAGCGCGCCATGCGCATGGTCTCGGCGCGCGCGGACCTCTAGCAGGCGCCATTAACGGGCAATCGCCGGCGAGCGGCATCGCGCCACCCGACCCGATGCGGGACAGGAGAGGCCGCATCGGGTCCGGGCAACGCGACCGGTTTACAGGGCAACTCGGTACGCAACCGTCACGGTTCTGCCGCGCAACTGCGGCGCCTGCATGGGTGCCCGGCGACATCTTCAGGGTCATTTCCCGCCGGCAGCGCGGGGAGGCGCTGGACAGGGGCTCATTGCCGACCGATATTGGCCGCCATGAGCTTGCCCCCCGGTTTCCTCGACGAATTGAAGACCCGCGTCTCGCTCTCGCAGGTGGTGGGCCGCAAGGTCATGTGGGATCGCCGCAAATCCAACCAGGCCAAGGGCGACATGTGGGCGCCCTGCCCCTTCCACCAGGAAAAAACCGCCAGTTTTCATGTGGATGACCGCAAGGGCTTCTACTACTGTTTCGGGTGCCACGCGAAGGGTGACCTCGTCAGCTTCGTGCAGGAAACCGAGAACGTGGGCTTCATGGAGGCGGTGGAACTTCTGGCGCGCGATGCCGGGATGCAGATGCCCGCGCGCGACCCGAAGGCCGCGGAAAAGGCCGACCGCGCCACCGAGCTTGCGAAGGCCACCGAGGCCGCCGTCGGCTATTTCCGCTTGCAGCTCAAGACACAAGCGGCGGCCGAGGCGCGGGCCTATCTCGAACGCCGGGGCCTGACCCAACCGATTCTCGACCGCTTCGAGATCGGCTTCGCGCCCGGCGCCCGCAATGCCACCCATCAGGCGCTCGTGGCCAAGGGCATCCCGACCGACCATGTCATCGAGGCCGGTCTGGCGACGCGGCCCGACGACGGCGGCGCGCCCTATGACGCCTTCCGCGACCGGATCATGTTCCCGATCCGCGACCCGCGCGGGCGCTGCATCGGCTTCGGCGGCCGCGCCATGGACCCCAATGCGCGCGCCAAGTACCTCAACAGCCGCGAAACCCCGCTCTTCGACAAGGGCCGCGCGCTCTACAATCACGGGCCCGCCCGCAGCGCCGCCGGGCAGGGGCAGCCGCTTGTCGTGGCCGAGGGCTACATGGACGTGATCGCGCTGGTGGCCGCGGGCTTCGAAGCGGCCGTCGCCCCCTTGGGCACCGCGATCACCGAGGAACAGCTGCAGATGCTCTGGCGTATCTCGCCGGAACCCGTCATCGCGCTGGACGGGGACAAGGCCGGACTGGGCGCCGCGATGCGGCTTGTCGACCTCGCATTGCCCCATCTGGGCCACGACCGGTCGCTGCGTTTCGCCATCCTGCCCGAGGGGCAGGACCCCGACGACCTGATCCGCGCACGCGGGCCATCTGCCATGCAGCAGGCGATCGACAGTGCCGAACCGCTGGTCAAACTGCTTTGGCGCCGGGAGACGGAGGGTCAGAGCTTCGACACGCCCGAACGACGCGCCGGGCTGGATGTCCGCCTGCGCGCCGCCATCGGTCTGATCAAGAACCAGTCGCTCCAGCGGCACTACGGCGAGGCGCTCGCCGTCTTCCGCCGGGAACTGTTCCGCGCACGCAACGACCTTGGCAGCCGGTGGTCCAAGGGCCGGCGCGGCTTCGCCGAGGCCCCTGTCGCCCCGCTCGCCTCCACCCGCGCGCTGGCCGGCCAGCTGAGCGGCGAGTCGCTCCGCATGGCGCTGATCCTGACCACGCTCTGCCGCTATCCCGCGCTGATCGACGAGTTCGAGGGCCGGATCGAGCGGTTGGAGCCATCGGACCGTGCCATCGCATCGCTGGCGCTGTTCCTGCTGGCCACCGGCGCGCGCAGCCGCGAGGGGCTGCGCGCGGAACTTGCGCGAAACGGACATATCGCAACCCTTGAAAGCCTCGAGGCGATGGGCCATCTGCGGATCACACCGTTCCTGTCGGGCCACGCCGAGGATATCGGCGCGGCGCGGACATGCCTGGAGGAAGAACTGACCAAGCAGGCGGCGGCGCAGGCGTGGGAGAGCGAGTTGAACGAAGCGACCCATGACGTTGCCGACGGCGCGGTCGAAGAGGACAGCACCCTGGCGTTCAGGCTGAGACAGGCGGTCAACAACAGACACGCGGCCATGTCGCCGCACGCGAATCGGCCAAGTGAGCAGTTCGGGGACACACCCGAAGCCCGTGCTGCGTTCCACGAGTTGCTAAACAAGGCAGGGCAAGCGAAGAAAAGCTGACGACGGCCTTTGCGAATCACTGATTCGCATTACATGTGGTTGCAGATGCAAGGGTAAGGCGGCCTCGCACCCGCCGGATGCCCAGCTCGAAAGGATATTGCCGATGGCCAAGGACACCGACGATCGCAAGACGGAAGGTGAAGAGGCAGATATCGGGCTCGACATGAGCCAGACCGCCGTCAAGAAGATGATCGCCGAGGCCCGGACACGCGGCTACATCACCTACGATCAGCTCAACACGGTCCTGCCCCCGGAGCAGGTCAGCTCCGAACAGATCGAGGACGTGATGTCGATGCTCTCGGAAATGGGCATCAACGTCATCGAGGACGAAGAGGCCGAGGAAGATCCGGAGGCGAAGGGCTCGACCGAAGTGGTCGAAACCTCGTCGAGCCGCGAAGTGGCCGTCTCTGCCAGCGAAACCGAGAAACTCGACCGCACCGACGACCCGGTGCGCATGTACCTGCGCGAGATGGGCTCGGTCGAACTGCTGAGCCGCGAGGGCGAAATCGCCATCGCCAAGCGTATCGAGGCCGGCCGCAACACGATGATCGCGGGGCTTTGCGAAAGCCCGCTGACCTTCCAGGCCATCACGATCTGGCGCGACGAACTTCTCGACGAGGACATCCTGCTGCGCGATGTCATCGATCTCGACGCCACCTTCGGCCGCTCGCTCGGCGAAGACGACGACGTACCGGTCGTGGCGCCCGTCGCCAATGCCAATGCCGAACCCGCGAAGAGGACCGACGCGGAGCCCGAACTCGACGCCGACGGCAATCCCATCGTCAAGGATGACGAAGAGGACGAGGACGATCAGGCCAACATGAGCCTCGCGGCGATGGAGGCGGCTCTCAAGCCGCGCGTCCTCGAGACTCTCGATCGCATCGCCGAGGATTACATCCAGCTCTCCGAGATGCAGGACAAGCGCATCTCGGCCACGCTCAACGAGGACGGCAGTTTTTCGAAGGGCGAGGAGGCGGAGTATCAGAAACTCCGCTCCGAGATCGTCGAACTGGTCAATGAACTGCACCTGCACAACAACCGGATCGAGGCGCTGATCGACCAGCTTTACGGCATCAACCGCCGGATCATGTCGATCGACAGCGGCATGGTGAAACTGGCCGACCAGGCGCGGATCAACCGCCGCGAATTCATCGAGGAATACCGCGGCTACGAACTCGACCCGACCTGGGTCGACCGCATGGCCGAGAAATCGGGCCGCGGCTGGCAGGCGCTGCTGGAACGGTCCCGCGACAAGGTCGAGGAGTTGCGCGGAGACATGGCGCAGGTCGGCCAGTATGTGGGCCTCGACATCTCGGAATTCCGCCGGATCGTGAACCAGGTCCAGAAGGGCGAGAAGGAAGCGCGGCAGGCCAAGAAGGAAATGGTCGAGGCGAACCTGCGCCTCGTGATCTCCATCGCCAAGAAATACACAAACCGCGGGCTGCAGTTTCTCGACCTCATCCAGGAGGGCAACATCGGCCTGATGAAGGCCGTGGACAAGTTCGAGTATCGCCGGGGCTACAAGTTCTCGACCTACGCGACATGGTGGATCCGGCAGGCGATCACCCGCTCGATCGCCGACCAGGCCCGCACGATCCGTATCCCGGTGCACATGATCGAAACGATCAACAAGCTGGTGCGCACCGGCCGCCAGATGCTGCACGAGATCGGCCGCGAGCCGACGCCGGAGGAACTGGCCGAAAAGCTGCAGATGCCGCTGGAGAAAGTCCGCAAGGTGATGAAGATCGCCAAGGAGCCGATCAGCCTCGAGACGCCCATCGGCGACGAGGAGGACAGCCAGCTGGGTGACTTCATCGAGGACAAGAACGCCGTCCTGCCGCTGGATTCCGCCATTCAGGAGAACCTGAAGGAGACGACGACGCGCGTCCTCGCCTCCCTCACGCCGCGCGAAGAACGCGTGCTCCGCATGCGCTTCGGGATCGGGATGAACACCGACCACACGCTCGAAGAAGTGGGCCAGCAGTTCAGCGTGACCCGCGAGCGTATTCGCCAGATCGAGGCGAAGGCGCTCAGGAAACTCAAGCACCCGAGCCGGTCACGGAAGCTCAGGAGCTTCCTGGATCAGTAGGATGGGCAATCTGCCCACCATCGCCCCGCTACGACCGACAAGCAGGTGGGCAAGACTGCCCACACTGCGCGCCCAAGCATGACCGCAATGACCGCGCTCCGCCGCCTTCTCGACGCTCTGCCGCTCAGCGTCCTGCTCATCGCCAGCCTCACGCTCGGCCTGGCACCCTTCGTCCCCGAGCCGCATATCTGGGAAAAGCTCAAGATGCTGGCGGCGGGGGAGCTGACGCAGACAATCGACATTCTCGATCTCGCGATGCACGCCGCGCCGTGGCTGCTTCTGGTGTTGAAGCTCACGGTCGGGCAGAGGCCGGTGGGCTGACCGCCCCCCCTTCACCTGAGGGCGCGGCGCCGTTAGGCTCGCGCGCAACGCACGAGAACGGAGCGCGCCCATGTCCCTTTTCTCCAGGCTCTTCGGCGGCAGTGGCGCTGCGCCCGAACCGGAACCGGAGGTCTACAAGGATTTCCGCATCTTCCCCGAGCCGCAAGCGGACTCTGGCGGCTTCCGCATCGCGGGCCGCATCGAGAAGGAAATGGGCGGCGAGGTGAAAGTCCACCGCTTCCTGCGCGCCGACATGATCCAGTCAAGGGATGAGGCCGAGCGGTTCACGCTGCTCAAGGCCAAACAGATCATCGACGAACAGGGCGAGCGGTTGTTCGGATAGGCCGCGCCGGATCAGTCCAGATCGACATTGGTCGACATGTTGGGATCGTCCGTCGTGCCCGGGCCGCTGGCCGGGTGATCGTTGCGCTGGGGCGGGCCCTTGGGCTCATCGGGTACCTTGGTGAATTTCTTGCGGCCCGGAAGGCCCGTTCGGTCGGCCTGATTGGGGTCGGACGTGGTGCCGGGTCCGGTGAGGGGATCGTCGTTGCGCTGGGTCATGGTGTCCTCCTTCGCCGGAGGAACGCGGCCGCGCCGCTCGCGGTTCCCCCGCCTAGGCCCTGTCTGCATTCATCTGAGCCAATCGATGGCGGAGACGAGGAAGACGAAGCCCATGAACCCGGTGAGGGTCTTTTCGCAGCGCAAGGCGATGCGGCGGAAGCGTTTGATCCG
>Ga0008836_100506_pt1 | contig 23518 bp, 22 predicted proteins | sample HotLakConsUCCR28_FD_62214 | JGI IMG/M metagenome (GOLD analysis project Ga0008836, IMG submission 62214) | Hypersaline microbial mat communities from Hot Lake, Washington, USA - Hot Lake Consortium UCC-R28 (Hybrid Assembly) ... | reverse complement strand
ACGTGTCGTTCACGGTGGAACTGATCGCACCGATCGCCATGGAAGACGGCCTGCGCTTCGCCATCCGCGAAGGCGGCCGCACCGTCGGCGCAGGCGTCGTGTCCAAGATCATCGAGTGATGGTGGACACCGGACCGTTTTCGCCGGCGAAAACGGTCCGGAAAAGCCGGCTTTTCCGGTTCGTCCTCAAGATAATCAGGCCCAACACAATCGGGGCCGCCCGCACGGGGCGGCCCTTTTTCTTTTCGGCGTGACCGAATAGACTGGTCGCCGACTGAGGGAGGGTATCATGGACCACGCCGCGATCTGAACCGTTTTCCAGCATCAGACCGCGAGGCGCCCATATGCCCGATTCGTTTCCGCCCCCCGACACCGTCCATCCCGTCCGGCTTGCCGATGGCGCCACCCATCCCGGCACGGTCTTCCTCAAGCCCGTCATCGACCACCCCCGTATCGAGGTGGGCGACTATACCTATGCCTCGGCGCATGAGCCGCCCGAGGACTGGGCGTCCCGTCTCGCGCCCTATCTCTACCCGTTCAGCCCCGAGCGCCTGATCCTCGGCAGGTTCTGCCAGATCGCCGATGGCGCCAGCTTCATCACCGCCAGCGCCAATCACCGTTACGACGGGATTTCGAGCTTTCCGTTCGCCATCTTCGCGGGTCCCCCGGCGGATCGGCCGTCACTGCCCGGGCCCGGCCCGGACACGGAAGTCGGTCACGACGTCTGGATCGGCGCGGCCGCGACGATCCTGCCCGGCGCGCGGATCGGGTCGGGGGCGATCATCGGCGCGGGAGCCGTGGTGTCGGGCGACGTGCCGCCTTATGCGATCATGGCGGGCAACCCGGCCCGCGTCGTCCGGCACCGGTTCGATGCGAACACGGTTGCACGCATCCTTGCGCTCGCCTGGTGGGACTGGCCGATCACGCATATCCTGAGCAACGAGGCCGTGATTTGCGGTGGCGATATCGCGGCGCTCGAGGCGGCGGCGCCTTGACGCACCCGTCCAGACAACTGTCTCAGCCTTCGGCGTCCGCGCCGGGAAGCATGCCCAGTTTCCGCGCGTCGTCCTGAAAGCTGCCCGTGGCGTTGGACGAGGGATAGGGCGCGTCCGGCACCTGCACGCCAAGGAAAGCGCAGAGCGGTGCCCACCCGTCACCAAGCCGGTGCACCAGCAGGCGGCCGGGCGGAACCTCCGCCAGAACCCGCGCGACGTTGCGCTCGTAGACCGTGATGCAATGTTCGCGCGCGGGCTCCTGCCAGTCGAAGACCCGCGCCAGTAGCTGGCTGCCAGGGGCCTCCTCCTCTGTCTCGGTGCTGGCCTGCCAGACGGGCAGGATGGTCTTCTCGAAGCTCGCCCACCAGCTTTCGGCGGTGCGCCATGTGAGGATCACCCTGGCCTCGGGATAGGCCGAGATCAGGTCCGGCCAGTAATGCGCGCTGGGCCAGTCGATGGTGGAGGCGAAACCGTCGAAGATATCGGGCCAGTCGGGCGTGCCGGTGACCGCGCGCTGGCGCCACTTTGCCTTGAGGCCCGGGTCGTCGATCAGGGCGCGCATGTGGTGGCAGGGGCCGAAACCCAGCATGTCCAGCGCCTCGCGCATCGAATCCGTGCCCGTCCGGCCAAAGCCCGCGCCGATTACCTTGAGCGTCATGTTCGTTCCCCGTCCTGTCATTTCACGCACAGATGGCCTGCGACGCGGAGGGTGGACGCGGCCCGCCTCGGGGGTCACCCTAGCAGCGACCAGACGCAGGGGAACCGGAAATCGTCATGTCCGACACTGCAGAGATCGGCCTGATCGGCCTTGGAACCATGGGCGCCAACCTGGCGCTGAACATAGCCGGGGCGGGGCACCGGATCGCCGTGTTCAACCGCACGACGGAAAAGACGCACAGGTTCCATGAGGGCGCCGGGGCGCTTTCCGGCCGGATCGTTCCGACCGAAACGCCGGAGGCCTTCGTGGGCGCGCTCGCCTCGCCCCGGACGATCGTGATGATGGTGCCCGCGGGGGCGCCCGTGTCGGATCAGATCGCCGCGCTGAGGCCGCATCTCGCGCCGGGGGATGTCCTGATCGACGGCGGCAATTCCGACTGGACGGACAGCGGCGACCGCGCGGCGGCTCTCGGGGCCGACGGTCTGCGCTTCCTCGGCCTCGGCATCTCGGGCGGGGCGGAGGGCGCGCGGCATGGACCCTCGCTGATGGCAGGGGGCGACAAGGCGGCGTGGGAGGTGGCAGAGCCCGTGCTGACCTCCATCGCCGCGCGCTACGAGGGCAGCCCCTGCGCAGCCTATTTCGGCACGGGCGGGGCGGGGCATTACGTCAAGACGGTGCATAACGGCATCGAATACGCCGACATGCAGATGATCGCCGAGATCTATGGGCTGATGCGCGACGGGCAGGGGCGGGGCGCGGCGGACATCGCCGGGGTCTTTGCCCGCTGGAACGAAGGGCCGCTCGAAAGCTACCTGATCGAGATCGCGGCGGAGGTCTCGGGGGCGACCGACGCCGCGACCGGCGGGCCGATGCTCGACCTCATCGCCGACCGTGCCGGACAGAAGGGCACCGGGCGCTGGACGGTGATCGACGCGCAGCGCCGCGCCGCACCGCTGCCGGCGGTGGAGGCGGCGGTGACCGCGCGGGTCCTGTCGGGCGAGGCGGAGCTGCGTGCCGAGGGGGCACGGCTTTTCCCGGGGGACGGATCGCTCCCGCCGCTCGACGAAAGCGATCTGGAGGGCGCGCTTCTGGCGGGCAAGATCCTTGCCTATTCGCAGGGCTTCACCCTGCTGGCACGGGCCCGGGCCGAGGAGGGGTGGGTCATGCCGCTCGATACGGTGGCGCGGACATGGCGGGCGGGGTGCATCATTCGCTGGACGATGCTCGACGACATGGCGCGCGCTCTGGCGGAGGCCGGGGAGGACCGGCCGCTTGCCTTCGCGCCCGGCTTTGCCCGGACGATCGCCGCCCATCTGCCTGCCCTGCGCCGGGTGATCGCGGCGGCCACGTCTGCCGGTCTGCCGGCGCCCGCGCTTTCGGCGGCGCTTCAGCATTTCGACCAGCTGCGGCAAGCGCGCGGGACGGCAAACATGATCCAGGGGTTGCGCGACCGGTTCGGCGCCCACGGGTTCGAGCGGATCGACCGGCCGGGCGAGACCGGCCTTCACGGACCGTGGGGAGGGGACGCCTGAGCCGCCGTCAGTCGATCAGGCCATGGCGGCGGAAGATCGCCTCGATCCGCTGGTCGAGCATGGGCAACGTTCCGTCGTAGCGCACGAGCAGGAGGTAGACCTCGCTGATCCCGTCGCAATCCAGCGCGTCATAGGGCAGGTCGCGCGAGATCGCCGGCAGGCGGCTGTCCACCAACAGGCGCAGCTGGTCGCAGCTATGCCGATCCGCCACGGCGGAGACCGGAGTCAGGCAGAGCGCAGCGCCGATGGCGAGGACGCGCAATTTCATTGGCCGCCCTCCGCGTGGCTTCGGATCATGGGCTTCATGCCGCATCATAGCGCGTCGAAGGTCCGGATGGGAGGTGTTTCGCGACTGGACAAGGACGGCGTTTGGTCCTATCCAGCGCACCGGCCTTAGGGGTGTAGCTCAGTTGGTAGAGCAGCGGATTCCAAATCCGCAGGCCGGGGGTTCGAGTCCCTCCGCCCCTGCCACGCCATCTTTCTCCGATACTCGTTCCGCTAGCGCCGTTCGACGCCGAGCCATGCCGCCAGGTAGGCCGGTATCTCGCGCAGGACGCCCTTGAGAAAGGTCGCGGGACGTGCGCCACGCAAGGGCGGCGCTGCGGTCCGCACCTTCAGTCCCGCGCGCCGTGCAAGGAGGCGCGCACGCGGCAGGTGGTAGGCATCTGACACGATGAGCACTTCGGAAAGGCCGAGCTCCTGCAGGATCGGCCGCGCGAGGGCGATGTTCGTCGCGGTGCTGGTCGATCTGGCCTCGGGGTGGATGACCGCCTCCGGCACGCCGGCCTCGACGAGCAGGCGCGTCATCACCTCGGCCTCCGACGGCGGGTGCCGCCCGACGCCGCCGCAGGGGATGACGACCGAGGCCGCGCCCGCGTGCCACTGGCGGGCGGCCTCCTGCGTGCGGCGCGCCATCGTCCGCGAGGGCCGTCCGCCGTGCCAGACCGCCGCACCGAGCACGAGGATCGCGCGTTTCGGTCGCGCGGGCGTCGCTACCGTCATCGGATGTGTCTCCCATGCTTGATCGCCGGCGGGCTGCGTCGCGCTGCTTGCACACGGGTGCCACGCTGCGTATATGCCCCGCAACAACCCGCAAGGACACCACCATGGCCAACCCGTTCCAGTTCCTGCAGCAGACGCGTGCCGAGATCGCCAAGGTGGTCTGGCCGACGCGCCGTGAGGTTCTGGTCACGACGGCGATGGTTTTCCTGCTGGCGGTGGTCTTCGCGATCTTCTTCTTCGGTGTGGACTGGGTCATCCGCCAGGTGCTGGAGCTGATCCTTACCTTCTTCGCCGGCTGAGCCACGCCTCGGCAGGCCGGCCTTGATTTCCCCCGGACCGGCGGGTAAGTCGGTCTCCATCCCCGAAAATGGCGTGCATCGAATCGTGATGCACGCTGTTTCTTTTTCGGGGACTTGCCTCAGGGCATTGAACCGGAACGAAAAATCGCGGCCGCCTGGCCGAAACACGAAGGAACGCGAGCGAGATGGCGAAACGGTGGTATTCGGTCAGCGTGCTGTCCAACTTCGAAAAGCGTGTGGCTGAACAGATCCGCACCGCCGTGGCCGAAAAGGGTCTCGAGGAGGTCATCGAAGAGGTTCTGGTGCCCGAAGAGGACGTGATCGAGATCCGCCGCGGCAAGAAGGTCACCGTGCCGCGCCGCTTCATGCCCGGCTACGTGCTGGTGCGCATGGACATGACCGATATCGGCTATCACGCGATCAATTCCATTCCGCGCGTCACCGGCTTTCTCGGCCCTCAGGGCCGCCCGATGCCGATGAAGGACGAGGAGGTGAACGCCATCCTCAACCGCGTCGAGGAAGGCGAGGCCGCACCGCGCTCGACCATCACCTTCGAGGTGGGCGAGAAGGTCAAGGTCAACGACGGCCCGTTCGAGGATTTCGACGGCATGGTCGAGGAAGTCGACGAGGACAACCAGCGCCTGAAGGTGACGGTCTCGATCTTCGGACGCGCCACGCCGGTCGAGCTGGAATTCACGCAGGTCAGCAAGCAGAACTGAGGCTTGGGCCAAGACAACGGCGGACAGGAAAACGGCGCAGCCGCTTGTCGCAGGCTACGCCGGTTTCATGGGTTCGACAGCGGGCGCGCAGGCCGCGCCGCTCAGCCCTTCTTCATCGGGCAGGTATTGATCCCGAGGATCGAGTAGAGCGGGCACATGCCCACCAGCCCGGTCACCAGCGGCACAAGGCCGATCCAGCCCCATGGCGTCTGCGGGCCGATGAACACCAGCGAAATCAGGACGAGCCCTGCGATGATGCGCAATGCGCGGTCGAGCGTGCCTTCGTTGCGGGTCATGATCTTTGTCTCCGTGTGTGAGGATGGGCAGACGGTACCGCGCTGAATGCCGATTCGACGGTGACACTGTCACCTTTGGTCCGCGGCAATCCGTTCCAGTCCCGGGATATCGGTCAGGTCGATCCAGCCGCGCCCGGGCGCCACGAGGCCTTGCCGCGCCAGCTCCGCCAGCCGGCGCGAGACGAAGGCGCGGCCCGAGGCGGTCTCTGTCGCCAGCTGCTCGTGGGTGGCCGTCACCCGGTCCGCCCCGTCGCGCAGGCGCAGGAGCGTCCGGGCGAGCCGGGCGTCGAACCCGATCAGGGCGACATCCTCCACCAGCTGCTCGAAATCGCCGAAACGGCGCGCGACGGAGTTGAAGATCGCATCGCGGAACGCGGGGTCCTCGGCCATGCGCGCGTGGAACAGCGCTGGTGGCAGGAGCGTGCCGGACAGGTCGGTTTCGGCCACGCCATCGGCGCGATAGGTGCCGTGGTTGATCAGGCAGGAGAAGGTCTGCAGACACACATCCCCGGGCTGGACGCGGTAGAGCACGACCTCGCGCCCGTTCCCGGCGGACAGCGACACGCGGATCGTGCCGCTTTCCAGCTGGACGAAACCGGGGCAGGGGTCGCCGGGCGAAAAGACGACCGATCCCTTCGACAGCGACAATCGGCGTGTGCGGGTGCTCATGGGGCGGACGATGGCACGCGGAAGGGCGCGCGCCAATGCCCCGGCGACGCCCCAGCCGGTGGAAACCGTCTTGCATTGGCGGGCCTGCCCGTCTATGCCCCCGCGGTCCGTCACAGCACGGACATCCCCCAGCGGGATTCCCGTCGTGGGAGGCGAGCGCTTCGCGAAGCGCGGACCGGACCACGCTAACAAAGGCCGAAGGACGCGTCCCGAGGCTGTTGGAAAAGGAGACGGTCAGTCATGGCCAAGAAACTTGCCGGCAAGATGAAGCTGCAGATCCCTGCAGGCCAGGCCAACCCCTCGCCGCCCGTGGGCCCCGCCCTCGGCCAGCGCGGCATCAACATCATGGAATTCACCAAGGCGTTCAACGCCAGGACCGCCGACATGGAGCCGGGCGCACCCTGTCCGACCCTGATCACCTACTATCAGGACAAGTCCTTCACGATGGAAATCAAGACGCCGCCGGCGTCCTATTACCTGAAGAAGGCGGCCGGTCTGAAGCCGCAGGGCAAGCGCAACCGTCCGAAGGGCGCCGTGACCCCCGGCCGCGAAACCGTGGCCACGGTGACCGCCGCGCAGCTGCGCGAGATCGCCGAAGCCAAGATGAAGGACCTCAGCGCCAATGACGTCGAGGCCGCCATGAAGATCATCCTCGGCTCCGCCAAGTCGATGGGCATCGAGGTGAAAGGGTAAGTCATGGGCAAGATCGGAAAGCGTCTCAAGGCCTCGCAGGCCGCCTTCGAAGGCAAGGAAAACCTCACGGTCGAAGAGGCCGTCGCGCTGGTCAAGGCGAACGCCACGGCCAAGTTCGACGAGTCGATCGAGATCGCCATGAATCTCGGCGTCGATCCGCGCCACGCCGACCAGATGGTCCGCGGCACGGTGAACCTGCCCAACGGCACAGGCAAGACCGTCCGCGTGGCTGTCTTCGCCCGTGGTCCCAAGGCCGATGAGGCCAAGGCGGCGGGTGCCGACATCGTCGGCGCCGAGGACCTGATGGAAACCGTTCAGGGCGGCACGATCGAATTCGACCGCTGCATCGCGACGCCCGACATGATGCCGATCGTCGGCCGTCTGGGCAAGGTGCTGGGCCCCCGGAACCTGATGCCGAACCCGAAGATCGGAACGGTGACGATGGACGTGAAAGAAGCCGTCGAGGCCGCGAAGGGCGGACAGGTTCAGTTCAAGGCCGAGAAGGCCGGTGTGGTGCATGCCGGCATCGGCAAGGTGTCCTTCGACACCGACAAGCTGGTCGAGAACGTCCGCGCCTTCGTCGACGCGGTGAGCAAGGCCAAGCCTGCCGGCGCCAAGGGCACCTACATGGAAAAGGTCTCGCTCAGCTCGACCATGGGTCCGGGCGTCTCGGTCGACGTGTCCAGCGCGACCGGCAACTGAGCCACGCGCGTATTCCAAGAACGGCGCGTCCGGTTCCGTCCGGGCGCGCCGTGTCCGTTTGCGGATCGGTCCATTCCACTGAGAATTTCCCTTGACAGGGACTTGGCAAAACTCCCCGCGCCCTGTAGTCACCACCCTTGCGAGAGAGCGCGCGATTCGTCACGCGCTCTTTTGCGTTTCGTCCGAGACGGTGGGTCGAGAGGCAACTCTCGGTAATTCCTGCCCGAGGCGGGATCAGACCAGAAGGCCGAGGGCTCCGTTCGAGCGCTCACCGGTGGCTTGGTTCCCGTTGTCCGATCAGCGGTTTCGGCCGGGATCGGCGGACCAAAACCGCCGGAGCGATCCGGTACCATCGAGCCGGGAGGGCATCCTCCCAAACTGGAGTGAAACTGTGGATAGAGCCCAGAAAGAGAAAGTGGTCGAGGAACTCGGCCAGATCTTCGAAAGCTCTGGCGTCGTCGTGGTGTCTCACTACGAGGGTCTCACGGTTGCCGAGATGCAGGACCTGCGCGCACGCATGCGTGACGCTGGCGGGTCGGTCCGCGTCGCCAAGAACAGGCTCGCCAAGATCGCCCTGGAAGGAACCGATGTCGCTGGCATCGCGGACTTCCTCACGGGCATGACCGTTCTGTCCTACTCGGAAGACCCCGTGGCAGCTGCCAAGGTCGCCGAGGACTACGCCAAGTCGAACGACAAGTTCGTGATAATCGGCGGAGCCATGGACGGAAAGGTTCTGGACCGTGCCGGTGTTACGGCCGTGTCCAAGTTGCCGTCGCGCGAGGAGCTTATCGCTTCCATCGTCGGCTGCATCGGGGCACCGGCATCGAACATCGCCGGGGCCATTGGCGCACCTGCTTCGAACATCGCTTCCATCCTTTCCACCATCGAGGAAAAGGCGGAGGCCGCATAAGGCATCCCTGAGCCGCGCACCTTGCGGCGTCGGAACACAATCCTACATACGGAATCTGGACAAATGGCTGATCTTAAGAAACTCGCAGAAGAGATCGTTGGTCTGACCCTCCTGGAAGCGCAGGAACTCAAGACCATCCTCAAGGACGAATACGGCATCGAGCCCGCCGCCGGCGGCGCGGTGATGATGGCCGGCCCCGCAGGCGGCGACGCCGGCGCTGCGGCAGAGGAAGAGAAAACCGAATTCGACGTCGTCCTGAAGAACGCCGGCGCACAGAAGATCAACGTGATCAAGGAAGTGCGCGCCCTCACCGGACTTGGCCTCAAGGAAGCCAAGGATCTGGTCGAAGCCGGCGGCAAGATCAAGGAAGGCATCGCGAAGGCCGAAGCCGAAGAGATCAAGGGCAAGCTGGAAGCAGCCGGCGCCGAGGTCGAGCTGGCCTGAGCCACGTCAGGGGAGCGTTTTCCACGCGGAAAACGTCAGGAAAACTCGAGTTTTCCAACGGATTTCTCGAGAAATCCGCTCCCCGAGCCAGAAAAATGGCTGGGTCCGGAGACATTCCGGGCCCAGCTGTCCGCGTCTTGGCAAGGGCCCCCGAAGCGGGGGGATTTCCCAAGACGAAGGCATGGGATCGGGAGTCGCCGGTGGGACGGCGAACGGATTGATCCCCCACGTCTGTGATCTTGCGAGCTCTCCGCCGAGGCCCCGGCGGCGAGAGGGCCGCGCGAGAGACTTGAAAGGTGCGCGACCACATGGCTCAGACCTACGCAGGCCAGAAACGTATCCGCAAATTCTACGGCAAGATCCGCGAAGTGCTGGAGATGCCGAACCTCATCGAGGTGCAGAAGTCGTCCTACGACCTGTTCCTCAACTCGGGCGACGCTGACGCCCCGACCGAAGGCGAAGGCATCATGGGTGTCTTCCAGTCGGTGTTCCCGATCAAGGATTTCAACGAGACCGCCGTTCTGGAGTTCGTGAAATACGAGCTCGAGGCGCCCAAGTTCGACGTGGAGGAGTGCCAGCAGCGCGACCTCACCTATTCCGCGCCGCTCAAGGTGACGCTGCGCCTGATCGTGTTCGATGTCGACGAGGACACCGGCGCGAAATCCGTCAAGGACATCAAGGAACAGGATGTCTTCATGGGCGACATGCCCCTGATGACCCCGAACGGGACGTTCATCGTGAACGGCACCGAGCGCGTGATCGTCAGCCAGATGCACCGCTCGCCTGGCGTGTTCTTCGACCATGACAAGGGCAAGACCCATTCCTCGGGCAAGCTTCTCTTCGCCTGCCGGATCATTCCCTATCGCGGCTCCTGGCTCGATTTCGAGTTCGACGCCAAGGACCTTGTCTTCGCGCGCATCGACCGCCGCCGGAAACTGCCGGTGACGACGCTCCTCTATGCGCTGGGCCTCGACCAGGAAGGCATCATGGATGCCTATTACGAAACAGTCGGCTTCAAGCTCGCGAAGAAGAACCAGGGCTGGGTGACCAGGTTCTTCCCCGAGCGGATGCGCGGCACCCGTCCGGCTTTCGACCTTGTGGACGCCAAGACCGGCGAAGTCATCGCCGAGGCCGGCAAGAAGGTGACGCCGCGCGCCGTCAAGCAGCTCATCGACGAGGGGGAGGTCACCGAGCTTCTGGTTCCTTTCGACCAGATCGTCGGCCGCTACGTCGCCAAGGACATCATCAACGAGGAAACCGGCGCGATCTATGTCGAGGCCGGGGACGAGCTGACCTGGGAGGTCGACAAGGACGGCGAGGTCACCGGCGGTACGCTCAAGGACCTGCTGGACGCCGGCGTGACCGACATCCCGGTGCTCGACATCGACAATATCAATGTCGGCCCGTACATCCGCAACACCATGGCGGCGGACAAGAACCTCAACCGCAACACCGCGTTGATGGACATCTACCGCGTCATGCGCCCGGGCGAGCCGCCGACCGTGGACGCCGCCTCGACCCTGTTCAACCAGCTGTTCTTCGACAGCGAGCGTTACGACCTCAGCGCCGTGGGCCGCGTGAAGATGAACATGCGGCTCGATCTCGACGCCGACGACACGCAGCGCACCCTGCGCAAGGAAGACATCATCGCCTGCATCAAGGCGCTGGTGGAACTGCGCGACGGCAAGGGCGACATCGACGATATCGACCATCTCGGCAACCGCCGGGTGCGCTCTGTCGGCGAGCTCATGGAAAACCAGTACCGCGTGGGCCTTCTGCGGATGGAGCGCGCGATCAAGGAACGCATGTCGTCGGTCGAGATCGACACGGTGATGCCGCAGGACCTGATCAACGCCAAGCCCGCGGCGGCTGCGGTGCGTGAATTCTTCGGCTCCTCGCAGCTGTCGCAGTTCATGGACCAGACCAACCCGCTGTCGGAGGTCACGCACAAGCGGCGTCTTTCGGCGCTGGGCCCGGGCGGCCTGACGCGCGAGCGTGCGGGCTTCGAGGTGCGCGACGTGCATCCGACCCACTATGGCCGGATGTGCCCGATCGAAACGCCGGAAGGTCCGAATATCGGCCTGATCAACTCGCTCGCCACCTTCGCGCGGGTGAACAAGTACGGCTTCATCGAAACGCCCTACCGCAAGGTCGAGAACGCGCAGGTCACCGACGAGGTGGTCTACATGTCCGCGACCGAGGAAATGCGTCACACCGTGGCGCAGGCCAACGCGCACCTGTCGGACGCGGGCCGTTTCGAGAACGAAATGGTCAACACCCGCCAGTCCGGCGAATACACGCTCGCCCCGCGCGAGGCCGTGGACCTGATCGACGTTTCGCCGAAACAGCTGGTCTCCGTCGCCGCCTCGCTGATCCCGTTCCTCGAGAACGACGACGCGAACCGGGCGCTGATGGGCTCCAACATGCAGCGTCAGGCCGTGCCGCTTCTGCAGGCGGACGCACCCTTCGTGGGCACGGGCATCGAGAGCAAGGTCGCCATCGACTCGGGCGCCGCGATCCAGGCGCGGCGGGCCGGTATCATCGACCAGGTCGACGCGCAGCGCATTGTGGTGCGCGCCACCGAGGATCTGGAGCTTGGCGACGCCGGCGTGGACATCTACCGCCTGCGCAAGTTCCAGCGTTCGAACCAGAACACCTGCATCAACCAGCGTCCGCTGGTGAAGGTGGGTGACAAGGTGTCGAAGGGCGAGGTCATCGCCGACGGCCCGTCCACCGACATGGGTGAACTGGCCCTCGGCAAGAACGTGATCGTCGCCTTCATGCCGTGGAACGGCTACAACTACGAGGACTCGATCCTGATCTCCGAGCGCATCGTGCGCGACGACGTCTTCACCTCGATCCATATCGAGGAATTCGAGGTCGCGGCCCGCGACACCAAGCTCGGGCCCGAGGAAATCACCCGCGACATCCCCAATGTCGGCGAGGAGGCGCTTCGCAACCTCGACGAGGCGGGCATCGTCTATATCGGCGCCGAAGTGGGGCCGGGCGACATTCTCGTGGGCAAGATCACGCCCAAGGGCGAAAGCCCGATGACGCCGGAGGAAAAACTCCTGCGCGCGATCTTCGGCGAGAAGGCCTCGGACGTGCGTGACACCTCGCTCCGCCTGCCGCCCGGCGATTTCGGCACGGTCGTGGAGGTTCGCGTCTTCAACCGCCACGGCGTGGAGAAGGACGAACGCGCGCTTCAGATCGAGCGCGAAGAGGTCGAGCGACTGGCCCGTGACCGGGACGACGAACTCGTCATCCTCGAGCGCAACATCTACGCGCGCCTGAAGTCCATGATCCTCGGCAAGACCGCGGTGAAGGGACCCAAGGGCGTCAAGGCCGGCTCCGAGATCACCGAGGAGCTTCTGGAGACGCTGTCCCACGGTCAGTGGTGGCAGCTTGCCCTCGGCGATGAGCAGGACGCGGCCCAGGTCGAGGCCCTGCACGAACAGTACGAAGCGCAGAAACGCGCGCTCGACCACCGTTTCGACGACAAGGTCGAGAAGGTCCGCCGCGGCGATGACCTGCCTCCGGGCGTGATGAAGATGGTCAAGGTCTTCATCGCGGTGAAGCGCAAGCTTCAGCCCGGCGACAAGATGGCCGGCCGTCACGGCAACAAGGGCGTCATCTCCAAGGTCGTCCCGATGGAGGACATGCCGTTCCTCGCGGACGGGACCCCGGTCGACTTCGTTCTGAACCCGCTCGGCGTGCCGTCGCGGATGAACGTGGGCCAGATCCTCGAGACCCACATGGGCTGGGCCGCGCGCGGTCTGGGCCTGAAGATTGACGAGGCGCTGGATGAATATCGCCGTTCGGGCGACATGACGCCGGTGCGCGATGCGCTCAAGATCGCCTATGGCGACGAGACCTATGACGACGCGTTCAGCGGCATGGACGAAGGTCAGGTCATCGAGGCCGCGTCCAACGTCACCACTGGCGTGCCGATCGCGACCCCGGTCTTTGACGGTGCAAAAGAGGCCGACGTGAACGACGCGCTGATCCGCGCGGGCTTCAGCCAAAGCGGTCAGTCCGATCTCTTCGACGGGCGCACGGGCGAGAAATTCGCGCGCCAGGTCACGGTCGGCGTCAAGTACCTGCTGAAGCTGCATCACCTGGTGGACGACAAGATCCACGCGCGCTCGACCGGGCCCTACAGCCTCGTGACCCAGCAGCCGTTGGGCGGCAAGGCGCAGTTCGGCGGCCAGCGCTTCGGCGAGATGGAGGTCTGGGCGCTGGAAGCCTACGGCGCGGCCTACACCCTGCAGGAGATGCTGACGGTGAAGTCGGACGACGTGGCCGGCCGGACCAAGGTCTACGAGTCGATCGTCAAGGGCGAGGACAATTTCGAGGCCGGCGTGCCGGAATCGTTCAACGTTCTCGTCAAGGAGGTCCGCGGCCTGGGCCTCAACATGGAACTCCTGGATGCGGAGGAGGACGACGAGGGTGGTGACATCGCGGCGGAGTGATCTTCGCCCCGGCGCGGCGGGACAAGTCCCGCCCCACGCCACCCTCCGGTAGGGCGGGACCTGTCCCGCCGTCCTTCTCCAAGCCCGCGATATTCGAGGTATCCCAATGAACCAGGAACTCACCAACAACCCGTTCAACCCGCTGACGCCGGCGAAGGCCTTCGACGAGATCAAGGTCTCGCTGGCGTCGCCCGAGCGGATCCTCAGCTGGTCCTACGGCGAGATCAAGAAGCCCGAGACGATCAACTACCGCACGTTCAAGCCCGAGCGTGACGGTCTCTTCTGCGCGCGCATCTTCGGGCCCGTGAAGGACTACGAGTGCCTCTGCGGCAAGTACAAGCGGATGAAGTATCGCGGCGTCGTCTGCGAGAAATGCGGCGTCGAGGTCACGCTGCAGAAGGTCCGCCGCGAGCGCATGGGCCATATCGAGCTGGCGGCCCCCGTGGCCCATATCTGGTTCCTCAAGTCGCTGCCGTCGCGCATCGGCCTGATGCTTGACATGACGCTGCGCGATCTGGAGCGGATCCTGTATTTCGAGAACTACGTGGTGATCGAGCCGGGTCTCACGGATCTCAGCTATGGCCAGCTGATGAGCGAGGAGGAATTCCTCGACGCGCAGGACGCCTACGGCTCCGACGCGTTCAGCGCCAATATCGGGGCCGAGGCCATCCGCGAGATGCTGGCCGCGATCGACCTCGAGACCGAGGCCGCGCGGCTGCGCGAGGATCTCAAGGAGGCCACCGGCGAACTGAAGCCCAAGAAGATCATCAAACGCCTGAAGATCGTCGAAAGCTTCCTCGAGTCCGGCAACCGGCCCGAGTGGATGGTGATGACCGTCATCCCCGTGATCCCGCCGGAACTGCGCCCGCTGGTGCCGCTGGACGGCGGCCGCTTCGCGACGTCGGACCTCAACGACCTCTATCGCCGTGTCATCAACCGCAACAACCGCCTCAAGCGGCTGATCGAGCTGCGCGCGCCGGACATCATCATCCGCAACGAGAAGCGGATGTTGCAGGAATCCGTCGATGCGCTCTTCGACAACGGCCGCCGCGGCCGCGTGATCACCGGCGCCAACAAGCGTCCGCTGAAATCGCTGTCGGACATGCTCAAGGGCAAGCAGGGCCGGTTCCGCCAGAACCTGCTGGGCAAGCGCGTGGACTTCTCGGGCCGTTCGGTCATCGTGACCGGCCCCGAGTTGAAGCTGCACCAGTGCGGCCTGCCCAAGAAGATGGCGCTGGAGCTGTTCAAGCCGTTCATCTACTCGCGGCTCGAGGCCAAGGGTCTGTCCTCGACCGTCAAGCAGGCGAAGAAGCTCGTCGAGAAGGAGCGCCCGGAGGTCTGGGACATCCTCGACGAGGTGATCCGGGAGCACCCCGTCCTGCTGAACCGCGCGCCGACGCTGCACCGCCTCGGCATTCAGGCGTTCGAGCCCGTGCTGATCGAAGGCAAGGCGATCCAGCTTCACCCGCTGGTCTGCTCGGCCTTCAACGCCGACTTCGACGGCGACCAGATGGCCGTGCACGTGCCGCTGTCGCTCGAGGCGCAGCTGGAAGCGCGCGTCCTGATGATGTCGACGAACAACGTGCTCTCGCCCGCCAACGGCGCCCCCATCATCGTGCCGTCGCAGGACATGATCCTCGGCCTCTACTACGTCACGCTCGAGCGTGAGGGCATGAAGGGCGAGGGCATGGTCTTCGCCGATGTCGACGAGGTGCGCCACGCGCTCGACGCGGGCGAGGTGCATCTGCATTCCCGCGTGAAGGCGCGGATCAAGCAGATCGACGAGGAAGGCAACGAGGTCTGGCAGCGGTTCGACACCACGCCCGGCCGCGTCCTTCTGGGCGATCTCCTGCCGCTCAACGCCAAGGCGCCCTTCGATCTGGTGAACCGCCTTCTGCGGAAGAAGGAGGTGCAGCAGGTCATCGACACCGTCTACCGCTACTGCGGCCAGAAGGAGTCGGTCATCTTCTGCGACCAGATCATGACCATGGGCTTCCGCGAGGCGTTCAAGGCCGGCATTTCCTTCGGCAAGGACGACATGGTCATCCCCGAGCAGAAGTGGTCGCTCGTGGACGAGACCCGGGACCAGGTCAAGGAATTCGAACAGCAGTACATGGACGGCCTGATCACCCAGGGCGAGAAGTACAACAAGGTCATCGATGCCTGGTCGAAAGCCAACGACAAGGTCACCGACGCCATGATGGCGACCATCTCGTCCAAGAGGAAGGACGAGAACGGCGCCGAGATGGAGCCGAACTCGGTCTACATGATGGCCCATTCCGGCGCCCGGGGTTCGGTCACGCAGATGAAGCAGCTGGGCGGCATGCGCGGCCTGATGGCCAAGCCCTCGGGCGAGATCATCGAGACGCCGATCATCTCGAACTTCAAGGAAGGCCTGACCGTGCTGGAGTACTTCAACTCCACCCACGGCGCACGTAAGGGTCTGTCGGACACCGCGCTCAAGACCGCGAACTCGGGCTACCTGACCCGTCGTCTGGTGGACGTGGCGCAGGACTGCATCGTGCGGATGAACGACTGCGGGACGGAGAACACGATCTCCGCCTCGGCGGCCGTCAACGACGGTGAGGTCGTGGCGTCCCTGGCCGAGCGTATTCTCGGACGGACCGCGGGCGAGGACATCCTCGTGCCCGGCACGGACGAGGTCATCGTCGCCAAGGGCGAACTGATCGACGAACGGCGGGCCGACGCGGTCGAGACCGCCGGCGTTCAGGTCGTGGCGATCCGTTCGCCGCTGACCTGCGAGGCCGAGGAGGGCGTCTGCGCCACCTGCTACGGGCGCGACCTCGCGCGCGGCACCAAGGTGAACACCGGCGAGGCCGTCGGCATCATCGCGGCGCAGTCCATCGGTGAACCCGGCACGCAGCTGACGATGCGGACCTTCCACATCGGCGGCGTCGCGCAGGGCGGTCAGCAATCCTTCCAGGAGGTGAATGTCGAGGGCAAGGTCAACTTCGCCAACCCCAACCTGCTGAAGAACGCCGCCGGCGAGCAGATCGTCATGGGCCGGAACATGACACTGGTCATCACCGACGATCAGGGTGACGAACGGGCAAGCTTCAAGCTTGGCTACGGCACCAAGGTCCTGGTGGAGGACGGGCAGACCGTGTCGCGCGGCGACCGCCTGTTCGAATGGGACCCCTACACTCTGCCGATCATCGCCGAGAAGGCGGGCACGGCGAAGTTCGTCGACCTGACGTCCGGCGTGTCGATCCGCGAGGAAACCGACGATGCCACGGGCATGACCCAGAAGATCGTGTCCGACTGGCGCACCGCGCCCAAGGGCAACGAGCTCAAGCCCGAGATCATCATCGTCGGCGAAGACGGGGAACCGGTGCGCAACGAGCAGGGCAACCCGGTCACCTACACGATGTCTGTGGACGCGATCCTCTCGGTCGAGGACGGGCAGGCGATCGAGGCCGGTGACGTGGTGGCGCGGATCCCGCGCGAGGGCGCCAAGACCAAGGACATCACCGGCGGTCTGCCGCGGGTGGCCGAACTGTTCGAGGCGCGCCGTCCCAAGGACCACGCGATCATCGCCGAAATCGACGGCTACGTGAAATTCGGACGCGACTTCAAGAACAAGCGCCGGATCTCCATCGTGCCCGCCGACGACAGCATCGAGCCGGTCGAGTACATGGTGCCCAAGGGCAAGCACATCCCCGTTGCCGAGGGCGATTTCGTCCAGAAGGGCGACTACATCATGGATGGCAACCCCGCCCCCCACGACATCCTGCGGATCATGGGGATCGAGGCGCTGGCCGGCTACCTGATCGACGAGGTGCAGGACGTCTACCGGCTTCAGGGCGTGAAGATCAACGACAAGCACATCGAGGTGATCGTTCGCCAGATGCTGCAGAAGTGGGAGATCCTCGACAGCGGGGAGACCACGCTTCTGAAGGGCGAGCATGTGGACAAGGCCGAGTTCGAGGCCGCCAACGAGAAGGCGATCGCCAAGGGCGGGCGTCCCGCGCAGGGTGAACCGATCCTGCTGGGCATCACCAAGGCGTCGCTGCAGACCCGGTCCTTCATCTCCGCCGCCTCCTTCCAGGAGACGACGCGCGTGCTGACCGAGGCCTCCGTGCAGGGCAAGCGCGACAAGCTTGTCGGCCTGAAAGAGAACGTCATCGTCGGACGCCTGATCCCGGCAGGGACGGGCGGTGCCACGCAGCGCGTGCGCCGCATCGCGGCCGAGCGGGACAACAAGGTGATCGAGCAGGCCCGCGCCGAGGCCGAAGCGGCCGCGGCACTGGCCGCGCCCGAGGCGGTCTTCGGCGAGGACGCATCGACCGACACGGACGATACGGCGGCCGAGTAAGGCCCGCTGCGCAGAAACGAGACCCCCGCCGGGAAACTGGCGGGGGTTTTTCTTTGCGCAACAGCCGGGGCGTCGCCCCTGTCGCCTCCCCTCTCGGGCACATCCGGGGATGGCGCGCGGCGCCAGACGGACTACCCTTTCTGCCGCAGAGCCAGATCCGTCCAGGGAAGGAGAAGCCTCATGTCAGACCAGACCACCGCCATGATCGTCAACGTCACCGGCCGCGTGCAGGGTGTCGGCTTTCGCGCGTGGACCAAGTCCGAGGCCGAGGCCCGTGGCCTGTCGGGCTGGGTCCGCAACGAGCCGGACGGCAGCGTGTCGGCCTTGATCGAAGGACCGGGCGCGCAGGTGGCGACGATGCTCAAGGCGCTCGAAAAAGGCCCGCGCGCCGCCCGGGTCGAGGATGTCCGCGCGATCGCGGGCGCCGAGACGGAGACGCCGGGCTTCCGCGTTCTCGAAGAGGGCTAGGGATTCCCCCCGCTGCCCGCCTGTTCTACGCTGCGGCGCGAAGGGGGCGGCCATGGCACGGCGACCGGACAATCAGATCGTGGGCGTGTGCCGGTTCTCCTACCCGGCCAAGGCCGGTTTCAGGCTTTCCGCGGAGGGTCATGACGCCATCGTCGACGCGCTTTACGCGCCCGAACGCCTGCGCCGCCGCTTCGCCTATTTCGAGATGATCTGCCTGCCCTCGCTCGCGGCCCAGACGGACCCGGATTTCACCCTCGTCGTGCTGATCGGGGATGCGATGCCGATCCGGTGGCGCAAGCGGCTCAAGGCGCTGCGGGCGACCTATCCGTTTCTGCAGATCTGTGCCGCCGAACCGCTGGGGCCGCTGCAGGCCACGCGCCGCGCGTTCCGGATCGGCGCGGTGGAGGACGTGCCCTTCGTCACCGGCTTCCGTCTCGACGACGACGACGCGGTGGCCTGCGACTATATCGAGCGGCTGCGCGAGACGTCGGACCGGCTGCTCGATGCCGGCTGGGCCACGGAGGAGACGCCCGTGGCCATCGGGTTTCAGTCGGGGATCTACTGGGCACTGGACAAACCGGGCCTCCCGGTCTTTCGCTTCAGCGAGATCCGACCCCTCGCACAGGCCAGCGCCATGATCACCCCGTTCGATTTCCGGCTGAACATCTTTCGCTGGAACCACGCCCATCTTCTGGCGCATGTGCGATGCTGGACCGATCCAGAACCGGACATGTTCGTGCGGAGCGTGCACGACGGCAACGACAGTGGTCGCACCGTTCCCAAGGATGCGGAGCGCCTGCCGCCCGGCGAGGCCGTCAGCGTCCTGCGGGATCGCTTCGGACTGGCGCCCATGCGCATCCGGCCGCAGCTGGGGCGCCTGCACGGAACGGATCACGCCGAATGATCCTCAACGACAACCTCAAGGGCGCGCTGCTGATGACGGCGAGCATGGGCGCCTTCACGCTGAACGACGTCTTCGTGAAGCTTCTGGCCGCGGACCTGCCGCTTTTTCAGATCGTGTTCCTGCGCGGGCTTCTGACCACGATCATGCTGGCCGGGCTGGCCGCGTGGTTCGGACAGCTGCGCTTTCGCATGGAGCCGTCCGACCGGGCCAAGCTCGGCTGGCGCACGGTGTTCGAGATCGCCGCCATGGTGGCCTTTCTCATGGCATTGGTGAACATGCCGATCGCGAATGCCACCGCGATCCTCGCGGCGCTTCCGCTGAGCGTCACGTTGGCGGCGGCGCTGTTTCTGGGCGAGCCGCTGGGTTGGCGGCGGTTGAGTGCGATCCTCGTGGGGTTCGCTGGCGTCATGCTGATCGTTCAGCCCGGATCGGACGGGTTCAACATCTGGTCGCTCTCGGCGCTTCTGGCCGTGCTCATCATCACCGGGCGCGATCTGGTGACGCGCAGGTTCAGCGCGGGCTTGCCGTCGCTTGGCGTCGCCGTCATCACCGCGGCCGCTGTCGGGATCTTCGGCGGCGTGCTGAGCATCTTCGAGACATGGGCGCCGCTGGGCCTGCGGGAGGCGTTTCTCGTCACCCTGGCCTCGGTCTTCATCATCGGCGGCTACCTCTTTTCGATCATGGTGATGCGGGTCGGAGAGGTCGCCGTGGTTTCGCCCTTCCGCTACACCGGCCTGATCTTCGCACTGATCTTCGGGCTTCTCCTGCTCGGCGAGTGGCCGAACGGCGTCGCCCTTCTCGGGGCCGGCGTGGTGGTCGCGACGGGTGTCTACACGATCCTGCGGGAACGGGCCGTGGCGTCCCGCGCGCGGCGGGCGGCGCGCGCGGGAACCGCCGTCTGACCGGGCCCGTCCGCGCATCACGCATGGCCCGTCCCTCCGCGGGGCCTGTGGTTCCAGGGGCGCTGTTGACAGCCCATACGACTCCCCCTATACCGCGCGCCACCTGACCGGGGTGCCGCATGCCGGCGGCCGGGTCGCAAATACAGATTCGTAGTGGTCATGATCCGGGCCGTTTGAGCGCCCCGATCCTCTGAAACACCCACCGCAGCGTCCTCCAGGTAGGGAAGGGATGCGTGCGGCTTTGGTGTTTTCGTGCTGTCCGGTCGGGCACACGGGCCGCCGCCGACATGAGAGAGCAAGCCGGGGAAACCGTATGCCAACGATTCAACAGCTGATCCGCAAGCCGCGGCAGCCCAAAGTCAAACGCTCCAAGTCCCAGCACCTGGAGAGCTGCCCGCAGAAGCGTGGCGTCTGCACGCGCGTCTACACGACGACGCCGAAGAAGCCGAACTCGGCCATGCGGAAGGTCGCCAAGGTGCGCCTGACCAACGGCTACGAGGTGATCAGCTACATCCCCGGCGAAAGCCACAACCTGCAGGAGCACTCGGTGGTCCTGATCCGGGGCGGCCGGGTGAAGGACCTTCCCGGCGTGCGCTATCACATCCTGCGCGGCGTGCTCGACACGCAGGGCGTCAAGGACCGCCGCCAGCGTCGTTCGAAATACGGCGCCAAGCGCCCCAAGTAAGAGGATACAACCATGTCCCGCCGCCATCGCGCCGAGAAACGCGAAGTCCTGCCCGACGCCAAGTTCGGTGACCGCGTTCTGACCAAGTTCATGAACAACCTGATGATCGACGGCAAGAAATCCGTCGCCGAGACGATCGTCTACAACGCCTTCGACCGCGTCGAGGGCCGCCTCAAGCGCGCGCCCGTCGAGGTGTTCCACGAGGCGCTCGACAACATCAAGCCCGCCGTCGAGGTCCGCTCTCGCCGCGTCGGTGGCGCCACCTACCAGGTGCCCGTCGAGGTCCGCCCCGAGCGTCGTGAGGCGCTGGCCATCCGCTGGCTGATCAACGCCGCGCGCTCCCGCAACGAGAACACGATGGAAGAGCGTCTGGCCGGTGAACTGGTCGATGCCGTGAACTCGCGTGGCTCCGCCGTCAAGAAGCGGGAAGACACGCACAAGATGGCCGACGCCAACAAGGCGTTCAGCCACTACCGCTGGTAATATTCATCTCAGCCTGAGGACACTCCCATGGCACGCGACTACCCGCTCGATCGATATCGTAACTTCGGCATCATGGCTCACATCGATGCCGGCAAGACCACGACGACCGAGCGCATCCTTTATTACACCGGCCGGTCCCACAAGATCGGCGAAGTCCATGACGGCGCGGCCACCATGGACTGGATGGAGCAGGAGCAGGAGCGCGGCATCACGATCACGTCCGCCGCCACGACCACCTTCTGGCAGTGGCAGGAAGATCCGAGCGCCGAAGGCACGTCTGACACGAAGGTCCGCTTCAATATCATCGACACCCCCGGCCACGTCGACTTCACCATCGAGGTGGAGCGTTCTCTGGCCGTTCTCGACGGTGCCGTGGCGCTTCTGGACGCCAATGCCGGCGTCGAGCCGCAGACCGAGACCGTCTGGCGCCAGGCCGACCGCTACAAGGTCCCGCGCCTCGTCTTCGTCAATAAGATGGACAAGATCGGCGCCGACTACTTCAACTGCGTGCAGATGGTGAAGGACCGCACCGGCGCGACGCCGGTTCCGGTCAACTTCCCGATCGGTGCCGAGGACAAGCTCGAGGGCATCGTCGACCTCGTCACGATGGAAGAGTGGGTCTGGCAGGGCGAAGACCTGGGCGCGTCGTGGATCCGTCAGCCGATCCGCGAAGAGCTTCAGGCGACGGCCGAGGAATGGCGCGCGAACCTGATCGAGAACGCCGTCGAGATGGATGACGACGCCATGATGGCCTATCTCGAAGGCGAGGAGCCTGACGTTCCGACCCTGCGCAAGCTGATCCGCAAGGGCTGCCTGTCGCTGTCCTTCGTTCCGGTTCTCGGTGGCTCGGCCTTCAAGAACAAGGGTGTCCAGCCGCTCCTGAACGCCGTGGTCGACTTCCTGCCGGGTCCGCTCGACGTGGTCGACTACATGGGCTTCAAGCCCGGCGACGAGAACGAAGAGCGCAACATCGCCCGCCGTGCTGACGACAACATGCCGTTCGCGGGCCTCGCGTTCAAGATCATGAACGACCCCTTCGTGGGCTCGCTCACCTTCACGCGCGTCTATTCGGGCATGCTCAAGAAGGGCGACTCGATCCTGAACTCGACCAAGGGCAAGACCGAGCGCATCGGCCGCATGATGATGATGCACTCCAACAACCGCGAGGAAATCGAAGAGGCCTTCGCGGGCGACATCATCGCACTGGCCGGCCTGAAGGAAACCACCACGGGCGACACGCTCTGCGACAAGCAGCAGCCCGTCGTTCTGGAAACGATGACCTTCCCCGACCCGGTGATCGAGATCGCGGTGGAGCCCAAGACGAAGGCCGACCAGGAGAAGATGTCCCAGGGTCTGCAGCGTCTGGCGGCCGAGGATCCGTCCTTCCGCGTGGAGACCGACATCGAGTCCGGTCAGACCATCATGAAGGGCATGGGCGAGTTGCACCTCGACATCCTCGTCGACCGCCTCAAGCGGGAGTTCAAGGTCGAGGCCAATATCGGCGCGCCGCAGGTGGCCTATCGTGAGACGATCTCGCACAAGATCGAGCACACCTACACCCACAAGAAGCAGTCGGGCGGCTCCGGTCAGTTCGCCGAGGTCAAGCTCGAGATCGCACCGACCGAGCCGGGCGAAGGGTACTCGTTCGAGTCCCGCATCGTCGGCGGCGCCGTGCCGAAGGAATACATCCCCGGCGTGGAAAAGGGCATCAGGTCGGTCATGGACAGCGGTCCGCTCGCCGGCTTCCCGGTGATCGACTTCAAGGTCGCGCTGATCGACGGCAAGTTCCACGACGTGGACTCCAGCGTTCTGGCCTTCGAGATCGCGGCGCGGATGGGCATGCGCGAGGGCCTCAAGAAGGCCGGCGCGAAACTGCTCGAGCCGATGATGAAGGTCGAGGTCGTGACGCCCGAGGATTATACCGGTGGCATCATCGGCGACCTCACCTCCCGCCGCGGTCAGGTGACCGGGCAGGAGCCGCGCGGCAACGCGATCGCCATCAACGCCTTCGTTCCGCTGGCCAACATGTTCGGCTACATCAACACCCTGCGCTCCATGTCCTCGGGCCGCGCGCAGTTCACGATGCAGTTCGACCATTACGAGCCGGTTCCGCAGAACATCTCCGAAGAGATCCAGTCGAAATACGCATGACGGGAAGGCGGGGTGAACCCCGCCCTACCCACCAACCGTAGGGCGGGGACAACCCCGCCACCCGAAAAAGGAGGCCATCATGGCAAAGGCAAAGTTTGAACGTAACAAGCCGCATGTGAACATCGGCACGATCGGGCACGTTGACCACGGCAAGACGACGCTGACGGCGGCGATCACGAAGTATTTCGGCGATTTCAAG
>Ga0008836_100500_pt1 | contig 23754 bp, 29 predicted proteins | sample HotLakConsUCCR28_FD_62214 | JGI IMG/M metagenome (GOLD analysis project Ga0008836, IMG submission 62214) | Hypersaline microbial mat communities from Hot Lake, Washington, USA - Hot Lake Consortium UCC-R28 (Hybrid Assembly) ... | reverse complement strand
CCCGGCCTCCTGGGCCAGTAGCGCAAAGCTCGTCGTGTCGGTAATCTGGTTCATGGCGTGATCTCCCTGGCGGTTGCCGCCGCCGGTTGGGTGGGTGTCAGTTCACCCGGAGATTACGCCGCCCTCAAATTTCCACCAACTTCGCGACACGACCCATTGCCGATGCCCTGATCGACTCCGGCGTCGGGGTCGAGGCCGGTGTATGGCATCCGACCGGGGCGGAACGGTTTTTGCGGTATGGAAAGCGGGCGCAGTGCCGCCGCCTGTTGATCGAAATGCCCGATGCGCAGATGCCGGAGGTCATGGCCACCTTGACCGATGTTCTGGATCTTCTTCGCGATATCATGCCTCGGCACGACGCCATCTTGCACGGAGAAGGGCAAAGTGCGTGGCCAATGCTCATGTTCGCCCGGGCAAACGGCATGGCGACGCGCACCGGTCTCGAGGATACGCTGCGCTTGCCCGATGGACGGCTTGCGACAACCAACGCGGAACTCTTGTCTAGCGCTTTGGATCAGTTCCCCGCGGCCCGAAGACATCTTCCGTGAGGAAATCGAGAAACGCCCGCAAGCGCAGCGGAACGCGCTCGGCGGGTGCAAAGATCGCCCAGATCGGGAACTCTTCGACATGGTGAACCGTATCGAACAAGGGGATGAGGGTCCCGTTCGCGACTGCCTCACCCACGACGAAATCTGCGAGGCGCACGATCCCAAGTCCGGCCACCGCCATGCGCGACAGGGCGAGTGCGCTGTCACTTCGCATGGCCGGCACCACACGGACGCGCGTGACCTGCCCATTTTGTAAGAACGGCCAGATCTCCAATTCGTCGTGACCGGACATGCAAAGGCAGCGATGTGTCCGCAGATCTTCAGGGACAGCCGGCCTGCCGAACCGATCGAGATAGTCGGAGCTCGCACAGATGATGCGCTGTCCGGTGGCAATCCTCTTGGCTACGAGAGATGCATCGGCAAGAGGCCCCGTTCGCACGGCGACGTCGACCCTCTCGCGCAACAGGCTGACGCGCCGGTCCGTGACGTTCAGATCGAGGGTTACCTCGCGGTGCCGCGCCATGAAGCGCGGCAATGCGGGCAGGACGAGGGACTCGGCAAGCGCCGTGCCGATCGAGACGCTTAGATTTCCTTTCACGACATGGCGTAGCTCACCGAGCTCGCCCTCAAGTGCCGCAAGCGCCGCCAACACCGCGGGCGCTCCGTCTAGCAGGATTTCTCCTTCCGGTGTCAGTGCCAGAAGCCTCGTCGACCGACGCAAAAGCTGCACGCCGACCTTGTCTTCGAGGCGGGTGATCGCCCTTGACACCGCCGAGGGCGTGAGACCCAGTCGTTCGCCTGCGGCCGAGAAGGTGCCTGCCCGAACGACCTCGTCGAACAGCATAAGGTCCTCAAGGCTCAATCGGTTCGTGAATGCCATGCACAACTCATTGTCGGATCGGCGTCTCAATCGGGTCTGCCGCACCAACTACCGTCCCTTCATGCAGACCAAGAGAAGGAAACGGGTTATGGACCATCAAACACCGACAGAGCATCGCCGGATTACCGAAGCCGAGCTTCGAGACCATATCTCTCGCGCGCACGAATTGCGGGCAGAGGCTTTCATGACCGCCATGCGGTGGCTTTGGCATGGCCTCGGTTTGCAGCGTCGAAGGCCAGGACGACCGCCAGGGCGCGCACTGCGGGGTCACGGAGATGCGCGGTGCCAAACAGCGATCAGAAACCCAATGGAGGCCGCGCCGAACACGGTGGCAAAAACGGCCTCGAACCAGCGCTTCAGTCGGCTGTAGCCCAAGGCGATGCTCTGTTGAGAGAACAGAAGGGCAAGGCTTACGAATATCACGAGGCTCTGCACTCCAACCGCGCCGGCGACAAGGAACACGGTCGTCGGCGCTGTGTCGGGCGACAAGCCGACCGAGTAGAGTGCCCCGAAGAACAGGATCGCCTTGGGATTTGTCAGGTGAATCATGAGCCCCCGGGCGTAGCTACGCCCGGAAGGGGGCTTTGGTGTCTCCGCGATGTACCTGCCTGCCGACATGGCGGCCCTCCCGGATTTCCAGGCCAGCCAACCCAGGTAAAGCGCGGCGAGGATACGCATGAGATCGAGCGTCCATCCATGTGCCAGCATCAGCGCGCTCATCCCGCCAGCGGCGAGGGCAGACCACGTCCACGACCCGGTCGTGACCCCCAACGCCAGCAGAATTCCGGCCCTGCGCCCATGCACCATCGACTCGCGCGCGATGGCCATGGTTGCAGAGCCGGGACTTGCAGTCGCGAGAAACGCCGCGACAAGCACCGGAGCGAGGAGGATGGGAAGAGAGACATCCATCATTGCTCCGGTATCCAAACGGTCAGAATGGAGAGGACGAGTAGGGTGGCCATGGCGATGTTGAAAACGCGCATGCGCGACGCGTCGGCGATGAGAGGCTTCAGGAGCTGCCCTGCGCCGGCCCACGCCATGTTGGCCGGAAACCCGACGACGACGAACACGCCAGCCATCATCGCGATCGTGGCAAAGGTCCAGGTCGATGGCAGGAACAGCGCGATGGCCGTGATGCACATGAGCCATGCCTTCGGGTTCACGGCTTGGAAAAGCACGCCTGTCCAGAATCCAAGACCGCGCCCCTCACCAGCTGTGTGCGTTTCCTGGCTACTGACGAGCGTCCAGGCGAGGGCCACGAAGTAGATCGAGCCTAGGACCTTGAGGGCCAGCTGTACTGCAGGGAAACTCTCGAAAATCTGACCCAACCCATAGCCCGTTGCAAACAGGAGAGCGGAGAAACCAACGCTGATTCCGACGATGAAAGGTATGCTGCGCCAAAGCCCGACCCTGAGGCCAGAGGTCAGCAGCAACAAGTTATTCTGTCCGGGTGTTGCCGCCGAAACGAAGGCGAACAAGGCAAAGGGTGCCAAGGTATCTAGGCCCGTCATGCTGTGTGCTTTCGCGTCGTAGCGGCCGCGGGCAGCAAAGATTGGAAGGTGGCGCGCAGCGTCATTATCGTTAGGCCCAGAGTGTGCTACGTTATCGTTCGGTTGAACAATACACTATGCTTAGGGGGCGTCAACGCGATTCCGACTGGAAATCCCAAGCGACGTAGCCACTTTTCATAAGCCGCGGGCCCAATCCTCGGCACCCAAGGCCGCCAGCATAGTCTTAGATCAGCCGCAAATGAATATGACACTTTCGGGTTGTGGCGGATGAACGTCGTGTCTAGTGTTGAAGTGTCACGAAGCCGCGGGTCCCTCCGCCATACCTCTGGTCGCAACATGCTACGCCTCTTTCTCTTCGACCTTGCACGCCTCATTCGTCCGGGCAGGCGCTTCGTTTACTTGGGATACGTCGAAGGACTCGGTCGGCTACCGGGAGAAGCGCGAACGGATCTCGGTCTACGCGGTGACCTAATTCTGACCCGCGCCTCCAACGAGACCAGTCGTCACCTTGCCGCCCGCCGGGCGAGGGACAAGCAAAAGCTGCTCGAGGTCCTGTCGGCGATCGCGACACGGCGCGGTTTCCCTCCGCTGGCATGGGATGAACGCGATGTGTCATGAAACTTCCCGGGCCAACGGTCTTTCTCTCACGAGGGAAGCGGCCTCGGTCATTCGGTTTCCGATCTCAGGCGATCGTCACCCAGCCAAGCGCAATCCAGACCTCGATCCCGCGGAACAAATACGCAGGTACGGCCGTCTGCTGGGCTGGACGAGGGTCTGGCTGAACCGGTCGCGGATGCGCCGCGATCTTATGGACCTTGCCCTTCGACAACCGGATTCAGTTCTCGACGATGCGGGCTTGACCAGGCAGGTGGCACTCAGAGAGGCAAGCAAGTGGTTCTGGTTGCCACCCAAACTGTAAAGGGTCTACATACATGCAGGCAGCAGAGCGCAGAGCAGGCGGATCGCGCTTTCGATACACGGCACGGTGCGCGCCATAGGTTGCTTCGAGCGTACTGCTTCTTCTGCACCTCGTTCCGGGAAGGACGGAACGATCGGAGACGTGAAGGTGCGGGACTGACAGAGTCGCGTTAGCCCCTCCCTTCAAGGCCTTCTCGCCGGCTCAACGCCATAGGTAGACATTGCGTCAGCGACTAGGTCCGAAAGGCTTCGTTCGGGAGACAGTCGATAGCTCGGCGCGATGATGGGAGCCGAGGCGCTCACGGCCAGATGCAGGACATGCCTGATCCGGAAGTGACCCCGGGTGATGGCAAGAAGGGGCTGCGCCAGTGTTGCGAAGCGGTTGTCCTCGGGTGGAATCACTTCGGCCCGGCCGACGAGCTTGTAGCCCGTCTGACGGAAAACATCCACGAAGCTGACGCACGCGCTCGGGTTGTTGCGAAGGTTGCGCACCGTGACCGGGGAGGCGATGTCGGCAACGACCAGAGACGTCTCGTCAAGGACTGCGAACACCTCCTTCGGACTGACATTCGGCACTCCGTCGATCGAGACGGTGGCAAACCAGCACAGCACGCTAGCCGCCGCTTCTTCGGCTACTGTTCGTACGGCCACATTCCTCTCCCATCGATCTGCCCGCGCCTTGACCTTTAGATACACTAGGTGACACACTTATTGAAGTGTATATTTCTGATCTGTGGCGACAGGGCTCTAGAGCAGCCCTAAAACGACGGAAGGAAACCCCATGCATCACTCTCACCAACCGGCACGGCCGGGAGCCACCCTGGCTCCAAGCTTGGGGCGGCAACTGCTTGCGATCGTCTCGGCCGGGCTTCTGATGACGATATCGTCGCGGATCGAGGTCCCGATGTATCCGGTCCCGATGACGATGCAGACTTTCGCGGCACTGTTGGTTGGCGGATTGCTTGGGGCGCGCATGGCGTCAATTGCGGTATCCGTCTGGCTCTTGCAGGGCATCGCCGGTCTCCCAGTCTTCTCCGGCGGGGGCGCCAGCGTCGGCCACTTCTTTGGTCCGACCGGCGGGTACCTCGTTGCATTCGTAGTGATGGCCTACCTTGCGGGGCTCTATGCGGACCGGCGACAATTGCCGACATTAATCGGCGCCTTCATCATGGCTCTGGTGGCACATGGCCTTTGCCTCGTACTAGGCACGGCCTGGCTCTCCCTTCAGATCGGCGTAACGAGCGCAATAGAGCTTGGTCTTGCTCCGTTCCTCGCGGGCTCCGTCGTGAAGTCCGCGCTCGCGGCTGGCGTATTCCTTGCCGGTAAGCGATACTTGGTCGTCTTCGGACGCCGCCGCTAGCACACCCGGCATGACAGGTCATCGCTGCGCCACTCGACAGCGATGACCTGTTAGGGGACATCGCCAGTATTCAAGGTGCCTGCACGCTCGATCAGGAGCAGCTCTGTCGGCACCGGCGCAACAGGACGATGACGCACGCCCCGCGGAACGACGTAGAGATCGCCTTCGCCAAGTTCGACTGTCCCTCTTTCAGTCTCCAGAATCAGTCGACCGGACAGCACAAGGAAAAAATCGTCTGTGTCCGAGTGGGAGTGCCAGACGAACTCCCCCTCAACCTTCACGACCATGATGTCGTGCCCGTTGAACTCCGTGACCTTGTGCGGCGACCAGGGCGCCTTGATCCTGTTAAGGCATTGCCTGAGGTTCTTGGCTTCCAACACTTGTCGTTTCTCCTTCAGCAAAGTGCGTTCTAGTCTAGCGAGACGGCAGACGTGCCGCTGAGTTATCGATTGGACGTTATGGCCGCTTCGTTTTCGCGCGAGATCTACTCAAGGCCTCTCCACCAACCGCCGCAGAAACGACCAAAGCGAGGCCGACGAAAGCCGATGGCGGCAGGCGCTCGCCAAGAAAGGTCGCGCCATAGAGAACCGCAAAGCCTGGCATGAGGAACATCACGTAGGACGCCATGTTCGCTCCGGACTGACGGACCAAGGCATAATTTAATACAGCCGGGAGCGCGGTGGCGAAGGCGACAAGAGCGAACAGCGGCCCACCTGCGGCCAGCACCGAGTTGACGTCAATGCCCCCCTCGAGGGCAAATGAAAGCGGCAGGGTAAGAATGGCACCAATACCGAACATCCCCGCAGTCAGAAGCAACGGTGGAACGGAAGGCCGCAGCTTCAGCCAAACATTTCCGGCCGCATAGCTGAGCGGAGCCAAGAGGATCAGAAGTACACCTGCGCCTGCGCCAGTGACGCCATTAACCACAAAGGACGGACCTGCAATAATTGCGACGCCGATGATGCCGATCGTCACGCAAAGCGCGTCGATGATTGTGGGCCGCTCATCGGTTGTGAACAGACGGGTGAGTGCAAGGGTGAAGACCGGCATGGAGGCGTACAGCATGCCACCCAGGCCGGACGGGACCGTTTGCAAACCAGCCGCCATGACGGCGAATGGTACAGCGATCAAGAGAACGCCTCCCACTGCAAGCGTGGCGAGATCGGGGGTGCTCAGTCTTCGGATTTGCCCCATCACGAGCGCTACGATGAGCAGGATCGGAAAACCAAACGCAGCTCGCAATCCAGCCAATTGCACCGGCTGGAATTGATCTACTGAAACGCTGATCAGCGCAGGTGATGCGCCGAAAGTTGCCGCGGTAGCGAAAAGGAGAACAGGCGCCGACACGTGTTTTCCGACATGAACATCGGCGGGCATTACCTAAAGCCGATCACGCCGCTCGCGCGGTCAGGACTCCTGCGCCGATCAAGGCTCCGCCACCAACCCGGTGCATGGTCCGCACCGTGCGCGCCGACGTAACGACCATGCGCGCGCGGCTTCCAAGGGCCGCGTATCCGAGAGCGTTGGCGAACGCCAGGCAGACGAACGTAGGGACAAGAATCGCCATTTGAGCCATGAAGCCGGAAGACGGGTCGATGAACTGTGGAAGAAACGCCACGAAGAACACGATGCTCTTTGGGTTTAACACGGTAACGAGCCAAGCCTTGCCCAGCATGCCAAAGCTCGACGTTTCGATACGTGAACTGTCGACATGGGCTTGATCCCCCGCTCGCCAGAGCGAGATCCCGAGCCAAACAAGATAGGCTGCACCGATCCATTTCAGGACTGTGAACAGCGTTGCCGAAGTCGCAAGGATCGCCCCAACACCCAGCATCGACAACACCATGGCGGTGAGGTCGCCCAATGCGACGCCAGTTGCAGTCGGAAGGGCGGCCTTCCAGCCGCGACCCAAGGCATAGGACATCACGAGTAGCGTGGTGGGCCCGGGGATCACGAGCAACGCCGCCGAGGCCGCGACGAAGGCCAACCAGAGGTAGATGTCCATCTTCCAAATCTCCCCAGCGCATAGGATGTGACACTTGTTGATCGTATCCCTACACACTATGCAAGTGTGTCAACGCTCTTGCAAGATGCATCCAGTCACCGGAAGAAGATGTGGCCAAAGCCAAGGACGATGGCCCGGGTGAAAAGACAGGTCCAACGGCGTTTCGCCTTTAGGCAGGGCAGCGCGCCGCGCCGTCTCTATGCTTCAACCTGCGACATGGGCCAGCACGGCCCTCGCGACGCGCCGATGCAGGGCGCGTCGGTCGGGCGCGGGGTGGTCGATGAAGAGATGGGCGTCCTGCCCCAAGACCGGCCCAGCAGGCAAGCCGAGAAAGCTGTAGTGTCCCACGCTGTCGCCAAAGCTGAAGCGTTGAAGTCGTGGGTTCACCTGCATGAGCCAATCTGCGCAGTGCTGCGATGGGGCCTCTTGGTCGGCCTCGCCCGTAATGACGAGAGTGGGCACCTCGATCGCTGCGATGCTCTCGGTGCGGAAACTGCGGACCGGGGGCGGCGGCGCAATGGCAACGATGCGCCGGACACGCGGATCGGTCACGGCTTTGGATTGGCGATCCCAAGCCTCGCGGAACACCGATGACTCCTCAAGAAGACGCGGGATTTGCTGCGCCGCATCGGGCATTTCTCGCGGACCATCGAGAAAGACGGGAACGTCGCGCGCCCAGTCCAGATACCGTGCCATTGTCCCGACGGCACCAGCTAGGAGAAACACAGTGTAGGCGCCGAGCGAAAAGCCTACCGCGGACACGCGGCCGAGGTCAAGGCGCCCGGCGAAGGGCCCCGAACGCGCCAGTTGCGTCAGCAGCACGGAGAGGTCAGGCGCGCGTTCCCACCAGCACAGGAATCCCTCCGGCCGATAGGGCTCGGCCGTGCAGTTCCCATGGTGATGCGGACCAATTACGACGAAGCCTTGTTTCGCAAGCGTGCTGGCGAGCCAGCCCAAGCTTTCCGGCGATCCGCCGGTACCGTGCGATAGGAGAACCACCGGAAAGGGCCCGTCTGCTGCAAGTTCGGCTTGCACACGCAGGTCGCCGAGGTCGAAAAAGGGCGAGGACGTATCCGGGCCTCCCGTTCCAGCGCGCGCAGGATACCATGCAGACCATTGCACAGGTCGCGCATTCTCGCCGGTCCAGCACAGCCGGCTGTCGTCAAACACTTTCCCCGAGGTATAGCCAACCAACATTTGTGCGCCTCCAACCCGTAACGTTCCTGATCCATCCGGGATTTTTCAAGTCGGACGTCCCCGTGCCGCGGTTCGGAAGCCTTGTAATGTGATGGAATGATCCAAGCCGCATGGCGTTCAATCACAGTAATGTCCTTTGCGAGAGGAAAGAAGATGACACACTTCCGATAGGTATGCATGATTGACCCATTCCGACTCGGAGGAGATCGATGCAGAAGGTTTCGATAGCATGGCGTCCGGACTATGCCGCCCGCATGCACGGCATGCAGGCGTCCGAGATCCGGGAACTCCTCAAGATCGCCGAACGTGCAGACGTTGTTTCCTTTGCCGGGGGCATTCCCGACCCGGCGCTGTTTCCGATCGACCGCGTCCGCGAGGCCTGCGACCGCATCCTCGGCGATCCGGCCTCCGCCGACCGGGCGCTGCAGTATTCCGTCAGCGAGGGTGATCCCGATCTTCGCGACTGGATCGCGGAACACATGCGCGGCAAACGTGTCCCTTGTGACCGCGACAACATCCTGATCACCAGCGGCTCGCAGCAGGCGCTCGAGTTCGTCGGTCGGATGTTCATCAATCCGGGGGACCGCGCCATCGTGCAGGCGCCCACCTATCTGGGGGCGTTACAGGCCTTCGCACCCAACCAGCCCATCTACGGGCATTTGTCGACGACGCAGAATGGCGAGGTGGCCGTCGATGCGCTAGACGTGCCCGCGGCTGACCGCCGCGATGCCTTCATCTATGTTGTTCCCGACTTCGCGAACCCGACGGGCGAGACCTTGGGGGAACAGGCGCGGCGCGGACTCCTCGACCTGGCGGGGTGCCTTGGCATCCCGGTGATAGAGGACAGCCCTTATGACGCCCTCCGCTTCGAAGGTCTCGCGCCGCCGCCCATCCAGGCCATCGACGCAGCGGCAGTCGGCCTGGAGGCGTCGCGGGTCATCCATTGCGGATCCTTCTCCAAGGTGCTCACGCCGGGGCTGCGTGTGGGATGGGTCTGCGCTTCGCGTGAGATCATCGGCCGCATGACACTTATCAAGCAAAGCAGTGATCTGAATTCGCCCGCCCTGAACCAGCGTGTCGCCCTGGAACTGGCCACGTCGGTCTTTTCGGATCAAGTGAAACTGGCCCGCGCGCGCTACCGGGAAAAACGGGACGCGATGCTTGCTGGCATCGGCAAGGCCTTGCCGCCGGGTAGCCGCTGGTCGGTGCCGGAAGGCGGCATGTTTCTATGGGTCGAGCTACCCGAAAGGTTCGATGCGGCAAGCCTCCTGCCATCCGCGGTTGAGCAGGGTGTCGCTTTCGTGCCCGGCGCACCTTTCTACGCAAAGGATCGCAGATCGAATACGCTTCGCCTCAGCTATAGCCTGCCCAGCTTAGACAGGATTGAGGACGGGCTGCACCGGCTTGCGCTATGCCTCGAGCGCCGGAGCTGACCGGGCGCCGTCCGCAGACCCTATCCGGTGCGGCGTGACCGACACACTGAACCACGCCGGTTCTTTGTCGGTATGGTCGGCAGTTGGGCGAACTTTCGCCCGTGCCCTTCGCGTCAGCGACGGTCGAAGCATCATCGACGCATGTGGCTCTCAATGGTCGCAAGTGCTGAAGCCACCCGCGATGGAAGTGCCGCGATGCGTTATCCATGCTGGCTCTCCGAACGGCATGGTCGTTTCTGCCAAGGTGCGGAGAAGCTCCTCGGCAGTTGCATGGTCATTCCAGCAAGAAGTACGAAGCAAAGGCCTTCCAACCCTCGCCATGAGCCCACCTCTGACGGCAAGTTTGGCCATCATCATCATCGTCCGGCCATTTCCTTCCAGAAGAAGGTCGTGCGTGCCAATCACGTCGGCCAACTCGTACAGCAACTCGGTCAGATGACCATCTGCCTGCTCGACGGGCATGTCCGGGACCTGCAGCACCACGCGGCGACAGAACTTTCGCAAGGGGTGACTCAGGAAACGCGCCACCGCTACTCTGTCGGAGATGCAGGCTTCGATCCCCACCCCATGATTCATCAGGTGGGTCGCGACCCGCTCGGCGTCATTCGATCCGAAGTCCACCGCCGCGAAATGCGGACGGGTGCTCCGATCGCAGGCCAGCGAATGCAAATGCTTGTCGCGATCGGCTGTCCTTGTGTCCAGCGTTATGGAGGCCTCCGGCACCACCGCGGACAACCTCTTCAACCAGGTAGCAACGGCCATCTTCGAAAGCGTGAGCCGGCCGTCTTGATCGGTCGGTCCACCAAGAAAATTCCGTGCACCAAGTCGCCCACAAGCTGCGGCCTCGACAAACGAAAGACGCAGGTCTTCGCGACGGTGCAACGACAAGACGACCTGCACCTGAGGAGCATGTATCATCATGCTAGCGGGTCCAATACGCGTGGAAGGGGTCGTTGCAAGACAGCGATCGCCGCTCCCAGTAGAAGGATGAACCCTGCCGCCGCCATGCCCGCAGAAAGCGCCCCCGTAGAGTCCGAGATCAAGCCAGCGGCCGTGGGGCCGACGATCTGCCCCGCGGCGAACACGGTTGTGAACATCGCCACGGCCCGTCCCCAGAGAGCCTGATCAAGGTTCTTCCGTGCGAAGTTGGTCATCGCTGTCGGTGCGATGAAAAAGGACAATCCGAACAGCGAGACGGACAGGATCAGGGCGAGTTGCGCGCCCGGAAGGGCAAGTGGCAGGAGTGTCGCGCATCCCGTCGCGAGACATGCGAGGGACAGAGCCCCGCCCCCAAAGCTCCGCGCCAGCAGGCGACGCCACAGGAAGGGAGCCACGATCACGCCGAGCCCGAGCAGGGTCCATGCCACCGCCACCAACGGGGCTTGGGCATCCGCCTCTCCCATGAACGCAACCAGGAAAGTCAGATAGACGATGTAACCGACGGCAAACAGGAAGTAGCCGACCGTCGCGAGCGCCAGGGACCCTAGCGGCAGCGGTTGACGTGCGCCTTTTTGCACTGTCGAGGGTTCGGGACAGCGCCGCACGGCAAGGAATGCGGGAACGACGGCAAGCGCCGACAACACGGCGAGGTAAAGCCATGCGGTGGGCCATTGCGCAGCGCCGAAGGCATCGAGGTACAGAGGGATCGCCGCCCCGCTGGCGATCATGCCGAGCCCACCACCTCCGAAATAGACACTGATCGCCAATGCGTTTCTACCGGGGTTGTCACGAAACAACATGGCGGCCATGGCGCCCCCCGAGATGAAAATGGCGGCACCGGCGATTCCAGCGGCAATGCGGAAGCACGATTGCACCCAAAGATCCGCGAAGCCTGCCGACCCAAGGAGGGCAAGAGGCGTCACGAAAATCCCCAGTGTGAACAGCCGACGCACTCCCAGCCTGTCGATGAGAGCGAGCGTTGCCAGCGCGCCGACGAGGTAGCCCGACGCATTCGCCGTATTCAGCCAACCCGCTTGCGTGTAGTTCCAGCCAAGATCAGTTTGCATGGCCGGAAGGATCAGACCGTAGGCAAACCTTGCCAGGCCATTGCTCACCGCTGGTCCCAGGGACAGCCCGATCGCGACGAGCCAGATGTCAGGTCTCGGATTCACTTATCGCCTCCATGCCAAGGTGAAGGGTTTGCTGGGCCTTTCCGTTGGACCCCGCAACGGATTGCTTGAGGCAAACAGGGGCTTTCCGGTCGTCTGACAAACTGCATGTCGCTCTCTCTGGTCGCACTGGCGGCAAGTGCAGTCCGCCTCTCTCATCAACCGGTTTCAGCCTTTGGCGCGCGCGCTGGCGACCGCGCTTGCCCTTCATTGAGGCGCCGGCGGACCCGGCGCGGTCCGCAGCCTCGCATGTTCACTCTGCAGATTGTAGACTTACCGGTCTATCTAATTCGTCATCTGCGAACCTGGCCTAAGTGTCAATCGATTTGCCGCGTCGGGATCAGGGCATGGGGCCCCGGTTCACCGAAGACCAGCGTGATGTGGGCTCGGGCCTAAGCCGCTCCGCCATCGCGGTCAGCCCGCAACAAACGGGCACGGAAGCGTGGTCGGAACACGCCGCGCCGCACCAACCATAAGGGTCGGTCGGCAATCGCCGCAGGTGCCGGACATTGGGATGCGACCGCGTCCGATGTTGGCATCAGAGCGGCACGGACTCCAACGCGATGGCCAAATCCGTCTTCAGCCGACTCGTAACGGACTTTGCAAAGGATCCAGCGCTTCGTGACGTCTCGATGACATAACCGATCGTCGGCAGGGGAGGCAGGTGGAGGCGATCTCCCACGGGAACGAGCCCTGGACCCTCTGCCAGCTTCGTCCGGCACAGAACCCCGGCCCCGGCGGCGGCAGCGAGCCGCACAACCTCCAGGTTGGCTGACACGAAGCACAATTCGTTGCGGATACCCCCGGCATCGAGCGCGCGCCGCGCCGCGTCGAGAAACGGGCAGGGTGGTGTCACGGCGACCATCGGCAAAGGGTCTCGCACCTCGGTATCCGGTGAACCAAGCCAAAGCATCGGCAAGGACATGACCATGCCAGGCTCCTCGTGGCGGCGCGCAAGGATCGCAAGGTCAAGCCGTTCTTCGCCGAGCGCAACTGCCAGATCTGCACTCGTCCCCGTGGTCATCTCGATCCAGGGTTTGAACGGAGCATCCGCGATTGCGTCGATCACCGTTTGGACGAAGCACGGTACAAGGTCCTGAACGACGCCCACGCGAAGGATGCCCCCCGCCTCGCAGGCACCGGCGTCCCGACGGGCTGCGTCGATGCGCGAAAGAATGTCTTCTGCATGGACAAGGAACCGTGCCCCGAAGGCGGTGAGGTTCAAGCCGCGCCCCGTGCGCTCGAACAGCTGATGTCCCAGGTCGCGCTCCAGCGAAGTGACCTGGAGGCTTACGGCCGAGTCGCTGCGGCCAAGCAGGGTGCCGGCACGCGCGACGGACCCAAGGCTGGCGACAGCAACGAAAGCGCGCAAAGATTTTGTCGAGAAATCAGGAACCACATGTCCAGTCTTCTTCAATCCAGCCTCCCGTGGATCGGGAACCCTTCGGTGCGCCGTCGTGGCAGAGTAGACCCGTTCATACTCATGGAGGCAAACATGCCCTTTCTCAGACTGACCCTCCAGCCGACTCCCGGCAGCGAGGTATCCGCGCGGCTCGCGGCGCAGCTGACACAATTGATGGCGACAAAGCTCGGCAAAAAGGCTGAACTGACCTCGGTTCTGGTGGAAGCGCCGGCATCGGCGCTTTGGACGATCGGCGGCGCCGTGTCCGCCAGAACGGCGATGCTTGAGGTTTCGATTACCGAAGGCACGAACAACGCGGTCGAAAAATCAGACTTCATCGCCGCCGCTCATCGCCTGCTTTGCGATGAAATCCCCGGGCTGGAACCCATAGCCTACGTGGTTTTGAAAGAGGTTCCCGCCGAGAATTGGGGCTACGACGGACACACACAGGCGGCGCGGCGGATCGAAAAAACATGAGTCAGTGTCGGTCACTGTTGGAGCCTGCGCGCTCTCCGTGAACAACGATCGCGCGCTGCAGACGCGCGATCGCTTAACTGCGCCATGGACCCGAAGCTCAAGGCCCACTCCCATAACCCGGCAAAGGTTCTGATCCATCGCGGTCCTGGTCGCGCGCGGACCGGCTCATGTGCGGACCTCGAGATCAAAGCCCTCGTCGATCCATCCTGTGATGCCGCCCGTCATTATCTTCACCGGTCGCCCGAGTTCGGCCAGACGTATCGCCCCACGCGCGGCACCATTGCAGTGCGGGCCGGCGCAATAGGTGACAAAGACCGTGTCCCGCGGCCATTCGGCCATGCGGCGCTCCGTGATCTTGCCGTGCGGTAGGTTGACGGCTCCGGGCACGTGGCCGGCGGCATAGGCTGTCGGTCCGCGCACGTCGAGGAGAACGAAGTCGGCTCGACCAGAGCTGATTGCTTCGTGGGTATCCCAGCAGTCGGTTTCGAACATGAGGCTGCGCGAAAAATGCACCAACGCCTCCGTGCTGGGGGCGGGTGCGATTTCCGTTACGGATGACGCCATGGGTCGTGCTCCTTTGCGAAGTGTCCGATTGACATTTGATACACTATGCGCGACCCCGGATCGCACAAGTGGCAGGAATGACAATGTGCGCACGTTTCACGCCAAATCGTGAGGACGAGACCGAGGGTCCGCTGGTCGTGGCGCTTGCTTACGATGGCCTTTGCACCTTCGAGTTTGGCATCGTGACGGAAGTCTTCAGCCTCAATCGTCCCGAGATGGGGCGCAGCTGGTACCGCTTTGCCTCGACCGCGATCGAGAAAGGCCCGCTACTGGCACAGGGTGGCTTGAAGGTGAGCGTCGACGCTCCGCCAGAAGTCCTGGACGAGGCTGACCTGATCGTCATCCCGGGCTGGAAAGGGGTCGGCATTGCCGTTCCCGATGTGCTTTGCGCCCGTCTGCGCGCGGCACATGCACGGGGCGCGCGAATCGCATCCATATGTTCGGGGACTTTCGTGCTTGCCGCCTCGGGCCTGCTTGGTGGCAAGGTCGCGACAACTCACTGGCGTTATGCAGAGGCCTTGCGCAACGCATATCCCGACATCGAAGTCGATGACCGTTGCCTTTACCGGCAGGAAGGGCGGATCTTTACCTCGGCGGGCAGCGCCGCCGGGATCGACCTGATGATCGAGATCGTGCGACAGGATTTCGGCGCGGCGGCTGCCAACTCGGTGGCGCGGCGCCTTGTCATGCCGGCGCATCGTGGCGGCGGACAAGCGCAGTTTCTCGAACGCCCCGTGGCCCAAAGGCCGGGAACTGGCGTTGCCCCGGTTATGGAGGCCGTCGCCGCTGACCTGCGACGAGACTGGACCATCGCATCCATGGCGCGCGCTGCCGGGATGAGTCTCCGGTCCTTTCAGAGGCATTTCAAGGCCACTACGGGGGTCGGACCGAAGGAATGGGTGACGCAATCGCGGATAGAGGCAGCCAAGACACTCCTGACTGATGGGCATCAAGCGATCGAGTGGGTTGCAGATGTGGTCGGCTTCGCCAACGCGTTCAGCTTCCGCCGTCAGTTCCGCGCCCATGTTGGTGTCACGCCGACGGAATACCGTTCGCGGTTCTTTCGCGAGAGCAAACGGGACCTTTGACCAGATCGTTAGGCCCCCAGCCAAAGCGCATCTGGCCGTCTCCCGGTCCTTCGTGCGGCGTTGAATTGAAGGTTCTGCGAGCGTGCCGGGATTTCAGCTCCATGAAGGGTCCAGCATTGCCGCGACAATTGCCTCGGGCGCGTCTTCCTGAAGAAGGTGACCGGCACCGGGGACGATCCGGATGCGGCCGCTGGTCATCAGGTCGGCCAGTTTCCGACCCTGCGAGACCGGCAGCCACGTATCGTGCTCGCCCCAAAGGATCTGCACCGGGCAATCGATCGGCCCGTAGCTTGGTTCGATCTCGTCGGTGAAGGCTTGGTCGAACTGGGCGATTTGCCTGTAGAAGGCCGGCTGACCAACGGCACCGCGCCAAGGGTCGCTGTGAAGGGCCAACACTTCGGCAGACAAGACGTTGAACGCCGCTGACTGCAGATACGCCGCGAGCATCGCATTGTGTGCATAGGCCGGCATGCCAGCAAAGGCCTGTTCGTAATGGCGGACGTGCTGGGCGAACGGTGTTCCCCACGGCGCAAGTGCCACGGCATCGAAGATCGTGATGTCGCGATATCGCAGGCCGTTCAGGAAGTAGCCCCTGAGCGCCGTTGCCGCGCCGAAGTCGTGGCACAGCACCGACGGCGTCTCGATGTCCCATTCGCGAAGGAGATGGGCCAACAGCCGGTTCTGCACACCGAGGGAAACATCCTGACCATCCTTCTGCTCTGACTGCCCGTACCCCAGCAGATCGAAGAAGTAGACCTTGCGGCGTGTCGCGAGGTGCGGTGCGATGTTGCGCCAGACCTGCGACGAGAATGGAGTCCCATGGATCATCACGAGGGGATCACCGTTCCCGATGCACCCCCACGCAACAGATTGCCCTTCAAATCTGCTGCGGTTCGGCAAATCCAGGTTTTCCATCTTCACTTCCATCCCGGTATGTCATGTCCGTCGGCAGGTCGCGCAAACGAGTTGGGAAAATCCTAGCTATCTGATGCTTTCTGAGCAAAAGAGGTTTTCTGACCTGACAGATTAGCAGGGCTAACTCATGAGGGACAATTGATGCCGCCCCTTCCTCCCCTGAAGGCCTTGCAGGCCTTCGAGGCCGCAGCCCGGCTCAAGAGCTTCAAGGCGGCTGCAAGCGAACTCCATGTGACGCCAGCGGCGGTCAGCCAACAGATCCGCGGCCTCGAAGAGATGATCGGCACCGCCCTGTTCCACAGGCTCCCGCGGGAGATCGCATTGACGGAAGCCGGCGCGAGAGCGGCGCCGGTCCTTGCTGAGGGTTTTCGCCGCATTGCAGACGGCGCGACACTCATGCGGGCGTCACCCGATGACCGCACCCTGACGGTCAGCGTCTCGCCGTCTCTCTGTTCACGATGGCTGGTGCCCCGCTTGCACCGGTTCAAGGCGGCCTGTCCCGGCATCGCCTTGCGCCTGGATGCCACCGATGTGAACGCGACCTTCGCGGGGGACGGAGTCGATTGCGCGATCCGCTACGGTCGCGGCCATTACAGCGGGCTGGAAAGCGTTCTCCTCCGGCGGGACACCTATGTGCCCGTTTGTTCGCCGCGGTTCCTGGATGAAAACGGGCCGTTCCGCGCGCCCGGCGATCTCGCGAGGCGCAGCCTGATCCATCTGCTTTGGAGCACCGAACCCGAGGCCACACCCAGCTGGTCGGAATGGTTGCGCGCCGCGGGTGTGTCCGAGGCCAGCGTCCCTCCCGGTCCAACCTTCAGCGCCGACAGCATGGCATTGCAGGCGGCCCTCGACGGGCAGGGCGTGGCGCTTGCCAGTCGGCTTCTGGCCGAAGACGACCTGCGCCACGGACGCCTCGTGACGCCATTTCCCGAGGTGGCCCCAACGATCCCCCGCTTCGCGCTTTACCTGGTCTTTCCGGCGCACCGACGCGATGACCTTCGTGTGACGGCATTTCTTGATTGGCTGCGGGAAGAGCTGGAGGGGGCTGCCACTGCTTGACCGGCGTGGCGGACCGCCGAGCGGGCCGGATCAGTAAAGGTGGCGCAAGACAAAGACCGCGCGCGATCCGACATCCGTTTTCGGGAGGATGACGGTGTCGTATCCCAGTCGGACATAGGCGTCGCGAAGGCGGTCATATTCGCGCACCCCCTCCGAAAGGGCATGCTGGCGCTCATCGTCCGTCCGGTAGATTTCGGGCCAGGGTGGCGTCAGGAAAACCTTGGGGTAAAACCGCGGATGCCCGCAAAGGGTTTCGGCGAGCGGGACGCCTGCCGCATGGTTCAGCGCCACCGCCGCGTCGATCAACCCGCGGTCGAAGAAGACCCATCGGCCCGACCCCGCGACGCGTGCCCTGTCCGCGAGCGACATCGCGATGGCGCGCCGCGCGAAGGCCTCGAGATCGACCCAGGGAAGGGCCTCGCCCGTGCCGCGCTGCTCCTCGGCGACGATCCGTCGCCCCGGCTCGTCGACGGTGTCGAAACCCCGCCGCCCCAGTTCCGCCAGCAAGGTGGATTTCCCGCCGCCCGAGCAGCCAGAAAGGATGACGTGTCTAGGTTCGCCCTCGGTCTCCATGGTTTTTTCCTGAATTTCCGCGCCCGGGTGCACGAAGCGCCTCGAACGCGGATGATGGGTGTCGGCCCGTTACGCAAGAGCCGCCGCTTTGGGGATCTGGTCCAGGCTGGTCCAGACGGGTATCCCCCGCTCCGTCGCGATCCTGACGTCGTTGTCCGCCCCTGTCGAGGCCCCGGGCAGACGCAGGACCCCATCGCACTTCGCGAGGAGCCGGTGCGCCGTCGGGTGCATCACCCGGTCGTAGATGTCGCTGCCGGGTTCACCACCTCCTGCGCCACGCAGGATCGGCAGGGCCGCCCATTCGCCGATCATCGGGACATGCCCTTTCGCGAAAATCGGAAACGCCGCTTCTTCCAGGCGGCGCAGGTTGGTCGCCATCTTGTCAGGATCGTCTCCCGTTCCCGATCGATAGGGTCCGGCGATCAGGATCATCATGCTGTTGGTCATTACAATTTCTGCCTTGTAGAAGAGATGATTCGTGCATTATCGTGCATTAACACGCATATTCAGGCAAAACGCAATGCTGACGTCATCCCGCAAAGCCCTCCTGCTCGACCGTCTCACCCGTGACGGCCAACTTGTCGTCGCGTCCCTTTCGGTCGAGCTCGGCGTGTCCGAGGATACGCTCCGCCGCGACTTGAGGGAGCTTGCCGCGCAGGGGAAACTTGTGCGCGTTCATGGTGGGGCGCTACCCGCCTCGCCGACGCACGTTTCCCTTGACCGACGCCGCGCGCTTCATGCCGAGGAAAAGCAGGGGCTTGCAAAGGTTGCCGCCGACCTGATCGCCGACGGCATGATCGTCACCATCGACGGCGGCTCCACGCACATGCATATCGCCGCGGCACTTCCGCTGACCCGGCGGGCAACGGTGGTCACACACAGTCCGGGCGTCGCCGCCAGCTTCGAGTTTCACTCGGGAATCGACGTGGTCCAGGTGGGCGGTCGGATCTTCCGCCACTCAATGGTCGCCGTGGGCGCCGAGGCGGGGCTGGCCTTCGCGAAGGTGAAGGCCGATCTCTGTCTTCTGGGTGTCACGGGCCTCCACCCTGCGCATGGGCTCACGACCGGGGACCCCGGGGAGGCAGAGATCAAGAAGATCATGGTCGAGGCCGCCGCCGAGACGGTGGTCCTCGCCACAATGGACAAAATTGGCCAGATCAGCCCCTGGCGGGTCGCGCCACTCGCGGACTTATCCACTCTTGTTGCGCGCGGCGACCGTCCCGATTGGCTGCCGCCTTCGGTGCTTCACCTGCAGGCCTGAGAACTCCAACGCGATACCTACCTAAGTGTCGCGGTTTTTCGCCGCGCGCCGCGTTCACCCTGAACCTCGATTGCCGCTCGACGCCCAAGCCGCCAGCGTCAGTCCCGTCGCAACGAAGAGCGCGGCGCCGAAGGCCGCCAGCGCAAAGCCCAAACCGAACCAGTCCGCGAGCAACCCGCTTCCGATGACGGGAACCGAGAACCCCACATACGCATAGACGAACAGGCCCGCCGTGGCCCGTGCCCGATCCTCCGGCGCGCGGCTTCCAACCTCGGATAGCGCCGCGAGATAGGTAAAGCCATAGCTTGCCGCGCTGGACACGGCCGTTCCGATCAGGACAAGCACGAGTTGTTCCGCTTGAACGCCCAGAAGCAGGATCAGGAAGCCCGCCGGCACCAGCGCGAAGCCAAGGGCGAGGGCACTCGCGTTCTTCATCCGCCGTGCGACAGGCTGGCAGAGGAAGCCCACGAAGATGGCGAGAAAGATGACGAGCCCGCTCCAGCCCCTGAGACCGTTGGCCGCAAGCTCCAGCGGCACGACGGCGATAGTCATCCCGGTGGTGGACCAACCGAGAGCGAGGGCGAGGCCATAGACAGCACTGCCACGCGGGAAGACCGGCAGACGCAGCGGAGACACGCGCCGTGGCTGATCGACCCGCGGCAGCATCAGCGCAAGGAGCGCAAGGGCGGGCGCCGCGACGATCAGCGCAAGGTAGCTCGCGGGCATCATGGTCTGCCCCTGCAGCGCGAGGCTGAGCCCCGTGGCCAGCGCCCCACCACCGAAACCCAGCGACGTCGACGCGGTGACGACTTGCGAAGCGAGACGGCCTCTGTCTGCGCCCAGGATTTCATCCATGTAGGCCGCGCCCGATGTCGTAGCCAGACCCGTGCCTACGCCAAGCATCACGCGGGCGGCAACGAGGGCCGGCCAGCCCGGCGCCACGATCAGGAGCAGCGTCGCCGTTGCCCCGAGCAAAAGAGCCAGCGCAATGGGCCAACGGCGGCCGACGCGGTCCGACAGGCCACCCAACCCTACTAGTGTTGGCATCAGGCCAGCGACATAGGCTGCGAAACCGAGGGTCACGGCGGTCGCCCCCATGGCCCCGCCTCCGGCATAAAGATCGTATAGCGGCGCCTGCAGGTTTACCGCAAAGGTGACGAGAAACAGAGCAAGGGCAAGGATGCAAGCAGCCGGCTTGGCGGACATGGTCGGGCTCCGGCCGACGAACCGGACCTCCAGTGCCAGAGTACGAAATACATGACAAATTTTGAATTGTCCTAGATATGCTTTCGCGATGACAAGAGCCCGCTACCTCAAGCTTGCCGATCGTCTTGCAGCCGCGATCATGTCCGGCGCCTTACCACCCGGTAGCCGCCTGCCGTCCCACCGTGCCTTCGCCGACACCTTCGAAGTCGCCGTTGCAACCGCCACGCGCGTCTATGGCGAGCTGGAGCGCCGAGGGCTGGTTTCGGGCGAAACAGGACGCGGAACTTTCGTCCGCGACCCCGACCTTCCGCTGGCGCCTGGTCTTCGACAGACAGATGCGAAGGGCCTCGTCGATCTCGCTTTCAACATGCCGGGCGGGCCCGGTGACGTTGGCGCGCTGCGGGCCGCCCTGCGGCGGCTGGCTGTGTCAGGCGATCTCGACTCCGTCCTGCGTTACCAGCCGCATGAGGGTCGCCGCCACGAAAGGCAGCTGCTGGCCGAATGGTTGTCGCGGTCTCTCGGACCGGTGCATCCGGACAACCTCGTCCTCACATCCGGCGGACAGCATGGCCTTGCCATCGTTACCCTTGGTCTCTTGCCTCGGGGGGCCGTAGTCGCTGCGGATACGCTGACCTATCCAGGCTTCAGGTCCGTCGCGGCGTTGCATGGGGTCGACCTCGTCCCGGTCCGCGCAAAGAACGGCGCGATGGACCCAGAGGACCTTGACCGACAGTGCCGCGCCCGTCGGTTGAGCGCGGTTTACACCATGCCGACCGTCCATAACCCCCTCGGATCGGTGATGGACCTCAGGACACGTCTGCAGATGGTCGATGTCGCGCGGCGCCATGACCTACTCATCATCGAGGATTCCGCCTATGACTTCCTCGAGCCGGCCCCGCCTGCCTGCCTTCTGTCACTTGCGCCAGAGCGTACGCTACATGTCGGCAGCTTTTCCAAGAGCCTCGCCACCGGCCTCCGGATCGGTTTCACGATCGCACCGCGTGAAAGGGTCAATGCGATCATTGAAGCCGTGAGGGCCACGACCTGGAACGCTCCGGCGCTCATCTCTGCCCTGCTGACCGGCTGGATCAAGGACGGAACACTTGACCGGTCAGTTGCAGAAAGGCGGCGCGCGGGAGCCACCCTGCAAGACGTCTGCCGGGACAACCTTGGCGGCCACGCGCTCACCTCGCATCCCAATGCCGGCTTCGCCTGGCTGTCGCTGCCGCAGGGTCAGAGGGCCGAGGCCATCGTCGGGACCTTGCTGCAGCAGGGCATATCGGTCGCGGACGCCCGGGCCTTCGCCACCACCGCGGCCGTCCCGCAGGCGATCCGCCTAGCGTTCGGCGGCATGGAACCATCCGCACTGGCCCCCGTCGTGCGCATCGTGCGCAAGACCTTGGATGGCGTAGCGGTCGCGTGACACAACTCGTTTGACTTCTGGCTTGGCGCGAACGGGGGGCGGGGATGGCATGGCGCAGTGCGCTGTAGCGTTCGGAACTCCGTCTCTCGCAAGAAAAGTGTCTTGAACCGCGCATAGAGTCGTAAGAACACTTCTGGGCTGTGGTTGGCCCACGCCGAGCCAAAGTCCTGTAACCGCGCTCAGGATGGCGACGAGACCGGACCCTCGGCACGTGAACGCGTTCAGAAAGGATTTCGCGCAAGGCGAAACATGCTTTGGTTGGGCGAACCGGGTTTCAGGGACAGGAAATTTGGACCGTTGAAGGCAAGCATGATGAAGTATCGCGTGATGGAGACTTGGACCGCGACCTATGCCGACCCTATCCGGATCGACGCTGGCCAGCAGCTGTTGCTCAGCGGAGAGACCGATGACTGGGATGGAAACCTGTGGCTCTGGGCGAAATCTGCAGCCGACAGGAAAGAGGGCTGGATTCCGGACGACCTTCCCGAAGAACGGGACGGGAGGGTTATTTCGCGGCAAGCCTTCTCGGCCATCGAGTTGACTTGTGTCGCTGGCGAGACGGTAGAGGGAGGTGTCGCGCGGCACGGCTGGGTATGGTGCCAAGCCGACGACGGACGGTCAGGGTGGGTTCCAGCGCGGCACCTCGAAGCCGTCTCCGGTAACACGAAATAGCTTAGTCAATAGCAACACGATAAGACACTTTCATATAAATCGGGATCCATGCTGAAACTGACCACCTCATCGTCGTCGCGCCCAGCCTCGCGGAGGGGGTCGCCCACGTCAGGTCTTGCCTCGACATGGACGTGCCGTTCGGGACACGGCACGCCTACATGGGTACCCACAATCACAGGCTCCGTCTTGGCGAGACCATCTACCTCGAGGTTGTCGCGGTGGATCCCTCCGGATCTGCCCCGAGGGGGGTGCGGTGGTTCGGCCTTGACCACCCGGACGCCGTCCGACGAAATTGGGACATGGGGCGCAGGTTGCGCAGCTGGGTCGCTAACACGTCAAGCGTGGATCGTCTCTTGGAAAACTTCGGCGGTGTTTTCGGCGTGAAGCGCAACCTGCCAGAGGATAGTCCGGAATTCTCCTTCGCAATTCCCGTCGATGGCAGCCTCCCCGAAGATGGCGCCTTGCCATCGGTGATAGACCATTGCGGTGACACAGATTTCATCGCGTCGATTCAGGACTTCGGCGCAAGGTTGCTCCACTTCGACCTCGCCTGCCCTGAGCCGGAGAGAATAGCCGACATCTATCGAAGCTTGCAGATCGACAGGCCGCCAAACGTCGGATTTGGGACAAGTGTCAGTTACCGAGCCGTAATCGATACACCCAAAGGTGCGATGGAGTTGTGGTGACAAGGCAGGGCGCCCAGCGAAGGAGCCTAATAGCGGTGGGCTAAAAGGACCTGTCTCACTGTACCCGAGGTCGCGGACGTGACGCCTCCTCATCCGTTCTGCGTAGTACCGCGAAAGAACTGGCGATCATGTGCTTCGACGAGGGGCATGGCGCGGGCCAACATTTTCTGCCCCATCTCGGTCAGGACGACGGTCTTGGCGCGCGCATCGTCCTTGTGAGCACGACGCGCGATAAGGCCGTCACGCTCGAGCCGCTGGCTGATCTGCGAGACGTGCATGCGTTCCAGACCGAGGAAGTCGGCCGCAGCCTGCTGGGTCGTGTCGCGAAGTTGGTGGAAATTCGAGGGTGGCGTAATCTCCGGGTGAACTGACACCCACCCAACCGGCGGCGGCAACCGCCAGGGAGATCACGCCATGAACCAGATTACCGACACGACGAGCTTTGCGCTACTGGCCCAGGAGGCCGGG